>Ga0187778_10003539_pt1 | contig 10453 bp, 9 predicted proteins | sample 1015_Q2_SP5_20_M_FD_132418 | JGI IMG/M metagenome (GOLD analysis project Ga0187778, IMG submission 132418) | Tropical peat soil microbial communities from peatlands in Department of Meta, Colombia - 1015_Q2_SP5_20_MG | ecosystem: Environmental > Terrestrial > Soil > Wetlands > Peat | place...
CTCAGCTCGCAAAGCCAGAACTCGCTCGCCAGGAAGTGTCGGGCGTGACTCCGATCGCCGCAGCTCGAACTCGCAGTCGCAGCAAATCGGCCACGATGTGAGAAACTCACTGCCCCGCTAGACTTGCATTTCGCAAAGTTCCGAAGGGAGTCTCTAAGCTCTGCATGCCAGACCGTACTTCCGAGTCATTCTTGGATTGGAAAGCACCCTTGACTCCTCAGTCCGACTCACCTCGGGCGGTCGCTGTTTCTGCTTCGCGGTGATGTTGTCGAACGCGACATAGAACATCCCGCGTATCGAGATTGCAGTCTGCGGCGGTACCCGCCGAGTACGATCCCTGTGGTGACCCTCCTTAAAGCAAGGTAATTCAACGAGCTAGGTGAATGATTTTTTCTCCTCGACCCTACGATCTGGTTCCGCGTGCTCTACGCACAGGAGAAAAATGCGAGGTTCATGGATAGGCTGGTTTTCGAGCACGAATTGAGAACTCACCTTCAAGAGTGACGGTAGATTTATTCTTCTCGAGTGATACATTTCGTCTCCCATTTTCGCTTTTCCAGATAGCGCCAAGAACGTGAGTTCCTGGCAGAAGCACAGATGGGAGGAAGTTATGTCGAACCAGTTATTCAAAGCGATGGTCAGCGCGATGACGGTTATGTTCTTCTCGGCGTTGGCAGGGGCATAAACGAGCGATGTAAGAGCAATTGATGATGCGTCATCCACTGTTCTAACGAGCGCTGCGGGGGTTCGCACGTTCAACGCACCGCCCGCGAACTTCAATGCCTTGGCTGCGTCGGACGAAGAACTCGCCACGTACGGTTTTTCACCACGACCTAACCAGCAAGACGACCCCGCGGGACACGCGCGGTGGGCTAAGGCCATGGCTGCGTCGAAGATCCGTTGGAATGGGGAACTCAAGCACACGGTGCAATACAGCCGGCCTGTACGTCCCGCTCAGGCTCGGGCCGCAGGAGCGTCTGCAACCACAGAAGTCGAGTACTTCAATTGCAGTGGCTTCATTAACACCAACACTCTCACTGCGTACAACCCCAGCACTTCGTTCTACATGGTCAACGCGGAGTTCAATGTGCCCACCGTGAGCCAAGCGGTTAATTCCTGCGACGGAGGATGGGACTGGGAGGTGAGTTGGAACGGCATCGATGGTGATCTGGACCCAAACGCCTTACTGCAGGGAGGTACCGCGTCAGGGGCAGGCATTTTGCAGTGGTTCGACCAAGCTGTCGAGTTATTACGCCTGGGTCGAGTGGTACCGCCTACGACATGCTGCAGGAGTTCTCGGTAAACCCTGGTGACGACATGTACGTCTCTACCTGGGACCAGCCCGACTCAGGGTTATGTGTTCGTTTTAGATGAGACCTCTCCCTCTCATACACCGTCGCCTTAACCCCCAATGGGGGTCCTGGCCTGATCGGGAACAGTGCCGAGTACATTGTCGAACGTCCTTGCTGTCGGGGCACCCATGAGTTCCCTTTGCCGAACTACATTTGGGACTTTTGGGCTAACAGCTATGCATATACGTTCGCAGGTCATGCCAAAGGCACAACTTCGTACTACCCTGGATCCACGGCGGCCAGCAACCACCTAGCTTCAATGGTTAACGACCAGGGCACGCAGTTGATCTCTGCCCCGACGGCCCAGGGGAAGTACGGCATATTCTTCGAGACTGAGGGTTGTGCCGTTGATCCAGGTTGTTCGCCGTAGATTCCACCTTGAAATCACACGTTACCCGTGCACGCGTGCACGGGTAATGCTTTTTTGTCCCGCCCGGCGGAACGCAACGCTGACCAGAGAGATTGCAGGATGCCATTTGCCGATGGTAAGCTCAGCTGTTGCCGAACGGGATCGGCGAGATTGAAGCGGCCCTGGTATATGGGTTGTGCCCCGGCTTCCCAAGCCGGCGAAACGGGTTCGAGTCCCGTGGGCCGCTCCAGCTTTCCGGGCGTTCGAGCGAGGATCTCCCCTGTAACCTCTCGAAAGTACCGATGATTCCAGATAGGGTTACGCATGGCTATTCTTCAGGGGTTCCAGATGGCGCGAAGCGCAGGAATTACGCTGGCCACTCGGGCCACGCAGGCGCGCGGCGGCCTGTCGCTCAGACACTGACGCGCTTGCTCGCCGCCGATTCCTCCTCATGCTGCCACTGCTCCCAGCTTGGCAGTCTCTGATCGCCGGTAATCAGCCGTGCCCCACGCTCATAGGTGAAATAGGACCAGGCCCACTGGATAAACACCGTTAGGCGATTGCGAAATCCGATAAGAAAGAAGATATGGACAAAGAGCCAGGCAAGCCAAGCCAGGAATCCGGAAATGTGAATCTTTCCGAATTGGGCGATGGCTGCCGCACGGCCAATGGTCGCGAGACTGCCTTTGTCGAAATAGTGAAAGTTCTTTCGCGGCTCGCCGCGGAGATCGCGTTCGATATTACGCGCCGCTGCCTCTCCCTGCTGGATGGCTACCGGGGCCACCCCGGGCAGAAATTCTCCGCTCTCCTGTCGGAACGATGCCAGATCGCCAATGACGAAGACCTCGGGGTGGCCGGGAATGCTCAGATCCGGAGTCACGAAGACGCGTCCAGCCCGATCGACGGGGACTCCCAGCTTTCGTCCGAGCGGCGAGGCGGAAACCCCCGCCGCCCAAAGGATCACTGCGGCGTCCAGGCGCGTTTGCCCCATCCAAACCACCGCCGGTTCGATCTTGGTGACCATGGCAGAGGTGCGTACCTCGACTCCCAAATCCCGAAGCTGTTCCTCGGCACTGCGAGAGAGGTCGGGGGAGTAGGTTGGCAGGATGCGCGGCCCGCCTTCTAGGAGAATGATCCGCGTGGTTCGAGGAGTAATGGAGTGGAATTCATGGGCCAGCACGTGGCGGGCGATCTCCGCCAGCGTTCCCGCCAGTTCCACCCCGGTCGGTCCCCCGCCGACAATGATAAAGTTCAGCGGCATGGCGGGTTTGCCGGCTGCCGCCTGGCGTTCGGCCAGCTCGAACGCGAGCAGAACGCGGCGGCGAATTTCGAGTGCATCTTCAATCGTCTTCAGCCCAGGCGCATACGGCTCCCATTCATCATGCCCAAAATAGGCATGGCTAGCGCCCGCAGCGACGATCACGTAGTCGTAGGCAAGCTCCAGATCGGGCAGCTTGACCACCCGCCGCCCGACATCGAAATCCCGGACCTCTCCCAGCAGGACCTCGATGTTCGACTTGTGGCGAAACACCCAGCGGATCGGGGCGGCAATCTCTCCAGGAGAGAGCCCAGCCGTGGCCACTTGGTAAAGTAATGGTTGAAATGTGTGGTAGTTCCTACTGTCAATGAGGGTTATAGCCACTGGCGAACTAGCGAGCGTATGAGCCGCTTTCAGGCCGCCGAATCCTGCTCCGACGATTACCACACGGACTTGGTGGCCGATTGCCATCCGGGAACTCCCCAGGGTCGAGGCTCTGTTATGCTGACAGGAGGGAATGTACCCTCTCCCCCTACTAGATTCGGGTTATGGCCTCGGAGTCGAAGAGTTTTGTCGAGCAGATCCCTGGTGCCTCCTCACCTGAGGTTCTCCCAGAAGACGCGGCAAGGTGGGGCCCGGCCTCGAATCTGCTCAGTTTGTTCGAAGTCGGTCTGGTATTTGGGCTGATTCTCACGGCCGTGTGGACGCCCCTAGGTGGTATCAATTTTGCGGTCAGCCTGGCCGCAGCGGCGCTTATCATCGTGCTCGCCTTCCATGCGCACTCGCCCGACGAGCTGGGTCTCGTCCGGCCGTTTTCCGGTGCTCTGGTGACTCTCGCCGCCGGTGCGCTGTTGGTCTTTGTGATTGCCGCCATTGGTTTGCTCACCAGGACTGTCGGGCCACCCCAACCACTACCCTGGTTCCGCGCCTGGCAGTACGCGATCTGGGCGCTTCTGCAACAATTCATTCTGCAGTCCTTCATGTATCTGCGACTGGAATCCGTGGTAGGCGGCCGACGAGCCGTGCTTACGGCTGCCGTGCTGTTCTCCGTGGCTCATATCCCGAATCCCTGGCTCGTGGCCTTAAGTCTGGTGGGCGCTTTGTTTTTCTGCGAAACCTTTCGCCGCTATCGCAACATTTTTCCGCTGGGGCTGGTGCATGGGGCGCTCGGCCTGACCATTGCTGCCAGCCTGCCGGATCGCTGGCTGCATCATATGCGAGTCGGACTTGGTTATCTGATGTACCATGCCTAACGAGGCCTTACGCTGTTCCCTGTAATCTGATCGCTGGACGCGAGCCGACACTTTGCCTTCACCAACGTCTCCAGTCGAAGGGAATTCAGATCAAGTACCACCGCAGTCGGACGATGAAAGCCGGGAGGGCGCGTCTCGGAACGAAGCGGTTGCCGACGTCCGTCATTGGCTGTTCTGGTTCTTTCCCTCGGTTGCAGATGCATTGTTTGTGGCGATCCTGCTAGGGCTGAGTTGCGGTGCGCTGGGACGTCTGCTGTTGCGCGATGCCGGGATTGGCTGGCACATTCGCAACGGCGAGCAAATCCTCGTAACCCACACGATCCCGCACACCGATTCCTTCTCCTCCAGCATGAACGGACACACCTGGTATGCCTGGGAATGGCTGTACGACATTCTGGCGGCCATGATTCACTACGCCTTCGGACTCAACGGGGTGGTGTTTTACACCGCGGCAATCATCGCTGCCACCTTCGTGCTGGCCTTGTATTTCGGATTGCGCCGCGGGGCCACGCTTCCGGTGATGCTGTTGCTGCTGCTGCTCTCCCTCGGGGCATCGGCTGTACATTTCCTTGCCCGCCCCCACGTGCTCAGTTGGTTTCTCACCGTAATCTGGTTTGAGCTGCTCGATTCCTCTTCCGATCGGGGGAATCGGCATCTGCTTTGGCTTCCTGCGTTAATGGTCCTGTGGGTGAATGTGCACGGTGGCTTCGTGCTCGGATTTTTACTGCTGGCCATTTACCTGGCGGGAGGTGTCATCGAGTATTTCACTCGCCAGGAGGAGGGCGAAGCACGGGCAAAGCGGATCCAGTGGCTGGGAGCCATCGCCTTAGTTACCTTTGCCGCCAGCTTTGTCAACCCCTATGGCTACCATCTGCACGTCCACGTCTATCGCTATCTGTCGGACCGCTTTCTGATGAACCAGATCAGCGAGTTCCTTTCTCCGGATTTTCACGCTCGCGCCCAGGCATGCTTCGCAGTTCTGTTGATCTTGTCCATCTTGACGCTGGCGAGCGCGCGTCGGGCCATCGGAATCTCGCAACTCCTGGTTGTAGTTTGTGCCGCGTACCTTGGCTGCTATGCCACTCGCAATTTGCCGACATCAGCGCTGCTCCTGGCGCTGGTTGTGGCGCCGATCCTTTCGGATTCCATTGCACATGGCAACAGAAGTTCAACCACGGCTTTATGGTTGAAAAGGTTGCTCGGCAGGCTCGATTCCTTTGGCTTCCGTATGCGCAGCCTAGAGCTCGGATTGCGCGGACATTTTTGGATGCTGGCGGTTTTTGTGCTGGGTCTCTGGGCCTGTTTCAACAACGGGCGGGTTGGCTCGACCCAGCTGTTGCACGCCTATTTCGATGACAAGCGGTTCCCGGTCGAAGCCACGAATTACATTTCCGAGCATCGCATACGCGCACCCATTTTCAGCTTGGATTACTGGGGGGGATACTTGATCTACCGAATCTACCCGCAGGGCAGAGTGGTGCTGGACGACCGCCACGACCTCTACGGGAGTGAATTCTTTAAGCAATACTTGAAGGTAGTTCTGGTCCAGCCAGGGTGGGAAAAAGTGCTCGATCGGCTGGGGGCTGACTGGGTGTTGGTGCCGGGCGGGTCGTCGCTCGCGAATATGCTGAGGCTTACCTCCGGATGGACCATCGCGCACGAGGACGGGACGGCGGTGCTGTTTGAGAGAACCAGCAATCCTGGCGCGAGCTTGGCCCGGGAGTGATAAAGGCAAACACTGGCTACTTCAGTAGGTACTCTTACACGAACCTACTTTCCGGCGATCACAAACAGCGGTTTGGTGATGTTCTTGACCTTATTGGTAGGGCGCAATCCGTTCCAGAAACTTGCGCATTGTGGGGTCGCGCTGCAGCGACACACAGAGCCGTTCATGATCAGGATCGTCCTCAACTTACTCCTTTGCTCAAATGATGTCGGAGCGGCTAAATTAGGCACTGACCGTGGAGCCAGAGCCAGAGCAGGAAATCAGTACGATTTCGGTGGCCGCTTATGTCCGCCTGGTGCGGAGGAACGCGAACTTCCGGCGCCTATGGATTGCCCAGATCGTCAGCGAGATCGGCGACTGGTTCTACTCCCTGGCCATCTATAGCCTTTTGCTGCAGCTCACCGGGCAAGCTCGGTCGGTTGCCTTAGCCCTGGTGTTGCAGGTCATACCCCAGACTCTGTTCGGACCGCTTTCGGGGATTGTCAACGATCGCATTCGCCGCAAGCAGGTCATGATTGCCACTGATCTGGCCCGGGTAGGGATTGTCTCCGCCATGCTGCTGGTGCGTTCCGGGGCCAGGATTTGGTGGGTGTATCCGCTGCTGTTTCTCGAAAGCGTAATGTGGGCGTTCTTTGAGCCGGCGCGAACGGCGGTCATTCCCAACATCACCACCAGCGAAGACTTGATCCTGGCCAACACCCTTTCCTCGACCACTTGGTCTCTGAATCTCGTTGCCGGATCTGCACTGGGCGGAGTCGCACTTGCCCTGCTGGGATACAACGCTTCCTTTGTCCTCAACGCGTTGTCCTTTCTGTGCTCGGCGTTTTTCCTCAGCCGCATGCGTTTCGAGGAACCGCACGCGGCGGCATTTCCCAAATTACGGGTTCTGGATTTGCTCGATTACTCGCCGCTGGTCGAGGGTCTGCAGTACGTACGTCGGGACCCGCGATTGCTGGCAACGGTGCTGGTAAAGAGCGGGCTGGCACAGATGGGCGTGAGCTGGGTCCTATTTACCGTGATGGGGCAGAGAGTGTTCCCGCTGCACAGTCCGTACATCGATCCTCAACGCGGTGGGGTGCTCGGCATGAGCATGCTGTTGGGGGCCCGCGGCATCGGAGCCCTCTTTGGGCCACTGGCCTCGGCCCGCTGGGCCAGCCATCGCGAAAGCCGACTGCGCTTGGGAATTCTGATCGGCTTCCTGTCGGTGGCTCTGGGGTACACCATGCTGGGCAGTGCCGGTTCTCTGGCGCTAGCATCCTTCTGGGTGGTGATCGCGCACTGCGGAGGCTCGACGGTTTGGGTCTTTTCTACGACCCTGCTGCAACTGAATACCGAGGACAAGTTTCGCGGACGGGTGTTCTCGGCTGAGCTTGGGCTCTCGATGCTGACGCTCGCCGCCGGCGCCTATGCGAGCGGATGGTTGCTGGATCGAGGGCTGGGTCCTCGAGCGGTGGCGATTACGATCGGGGTGGTGATGCTTGTTCCGGCAGGTTTGTGGGGCTACGCCATGCGGCTGTGGAAAACGGAGAGGCCGGAGGCCGAAAAGACAGCGCTGAGCCGTGGTGAATTCTCGTAAGCATACGGCTTTCTATGCCTGACGCGGGAATCTTAAACCAGCGTTTCTACAGCTGATCGATCTTGGCTGCCATGATGAAATCGCTCTCACTTAGGCCGTCAACCTTGTGTGTCCAAAGAGTGATTTCAGCCTTACCCCAAGTGAGGAGAATATCGGGATGGTGTCCCTGCTCTTCGGCGAGCGCCCCGACGCGATTGACAAAATCGAGCGCCTGCTTGAAATCAGGGAAGGTAAAGGTGCGGGCAATGTGGTGTTCGTTGACAATCTTCCAATGCTCCCCTTGCGGAAGTTGCTGATGGATTTGGTTCAGTTCTTTGCCCTTGAGCGGTGGCACGCCGCCACGGCAGGGAACACAGGTTTTACTGGCAAGAGAGGGCATAGCGGAACTCCTCGAGATAGATTAGACCATATCTTCCACCCTTGCGGGCCACAGCTTGGAACTAGCGATCGGTGTGACCGGATGCACGAAGTGCGATTGTCGCCCCGCCCAGATCTGCACGAAACACACGAGAACCGGCCTACTGCCTAAAGTACAATAAGCGGCGTCCGCGGCATTCGGCGGCTAGCACGCCGCTCAAGGGTGCGGACTTTCGATCACTATGCGCTTGCTAAACAAAGTCGCTGTCGTCACAGGTGGCACCTCTGGTATTGGGGAAGCCACGGCCATCCTTTTTGCCAAAGAAGGCGCGAGCGTCGCCATCACAGGCCGTAACCTGGAACGGGGCGGCCACGTGCGTGACACGATCGTCCGCACGGGCGGAACAGCAATTTTCGTAGCCACCGACGTGCGCAAGGCCGAAGACTGCCGCCGTGCGATCGACCAGACGGTGAGCGCTTTCGCCCGCGTCGATATTCTGTTCAACAACGCCGGCGTCTTCTACCCGCACACCGCGCTCGACTGCAGCGAGGAGGAGTGGGACGAACAAATCGACGTCAGCCTCAAGGGCACGTTCCTGATGTCAAAGTTCGCTTTGCCGGAGATGATCCGCGGAGGCAGTGGAGTCATCATCAACAATAGCTCGGGGTGGGGGATGGTGGGTGGAGACTCGGCCGTGGCCTATTGCGCCGCGAAAGGCGGCGTGGTCCTGCTCACCAAAGCGATGGCAATTGATCATGGACGCCAGGGGATTCGCGTGAACTGCATATGCCCCGGCGACGTTGATACTCCCATGCTTCCCGAAGATGCGCGTATGCGGGGCCTGGAGTGGCAAACCTATCTTGCTGGCTGCGCCAATCGGCCGCTGGGACGAATTGGAACTGCCGATGAGATCGCCAAAGCTGTGCTGTTTCTCGCTTCCGACGACTCTTCTTTTATGACTGGGGCTGCTCTGGTAGTGGACGGCGGCGGTATTGCAGACTGATCAGGAACGGAGACGATCTGTGCAGTTGTCCTTGCTGCTACCCATTCCCACAGGTTGTCGGAACCCATCAGTGGAGTTCGAAGCCACTCCGCTCGACCAGTGATCGCGGAGACCAAACTCTCTCATTCGCGCACCTTGAGGATGAGAAAGTAATCCATGCCGTCATGCTTCCAGTCCAACTGCTGTTCCGTCACATACCCCGCATCCGTTGCTTCCCGGATCACTACTTCGCGATTCACGCCGTGATTCTCTCCGTTGCCCTTCCGTTCGATGATTCCTACCCGCGCTCCCGGCTTGAGTGAAGCACGTAGGTTGCGCAACAGGGTGACCGGATGCTCGACCTCGTGGTAGGTCTTCAGCAGCAGTACAACATCCACGGCGTGAGGTGGCAGCTTCGGATCATCCGGTTCGCTCAGGATTACCTGTACGTTGAGCAGGTTCTCCTGCTGCGCTCGGTGCTCGATGAACTGCGTGGCCTTTGGATTGATGTCGACCGCGAAAACGGTTCCACTCGGGCTAACTCGACGTGCCGCTTGCACGGTGAACCAACCTGATCCTGCGCCGATATCGGCGACGGCTTTCCCGGCGTTGATCTGGAGCAAGTCCATGACTCGATCGATCTGAAGACGCTCCGCCCGTCCCGGCGACTCGAATACGGAGAGATCACCGGTATATGGGTCGCTGGTCTTGCGGGTTTGGGCAGGCTGAGCCGGAGTCGAAGTCGCACTGCTCTGGGCGTAGGACGTCGTCGAACTCGAGAGTCCGAGCAGAAGGACGAGGAACAAGCGACGCATACCGGCAACCGCGTCCCTCCTCAACGTGAGTGTGGTCCTAGGCAAGCGAGCACCATCGCCCGTCGATCAGAGTTCCTTTGACTGACACCGCCATCTTCTGGCAGCCAGAGCGCGTCAAGCATCGACGGATAAACCTTAGAAGGGTATGTCCTCGTCGCTGATCGGAGTTGGGGCCGCTACTGGCTCGGCCTCCACTGGACGCTGATCGAAATTATTGCCGCCAGCCGCGGCACCTCGCGAAAACTCCCCACCCTCGCCGCGTCCACCGAGCAGCACCAGATCGTTGGCAACGATTTCCGTCATATAGCGCTTCTGGTTGGTTTGCTTGTCATCCCAGGACCGGGTCTGCAAGCGTCCCTCAATGTACACCTTGCCGCCCTTCTTCAGATATTCACCGGCGATCTCGGCCAAGCGCTGCCAGAGCACGACATTATGCCATTCGGTGCGATCCTGCCATTCGCCGCTCTTGTCTTTGTATCGCTCATTGGTAGCCAGGGTGAGCTTGGCTACAGGCGTGCCTTGTGGGGTGTACTTGACTTCCGGGTCCTTGCCCAGATTGCCGATGAGGATGACTTTGTTGACGCTTTTTCCTGCCATGATGATGCTCCTTCTGCCCCTTTCTCAGATCGGGCACTCCACCGAGAGCCGGAGCACGCAAGGCGTGAACTCGGGAAGGGTGATGGAGGGGCTGAACGCTCAATATACCAGAATCGAAGATGACTCCAAGTGCGCGAAAGCAAATTCTGCTACTACCCAATGTGCACTCGGGCGTGGTTGGTATGCA
>Ga0187778_10003540_pt1 | contig 10452 bp, 10 predicted proteins | sample 1015_Q2_SP5_20_M_FD_132418 | JGI IMG/M metagenome (GOLD analysis project Ga0187778, IMG submission 132418) | Tropical peat soil microbial communities from peatlands in Department of Meta, Colombia - 1015_Q2_SP5_20_MG | ecosystem: Environmental > Terrestrial > Soil > Wetlands > Peat | place...
ATCGACTTGTGGACCACACCGCAATTCGCACGAGCGCTCATCTCTGTGCGGTCCGGGGGCACTGACTTCTTCAGCATCCTTAGCGTCGGCTTGCCATCGCGGGAAGGGCCCGCTGCACCCGGAGAGCCGCATCCGGGCCCGAGGCGGCTCGGAACGGGCGCGGGGTGGTGGGGGAGCCGAACCGCTAGACGGGTTGTCCCCGGTGCGGGGGCGACGGCCTGCTGCGAGAACTGGATTCCCTATTCGAGGGCCAGCGGCGAGGATCCGCCGACTGCGGGCGCGCGGTGAACCTGCTTGCTCGAGCCCAATTTCTCCAATAATCTTAGGCATCTAGCGAGGTCGAGTCGCCTTGTCCAGCGAGCTTCGGGCAGGCCGGATCGTGCGCGTGGGGCACGGGGCGGGCGCGTTCGTGCACCGTCGTCTGCCGCCCCATTGCCGCCGCACGCCGGCGCCCTCCCCGGCGGTGCCTGCCCTCGAGCGTCTGCTCCGGGAGCTGGACCTCCGCACGGTCTGCGAAGAGGCGCGTTGCCCGAATCGGAGCGAGTGCTGGGCGCGCGGCCATGTCACCTTCATGCTGCTCGGTGCCGTGTGCACCCGAGCCTGCCGCTTTTGCGCGGTGGCGACCGGGCGGCCCCTGGGCGGACCGGACGCCGCCGAGCCGGCGCAGGTCGCGAGGGCCGTCGCGACGCTCGGCCTACACCACGTCGTGCTGACCTCGGTGAATCGAGACGACCTGGCAGACGGTGGAGCGGGTCATTTTGCCGCGGTCGTTCGAGCGATCCGTCGGCAGAGTGAAACGGTGACCATCGAGGTCTTGACCCCCGACTTTCAGGGCCGTCCCTTTGCGGTCGAAACAGTGTGCTCGGCCGAGCCGGATGTGTACAACCACAACGTAGAGACCGTGCCCCGTCTCTACCGACACGTGCGACCCGGGGCGCGCTTCGAACGTTCCGTGGCGGTGCTGGCCCTTGCGAAGCGGCTCCGACCCGAGGCGATCGTGAAGTCGGGTCTCATGGTCGGGCTTGGAGAGTCTCGCGAGGAGGTTCTGGAGGTCCTGCACGCACTGCGGGAGGCCGCTGTGGACGCGGTGACGATCGGTCAATATCTGCGTCCTTCGCGGACGCACCTGCCTGCGGAACGATATTGGGAACCGGAGGAATTTGAGCGGCTCGCCGAGGACGGGCGCGCTCTCGGTTTCATGCATGTCGCGAGCGGCCCGCTCATCCGATCTTCCTACCATGCCGAAGAAACGCTGCGAAGCGCTCGCAGCAAGTCGCTGGTCCCGTGCCCTAGGGCTTGAGAGGAACCCATGTCGCCGCGCGTCCGTCACGACTTCCATAAGCTGAACCGCCTGCCGCCCTATGTGTTTGCGGAGGTCATCGCGCTGATGACCGCGGCGCGCCGCGCGGGCGAGGACGTGATCGACCTCGGCATGGGAAACCCAGACCTCCCGACCCCCCTGCATGTGATCGAGAAGATCTGCGAAGCCGCCCACAATCCACGCAATCATCGATACTCGTCGTCGCGGGGGCTGCCAAATCTCCGGGCGGCGATCTCGGAGTGGTACAAACGCCGTCACGACGTAGAGCTCGATCCGGAGCGTGAGGCGATCGCGGTGATCGGTGCCAAGGAGGGTCTCTCCCACTTCGTCCTGATGACCGTCGGTCCGGGTGACGTGGTCCTGTGTCCTGATCCTGCCTACCCGATCCATCAGTACTCCGTGATCATCGCAGGGGGTGATCTGCGAACAGTCCCGCTCGCTCCCGACTCCGATTTCATCGCCAATCTCGAAACGGCAATGCGCCGGACCTGGCCAAAGCCCAAGCTCCTTATCCTTTCATTCCCGTCGAATCCGACGACCCAGGTCGTCGACCGTGGATTCTTTGAGAAGGTGATCGCGTTTGCGAAGGAGAACGACCTCATGGTCGTGCATGACTTCGCCTATGCGGAGATCACGTTCGACGGATACAAGGCGCCCTCCATCCTTGAGGTGCCCGGTGCACGCGATGTGGCGATCGAGTTTGGGTCGCTCTCCAAGAGCCACTCGATGGCCGGCTGGCGTGTGGGATTCGCCGCCGGCAACGCCGACATGATCCACGCGCTCGGCCGCATCAAGAGCTATCTCGACTACGGCATGCCGCAACCGATCCAAATTGGAGCGATCGTGGCGCTGCGCGGGCCCCAGGACTGCGTGCAAGAAGCGGTCGACACCTACCGCGAGAGGCGCGATGCCCTGATCGACGGTCTCGGCCATCCGGGCGAGGGGGCATGGAAGATCGAGAAACCGCTCGGCACGATGTTCGTCTGGGCCCAGCTCCCGGAGCCGGTACGTGTCATGGGGTCGCTCGAGTTCTCGAAGCGCTTGCTGGAGGAGGCGAAGGTCGCGGTCTCCCCCGGCGTAGGCTTTGGAGAAACGGGCGAGGGGTACATCCGCTTCGCGCTGGTGGAGAACAAACAGCGCATCCGCCAGGCGGTGCGCGGGATCCGACGCTTCCTCCGGGACAAGGTGTAAGGACGTGGGCCAGGAGACCAAAGTCGGGGTCGGTCTGATCGGTCTTGGCACCATCGGCACCGGAGTCGCGAAGCTTCTGCGTCGGAACGCTGCGGTGCTCGAGGAGCGGCTTGGGTTCCCGCTGCGTCTCGTGCGGGTGGCCGATCTCGATTCGAGCCGTGCCCGTGGCCTCGATCTTGGCGGTGCGCGCTTCGACGCCGATGCGGAGGCCTTGGTCGATGATCCTGGCGTGGACATCGTGATCGAGTTGATCGGGGGGTACGAGGTCGCGCGTCGGCTCATCCTGCGAGCGGTGGAACGCGGGAAACACGTGGTCACCGCGAACAAGGCCCTGTTGGCTCTGCACAGCAAGGAGATCTTCGATACGGCGCGTCGCCGCGGCGTCGATGTGGCCTTCGAAGCGAGCGTGGGAGGAGGCATTCCGATCTTGCGCTCGCTGCGCGAGGGATTCGCCGCGAACCGGATCCAGTCGGTGCATGGAATCATCAACGGCACCACCAACTACGTACTCACCGAGATGGAGAAGACCGGAGAGACGTTCGAGACGGTGCTCGCGCGGGCCCAACGGCTCGGCTATGCCGAGGCCGATCCGACCTTCGACGTGGACGGCATCGACGCCGCACACAAACTCACGTTGCTCGCCGGGATGGCGTTCGGAGCCGATCTCGCATTCAAGCAGATACCGACCGAGGGGATCCGAGGTCTGGCTCCCGTGGAGTTCGAGGCCGCGCGCGAGTTGGGTTATCGGATCAAGCTCCTCGGGATCGCCAAGCTCCGAGAAGGCGAACCGGAGCGGATCGAAGCGCGGGTGCACCCCACGCTCATCCCGGCCGCGAGCTTGCTGGCCAAGGTCGATGGGACGATGAACGCGATCGCCGTGCACGGCGATGCGGTGGGTCCCACCCTGTTCTATGGCGCCGGGGCCGGGGAGATGCCGACGGCGAGTGCCGTCGTGGCGGACGTCATGGAGATCGCCCGCGAGATCCGCCGAGGGACTGCAGGTCGGGTTGCGCCGCTTTCCTACCTGCCCGAAGCATTGCGCCCCAAACCGCTCGTCCCGCTCGGTGAGCTGTTCGGACGGACCTACCTGCGCTTCACCGCAGTCGACCGGCCGGGCGTGCTGTCCCGCATCGCCGGTGTTCTCGGGGAGGAGGGAATCGGGATCGAGTCCGTGATCCAGAAGGGTCGCGGCCACGCCCAGGAATCTGTGCCTGTGGTCGTGATGACCCACCCCGCTCGCGAGGCCGCGGTTCAGCGCGCGCTCGAGCGGATCGACCGAATGGCCGATGTCACGGCCCCCACGCGGCGTCTGCGCATCGAGGAGGAAATCTGATGCCCTCCAAGCCCGTCTACCGTGCGTGGTTTGCGAGCCTCCGCGATCCCAGCGAGACCTACCCGCTCGATACGGTGGTGTACAGCGATCGCCAGGGCGGACTTCTCCAAGTCCAGCACGACCTCGATGAGCTTCGCAAGACATCCGCGGATGAGTGGAAGCGCCGCTTCGAGGAACGTGCACACAAGAACGATTGGCCCTACGGCTCGGGTGTGTGGGGGAAGAAAGAGTGGGTCTGCCCCGAAGTCGACAACGAGAACGTCGTTTCCATGTATGAGGGTCACTCCAATCTGTTCTGGGCTGAGCGCTATGGCCGAGAGATTGGAGTTGAAGACCTATGGATCAAGCAATGCGGCAACTCTCATACCGGATCCTTCAAGGATCTCGGGATGACCGTCCTCGTGTCCATGGTCAAGGAAATGATCGCGCGCGGCAAGAGAATCCCCGCGGTCGCCTGTGCCTCCACCGGCGACACCTCAGCCGCGCTCTCGGCGTACGCCGCGGCTGCAGGCATCCCTGCAATCGTCTTCCTTCCGCGGGGAAAGATCTCCGTCGCCCAGCTGATCCAGCCCGTCGCGAACGGCGCGATCGTGTTTGCCCTGGACACCGACTTCGACGGCTGCATGGGAATCGTAAAGAAGGTCGCCGAGCGTGACGGAATCTACCTTGCAAACTCCATGAACAGCCTCCGCATCGAAGGACAAAAGACGGTCGGCGTCGAGATTGTGCAGCAGTTCGATTGGGAAGTGCCCGACTGGATCGTGATCCCGGGCGGAAACCTCGGCAATGTGTCGGCACTCGCGAAGGGTCTGGACATGATGATGGAGCTGGGACTCGTGTCGCGACGTCCCCGCATCGTGTGTGCGCAGGCCGAGGCGGCAAACCCGCTCTACCTCGCCTACCAACGAGACTTTCGAGTGTTCGAGCCGATCGCAGCTCGACCAACGCTGGCTTCGGCCATCCAGATCGGAAACCCCGTCTCCGTCGAGAAGGCGATCGATGCGATCCAGCGCTACGACGGGATCGTCGAACAGGCCAGCGAAGGGGAACTCGTGGAGGCGTGTGCGCACGCCGACCGGACGGGTCTGTTCAACTGCCCGCATACCGGGGTCGCCCTCGCCGCCATGCGCAAGCTCGTCCGCCGCGGTGTCATCCCTAAGGGAGATCGTGTGGTCGTGATCTCGACGGCACACGGCCTCAAGTTCACGGATTTCAAGGTCCGCTACCACTCCATGAACCTCGAGGGGATCATTCCGGAACTACCGAATCCCCCGATTGAGCTTCCCGCACGCTACGAGACGGTGCGGGACGAGATGATGAGGCAGATCGACATTCGCTTCAGGCAAGGAGCCGGAACGCCTGTTCGTGCTTCGTGAATCGCGCGCTGGGACGCGCGTTCCACCGTTGGAGACACGCGCAACGAATTCGTCGAGCGGAACGATGTTCACCGGAATCGTGGAAACCGTCGGTAAGATCGTGCGCCTCGAACGGGGCGAACGGCTTGCGAGCGTCGTGGTCGAAGCGCCCGCCGTGTGCGTTGGAGTGAAGCGGGGCGACAGCATCGCAGTCAACGGGGCCTGCCTCACTGTGACCGCCGTTGACGGCGGAAGGCTGAGCTTCGAAGCCGTGGCCGAGACCCTTGCCCGTACAAACCTCGGCGAACTCACAATTGGCTCGGGAGTAAATCTCGAACGGGCCGTGCGGGCGGATCAGCGTCTGGATGGGCACATTGTCCAAGGCCACGTCGACGTCGTGGGCCGCGTCCGCGCTCTCCAGCGGGAGGGCGCAGATGTGCGGTTGTTCATCGCATGCGATCCCCCCTTCTTGGCTCTGCTTGTCGAGAAGGGTTCGGTGGCGATCGACGGCGTATCCCTTACGGTGGTGCGCGTGGAAGCGGGCGGTTTCGACGTCGCCCTCATCCCCCACACGCTCGAGTCCACGACCCTGGGTCAACACTCCGTCGGCGATCGGGTGAACCTCGAGGCCGACGTGCTCGGGAAGTACGTGAAGCGCTATCTCGAGCGGGTGCTGGGGAACCCGCCGGCGGGAAGGGCGTGAGGCGGGCCTATGCTCCCGCGGATCCGGTTCACGTCGCGCAAGCGCTCGCGCCCTGCCTTGGCTCCGAACCGATTGCTGCCGCGTGGCTCTACGGGTCAGTGGCCCGCGGCGACGCGCGAAGTGCTTCCGACGTGGATCTTGGCGTGCTTCTTGCGACCCACCTGCGGAGCGATCGGCGGCGAGTGCTGCGGGAGATCGAGCGCTCGGCGACGCAAGCGCTCTCGGGTCGGCAGCTCTCGGTGGTCGATCTCGAGATGGTGCCCCTCTTGCTACGGCATCGCGTGTTGCGCGATGGGATGCTCCTTGTGGAGCTCGACGCGGGCGCGCGCTCCCGGTTTGCTGCACGCGTTCTTGAGGCCTTCTGTGCGACGCGTCCCATCCGATCCAGCTTCGACGCCGCGACGCGATACCGGTTGGGACTAGGTGCGGCAGCCGTGGATGCAGTCTAGGGGTGGCGCTCGCTGGGGGTGCAATCGACCGCGAAGTGGCCACGGCGCGTATGCGGCGCATCGAGGAGCTTCTGCTCCGCGTCGAGGAGAGATTGCCCGTCGTTGCCCGCTCGACACCTGAGATGGACGCTTGGCTCGCGGCCGAGCATCTTGTGGAACAGGCAGTGCGGACCGCGTCTCGATTGGCGGCGCAGCTGGTGGCCGCCGGTGCTCTCGGAGCCCCGGAATCCGCGGCAGGCATGTTCGCGTGTCTTGGCGAGAAGGGGTGGCTGCCCGCGCCTGAGGCGGCGGGCCTTGTACGACTCGCCGACCAAGCCGAGAGATTGGCCGACGGCAGCGCCGCTAGCGATCCCGCTTCGTTGCGTGAGCTTCTCGCGGGAGCGCCAAAACTGCTGCGCGTCTTTCTTCGGACAGCGGCGATCCGGGTGGGGGGCGCGCGGGAATAACCGTGCGCCTCCTCGGACCATGGTAGTCTCGGGCAGGAGGATCTCCATGAATCGCGCTCTCGATGTCGCGACTTCCCTCGGTGCCACCCTGACGCGCGCGGGCTTTGCGGCCCAGGTGGGAGCGCTGGGCGCGCGCCCCGAGCAGCCCGTCGAGCTTTGGGAGTTCGAGGGCTGCCCGTACTGTCGCAAAGTGCGCGAAGCGCTCTCGATCCTTGACCTCGATGCGCGGGTGTGGCCTTGCCCGAAAGGGGGTCCCCGCTTCCGGGTGGAACTCCAGAAAAAAGCCGGGAAGGCACAGTTCCCCTATCTCGAGGATCCGAACACCGGCAAGGCGATGTATGAGTCCGACGATATCGTCCGGTACCTCTTCGACCGCTACGGAACAGGGTCGGTGCCATGGCTGCTGGCTGCGGGCGTGCTCGGCGACCTGTCGTCGACGCTGGCGTCTGCGTTGCGCCCGAGCGTTGGCATCCGCTACCGCCCGGCCCATGCTCCAGCGCAGCCACTCGAGCTGTGGAGCTTTGAGGCGTCGCCCTTCTGTCGCATTGTCCGCGAAGCGCTGTGCACACTCGAGCTTCCCTATCTGCTGCACAACGTGGCAAGAGGGAGCCCGCGGCGGGAAGAGTTCATCGCGCGCTCGGGCAAGATGATGGTGCCCTGGCTCTCCGATCCCAACACGGGAACGGAACTCTTCGAATCTGCGGACATCGTGGCGTATCTGGACGAGACCTATGCCAGGGGTTGAGCCGCAGGCCAGGGTCGGTCGTGCCGAGCTCGAAACTGGGATCGAGCGCGTTCGCCGGCTTGCCGTGGATGCGCAGGCCGGCATCTTCGGCCCCGACACCAGACTCTGGCAGGTGAACAAAGAAGCTGCAGTATTCCTCGGGGCAGGACGCGCTGCGCTGCTTCAGCTTGCCCATCCTTTCGTGGCGTCTGCCATCGATCAGCACTCGACAACGCGCGAGGATCCTCTGGGACGCTTCCGACGCACCTTTTACCAGGTCTTCTCCATGGTGTTTGCGTCGCAAGACCGTGCCATCGGCGCGGCGCGATCGGTCTGGGCAACGCACAGCCGGGTTGCGGGTCGCCTGCCGACCGGCGCCGGGGCATGGCGTGCAGGCACGCCCTACCATGCGAACGACCCCGAGGCGCTGCTCTGGGTTCATGCGACACTCTGGGACACTTCGGTGGCGTGCTACGAGACACTCGTGCGCCCGCTGCGCCTTCAGGAAAAGCACACCTACTACGAAGAGACCAAGCGCTTCGCGTACCTCTTCGGGATTCCGGAGAACGTTCTTCCCACCGACTGGACCGCCTTCCGCGACTACGTGGAGGGAATGTTGGCGAGCGATCTGCTCTTCGTGACTCCCGCTGCGGCGGAGATCGCCCGTTTTCTGTTCCGGCCTCCTGTTCCCGGCCTTGGACCGCTCATGCGCCGCTATCAAGCGATCACGTCCTGGTTTCTGCCTGAGCGGTTGGCGGTCGGCTTTGGTCTGGATCGCGGAGGGGAGGCCGGACGCCTCAAGCACGAGCAAACGCTGCGCCAGCTTGCAGCTCTGTATCGGCGACTCCCACGCCGTCTCCGCTACGTGCCCGCCTACATCGAGGCACGCCGACGGCTCGCAGGCCGTGAGGGGCGTGATTGGATTGGGGAACTCTTGACCCGCGCCTTCGTCGGAGTACCGCGGCTCGGCTAGGCCCCTTCTCGGTCGGGGGTGCGCGGGCGTGACGCCCGAACATCGCGAGAAGCTCGTGCTTGTGTTGCTGCTCCTCCTGCTTTGGGTGGTGGGATACTACGCGATCGCCCTGACCACCGATCCGCGGATGGCGCGCTCGCTGGGTACGCCCCTGGACGCCGCAATTCCCTTCGTTCCGGTGACGATCTACCTCTACTCCTGGGTCTATACCGCGATGCTCTATCCCCTGTTCACGGTGCGTTCCATTCGACTCTTCCGTCGCGTCGCGTTGGCGTACGCCCTCGTGATCGCAGTCTCACTTTTGAGCTTCCGGCTTTTTCCAGTCACGTCTCTCGGGTTTCGGCCCGACCCGCGATGGCTCCAAGACCACAATTTTCACGAGTGGGGTGTTCGGCTCAACTTCTTCCTCGACCCGCCCTTCAATCTCTTTCCTTCGCTGCATCTTTCGATCGCGACCCTGGTCGCGCTCACGGCCTGGAAGGCTCGACGGGCCTATGGAGTTCTCGCCGTCCTCCTGGCGAGCGGCATTGCTCTCGCGGTCCTCACCTTGAAGCAGCACTACCTGGCCGACGCCGTCGCCGGGATTGCCCTTGGCAGCGCCATCTACGCGGTGCTGGTGCGCCCCGTGCGTGTGGGCAATCCGCAAATGGGTGAGGTGGCCTACGGCTGGCGTGGACCCGGAGGCTATCTCGGCTTCCACCTCCTTGTCCTCTTTGCGCTGTACATCCTCTACCGAGCCGGTGTGCGACCCTGGCAGTCCTGATCGGCTCGATCGCCTCGCGTCCGCGTACGCTGATCCCCCGCGCTCTGTCGACGACGAAGGCGGCTCGAGACCCGTGGCGCCAGGTCGGTTTCCCTCCGACGCGCGCTTCGCTTTTGATAGGATCGAGACCGGGAGGTATGGCTTGGACCGCCATCTTGTGGTCGTCCCGCATACGCATTGGGATCGTGAGTGGTACCTGACGCACGAGCAATTCCGTGTGCGCCTCGTCCGCTTGCTCGATCGATTGTTGAGTCTCTTGGAAGGCGACCCCGCGTACCGACACTTCATGCTCGACGGGCAAACCATCGTCCTGGACGACTATCTTGAGGTTCGCCCGAGCGCGCGCGAGCGGATCGAGAAGCTCGTGCGGGACGGTCGCCTCGTCATCGGTCCCTGGTACGTGCTGCCGGACGAGTGGCTCGTCTCGGGAGAGGCGCTGATCCGCAACCTTCGGGTCGGGCTTCGCAAGGCCGCGAGCTTTGGCGGAGGGATGCGCATCGGCTACGTCCCCGACCAGTTCGGACACGTCGGTCAGCTGCCCCAGATTTTTCGAGGTTTCGGCTTCGATGCCGCGGTTCTCTGGCGTGGTGTTCCCGTAGAGATCACACAAACGTGTTTTCTCTGGGAGGGCGCCGATGGGAGTACGATCTTCACCGCATACCTTCCCCGCGGATACGGGAACGCAGCCCTGCTGCCGTTGGATCCCGGCGCGCTTGCTTTGCGGTTGACACGCGAGGTCCAGCACCTCGAGCCGTTCGCACGGACTCCCACCCTGCTCCTCATGAATGGAAGTGACCACCTTGAACCCCAGCCCGGCCTGCCCGCTGCTCTCGAAGCCGTGTCGAGTACGCTCCGGGGAACGACGGTCGAGCTGGGAACCTTGGCGGACTACCTGGTCCGCGCCAAAGCCGAGTCCACGCAGGACCCGCAAATCCATCGGGGTGAGCTCCGTTCCGGCCTGCGCGCACCGCTCCTGCCCGGGTGTGCCTCGGCCAGAATCCGGCAGAAGCAGGCGGACTTTTGCAACGACAGGCTGATCACACGCTATCTCGAGCCCCTGGCCTCGTGGCTCTCCACTCTGGGCGGCGAATTCGACAACGGACTCCTCGATCTCGCGTGGCGGACCGCCCTCGAGAACCACCCCCACGACTCGATCTGCGGCTGCTCCGTCGACCGAGTGCACGCGCAGATGGA
>Ga0187778_10003541_pt1 | contig 10452 bp, 8 predicted proteins | sample 1015_Q2_SP5_20_M_FD_132418 | JGI IMG/M metagenome (GOLD analysis project Ga0187778, IMG submission 132418) | Tropical peat soil microbial communities from peatlands in Department of Meta, Colombia - 1015_Q2_SP5_20_MG | ecosystem: Environmental > Terrestrial > Soil > Wetlands > Peat | place...
AGCCGGAACTTGCTTCATGGCAGCCGCATGAACAACGGTTGTAACGCCAGCCAATGCCCTCTCGAGGCGCTGTTGGTCGCGCACATCACCGATGAAGTAGCGCAAGCTGGGATGATCGAAACCGGCAATGCGCATTTCATGCTGTTTGAGTTCGTCACGGCTGAAGACAATTAACTTCCGGGGGTGGTACTCCCGAAGCATCGATTCCACAAACTTCCGGCCGAAAGATCCGGTTCCGCCCGTGATGAGAACAACCTGTTCCGCCCAGTTCATCAATCCCGCCTCGCAAACCGCGCGCACGTCACCTGAATACACCTCCGGCCCGTCACTCACATGACGAGCAAGCCCAATTGCAGCGCCAGTATAAGCGGAGCGCGCGCCAACAAATCCCGCAGGAACCCGCATTAACACTAGGTAACCAGCGGGGTTACGACGTAGCCATTGGCGAGTTTGCGATACTGGAGTTTCTGTGTTTTGAAAGCTGAGGGATTACACCTGACCGAAAGCATGCGGATGGGCATCACTGTCTTCGAGGAATGGGAATGATTTCTGGGCCGCTGATGCCGCTGAACGGCCAAAGTTTTCGCGAGTTTCATAGCACATTGCCCGCTGAGTTACACCCCGGTGCGGCTTTAGCAGCTTATGGGACATCCGCGGTGCAGGACTCGGCTTTACGCGAGTACCTGCGAGTGCTCATCAAGCGGAAGCTGGTGGTCATCAGTAGTCTCGTGCTGGTCGTAGGGGTGGTGGCGATTTCGACCTTGCGCAGCACGCCGATTTACGATGCCGTTGGCAGCATCGCCATCAACAAGATGGAACCAGTGGTGCTCAATTTGAAAGATTCCTCTGGCGCCGGTTCCGACTATTACGATCCAACCGACCTTGATACCGAAGTGCGGATTATAAAAAGCGATCTGCTGGCATTGCAGGTCATTCGGCAGCTTGGGCTGGATAAGTCGCCTACGCCGGGCGGCAAAAGCGGGCCAACGAACGGCTTGCAATTAACCACCGAATTGCTGCAACCAGACTCGCCGAGAATTTCGGCAATGCTCGCCAGCTTTAAAGGCAGCTTGCAAGTTTCGCTCGTACCCAACACCCGCATCATTGAAATTCACTATCGCAGTCCGGACCGAAATCTTGCCGCCCGGGCAGTGAATGCGCTGGCCAACACCTACGTGGAGCAGAACTTTAAGACTCGATTCGAGTCCACCATGCAGGCCTCCGAGTGGCTGTCGAAACAATTGGTCGACCTGCAAATGAAAGTCGAGACTTCCCAGGAAAAACTTGTCAAATACCAGAAAGACCACGAAATTCTGGGCATCGATGAAAAGCAGAACATTACCACGGCAAAATTAGATGAACTGAACCGAGAGTTCACCGAGGCGCAATCGGCTCGCATGGATAAGGAGTCCATTTATCGCCTGGTGCAGGCGGGCGACTCCGATTCCATCACCGCAGCAGCGCAGGTGCAGAATTCAGCCAAAGGATCGGCAGCCAGTTCTCTGCTCCTGGAAAAATTGCGCGAGCAGGAAGCCGATTTGAAGATTCAACTGGCAGTGCTCAATGTTCAGTTCGGTTCGGCCTATCCGAAGCTGGCGCAGATTCGCAGCCAGTTACAGGAAGTCGAAGCACAGATGCAAGTCGAAATGAAAAAAGTGACCGCCCGGCTGCGGGGCGACTATCAGGCTTCCCTGCAGCGTGAGAACATGCTTCGTGCCGCGCTCGACCAGCAAAAGCAGGAAGCCAACAAGCTGAATGAAAGCGCCATCGAGTACAGCCTGCTCAAGCGAGATGTAGATACCAATCGCGCCCTCTACGAAGGACTGCTCGAGAAACTGAAAGAGGCTGGCGTCACAGCCGGTCTGCGTTCAAACAATTTTCGAATCGTCGATAGTGCGCGGGTACCGACTGCGCCCGCCGAGCCGAATTTGCCTCGCAACCTTGGGTTTGCTCTGGCTCTCGGCCTCACCACCGGAGTGGGGCTTGCGTTCCTGTTAGAAGGCATGGATAACACGGTGCGGACGCCGGAACAAGCTCAGGCGATTTCAGCTTTGCCCTCGTTGGGCATGATTCCGCTGGGCTCGCGGGCGAGCATAGAATTCGCCTCTCAGCGACGGCTCTCACTGGCAGTCTCAAAGGAGGCAGTCGAGCTTGTAACCCAGTCGCGGCCAAAATCGCAGATGGCGGAGTCTTATCGGTCTTTGCGAACTTCGCTGCTGCTCACCTCGGTGGGTGCACCGCCGCGAGTGATTCTCGTGACCAGCGCACTGCCGCAAGAAGGCAAAACCACAACCAGCATCAACCTGGCAATCGTGCTGGCTCAAAAAGGCACTCGCGTGTTGCTGGTGGATTCAGACCTGCGCCGTCCCAGCATTCACAAAACACTCGGCATGGGTCCGAGAAGCGGGCTCAGCAACGTTCTCACCGGCAGCATCGAGCTTGAGCAAGCGATTACGCGTTCTACGATTTTGCCAAATTTATTTCTGCTGCCGGCCGGAACCCCGCCCCCTAATCCGGCGGAACTCCTGGCTTCGAGCAAGATGAAAGATGTTCTGGTGCAGTTGCGTGAGGAATATGACCACATCATCATCGACACGCCTCCGACTCTGTCGGTGACGGATGCAGTCGTCATATCTACGGCAGCGGACCGCGTTGTCCTGGTTATTCGCTCTGGACAAACCACGAAACAGGCTCTACGGCGAGCACGCGATCTCCTGTTACAGGTAAATGCCAAGGTATGTGGCGTTCTTATGAATGCGGTCGACCTCAATTCGCCTGACTATTACTACTACTACGAGTATCAGGGCAAATACGGCAACGGATACTACGAAGAAGCCCGTGAGTCTTCCGGAGTGAGATCGACCGGCGCGTAGCTTTCCCGAAGGTCAAGAAATGTGCATGCAGATCGAACTTCACAGTCCAGCCCGAAAAATAGTCTTCCTGGGCATGTGTTTCTTTCTTTCTGCGATTTATCTCAGCTTTTGTACTCGGGAATTTCTGGCCAGCTATTTTTCCGGGAATGTGGATTTGGCAAGCCTCACTAAAGCAACGTCGCTGGAACCGGCCAATGCGGATTATTGGCATATCCTGGCTCGCTACCATCTTTTTGTGGTTCAGGAACCAGGCACGGCTTTGCCATTGCTTAATTCCGCGATCCGATTGAACCCGCATCGAGCAGACTATTGGCTCGATCTTTCGAATGCGTACCAATTACTTGGAAATCCTGATGATCGCAATCGCGCAATCGAGAGAGCCATTGCCGCGGACCCGACGAATCCTGAAATCGCGTGGCAGGCTGCGAATCTTTACTGGATTGAGGGCAAGCCCAATGAGGCATTGCACGAGTTCCGAATCGTAGCCGAAAACGACCCGCACTTGGCGGGTGCGGCTGTGGAACGCTGCTGGCGAATTCGTCCCGATGCCACTGCGTTGCTTGACAACGCGCTGCCGCCACGAGCGGACATTTACTCCGCATTTCTGGAGTTCTTGATTTCGAAAAACGAGCCTGCTGCTGGCGCTTTGGTATGGGACCGCATGGCGCACCTGCAGGCGCCGGTAGGCACGCGCTATGTCTTCGGCTACATTCACTATTTGATCGATCACAGGCAGATCGATCAGGCGGAACGCGTCTGGAGGGATTCCGCGAATCTGGCGGATCTCGCCGACTACCAGCCCTCGTCGGCAAATCTCGTGGTTAATGGCGATTTCAGCCTGCCAGTTCTCAACGGCGGATTCGATTGGCTTTACCAAACTGTTCCGGGCGTTGCCCTCGCAATCGATGTAACCGAGTCACATTCCGCGCAGCAATCTCTCTCGGTTATTTTCGACAGCGGCGGGCTCGAGGATACCGGTATTCGCCAGCTTATTCCCGTCCGACCTCATACCGACTACGAATTCTCCGCTTATTTCAAATCAGAGAATCTCGAAGGCGCTGGTGGTCCGCGCTTTGTCCTGCAGGATGTGTCCACGGGAAGCAGTCTCTTCAGCAGCGACGAACTGAAAGGCGCCGATTTCTGGAAACAGGTTGGCGGGACGCTTACCACCGGTCCGGATACGAACTTGCTCCTCTTACGCTTGGTTCGCATCCCGGCTAACAATGCCATCCGCGGGAAATTGTGGATCGATGGCGTCAAGCTGGCAAGAAAACAACTTTCGGATGGTGCCGAATGAGTTCGGCGGTTGCGGTCGGGGAACATCTCGAAGAAAACCCCGCGCACACAACTCGCCCAGAATATCTCCAATCAACAGTTTTCTTCGGCTTACTTGGCTTGCTCCTTTTCGGACCCCTCGCGTTCGGTGCGGTTGAGTCATGGGCCATTTTCATTCTGGAGGCAGGTTCCATAGCTCTTTTTGTTCTGTGGGCAATCCGGCAGGCAATAAGCGATGAACTGCAACTGATGCGCAGCAATGCATTTGCTCCCATGCTGGCGTTTGGCGCTTTGATTTTTTTTCAGCTTGTCTTCCACCAGACTGCCTATCGCGCTATAACGGTTTCGACCGCGTTGCTGTACGGTATTTATGCCTTGCTCAGTTTCCTCGGGGTGCAATCCCTGCAACGCAGCTGGCAATGGAGCAAACTGCTGGCGGGCTTCTCCCTCTACGGTTTCGTGCTGGCTACGTTCGCGCTGATCCAGGGCATCACCTCAAATGGCAAGCTGTATTGGCTGCGAACTCCAAGGTTCGGAGGTTGGATTTACGGCCCCTACGTGAATCACAACCACTACGCGGGACTCATGGAACTGCTGATGCCATTTGCCCTGGTCATGTTTCTTTCGCCTCGTGTGCGGCGCCAGCACAAAGCCATGGCAGCGCTGGCGGCGGCGATGATGGCAACCACGATTTTCATTTGTGGTTCTCGTGGTGGCATGCTCGCCTTCGCGGTGCAGATGGCGGTGCTCGCGACTGTTCTCATCAACCAACGGAACAGTGGCAAAATGGCACTGGCGGTGGGCGCATTCCTTCTGCTTGCCTTTGCGCTGCTGGCCTGGCTTGGCAGTCGAGAGCTGGTGGCCCGCATGACCAGCATCCCGGTTGACATGCGAACGGAGTTATCCGGTGGCACGCGCTTGAGCATTGACCGCGATTGTTTGCGCATGTTCTTACAAAAACCCATCACGGGATGGGGTCTGGGAGTATTCCCGGAAATCTATCCACAGTTTCGCAGTTTCTACACTAATCTCGTCATCGACAAAGTTCATAATGACTATCTCCAATTGCTCGTCGAAACGGGAGTCATCGGGTTCTGCGTGATGATCTGGTTTTTGCTTGCGGTTTATCGCCTGGCCATTAAGAAATTGCGTGCTTGGCCAAGCGACGTAAGAATCGATGTGACACTCGCAGCCATGCTGGGGATCAGCGGAATTCTTGCTCACAGTTTTGTGGACTTCAACCTGCAGATTCCGGCCAATGCGGCGCTCTTTTTTGTGTTGTGCGCAATCGCGGGCGTGAAACCGCATTCCGATCGGCGCCATTCGCACCATCATCATACGGCTGCGGCATAACAATATTTAGGGCTGCGAAGCGCTCACCGGTTGCTTAGGGTGCGGCCACAACAGCCAGATCAGGGTGCCGGCGCCGGCTGCACCAGCTATGTATCGAAGGTAGGGATTACTCAGAATGTCGCCGCTGGCCGGTGGATAGGCGCCACCCGGCTTGCGTCTTCGGCAATGTCCCGAAGCGTCGCTCGTAATACTCATTCCATCCGACATGGTGACGCTTTCTTTGCCACAGTCGACCTTGAGGTCGCCTTTGCGGGCGAGGACCTCGATATCTCCATTCATGTAGGTGACTTCGTACTCGGTCCACACCGCCGCAGCCGGCGTCACCGTGGCTATTCCAGCCGATGTGACCAGCCCCGTCGAACTAGCCACGCTGACGTTTCCTTGTTGCAGGGAAATGACGCCGGTCGCAAACTTTACCAGTGAGTCTGGCTGCACAATCACGCTCGTGCCGGGTGCAGTAATCGTGGCCGCCGACTCTTTTGAAGTTTGTACCAGGTCCCCTGCCACGATCGCTGAGGAGTCGGGCGAAGAATTCCCGTTAAGCAATACCTCGCCTTTGCAATACACCATGGCCGCAGCGTTGTCCTCTGCTATCAGAGACAGCGGAGTGAGCACGAGCATGGCCCAGCACACAAGCCTCTGAATTTTAGACACACGCATGCGTCCTGACCTAGGCCGAGGCTAGCCCCCCAGGATTGCCGCGTCAATTGCCTTCGCGGATGACCGAACCACAACCGACTCGACCCATCTACCGCCAACGGTCGACGGTTTCCCACCACACCAGGCGCAGCCACTCATCGAAATTGATTTTGGCCCATTGCCGTCGTCGCCACCATTTGATGCCAAACTCACGGTCATCAAAAGCCCCCGCGACACTGAAGTCGTATTGCGGGCACATCCGCTTAAAGGCGCTGAGAGCGCGACGAGTGTGGTAATCGGAGGTGACCAGCAGGATTTTATGCACGCTGCGGTTCCCCAGGCAGCGCAATACGTCTTGTGTTTCTGCCTTGGTCGACCGCCCATAAACCGGGCACACGCTGGTCGAGGCCGCCTGCGGCAAGCTTTCCAGGTATTTCCGGGCAAGTTCCACCTGGCTCCAACCGTAAATCGTGGTCGTGGCTGGGACATCGAGGATTAAATGCGGAGCGTAATCCTGCTGCAGCAATTCAAGACCTCGTGCTGGCCGCCGCTCGGTCTCTCCGGCGAGCACAACAATTACCTCTGACTTGTGTGGTTCATCGAACGTCAGAAAGGAACCGGAAGTTACCACGAGGGCCATGACTAGCACTCCGGCCACGGCGACCGTGATTGACAGAGCCAGGTAGAATCTTCGCATAATCTGCACGCGACCGAAGAGGTGATTTGCTGATGCTAACCGACGAGAAGCCTTAAAGAGATGACAAATTGACGAAAAGGTAGTTCGGCGAGGCTACCGAAGCACGGGAACGACAGCGATGAACCTTCCTGTTTAAGCAGCATCGCGGCGAGGTGCTGGAAGGGGGAGAAACAGATAAACTGCCCGAAAGGACTTATTGGGTAATGGAACTGGCAACCGAAGAAAAGACGTTGTTGGCGTTACCACCGATCAAGCGAATGGTTCCCACCACGATTACCAGGATAACAGCCAGCATCACCGCATATTCCGCAATGTCCTGACCGTCTTCTTCCGACCAGAGACGATTTAGCACTGACACAGTCTACCTCCTTGATGAAGATCACCCCTCGGCCGCCCTAAAACAACCACAGAAGCAACTCACAAAGGCCGTGTCTGAAATTGTGATCCGTTGGTCTCCATGCTAGTTTGCCGAATCAAGGCCAGCAATGGCTCCTACGGGTAACGCAATAGCACGAAAGTGCTATGGGCCGATGGGCCAGTTGGCCACGGCCCATTCGCCCAACACGGCCAGAGTGGGCTTTGGCCAAAAGCCCACGGATCATGAGGTTTCAAGAAATAGGCTTCAACGGGAGAGCCTGATTCACGGCAAACAAGGCCAATTCCAAACGGGTGGAAACTCCGAGCTTGTCAAAGATATTGCTGAGATGGTGCTTGACGGTATCTTCGCTAATCTTGAAGTACTCGGCGATCTCTTTATTCGAATAACCTGCGACTACTGCGGATACGATCTCCAGCTCACGCGGCGTAAGGCCAAACTTTTTCTGGCGGGCTTCTTCTCCGGATGACTGGATCAGCGTGCGCAGGTACTGCACCAGATTCGAGACGCTTTCCCTGCCCACCCAGTATTCCCCCGACATCACGGTATGAATGGCCTTTAACAATAGCTGAGTCGCAGAATCTTTGAGAACCACGCCGCGGGCGCCGAGCTGCAGCGCCTCGACAATCTGATTTTTCTCGGCTGCGGCGGTCAGTAAGATCACCCGCACGCTTGAACCCGTGCCGGAGCTCATCTCGCGCAGGGCTTCCAGTCCCGGGTGGCGGGGCATGGCAAGATCCAGCAGCAGGATGTCGGGCTTGAGTTGTCGCGCCAGCTTGACCGCCTCGGCACCGTCGCAAGCCTCCCCTATCACCTTCAGGTCGGTTTCGGTTTCCAGCAGCCGGCGGAGTCCATCGCGGAAGATGGGGTGGTCGTCGGCAATCACGATGCGAATTGATTGCAACCTACGAGTGTCCATGCATCACTGCCTTTGGCTGCGGGACCAAGATTTCCAAACGAGAACCATGTCCCGGATGCGATTCTATCGTGAGTTCGCCTTCGATCAAACGTACCCTTTCTTTTATAACCGCAGGACCCTTGCCCTGGCTATCAAGTTCGCGCTGCGAAAGCCGCCCCGAAAAAGGGAAGCCGCGGCCATCATCCTCGATTTCCATCTTCCAGTTACCATTCATGACACCCAGGCGGATCAACACCTGCCGCGCCTGGCTGTGCTTGCGGACGTTCACCAACGCTTCTTGCACAATGCGCGCTACTTCCCGGCAAACCGGCTGTGGCATTTGAAATTCTCCCAGATCGGATACGAACTGGGCGCAAATGCCAGTCTCGCGCTGAAACCGTTCGACCGTGTCATGAATGACCCCAAGAAGCCGTTTGGCATCCACGTCAAGTGTCTTCATCTGCTGCATGAGTTCGCGCAACTTAAGAACTTCCTCGCGCAGCAAGGCTTGGATACGGCCCAACTCCGAAGGCAGAATCTCAGGTTTAGTCACGGATTGACGGCGCAATACATCCACTTGCATCTCTACCGCGATCAGAGATTGGACCGCGCCATCATGCAATTCCCTGGCAAAACGCGCCCGCTCCACCGCTCCTGCTCTGAGTCGTAAGCGACGCAGCAAGAGTACGTTGTAGACCGCGGGCCCGACTTGCCGGACCCACTCCTGCAAGAAATGCAGCTCTTCTTCGGTTTCCCCGGTAAGAGTGGGGTCAAGCAGAAAAATGCGCCCCAACCATTCATGGCCGAAGGCGAAGCAAGCCACCAACGCGCTGTTGAATGGGTGAATTTCTGCGAAGGAAGCAAGGAATTCATAAGTGGGATCGCTTAAGCGGTTTCCCGATTCATCCAGCGCCAGCAAGAGAAAGCCTTGGGTTCCGTTTCGCTTGTTTCGCTGCACATAACAGGCGCCCACCTGGGTTTTGTGCAGATAGGTTTCAGGATCTTTGGGTGAAGATTCCAGCCATTGAAAGGCCGAGCCCTGTCCTTCCGCGCTTAATTCAGCGACAAAGACCCGATGACTGTCGACTTCCTGGGAAGCCATGAGGACGTGCTTTGCCCGGTAAATAGAAAGGAGTTCGCGACAAACGTCTTGCAAGGTGCCGGAGACGCCGGCATCAACCCGAGCCCTCCCAAGAGTGCGTGCGATGATCGCCTTCTCGGCGCGAAGCTGCTTCTGTTGCTCGGCCAGGTATCCCAAGAGCAATCCCAACACCACCAGATAGACGGAGCGCATGAACAGAGCTTTAGGCTCAAAATAACTGGTATCCAACTGGAAAGGTGGCCAATGATGATGGAAAAGAAAAGCGTACAACCAGTTCAGCGGGCGCGGCCAATGGAGACGAAGGAAAAAACCATAAATCGCTGGAAAAAAACCCCAGCGTAATGCAAAGCTCTCTGTCCAAAGCAACACAACCGCGGCCAGTGCGGTCCCCAAGGTTTCCCACAGGCCCCAGCGGTAGGCGGCAGCGGCCAAAACGAACACGAAGAATAGAAAAAACGTATTGCTTTGCCCAATGGCGAAAATCGAAATCAGAGCCGGCCAGATTATGTCGGCGCTATGCACCAGCACACGAAACGATGGTGTCGACCGCTGCCGCCGCCGCAGGAAAATGATAATGATCATTCCCTGAGCAATGTAGAAAGCCAACAGTCCAAAAACCCATAAGGAATAATGGATTTTCTCCGGATCCATCCAGATAGCAACCAGTGCGGAAACTGCAAGAAAAACCCGGGCTGAGGCCAACCATCGTTCTACCCGGCGTACCTCACCGGGGCTCATGGGGGCCCGAAGTCTCCACAAGAAACGATCTTTAAAGGCTCGAAATGCCAAGGGGTTACAATCCGTCGCCGTACAAATGACCGTGACAACGGATGATATTAACTACCCGCCCTCCAGAGCAAGTAAAAGTTCTCTGCCTACAAGGGTTTCTCATCTTAGTCACTGTTTGGTCACGTTACGGTGGTAACTTTCACGGCTCCAATTCATACCTACAATGAAAACCACAGTGTATGACTAGAGGAGCCAAGCTCTGGGTTTGCGCCGTCTTTGGGCTGGTTGGTGTCCAAGTATTGGCATCTTTCAGGCTACGGGGCTATGCTCAGGTAGCGACCAGCGACCTGGCGCAATTGGTTCTTCTGTTCTCCGGCACATTAGCACTTGTTCCTGTAGTGCGGAACAGCACCGGCCGTGCCCGCATCTTCTGGGCGCTGATGAGCTTGGGAACGGCTTTCTGGCTCTTGTATCAGGGCTTCTGGTGCTACTTCGAAGTTATTCTGCGGC
>Ga0187778_10003544_pt1 | contig 10450 bp, 7 predicted proteins | sample 1015_Q2_SP5_20_M_FD_132418 | JGI IMG/M metagenome (GOLD analysis project Ga0187778, IMG submission 132418) | Tropical peat soil microbial communities from peatlands in Department of Meta, Colombia - 1015_Q2_SP5_20_MG | ecosystem: Environmental > Terrestrial > Soil > Wetlands > Peat | place...
ATCCGGAGCGAGTTGACGAACTCGACGGGGTCGCCGGGCATCCCGTGGAGCAGGTAGACGACCGGGTAGCGCTTGGTCGCGTCGATGTTCGGCGGCAGGTAGAGGTATCCGGCGCGGAGCGGTCTCGGCGCCGCCGAGTCCGGGAAGACACCGCGGTAGAGCGATCCCCCGGCCGGGCCCAGGCCGATCCGCTCGAACCCGGGGAGCCGGATCTCCGTCGTGTAGGCCGCGGGCGAGGCCGCGTCGTCGGCGCCCCAACGGCACACCGCCGACGACTGCAGCCTGGGCGCTCCCAGGAGGCCGAACGCCCGGAGCGCGATCGGGAGCCGGTGGTTCCAGCGCATCTCGGCGGTGTGGACCCACGTTCCGACGAACGTCCAGACCGGAGCCCGCGGGTGGAAGGCCTCGATGCGGCGGTAGAGGAGGCCCGACTGCTGCGCCTGGTCGACGACGACCTTGTCGTCGGTGCTCCACCAGAGCTGCAGCGGTACGCCCGAGCGCGCGATCGCGCGGGCGGCGTCGAGCGGGCTGCGCCGCGCGTACGCGAGCGGATCGGCAAACGGCGTCCCGCCGACCTCGCGCCGCGCCGCCCACTGGAGGAACGTCCCGTATCTCAGCTCCGGGAAGTCCTCGTAGCGGAGGGAGAGGTTCGTGTCGGCGTCGAACGACGCCGCCCCCGCGAGGAGGTGTGGATGGCGCGCGACGAGGAGCAGCGTCTCCTGACCGCCCATGCTCCCGCCGAAGGCGTAGATCCGGTCCGGGTCGATCTTCAGCCAGGGCAGCCTGCGGCGGAGGATCGCCGGCATCCGCGCGAGATCGGAGACCTGGCCCGCGTCTCCCCACGAATAGAGCGCGAAGCGGCGCCCCTGGCCTTCCGGGTTCACGACCGCGAACGGCCCGCGGGCGGGGAGGTCGCCCCAGAGGCGGACGTTCGCGCGGGCGGGGACGCCGCGGCCGTGGGGCGAGATCACGAGCGGGATCGGCGGGTCGCGGCGCGGGCCGTACCAGCGCGGGAGGATCACGTAGGCACGCCGGCTCTTCCCGTCCCAGGCACGGTACGCGATCCGCAACAGCCGGACGCCGGGCGGAAGCCGATGTCGTGCGGCGGCGACTCCCGCGGACGAACGGATCGGCGGTGAGGGCGGCGGCGCTGCTACGACCACGTGGCGGGAGAGACGGAAGGCTCGATCACGTCAGCGGGCTCGCGGCCGCGACGGGAACCGGGGCGGCCGCATCTGCCACGACAGACCCGCCCTCGTGCTCCCCACGCGCCAGCCCCGCACCCCCGGCGACGACCGCGACGAATGCGACGACGCGTGCCGCGCCTGCCCACCCGCCGGGCAGCGCCTCGCGGAACAAGGTCGCCCCGGCGACGATCGGCACCGCATTGGTGAGGAGCGACGCGAGCCCTGCGGTCGCGAGCACGCCTCCCCGCTGGAAGCCGAGCTGGAGCGCGACGAACGCGAGCCCGTGACACGCGAGGACGACCGCGACGAGCGCGACCCGCCCGCCTCCGCCGACGGCCGCCTTCGTCGCGACGTCGCCCGCCGCGTAGAGGATCCCGGCGGCGATCCCGAAGCCGGCGCCGGCGCGGAGGGCTCGGGCCCCTCCTCCGACCGCGAGCGCCGCGAGCACCAGGGAGACGACGACCCACGCGAGCACGGCCGGCACCGCGCCGTGCCCTCCGCTCGGGGACGAGCCGATCAACGAGGCCGAGAGGGCGGCCAGCCCGCCGAGCGCGAGCACGAGGGCGACGAGCTCCTTCCTCCCCGGAACGACGCCGCCGAGGCGCCAGGCGAGCAGCGCGAGGACTCCGATCCCTCCCGCCGAGACCGCCTGCACGAGGGAGAGCGGCGCCACCCGGAGCGCCGCGACGTAGAGCACCCAGCCCCCGATCCCGACGAGGAACCCGACCAGCCAGCGGCAGTGTGACGCGAGGAGGAGGAGCGACCGGACCGGCCGTCGCACGGAGAGCCGCGGGAGCTTCGCGGCCGCGTCGTGCTGGAGCCAGTACCCCCAGTTCAGCGCGAGCGCAGACGCGAGCGACGCCGCGAGACCGAGGCCGATCGCGACGCTCACTGCTCACGCCGTCCGGCGAAGGGCAGGTAGGACTCGGCCGCGAGCGCGGCGACGCCGATCCGCGGTAGGTCGAGCCTGCTCTCGAAGACGACGAAGCGCGGCTGCCAGCTCGGGAAGAACTTCCGGTTGAAGAGCAGCAGGTTGTCGAGCTGGAAGTGGCCCTTCATGGCGAGCAAGGCCCGCCGCTGCACGCGCTGAGCGCCGGAGAGCTCCGCCTCGGGAGCGAGCACGGCCGCAAACGGCGCGAAGTTGAGCGAGACGCGGGCGAGACCGTTCGCGCGGGCCCACTCGACCGACTCGCAGACGAGCCACTCGTTGAAGCCGTTCGGCGTCGTCTTCAGGCGTGGCATCGTCGAGAGCGAGAGCGCCGACCCCGGTCGAGTCACCGCGTAGTGCAGGAAGCCGCGCGGCTCGCCGTCCGGCCCCAGCCCGAGGACGTACAGGTCGTCCTCGCGGCCGGACCGGAACAGTCCGTCGCTCGCCATCACGAAGCCGCGCGCAGGGGCGTCTCCCCTCCACTCGGCGGTGATCCCCTCGAGCTTCCCTCTCAGCTCCGGCTGCACCTCGGCGGCGCGGAGGATCGACGTCGTGTAGCCGGCCGCGCGCAGCCGTGACGTCGACTGGCGCACCTTCCGGATGGCGCGGCCCTCGAGCGTGAACGACGTGACGTCGAGCACGGCCTCGTCCCCGTGGTAGAGAGCGCGCAGGCCGTGCTTCGCGTAGAGGTCGAGGCACGCCTCGGAGGCACCGAGGATCGCGATCCGCCAGCCACGGGATCGGGTGAACGCGATGAAGTCTGCGACGACGTGCTCGAGCTCCGACGGCGGGCCCAGCGGGTCGCCGGAGACGATGGCCACGCCGCCGACGACGCGATAGGCGACGAGCGACCGTTCTCCCGGGCCGAAGAAGTACGACTTGTCCTCGCGGAGGACGAACGGGGCGAGCGTATCGGAGCCCCACTCGTCGACGAGCTTGGCAGCGAGCTCGCGGTGTCTCGCGTCGTCGTCGCGCCGGTAGCGCCAGGGGGCGAGCCAGGCGGTCACGAGCGCGAGCGACGCGCACAGCCCGAGCGTGAACACCGACGGCCCGAACCAGCTGCCGAACGGACCGGACAGGTGCTCGGACCCGCGAAGGGAGCCGCCGACGAGAGCGGTGGTCGTCTCGCGGAGCGCGAACGGGATGCTGAACGGGCGGTCCGCAGCGAGGCGGTTCGCCCACAGCGCGACGATGCCGTAGGAATAGATCCCGCCGAGCAGCAGCGGGAGCCGCTGCAGGATCCTCCAGCGGGCGCTCGGGTCGCCGGGCAAGGTGAAGTCGGCGCGGCGGGCGAGGAGCCCGGCGGCGAGCAAGCCGGTGAGGAGCGCCCCGTAGTCGCTGTGTGCCACGTGGAGCGCGGTCGAGCCGACGAGCAGAGCGAGCGCGAGCTGCCACGCACGGCGTCTCCCGCGCCCGAGGCCGCGGGAGACGTAGACGAGCGCGAGCCCGACGGGAGCCGCGAGCGCACTCGCGAGCGGTCGCGCGCCCGGCGCGAGATCGGCGAGCAGCGTCCGGCTGTGCTCCGGGAACAGCGAGTCGACGACTCCAACTGCGCCGGCCGCCGCAGTGAGCCACGCGAGCACGAGGCGTCCGCGGGGATGTTCCGAGGTCTCGCCGCGCGCCACGAGCGCACCGGCGAGCGCCGCGATCAGCGCCGGCAGGAGGACCGCGCGCAGCGCACCGGCGTCGCGGAAGGCAGACTCGGCGGCGATCTGGCGGACGACGAGGATCGAGACTCCCGTCGCGGCGTACGTCCAGAGGCCGACGAGGAGGCCGAGCACGAGCGCCGCACTCAGCCGTCCAAGGCGCAGGAACCGGGCGAGGCCGCCGAGCGCGAGGCCGGCGGCACCCCAGACGGCGATGAACAGCGGCAGCGACACCGCCGAATGCTTTGCGAGCTCGTCGAGCGGGAGCGCATCGCCGACCGTCGGACCGGGCAGCTTCGCCCCCTGGCCGATGACGTACAGCCAGCCCGTGGCGGCGAGCAGGATCGCGAGGCCGGTCGGAACCGACGCGACGATCGTCGCGATCCGCGCGGCCTTACGCACGGGTCACCGCCGAGATGTGGCGCGAGGCGGCCACGAGCGCCGCCGCGGCCTGATCTCTCCAGATCGCCCAGTTGTGCCCGCCGCGGACGACGTAGAAGCGGTGTGCGATCCCGTCGTGCTCGAGTTCACGCGCGAAAGCAGCGTTCTGGTCGCGGAACGAATCGGTCGTGCCGGAGTAGAGCCAGACGTAGGTGTGCGACCTCCGGAGCGTCTGCGCCGCGCCGGCCACCGTGTCGAGCGGGCTGTTCGCCGTCAGCCGCGCCTGGTCGCCGCCGAAGATGCTCTTGAGGTTGCTCGCCAGCTCGTACCCCGACCAGCTCTCGAGCACCCGGAACTCGCGCGGGTGGTGGAGGCCGATGTTGAGCGCGCCGTATCCGCCCTCGGAGAGGCCGGCGAGGACGCGGTGCGCGCCGTTCGGGATCGTCCGGTAGCGCTTGTCGATCGCCCGCACGAGATCGCGAGCGACGAACGTCTCCCAGGCCTGGTCGCGCCGGACGCCGTTCGCCCACTCCTTGTCCGTGAACGTCCCGGTCGAGCCGAACGGCATGACGAGGATGAAGGGCCGTGCGCGGCCTTTCGCGAGCAGCACGTCCTCGACGACGCCCATCCGGACGGTGCGGAGGAACGCGGCAGGCTTGCCCGGGAAGCCGTGCAACAGGTACATGACCGGATACCGAGCGAGCGGATGCTGCACGTAGCCGGGCGGCAGGTAGACGACCACGGGCTGGCGGCGCCCGCCGAGCGCCGGGCTGACGACGGCGATGGACTGGGTCGTGCCGAGCTCGTGGACGAACGCCGGGTCCTTCGGGGGCGCGAAGCCGCGATAGAGCCAGAAGTTGTCGAGGTAGCGATACGAGCCGACGATGCCGACGGCAAGGAGCGCGAGGACGGCGGTGGCGGCAGCGACCCGCCACAGCCATCCCCCTGGGCGGCGGCGGAGGCCGAGCGACGACGAGAGTTCTCCGAGCCCGTTGCCTGCCGTCATCTCGTCGCGAAGTCTCGGCGCGCGAACGGGCCGGAACCATCGGATGGACGGGCGATCGGCGTCTTCCCCTCCGGTAGCCGATCGGATGATCCACTCATCCTCCGTTCGGAACGAGTCAGCCGGGAGGCGCGAGATGATCGAGCGCCAGTCCGAGCCACGCGGAGGCGTGCTGCGTCCACAACGACTGCACGTGGGCGCCGGGATAGACCCGGAAGTAGTGCGGCACCTTCGCCGCTGTCAGCTCGCGGTCGAGCAGCTCGTTCTCCGGGCGGAACCGCATGTCGCCGCTGCCGACGTAGAAGGCGAGGAACGTCTTCTCGCGCGCGAAGGTCTGCCGGAGCGTCGAGACGAAGGTGTGCGCGCTGGCGTGCGCGTTCTTCGCAGGCGAGCCGAGATCGAGGCCGACGGTGCCGGTGACGTCTGTCGGGTGGAAGTAGCCGCTCCACGACTCGATCACCGAGAAGGTGCCGAGATGGTGCAGGCCCACGAGCATCGCACCGTAGCCGCCGGCAGAGACACCGACGATCGCCCGTCCGCGCCGCCCGCCGATCGTCCGGAAGCGCGAGTCGATCACGCGGGGCACCTCGCTCGCGACCGCCGTCTCCCAGTTCTCCCCGGGGCCGGAGTCCAGGTACTCCATGTCGGGGTCGCCGTCCCGCGCACCCTGCACGGCGACGACGATCGCGTCCCGACCGAGCCCGGCCATCGCCGCCCGCAGGTACTCGGTGTCGAGGTATGACGTGGACGTCGCCGGCAGCCCGTGCAGGTAGTAGATGACCGGGTAGCGGGCGGTCGTCCGCGCGTAGTCGGGCGGCAGGTAGACCTTCAGCCCGATCGTGTCCTTCAGGGCGGCCGACCGGTAGGCGAGGGTGACGGCGCTCGGCCATCCCGCCGGGACGGTTGCGGCGGAGTGCGATGCGCAGGCCGCACCGGCCAGCGCGAGGGCGACCGGCACCGCGACCAGGACGGCCCTACGCCGGCGCGCCACCTGTCCGGAGCAGTGCCGTCAGCGGTCGCGGCAGCTGCCCTTCTGCCACGAGCGCTGCGAGTCCGATCGCCGGCAGTGCGGTCGAGCCCTGGTACAGGAGATACCGCGGCTCCCAGCGCGGGAAGAACTTCGCGTTGAAGCGGTAGAGGCTCTCGATCTGGAACCAGTGGCTCGCAAAGCCGAGCAGCTTCGCGAAGACCCGGTCGAGCTGGCCGCGCGGGCTGCGGAGCGGCTGCGCGAACGCCGCGAAGTTCAGGGACAGCTCTTCGATGCCTCGCTCCCGCAGGAGCTCGATCGCGCGGACGACGAGGAACTCCGTGAGGCCGTTCGGGGTCTCCGGGTCGCGTCGCATGAGCGAGAGCGACATCGCAGCACGACCGTAGGCCGGCAGGAAGTGGATCCAGCCCCGTGCGCTCCCAGCCTCGTCGCGGGCGACGACGACGACGCCGTCGGTGGCGGCGATGTCGTCGAGTCCGCCGATCGACATGGCGAACCCACGCTCGGGCTCGCCGGCGCGCCAGCGCTCCGAGACCTCCTCGAGCTGTCCGCGCGTCGTCGGCGACAGCTCGCCCACCCGCTCGACGGTCGCGGTGTAGCCGGCGGCGACCAGCCGGCTGACCGACTGCCTGACCTTCCGGATCTGGCGCCCCTCGAGCGAGAAGGCGGCCGTCTCGACGATCGCCTCGTCGCCGAGATAGAGCGACCGGAACCCCGAGCGCTGCCAGACCTTGGCTGCCGCCCTGCTCGCTCCGAGGACGCCCACCCGGAGACCGTGCGCCCCGGCGAACGCGCGCGTCTCGCCGATGAGGCCGGGCAGCGCGTCGTCGGGCCCCACCGCGTCGCCCGCGACGAGGAGTACCCGCCCTTCGATCCGGTAGCCGAGAAACGCGCGGCGGTCCGAGCTGAAGAAGTACTCGAGGCCGTTGCGCAGCTTGAAGCCGGCGAGCGTGTCCCTGCCGTGCTCGCGAACGAGCGTCTGAGCCCGACTACGCTCCGCAGATCCGGTCCTCCGTGGCCGCCGCGGCCGGAAGAGCGCCCACGAGGCCGCGAGCAGCGCGACGACCATCAGCATCCGTACGGTGTACGGGGCACCCGGATCGTCGAACGCGATCGGGCCGGGCTGCCACGAGAGGAGGGCTGCGGTCTCGCGCGCTGCGATGCCCACGCTCGGATCGGTCCGACCCGCGACCCAGACCGACGCGGTGCCCGCGACGACGAGGGCGAGCGACGCGACCGTCAGCGGAATCACGAGCGAGCGCATGACGATCGGTTCGTGCTCGACGTCGAAGGCGTGTCGGCCGCGATAGAGGCCGAACGCGAGCGCGAGATCGAGCGCGGCTTCCTCGACGTCGAGCCCCTTGACGACGTTGAGCACCGCGAGGCCCAGCAACAGCCCGATCGCGAGGTGGAGCGCACGCCGTCGTCGCCGGGAGAGGTAGACGGCGGTGAGACCGAGCGCGACGCTGAGGGGAAATGCGATCCCGTGGAAGATCGGGATGCTGTTGATCGGCTCGACTTGGAGGAGCAGCCGGCCGCGCCACGCGATGTTCGGGGTCAGCGCCGACGCCGCGTTGACGGCTGCGACGAGAAGCGTCACGCCTGCGACCACGAGAGGCAGGCCGGGACGCCGGGCGCGCAACGAGCCGGGCGGTCGGTGGATCGCGACACGGCTGTGCAGCGACGTGTTGCGCAGGCGCGGGACGAGGTCCCGCCAGTCCTTGATCACGAGCCAGACGCCGAGGAGAACGAGCGCCTGGACGCCGTCGTCGAACGGCACGACACGCAGGCCGACACCGGCTGCGAGAAGCCCGAGGACGCCGAGGCCGAGCGCGAATTCGTGGACTCGCTGGCCGAAGACGTAGACGCGCGGCCCGAGCTCGTGCTGCTCGACGCGGATCAGCGTCCGGGTCCCGCTGCGGCACCGCTGCAATGTCGAGCGGACCCGCCCTCGAACGGTCCCGTCGGGCAGGCGTGATCCACCCGAAGCCGCAGCGTGGCTTCGAGCGAGGAGCACGGGTTGCCGTTCGAGGGCGGGATCACAGTCGAGATGGTCGTCGCTCATCCGCACATCGGGCATCGGCCGACTGGACGACCGAGCGGAGGATCTTTCGTCGGCGTTCACGCAACTCCTATCGGGGCACTCGCACCTCGGCTCGAGTGCCGGAGCCCGGCCGCGAGATCACGGTCATCCTGCCGCCCGCGGACTCTACCCGCACACGCTGGGACGCCAGCCCGATGTGACCGTCGGCCAGGCGCTCCGCGAGCGCGCCGAGATCGACGCCCTGGCCGTCGTCCTCGACTACGAGCACGACCTGCGAGGGGTTCCTGGTCAAGCCGATCTTGAGCCGCGTCGCTCCGGCATGACGCACGACGTTCGAGACGAGCTCGCGCGCCGCGGAGAAGAGCAGCTGGTCGTGCCTGCTCGTCACGCCGTCGCCCTGGACGTGATGCGGCTGCTCGAGGTCGAGCTCGAGCTCGAGGCCGCCGCGCGCCGCGGCTCGCTCCGCGATCGAGCGGAGGGCGGGCTCGAGACCTGCTTCGTCGAGAACGTACGGGTGCAGCTCGAAGATCGCGTCTCGCAGCTCCGATACGGTCTCCGCCACTGCCTGCTCGGCGCGCTCCAGCGACGGGTGCGCGACCTGCTCCCCCGCCTCGTCGAGCTCGTGCAGCGCGGAGAGGAGGTTCTGCACCGCGTGGTCGTGCAGGCCTTCGGCGAGCGCCTTCCGCTCCCGCTGTTCCGCGGACAACGCATCGGCGAGCAGCCGTGACCGCTCCTCGGCGAGCCGCTCGACCGCCTCCGTGCGCCGGGCGAGGAGCGCAGACAGGAGCACGCACGCCGCCCCGACCCAGCCGAGATAGCCGGCGTAGGTGAGGATGAAGCGGTCGGCGTCGGTCGTCTTCGACGCCGGGTGCACGACCGCCTGGATGACGTATGCGACGACGGTCGAGGCGGCCGCGATGGCGGTGACCGTGGGCCGGAACCGGAACGCAACAGCGACCGGGATCAGGAAGTACGCGAGACGCGCGTTCGAGAACGGGCCGCCCGAGAGGTCCGCGAGGACGGTGATGAACACGACGTCGAGCGCCGTCGCGATCAGCGCGAACCGCGGACTCGCCCGCCGTAACGTCACCCAGGCGAGGGCGCCGACGCTCCAGGCACTGAACAGCCCGAGCGTGAAGTAGAAGCCGGTCGGCTCCGGGTTCGGGTGCGGAATGCTGCGCGAGAGGAGCAGCAGGCCGATCGCAGGCAGACGCAGCCAGGCGACGAGCCGCTCGGTCTCGCCTGCGGCTTCGCGCGCGAGCGCGGTCACCGGTCGGCGCACGGCCACTACTCGAGAAGACCGCGGCGCATGGCCGCGGCGACGGCCGCCGCCCGGTCGGAGACGCCGAGCTTCTCGTACAGATGCTGGACGTGGGTCTTCACGGTCGTGACTCCGAGGAACAGCTCCTTCGCGATCGCGGGCAGACTCTTCCCGTCGGCGATCATGCGGAGGATCTCCCGCTCGCGCTCCGTCAGCGCCGGCGCGTCGTGCTGCTTCCGCAGGCGGATCTCGGAGACGAGCCCGGTCGCGAGCTCGGGCGGGAGCACCGTCTCGCCGCGCGCACAGGCGAGCACACCGTCGACGATCTCCTCCCTGCGCGCCTCCTTCGGCAGGAAGCCCGCCGCGCCGGTCTCGAGCGCCCGGTAGACGACACCGCTGTCGGTGAACGCCGAGACGAGCAGGACCCGGGTAGGCAGGGCGTCGCGGGCGACGGCGTTCACCACCGCGACGCCGTCGAGCTCCGGCAGCCGGTAGTCGATGAGCGCGACGTCGGGACGGTGCGCACGAATGGCCTCGAGTGCAGCGCGACCGTCTCCCGCCTCGGAGAGGATCTCGATCTGCCCGCTGGCGGAGAGCGCGCGGACGACCCCGTCCCGGTAGAGCGGGTGGTCGTCGGCGACGACCACCGTGATGCGCTTCGCAGCCATGGGGCTCGTCCCATGGTACTCGCGCCTGGTGCTCGCGCCCCGATGGGGCGCTCATCCTCCGGCCGACGGGCCGATCGGCTGATATCCACAGGCTTCTGCCGTCACGACACTGAAGCAACATGGCCGCTTCTGTCATCGTCGGCCCCGAGGAGATCACGATCGAGCTCTCCGGCTGGAACGCGCTGCCGGCGCTCCGGCGGATCGTGCGGATCCCGCTCGGGGCGATCCGCTCGATTCGCACCGAGCGCTTCCCGGACGGCCAGGAGCTGCCGGAGCTCGCGGGCGTCGCAGGCCCGCTGACGGGCGTGCGCACCGGCTCCGTGATCCACGACGGCAAGCGCCTC
>Ga0187778_10003546_pt1 | contig 10447 bp, 8 predicted proteins | sample 1015_Q2_SP5_20_M_FD_132418 | JGI IMG/M metagenome (GOLD analysis project Ga0187778, IMG submission 132418) | Tropical peat soil microbial communities from peatlands in Department of Meta, Colombia - 1015_Q2_SP5_20_MG | ecosystem: Environmental > Terrestrial > Soil > Wetlands > Peat | place...
CGGATCAGGCTTTCGCGCGGCAAGCCTCGCACAATCCGCCGATCTCTGTGCGCGCAACGCTGATCTCGATTCCGCAGTCGCGCGAAATCTGCTGCTTCAGTTCCTCGTAAAGCGGGCTTTCGACCTCACGCACTTTGCCGCACCCGACGCAGGCCACATGAATGTGGTCGCGCGGCCCGTGGCTTTCATAGAAGTGGCGATGGCCGCGAAGGTGCAGCAAATCGAGCTCGTCGATCAACGCATGACGCTTCAGTAGCTCCAGCGTGCGATAGACGGTGACTTGCGTGATTTCGGGGTCGATTTGCTGTGCGAGCTCTAGGATTTCATTCGCGTCAAGGTGACGCGCTGCCGACTCCATCACCTGAACTACGACGCGGCGCTGGCGCGTCAGGCGGATATGCCGCGCCCTCAACTCGCGCTGGAGGTGTCCCGCCGGCTCTTGGTCGTTGATACGCTCGCCGGTCGATACGCGATGTTCGGGTGTCGCAGACATACAGAGGAATTATAACAGAAGGCCGATCGTCGTTTCGCTCTAGTGCAGAGGCCTCACCAGTGAACTTGGATCGCCCGCAGAATGTCGTTGTACATGACGACCGCGAAGAAACAGAGTAGGAATACGAGTCCCACCTGCACGAAGCGCTCTTTGAACGCCACGCTCAAGTCGCGCCGCATCGTTCCCTCGATCGCAAGCAATAGCACGTGGCCGCCATCGAGGATCGGAATCGGCAGCAAGTTCAGCAGCCCGAGGTTCAAGCTGAGCACCGCGGTGAGATCGAGCAATCTCATCGGCCCACGCTTCGCAGCTCGGCCAGCCGCGCGCGCGATGCCGACTACGGTCTGCAAATCACGCACGGAAACTTTGCCGCTGAACAGGCCGCCCAGCACCTGCCCAATCATCCGCACGCCTCCCACGGTAGCGCTGCCCGCGTCTTGTAATGCTTCTCTAAAGCCCTGGCGCTCGTAGGCCTCGTCGCCCTTAGGTGTCACGCCGATCTGCCACGCCAGATCGCCGCCCGGATCCATCTTGTGAACCGGTGCAATGTCCATCGGAATAGTGGCGTTCCCGCGCCTTACGAGAAAGTGAATCGTGTTGCCGTCGGAATTCCGAACGTGATCCAAGAGTTGCAGCCAGCTATAAACCGCCTGGCCATTGATCTGGACAATGGTGTCGTCCGGCTTCATGCCGGCCTTCTCCGCCGGAAAACCAATCTCGACTTCGTCGATCGCGGCTGACGATGCGGGATAGCCTACAATCGAGTCGGTTGAGGTTGCATGCTCCGGCGCCTTCGCGGTGAGCGTCTGCTGCGAGCCGTCGCGCAGCACCTTGATCGTAACTGAGTCCCCGGGCTTCGCCTGACCTGCTACCGACAGCACCTTTTCCCAGGTTGCCGTAGCAATTCCATTCACGGCGAGTATGGTGTCGCCGGGCAAGACGTTCGTCGGTACCGCTGGCACGTTCTGTGGTAACGCAGCAACATGCGCGGTCTGGCTGAGAGATGCATCGACCGGAAGTCCCTGGCCCCAGAACATGCCGAACGATATCGCAAACGTGAGCAGCACGTTCATCGCCGGCCCGGCAACGGCGATGATGCAGCGCTGCCAGCGCGGCCGCGAAAGAAACTCGTATGGCGCCCCCGTTCGCTCCTCGACAGGATTGTCTCCCGCCATGCGCACGTATCCGCCGAGCGGCAGCGCGCTGATGCGGTAGTCCGTGTCCCCGCGCTTGATTCCCCAGATTCGCGGCCCGAAGCCGATCGAAAACACATCCACGCGCACGCCGCACAATTTCGCTGCGATGAAATGCCCAAGTTCGTGGAGCAATACGAGGACGCCAAGAACGACGCCCCCCGCCAGAATGATCCGAAGGTTATCAGTCATAATCTGAAATCTATTATCGCAGAAAGTTTGCTCGCGGAAAAACGCACGATTTCTCGGCCGTCACGGATCGCAAAACATCATTCGATGTTGACGCGCCGGCGCGGCCCTATTCACCGCCGCCGAGACTTGACTTCTGCTGCCGCCAGCTTTCGCGCTTCTGCATCGGCCGCAAGCACGTCGTCAATGCTGCGCATCGCCGCGCGAGGCATCTGCTCCAGCACTCGCTCGATTACCGCTGGAATCCCCAAGAATGGCAGCCGCTTTTCCAAAAACGCCGCCACGGCGATTTCATCCGCCGCGTTCAGCGCGCACGGCAATGGCCCGCCCTGCCGCAGCGCCTCCTTGGCTAGTTCAAAGCAGCGAAATTTCCGCGGCGGAACCTCCTCGAAATCCAGCCTGCGTAGCGAGGCCCAATCGAGCGCGCAGCGATTGGACGGAACTCGGTCCGGGTACGTTAGCGCGTACTGAATCGGCATGCGCATGTCGGTCGGCCCAAGCTGCGCCACGATCGAGCCGTCGACGTATTCGACCATCGAATGAATCGTCGACTGCGGATGAATCACTACGCGGATCTTCGAGAGGTCCATGCCGAAGAGCCATCGCGCCTCGATCACCTCGAAACCCTTGTTCATCAGTGTCGCCGAATCGATCGTAATGCGTTGGCCCATTTTCCAGTTCGGATGCGCCAGCGCCTGTTTCGGCGTAACCTTGGCGAACCGCGAGAGCGGTGTTTTTCGGAACGGCCCGCCCGATGCCGTCAGCACAAGTTGCTTTACCTCGCTCGCCGTTCCTGCGCGCAGGCACTGGTGAATCGCGTTGTGCTCGCTGTCGACTGGCAGCAGCGACACGCCCCGCCGCGCCACCGCCGCCATCACGACTTCGCCCGCTGCGACGAGTACTTCCTTGTTCGCGAGCGCAATGTTTTTGCCTTGCTCGATCGCCTGATATGTCGCGCGCAATCCCACTACGCCGACGGCAGCCGAAAGAACCGTATCGGCATCGGGATGCGTTGCGACTCGCTCAATTCCCTCGGCGCCGAATAAGACTTCCGGCAGAGCGTGCTCTCTCCGCGACTTCAGCAGCCCGCACAGCTCAGTCGCCAGCTTCTCCGTCGCAACGGACATGATCTTGGGCCGGTATCGCAGGGCCTGTTCCGCGGCAAGTTTCACGTTCGATCCAGCCGCGATCGCGACCACTTCGAATTTTCCCGGCAGCGCGTCGACGACATTCAGGCATTGCCGCCCGATCGACCCGGTAGATCCTAGAATTGCAATTCGTTTCATGTGCAGACCATCTTACAAACTTTCTGCAACTTTGCGAACGCTCCAAATTCGCCCTTCGTTACACCGCACTCGGTCCGGGTGTGAGCTCGATCTCCCGCCATCCCTACGGAACTTTGCTTTCCGCTTATCCGGTGCTAAATTATGCGCCGCAAATTGCGGGTGCCGCCCGCGTGAATCACAAGGAGTGAATTCCCACATGAAATCCCCGATGCGTTTGTTGCTCGCGTTTTCTGCCATCACACTTGCACTCGCGTTTAGCGCCTCCGCAGCTCCCGACTACGGCGCCTACCACGATGCCCTCGGCCAGTTGCGCACCGCCCGCGCCTACATCGAGCATCCGGATAGTGGCGTCCTTCACGACCAGGAAAAGAACGCCATGGCGGAAATCGATGCCGCGATCAACGAGCTTCTCTCCGTAGCGAATGACGGAAAAGGTCCCGCCGATCATGCGCCACTCGATTCTCACAAACGCTGGATCGCGCGTCTCAACGAAGCGGCCAAGCTGCTCAACAAAGCGCACGACAACGTCCAGCGCGAAAACGACGAATCCGGCGCAAAGGATCGCGCCATTCAGCACATTGGCCAAGCGTCAAAGTACATCCAGCAGGCGATCGCGCTCGAACAGTAGCCGGTCGACCTCTCGTCGCCCTTTACCGCCGCAGCGGTCCACTCATCGACCGCTGTGATACGATATTCTGTGACCTTTCAGGAAGTACAACGCACTTGAGCACACCTTCACTCTGGGCCATTCCTCTGGGCGGTCTGGGCGAGTTCGGCATGAACATGCTCGCCCTGCGTTACGGCGACGACATGATCGTGATCGACGCCGGCCTCATGTTCCCCGAACAGGAACTCCTCGGCGTCGATATCGTCATCCCGGATATCACCTACCTCAAGCAGAACAAGCACATGCTCCGCGCCATCGTCCTCACGCACGGCCACGAGGACCACATCGGCGCGATGCCCTACATCCTCGCCGATCTCGACGTTCCCGTGTACGGCACGCAATTCACGCTCGCGCTCGTCCGCAAGAAACTCGAGGAGCACGCTCTGCTCGATACCGCGCGACTGCGCCAGGTTGCGCCCGGCGAGACCACCGAAATCGGCCCGTTCAAAATCGAATATCTCCACGTCACGCACAGCACCATCGACTGTGTCGCGCTCGCCATTCGCACTCCCGTTGGGACGATCATTCACACGGGCGACTTCAAGATCGATCCCACTCCGGTCGATGGCAAGCCGTTCGATCTGCATGCCTTCGCGCGCTACGGCCAGGAAGGCGTCCTCGCGCTGTTTAGCGATAGCACCAACGTCGAGCGTCCGGGCTTCACGCCCTCGGAGCGCGCCGTCGTCGTTCGACTTGAAGAGCTCTTCCGCGCCGCGCCCGGAAAAGTCGTCGTCTCGTGCTTCTCCAGTTCGGTGCATCGCATTCAGCAAGTCATCGACATCGCCCGGGCCGTCGGCCGCAAAGTCGGCTTTGTCGGCCGCAGCATGGTCGACAACATCGAAATCGCACACGGGCTTGGAAAGCTTCGCATTCCCGACGGCAGCGTCGTTCGCCCGCAGGACATTCGCACCTTCGATCCGAAAAGGCTTGTCGTGCTTGCGAGCGGCACTCAGGCCGAGCCGATGTCCGCTCTTTCGCGCATCGCCGTGGATAATCATCGCCTTCTCAGTCTCGCCGAGAGCGACACCGTCATACTTTCCGCTCGTATTATTCCCGGAAACGAAAAAGCCATCTTCCGCATGATTGACCATCTCTTCCGCCGCCGTGTTCTCGTCTACTACGAAAGCGGACGCAACGCTCCCATTCACGTCTCCGGCCACGCGAGTCAGGAGGAGATGAAAATTCTCCTGCAGCTGGCGCGGCCAAAATATTTCATTCCGCTGCACGGAGAATATCGGCAGCTTTTCCAACACGCCGCGCTTGCCGAGCAGCTCGGTGCAGTCTCCGGCCAGGTGATCCTGCTCGAAACGGGACATCCCGTCGAATTCACCGCAGACGGCCGCGCCTATCAGCGCGAACCCATTCCCGCTGGCCGCGTCATGGTTGATTCCGGCTCGCTCGAAGAGATCGAAGAAGTCGTCGTCCGCGATCGCAAGCATCTCTCGGAAGATGGCGTGGTCGTTCCGATCATCGTGATCGACAAGCACACCGGCGAGATCGAGCTTTCGCCCGAAATCGTCACGCGCGGTTTCCTCCCCAGCGAAGACGGCCAGGACACTTTGGCGAAAGCCCGCGAAGTCGTCCTGAAGACGGTCGAGCAATCGAGCGACGAAGAAAAAATGGATTGGAGCGTCATCAAGGAAAAGATTCGCGTCGATCTGAAGCGCTACCTCAACAAACAAACCGCCAAGCGCCCACTCATTCTGACCGTTATCCTCGAAGTCTGACGATGCGAACAGCATCATCATCCTGAGCGAAGTGGCAGGATGCTGTTCATCATTCCGCTCCTCGGGATGGCCGGCCACGCAGTCGAAGGATCTCTCTTGCGTTTTTCCCTACGTGGCGGCCATTCCCTGTCATCCCGAGCCTAGCGGCGCTGTTCGCGGATGGGGAAAGGGATCTGCTTTTCAAGCGCGTAACGTTCACACGCTCCGTGACGCCTTTTCGCGCTTTGCGTTGATGTTTTGCTTTTTACTTTTCAAGGTTAATCTCAACGCGACGCCGATGAATGTCACCTTGCGCAGTTACCAGCCCGACGACTTCGGCCGGCTCTACGAGATCGATCAAGCCTGCTACGAGCCCGAGATCGCTTATTCGCGCCGTGAGCTCCGCAATTATCTCCGCTTTCCCGGCGCCGACTGCATCGTCGCGGAGCTAGACAAGGCTCTTGTCGGCTTCATCCTCACCGCTCACGGGAAATCGTGGGGCTACATCGTCACGATCGACGTCCTCGCGCCTCACCGTCGCAGCGGCCTCGGTTCCCTGCTGCTAGCGAAAGCCGAACGCCGCCTCTCGACCGAAGGCGTTCGCGAGATTGGCCTTGAGACCGCAACCGACAACCTCGCGGCCATTGCCTTCTGGCAAAAGCACGGCTATCGTAAAACCGGAGTGAAGAAAGGCTACTATCCGAGCGGCCGCGACGCCTTTTCGATGATCAAGCTCCTCACCTGACGCGCACATCGACCATCATCCATCATGTCTCTCTTACACGTCATCATTCTCGCGGTCGTTCAGGGCATGGCCGAGCTGCTTCCCGTCTCGAGCTCCGCTCACGTCATCGTTGCTGAAAAGCTGCTCGGAATGGACCCCGCCGCGCCCGAAACCACTTTGCTGCTCGTGATGCTCCACACCGGCACGATGTTCGCCGTTATCGTTTATTTTTGGCACCGCTGGATTCGCGCGTTTTTCCAAAATGCATCCAACTTCAAGAATTTCGTCGTCGCGTTGATACTGGCGACGGCTTTGACTGGCATCATCGGACTGGGACTGATCGAATTCATCGAGAAAGTGTTGCTGCGCCATCAGCCGCATGCGTGGTTCGAACAGTTGTTCGATCGCCTCGACCTGATCTCTGCGGCGCTCGCTGCCGCCGGACTCTTGATTCTCGCGGCGGGCCTTATGAAAAGGGGCTTGAACTCTGCGGCCGCAGAAACGCCCGAAATCACGGCGAATCAATCTCTATGGATTGGTGCCGTGCAGGGCTTCTGCCTGCCCTTCCGTGGATTCTCGCGCTCAGGCGCCACCATCTCGACTGGTCTGCTCGCACGGGTGCCGAAAGTGCGCGCTGAGGATTTCAGCTTCGCCCTGGCCGTGATTCTCACTCCGGCCGCGATCGCGCGCGAGGCATGGCGTCTGATCAAAACGAACCACGGTCAACTCAGTCCTCTCGTGCATTCCGCCATCGAGCCCAGCCTGCTGGGTGCTCTCTTCGCATTTCTGGCAGGTCTGCTCGCGCTGAAATGGCTCAGCAGTTGGCTCGAGGAAGGTCGCTGGTATTGGTTCGGTGTTTACTGCCTCGTCGTCGCGGCGGCCATCGCTTTTCTGCACTTCCACCTCTTCTACTGAGATTCTCCGCCACAGCCTCCACTTCGGCTGCCGCAACCTGATTGCGGCAAGCACAGGGGTACTATGCCTTGTACGTGAACTGTCCCTTCGTACAAGAACTTCGCCGCAGCAATCATGTTAGTTTGAGTCCGCAAGATGAGAGTTGATCGACATCTCGACGCGAGCTTCCCGCGGGCATTTTGGGATCGGCCTGCATCCTCGAATTTCGTTCTGTCGCTCGCGCCTCCTGACTTTTCTAATCGCCAAATTCGGCAGGTAGGGACGCTTCTAACTCACTCAAAACAAACGCTCGCCCTCCCGTCTAATCGCCAAAAACCCAGACATTCGCATTGGCAACTTGCGAAACCCCTTCGCGAAAAGTGTTCGTGCCTCTTGCATTTGCTTTGCTATATTCGTCGCCGCACTCGCGTTCCTCCTCATGGGCCCGCGCGACAGCGCCCGCGCAACCCAAGCCGAGCGGGAGCCTTCCCCTATTTTTGTGCCGTAAACGAGCCTAGAATTCTGCAAAGCAGGACTCTTGGCCGCGCTTCGATTTGTCGTTCGGGCGCTTCCGAATCTGAGGGAGATTCCTGTGCGTGTTCTGACGCCAACTGAAAACAAACGCCTCAACGAACTGGTCGGCTTTGTCGGCTTGAGTCTCGCAATTCTGCTCGCGCTGAGCCTGCTTTCCTATTCGCCGCAAGACGCGTCGTTCAACGTCTCCGCCGCCCCGCCGGGCGCCGGCCCCGCGCACAACTGGATCGGCCCGTTTGGCGCCTACCTTTCAGATATCTGCTTCCAGCTCGCCGGCTACGCCGCGTTTCTTTTTCCAATCGGGATGTTCCTGGTTTCGATGCGCTGGTTCCGCAGCCAGCTCGTGGAGGCTCCCGTAGCCAAAGTATTTGGGTGGATCATGCTGCTCGCCGCCTCGTCAGCCGAGCTCACGCTGATTCACGTGCCCGATGTCCGCGGCGCACTCGCTCCCGGAGGCTTGTTCGGCAAGGTGTTCGCTCAGGGTTTGCGCGCCGCATTTAACCCGGTGGGCGGCAATCTAGTTTCTATCCTGATCCTGATTACCGCGATCTTTCTCTCCACCAGCTTTTCCTTCCGCGCAGCTCTCGAATGGGCGAAGAAGCCGATTGCCGATGACGGATTGATCGGCGGCTGGCTCGCCCGCGCCCGCCAGTGGCGCGAAGAGCGCGAAGCAGCGCGCCTCCGCCGCAAGGTGGAAGAAATTAAGATCGCCGGTCGCCCGCCCGTCCCCCAGCAGCGTGTCTCAACGAAAGAACTCGAGGAGGAAGAAGAGCAAGATGTTTCAGCTGAATTCGGCAAGGTCGCTCATGGTGAACGCGGCCCAGCCGTGATTGAATTCCATCACGAAACGAGCGCGCCTCCGCCCAAGAAGGCTTCCTCGGAGCCGAGGATCGCTCGCAGCAAATCAAGCTTCCGCCTTCCTCCGACGACTCTGCTGCAGAACGCCGAGCGCAGCGAAAAAATGGACGAGTCTGAGTTGAAGGAATGCGCCCGCGCGATCGAGCAGAAGTGCGCCGAATTTGAAGTCAGCGGCCACGTGACGCAGATCAATCCCGGCCCGGTTGTCACTACATTCGAGTTCAAGCCCGAAGCGGGCATCAAATACAGCCGCATCACGGGCCTCGGCGACGATCTCTGCCTCGCTTTGCGCGCGGAATCGATTTTGATCGAACGCATCCCAGGCAAATCAACCGTCGGCATCGAAGTTCCCAACGCGCGCCGCGAAACGATCGCCCTGCGCGACGTGATTGAGTCCCCCGAATTTTCGCACTCGACCTCAAAACTTACCCTGCCTCTCGGCAAGGATTTGATCGGCCGCATCCGCGCCACCGATCTGACGCAAATGCCTCATCTGCTGATCGCCGGCTCGACCGGCACGGGCAAGAGCGTATTTATCAATTCCCTGATCATGGGCATGCTCTACAAAGCGACGCCCGACGAAATGAAGCTGGTGCTCGTCGATCCGAAGCGCCTCGAGCTTGGTCTCTACGCCGATATTCCGCACCTTTTCACGCCGGTCGTGACCGATCCGAAAGTAGCGGCCAACGTGCTGCGCAACGCCACGCGCGAAATGGAGCGCCGCTTGAAGCTTCTCGCGCAGCGCGGCGTCCGAAATATCGAACAGTACAACCGGACGTTCGAAAAGGGTCAGTCGCTTTCGCTCTTCGAGAATGTCGAGGACGAAGAGCACCGTCCGCTTCCGTATCTCGTCATCGTGATTGACGAGTTGGCTGATCTAATGATGGTCGATACGAACGGCGTCGAGGAGTCGATCACGCGCCTGGCGCAAATGGCGCGCGCCGTCGGCATCCACCTGATTCTCGCGACGCAGCGTCCGTCGGTCGATGTCATCACCGGCCTCATCAAGGCGAATTTCCCGGCACGAATCTCGTTCCGCGTCGCGAGCAAGGTTGATTCGCGCACGATTCTCGACGCCAACGGTTCCGAATCGCTGCTCGGCAAGGGCGACATGCTTTTCCTGCCGGCCGGCTCGTCGCGCCTGCACCGCATCCACGGTCCGTACGTCCATGAAAACGAAGTCCTGGCAGTCTGCGATTTCTGGCGCGAGCAAGCCAAGGCGATTTACAACGAGGAATTGCTCCGGCCTCCGAAGGATGAAAATGCTGTCAACGCCTCCGGCGGATCAGTCGACGCCGAAGGCGGCGAAGATGAGGTCGACGACGAGCTCTATCAGGATGCCGTGCGCGTCTGCTGCGAGATGGGCCGCGCCTCAACTTCGACGCTCCAGCGCCGCCTGCGCATCGGCTACGGCCGCGCCGCGCGTCTCATCGACTTGATGGAAAAGGACGGCATCGTCGGTCCCGCGGACGGCTCCAAGCCGCGGGAGGTCCTCAAGAAGAAAGACTGGATGCGCGAATTCGACGAATCCTTGCATTAAGTTTCCTGCTGAGCGCCCTATTCTCGTGCTTGTAGGGGCACAGTCCGCCGCGGCGGATGCCCGGCGCAAGTTCTCGGCGCAGAGCCTCCCATCGCACTCCGCGTCTTTCGTCTTTCGTCTTTCGATTTTCGATTTTCCATTTTCGATTTTCGTCTTAGAATCGTTTGTTGTCCCGGTGCCGAGGTAGCTCACCGGTAGAGCGCGGCCCTGAAAAGGCCGGCGTAGGCAGTTCAACTCTGCCCCTCGGCACCATTTCCAGCGTCTTTTGCTGGCCCTTCAACTCTTCCGCAGATTCGTCTGTGCGTATCCGATTCGCGCCTGTGATGGCAGTCACCGAACGGCTAAAGCGAAACTGAAATACTA
>Ga0187778_10003547_pt1 | contig 10446 bp, 9 predicted proteins | sample 1015_Q2_SP5_20_M_FD_132418 | JGI IMG/M metagenome (GOLD analysis project Ga0187778, IMG submission 132418) | Tropical peat soil microbial communities from peatlands in Department of Meta, Colombia - 1015_Q2_SP5_20_MG | ecosystem: Environmental > Terrestrial > Soil > Wetlands > Peat | place...
AGCGCCAACGATCAGCAAGGGAGCGTGCGTGTCGAACTTTTCGCCTTTTGCAGCATGAACAATTGCGGGCATTGAAATTGTTCAGCGCTTTCCGGTGGTCCCGGATCTGCGCAGATATTTGCCGCGGGCGGGACCGGCGACCTTTCCCTTGTCGTAGACAAGTTCGCCGCGCAAGAAAGTGCTTTTCACGCGGCCGCTGAGTTCGGCGCCTTCAAACGGCGTATAGCCCTGGTGGGATTCCGATTCGGCTGCACGCACCACGAAACTTTCGTGCGGATCGACGATCACGATATCGGCGTCATAACCCGGAGCAATGTCGCCTTTTGTCGGCAAGCCGAAACGCTGCGCCGGCTTCCAGCTCAAAAGCTCGGCCATGTGATTGTATGACATGCCGCGCTTGCTGCCCTCGCTCAGCACGCCGGAAAGCAGATATTCGGTGCCGCCAAATCCCGATTTGGCCAGCCAGATATTGGTAGGATCGTCCTTCGACCACTTCTGCTCGGCCGAACAGCAGGCGTGATCGCTGACAATCCAGTCGATCTTGCGGTCCAGCACGGCCTGCCACAGCGCTTCGACGTCCTCGCGTGGGCGGATTGGCGGATTGACCTTGGCATGCACCGCGCATTCGCAATCGGTATCGAGTAGAAGGTGGCCGACCGTCACTTCGCGGCGAAAAGCGATGTGCGGGAAGACCTGCTGCATAGTCCAGGCAGCGTCGACCGCCTTGCGTGAGCTGAGGTGCAGCAGGTTGATATTGAGGCAATTCGTTTCATTGGCCAGATAGGACGCAATCCAGATCGCAAGGCCTTCGGAGTGTGGCGGGCGCGCGGCGCTGTAAGCATGCAGGCCGGTCAACTTACCTTCGCGTTCTACAATCTTCGTATAGGCATTGAGAATCTCTGCTAGTTCGCAATGCAGGCTGACGCTGATATGCGGGGCGAGCTTGGGGAATTTTTCCATCAGACGCTGCGCGGAGCGCATGATGAACTCGAAATGCGCGATGTCGTAACGCTCGTCGGGCCCGATCATCAGAAATTCATTTTGCTGGTCCGAGCGTCCGTGCAGTCCATAGCCCCCGTAAAACATGAAGATCTTGAACGAGGTCACTCCGTGGTCGGTGATGAGCTGTTCCATTTCATCGATGTGCCGCGACTCGATCGGCGCAATGTGGAAGCCGTAATCGACCCAGAAGCGGCCCTCCGATTGCTTGAAAACTTCCGCCATGAACTCGCGGTAAGGACCGCCGCGATTGAGGTAATAGTGGCCCGTACGCAGATAATTCAGGCTTGAGGTGACGCCGCCCATGGCCGCGGCCTTGCTCTCGGAAACCGCATCTTCCGCGAGCGGCGCATAAATGCCGATATGCATGTGGGCGTCGACGCAGCCGGGAAACGCGAGACGATTTTTCGCGTCGAAAACCTGCTTGGCTTGCTCGGCCTGGATATCCGGCGCGAGCTGTTCGATCTTTCCGTTCTTGATCGCGATATCGAGGCAATCAACCGACGTCTTGTTCGGGCGTACCACGCGCGCATTCTTGATGACGGTATCGAAGACCTTGTTCATATCGTGCCCTGCCCCTTCTCGTATTTTTTGCCGAGCGCGATCATTTCCGGCGTGCCGATCAGCTCGTTCAGAGCCGAGAAGTCATACATGCGATCGAGGAAAGGCTCGGTCGTGCCGTGCTTGGCGAGCGAGGCGTAGAATTCGCTTGCCGTTCGCGCGAGTGTGCGGACAATTGCGCCGGGAAAGATCACAAGCGCAAAACCGATCGCTTCCAGGTCCTTTGCCGCGAGTGGCGGAGTCTTGCCGCCCTCGACCATGTTGGCCATCAACGGAATACCCTTGAGCGCCGGCGGAATGCGTTGCAGTTCGGCGCGCGTCTTCGGCGCCTCAATAAACAATACGTCGGCGCCTGCGTCGCGGTATGAAATCGCACGCGCGATGGCCCGTTCGAAGCCTTCCACGGCGATGGCGTCGGTTCGCGCGATGATCAAAGTTTCATTTGAGGCGCGTGCGTCCAGCGCTGCCTTCAGCTTGCCGACCATCTCTTCGGCCGGAATGAGTGCTTTGTCGTCGAGATGGCCGCAACGTTTGGGAAACGACTGGTCCTCAAGCTGGATCGCATTCGCGCCCATGCGCTCGAACAGGCGGACCGTCCGGTTCACGTTGAGCGCGTTACCGTAGCCGGTGTCCGCGTCGACAAGGAGGTGCGCGCTGACACGATCGCGGATCATTGCGATCGTGTTGGCGACTTCGTCCATGGAGACGAGGCCGATATCGGGCCGCCCGAGACGGGTGTAAGCAATACCCGCGCCAGACACATAGAGTGCAGAAAAGCCGGCCTGCTCCGCGATATGCGCGGTAAGCGCATCATAAACGCCTGGCGCAACCACGATGGGTTTGCTTGCCAGCCTTGCGCGAAGGGTTACCGCATTGGCCATGGTCACAGTCCGAGATAGGCGCGTTTGAGATTTGGATCGTCGCGAAGTTGATTGGATTTCCCATCCAGCACCACGCTGCCATTTTCAAGGATATAGGCCCGATGGGCGACTTCAAGGCTTTGCACCACGTTCTGCTCGACCAGCAGAAGCGCGATTCCCTGCGCATTGATGCGCTGAATCAAACCAAAGAGTTCTTCGACAAGAAGCGGCGAGAGGCCCAGCGAAGGCTCATCCAGAATGAGCAGAATCGGTTCGGCCATCAGGCCGCGGCCAATCGCCAGCATTTGCTGCTCGCCGCCTGAGAGGCTGCCGGCGCGTTGCGATTGCCGTTCGGCGAGCCTTGGAAAAATACCGAATACCTTCTCGCGATTCTGCTGCCGCCGTTCGCGCGCACGCCGGTAGCCGCCAAGTTCGAGATTTTCCCTGACACTCAGATTGGGAAAGACGCAGCGCCCTTCTGGGACATGGATGAGCCCTCGCGTGACGATGCTTGCCGGTTTTTCGCGCTCGATTGCGTGCCCGGCAAAATTGATCGAGCCTTGCCTTGCGCGCAGAATACCGGAAATCGTGCGGTTGAGCGTCGACTTTCCGACGCCGTTTGATCCGAGCACGGCAACAATTTCGCCCGCGCCCACCGCAAGATCGATGCCGTGCAACACCTCGGTTTCCCCGTAGCCAGCATGCAAGCCACTGATCGCAAGCAAAGGGCTAGCGTTCATGGGAGGCTCCCAACTTCACCGCTGCGCCATGGCCAAGATAGGCCTCGACCACAATAGGATTAGCAACAACCTGGGCCGGTGATCCTTCCGCGATAATGCGGCCCTCGGCCAGCACGAACACATGTTCGGCCAGGCTCATAACCGCCTGCATAACGTGCTCAATCATCAGGATGGTGATGCCGCGCCCGCACAAGCCGCGGATGACCGGAACAATGTCGCGAATTTCCGACGGATTGAGGCCCGCCAGCACTTCATCGAGCAGCAACAATTTGGGCTCAATCGCCAAGGCGCGTGCAAGCTCGAGGCGTTTGCGGCCGGCTACGGTCAGCGTATCCGCTGGCCGGTCGAGCAAATCACCCAAGCCGACGTCACGGCCGACCTGGTCGGCGGCCGCCAGCGCGGTATCGCGTGTGCGGTGATGGAGATGAGCACCCACGAGGATATTTTCCCGCACCGACAAGCCGACAAATGGCTGCACGATCTGGAAGGTTCGCGCGATGCCGCGTCGTGCGAGGCGGTGTGGCGGTTCCCCGGTAATAATGTCGCCGGCGTAGCGGACGACCCCATCATTTGCCCTGATGAATCCGGAAATAATCGAGAAAAGCGTCGTCTTGCCCGCGCCATTGGGCCCAATCAACGCAGTGATGCGTCCCTCGCCGGCCGTAAGCGATGCCGCATTAACGGCCAGTAACCCGCCGAAACGACAACTGACGCGATCTACGGCGAGCAAAGGTTCAACCATGGCGCGCCTCTTCCATGGGCGGGGCGGCCGGCCCGGAACGTCGCAATATCAAGCTATGCAGATGCAGAAGTCCGCCGATGAGACCGCGCGGCACGAACCAGATAACGAGTACGAGCACGCCGCCATAGATAATGAGGTCAAGACCGGGAGCATCGCCGGCGAGAAGTTTGGCGCACTCTCCCAACAATTTAACGACAAGAGCGCCGAGCAGCGGACCGAACACGGTGCCGACCCCGCCGATGATCGGCGTGAGTAACGCCTGGATCGAGATCCACGTGCCGTATGCGATTCCGGAATCAACAAACAGAAAATATTGTGCGTAGAAGCATCCCGCGGTTGCGGTCATTGCGGCGGAAATCAGCATCGCCGCCATCTTGACGCCGTTCGCATTGACGCCGAGCGCCTTTGCCGCGTCTTCGTTCTCACGCACCGCAATCAGCCACACGCCGAAACGGGAGCGCTCAATCAGTCGTGTCGCTACAAGCGAAATTCCGACCAACGCCAGGATGATCCAGTAGAACACGGCGCGGCTTTGGAACTGCAACGTCCGCACACCAAGATCGAGCTTGAGCAATGTGCCCACGCCGGCGCCGGTAATGGGGGCAACGCTCGCAATGATGCGCAATACTTCGGCGAACGCGAGCGTGACCAGCGCGAAATACGAACCGCGCAGGCCGGAACGAAAAGTGAGCGCACCTAGAAAAGCGCCAAGGGCCGCGCTAGCCGCAATGCCGCAAGCGAAAGCAATCCACGCGTTGACGCCGTAGCGCATTTGCAGGATCGCAGTGACATAGGCCCCAGTGCCAAAGAATGCTGCGTGGCCGAAGGAATATTGGCCGCCATAGCCGCCAAGAATATTCCAGCCCTGCCCCGCCAGCGCGATCATCAGCGCCACGACCAGAAAATTCAACGTGACATTCGAATGGGCAACAAGCGGGACGACCGCGAGGCCAGCCAGCACCGAGATGATCGGGAACAGCCCTTTCATGTACGCGCCCCGAACAGCCCGCTCGGCCGCACCAACAGCACGAAAATGAAAATAAGAAAAATCCCGATCTGGCCGAGCGATTCACCGAGAAACAGGCCGGACAGGCTTTCCGCCACGCCGATGAGCAAAGCGCCGATAAGCGCGCCGGGCACGGATCCCATGCCGCCCAGCACAACGATTGTGAAGGCAACCAGCACGAAAGCGTCGCCGACGCTCGGATTGACATAATAGCTCGGGATCAGAAGGCAGGCCGCAATGGCAACGCAGGCCGTGCCGAGTCCGAAGGTGACGGCATAGACGTGCGCAACATCAATGCCGGCAAGCTGGGCGCCGAGCTTTTCTTTCGCGACGGCGCGAATCGCCCGGCCGGTATCGGTGAAAGTCATGACAAACCAGAGCGCAAGCGTCACCGCAAATGCCGCAATAAAACCGACCACACGCGGTACGGCGAGGAATGTGACCCCGACGTCGATTGTCCGGAATGCATAAGGCATGTCGATCGTTCGCGTATCGGCGCGAAACGCGTAGAGCAGCACGTTTTCGATCACCACGGAGATGCCGAGGGTCACCAGCAGCATGTTGCGGTCGTCGCCATGCGAAGCCGGACCGATGATGAAGCGCTGCAGCGCATAGCCGATCGCAAAGAATGCGGGCGCAAGAAGAAAAACGGCCAGGTAAGGATCAAGGCCCAGCAGGCGGTACGCGAAAAAGGCGGCAAACAACGCCGCGCTCAGCAACGCGCCATGAGCGAAGTTGATGATGTGCAGGACGCCGTAGATCAGGGTCAGACCAAGCGCGACGAGTGCATAGATCGCGCCGATCAACAAGCCGTTGAGGATCGCAGGGACCAGGATGGTGGACGACAGCACGACCCAACACTTTGAAAAACTGTGGTTGCGGGTCGCGCATTCGATGCGCTACCCGCAACTCTATGACAGTTACGCCGGTCGCGGGAACACTGGCTTTGCGTTTGCGAAGGTCGGCGGCAAGATTACCTTGATGTCGTTGTCGAGCACTTGCGTATTCACCGGCGCAGCGCCTTCGTTCTGACCGTTGACGAACTTGGTCGGACCGTACGGCATCACGTGGCCGGAGAAGGTCGAGCTCGCCAGTGCATCGGTCAATTTGGCGCGGTCGGGAGAGGCTGCGCGTTGCAGCGCATCAGCAATCAGATAGACACAGCTGTAGTTCATATAGACTTCGTAGGTGAAGAACTGCTCTTTGGCTTCGACCGTCTTCTTCAAAGCAAGCGCCTTGTCGTTGCGTGGATCGAACCAGTGATTGCAGTCCATGATGTAGCGGGCCGCATCCGGGAATTCCTTGACGAACTTATATGAGGAGGCCGCGCCGCCGAGCACCGAGTAGATGCCCTTCGGCTTTATCTGCTGTTGCTGCATCGTGCGGGCGAGCAACACGTACTCGTTGTAATAGTTGGCCGGGATGACAAGATCCGGATTCTGCGCCTTGATTTTCAGAACGACGTTATTGAAGTCGCGTGTCGGCGTCGGATGTGGGATCGTCTCGAGGATCTCAAAGCCTTGCTGCGGCAGTTGCGCGTTAAGCAGCTTGGCGAGACCGGAGCCGAACAGCGAATCTTCGTGCACGATCATTACGGTCTTGGCCGGTTTGCCGGCCTGATCGTTGATGGCGGTCAGGTTGGCGAGCGCTGTTTTTGAAATGACGCCGAAACCAGGACCGAACCGAAAGGTATTTTTCAGGCCGCGGGTTACGATGCCGTCGGCGACGCCGACGTCGACCACGTAAGGAAGCTCATAGCGTGCCGCTGCCTGGGTTGTGGCAAGACATATATTGCTGGCATAGCCGCCGACGATGCACGCAACACCAGCGGAATTCATTTTTTCGACTTCGGCCGTGCCTCCTTCGGGCGTCGACTGTGCATCACCGAGGACGGGATCGATCTTGCCGAGCCCTTTGATGCCGCCGGCGGCGTTGATCTCCTCGATCGCCAGCGTCGCGCCGAGCCGGCCTTGCTGGCCCGAATAAGACAGCGCGCCAGTGACCGGGTGCAGGACGCCAAGCTTTACCGGCGCGCCTTGCGCGCGCAGCAAAGAAGGCATCGCGATGTTGCCGGTAGCCGCCGCCGCAACGCCAAGCGCCGTTGTGGCGAAAAACTGACGGCGGCTGAGCGAATTTTTTTGGTTCGCCATGGTGACTCCCTCCCGAATTGGCGTTACGCGCAAGACTGCCTAGATGGCCTTATAGTTCAAGGGCCCGTTAATGGCTTTACAATATTGCGGACCCTCGACAAGCTCGCAACCGTTAAAGCGATCCAACCCGACATGAGCGCGCCGCAGACCCTAATCGATAAATTGTGGTCAACACATGAGATTGTGCGCCGCGAAGATGGCGCTGCGCTGCTCTGGGTCGACCGCCACTATGTGCACGAGGGCTCGTTTCACGCCTTCAGCCAGATGAAGGCACGCGGCCGCACGATCGCTGAGCCGAAGCTCACTTTTGGCGTCGCCGATCACTATGTTCCGACCCGCGGCCGCGGAAAGGAGATCGCCAATCCCGAAATCGCCGCGATGGTGCGGAATCTGGATGCGAACGCGGCGGACAGTCACATCACGCTGTTCGGCCTGCGCGACCCACGCCAGGGCATTGTCCATGTGGTAGGGCCCGAGCAGGGACTAACCTTACCGGGCTTACTGGTCGTGTGTGGCGACAGCCACACATCTACGCATGGTGCTTTTGGTGCCTATGCTTTCGGCATCGGAGCATCCGAAGTGGCCCACGTGCTGATGACGCAAACGCTTTGGCAGAAAAAGCCGAAACGCATGCGCGTTTCAGTTGGCGGCGCGGCCACCGCCGGTGTGGGTGCGAAAGATATTGCGCTCGCGATCATCGCGCGAGTTGGTGCGGACGGAGCTCAGGGTCATGCGATTGAATTTTCCGGCAGCGCCATCCGTGCGCTGTCGATGGAAGGCCGCATGACGCTATGCAATATGTCAATTGAAGCAGGCGGCCGTTGCGGCATCGTCGCACCCGATGCGACGACATTTGCTTATCTCAAGGGCCGGCCCTTCGCGCCCCAGGGCAGCGCATTTGACCGTGCCCTGGAGGCATGGTCGGCGCTGATCAGCGATGCCGATGCGATCTTCGACCGCGAAGTCACACTTGACGCCAACCAGATTGTTCCCATCGTCACCTGGGGTACAACTCCCGATGATGCCCTGCCGGTCGACGCGCGCGTGCCCGACCCTTCGCGCGAGTCCGATGCAACGCGCGCCGAATATGTACGTGAGGCGCTCGCATACATGGGCATCGCACCGGGCACCAGGTTGACCGATATCGCCGTTGACCGCGTTTTCATCGGCTCCTGCACCAATTCACGCATTGAAGACCTGCGCGCCGCGGCAGCGGTCCTTGCCGGGCGCGTCAGCAAAGTCCCCGGCCTCGTTTCGCCGGGATCATCGACCGTGAAGCGGCAAGCCGAGGAAGAAGGACTCGATCGTATCTTCCTGGAGGCCGGTCTGGAGTGGGCGGACTCTGGTTGTTCGATGTGTGTCGGCATCAACGGCGATCTGGTGTCGCCAGGCGAACGCTGCGCGTCCACCACCAACAGGAATTTCCGCGGCCGCCAGGGCCCGGGCGCACGCACGCACTTGATGTCGCCGGCGATGGTCGCCGCTGCGGCGGTCAACGGACATCTTGCTGATGTGCGGCCCCTGCTCGTGGGACGCAAGGCATAGAGAGACCGCATGGAAAAATTCGTTCGCTTTACCGCCCGGGCTTGTCCGCTGATGGTCCCGAACCTCAATACCGATCAGATTCTGCCTGCGCGCTATCTCAAATGGCCGCGGTCGAAAGGTCTGGGCTCCGTGCTTTTTCAGGATCTTCGCTTTGATGGCGACGGCAAAGAGAAAAGCGATTTCCCGCTCAACCAGCAGCCCTATCGCGACGCAAGAATATTGGTTGCGGCGCGCAACTTCGGAGGCGGTTCATCGCGTGAGGCTGCGGTCTACGCGCTCTACGACAACGGCTTTCGCTGCGTGATCGCTCCCTCATTCGGCGATATCTTCGCGCAAAACGCGGTCAAGAATGGATTGTTGACGGCGATCGTCGCGGAGCCGGAGATTGGTCAAATTGCGAATGCGGTGTCGGCCAACCCGGCGCAGGAAATTACTGTCGACCTGGAATACCTGACCATTACCTGCGGCAATGCAAGCTGGGCATTCGTGGTCGATCCGGTTAGTCGCAATCAGCTGCTGAACGGTTGGGATGATATTGACATGACCGACAGCTACCGGGAACCGATCGCGGCTTTCAAAGCAAAGGACGCGACCGCGCGACCGTGGGCCCGTCCGCAGTCGCGCTAGCGCCTGAAGGTTTTACAAAAAAGTTCGTAGCCGTGATTGCCAAAAAATGGCGCGCCCGAAGAGATTCGAACTCCTGACCCCCAGATTCGTAGGCTGATCGATCACCCGTAGTTTCTTGCGGATTTTTGCAAACCGTACCGGTACTGAGCTTTAGGATATCAACCACTTAGAAGAGCTTTGCAAACCGAAAAGCCGACGAAACCGTTTTTTGATAAACGAATTGTTTTGTCCGAAAAAATTCGTAGCTGCCATGAATGGCGATGTCCGCTTTACCCCCGAAAGCGGACATGTGCGGCGCAACAAGTCATGTCTGCTTTGGGCTAATAGCGGACATTGCCTTCATTCAATAATCTCATCAGCGATCTGCTGGAGATACACTGGGACGTCGAGGCCCAGCCCCTTGGCGGTCTTAAGATTGATCACCAATTCGAATTTAGTGGGCTGCTCGACCGGCAAATCTGCGGGTTTGGTGCCTTTGAGTATTTTGTCTACGTATTCTGCCGTCCGCCGGAAAATCGCAGTGAAACTCGGTCCATACGACAATAGTCCACCGACCTCCGCGAAGCTTCTGAAGGGATATACTGCTGGCAGTCGATGGCGCGCCGCCTGTTCGACGATCAGCTCGCGATTATTTATCAGCTGGCCATCCGGAAAGATGATGAGGCCTCCTCCTGATCGTTTGCTGATATTCTCGATTGCTTCGCTTATGTCGGCTGCATCGCGGATTGACGCAACACGGACTGCAACCTTCTTGGTATCCCCGGCTGCTGTGATCGCCTTTACAAAGTGCGCGGTATATTCGTTGGCGGGATTTGTTATGAGCATTACCTGCGAAATCCTGCGATCCAGCTCCAGCAGTAGCTCAATCCACTTCGTCCCGGATGTGAATTCGAAATTAGTGAGTCCCGTGATATTGCCGCCAGGGTGAGCCAGGCTGTCGATCAACCGTTGCCCGACGGGATCTGAAACTTGGGTGAACACCACCGGTATGGTTTTTGTATATTGTTTTGCGGCGGCGAGACCTGGCGTTCCCTGGGCAATGATGATGTCGGGTACGGCCGCGACCAATCTCTCCGTCTCGCTATCGACTTTGCCGTAATCTCCGCCGGTGGCTCTGATGTCGAAAGCAATGTTTTGACCTTCGACCCAACCCAACTCCCGTAATCGCGTGCGCAACGCAGCGAGAGGGGCCGCCATCTCCTTGTCGTTAAATACG
>Ga0187778_10003548_pt1 | contig 10445 bp, 5 predicted proteins | sample 1015_Q2_SP5_20_M_FD_132418 | JGI IMG/M metagenome (GOLD analysis project Ga0187778, IMG submission 132418) | Tropical peat soil microbial communities from peatlands in Department of Meta, Colombia - 1015_Q2_SP5_20_MG | ecosystem: Environmental > Terrestrial > Soil > Wetlands > Peat | place...
CTGTATTTTTCCAAACAAGGGTGGCAGTCTCCTTGTCGTACAAAAAGCCCATGACTTCAACGTTCGTGCTGCTCCCGAGGGTGGTCTTGGTGGCAACATCGTTGAGGCCGACGACCATCACCCAACGGGCTTCCGAGGGCCCGAGTTGTTTGATCCATTCCGGTTTGGCCTCTTGCAGATCTTCCTCGACAATTTCGCCGACACCGCCAGAATTTTCCGCGAGAATAGTGCCATAGTTCTTCTTTTTCAGAATCGATTCGACCTGTTTGCGCAGACCCTGTAAATCCACATTTGATTTCTTCCCGACGCGCGCATCAAGCGCCGGGAGAATCGTGATGGTCTCGATAGAAGAAAACCTTGGATCCGGCGGAGCCTTAACGTGTTTGGCAAAGGAAGTGATGGGAAGAGAGCTCAACAATAAAGCCCATACCAACGGCCTGAATGTGGTTGCTTTCATGATTTTCTCCTTCGATCTGACTATTTTCTTCGCGTTCCCAGGGTTTCGTAAACCATTTCCAGCCACTTCGCGAACTTAGGGTCGTCGGCGCGATAGACTTTCCGCGCAACGGATTCGTTCTTCCACAACACCTGTCCGGTCTGGCACGAGATGAGAGCCACCTGAAGGATGGTGCTCGACATGGCAGAGGTAATCTGGCCGGTCCAGGGATCCCAGCTGCCGCCGGGACCCGTCTTGATCTTCAGAGATTGCACCAGCACTGTGGATCCCTCCGTTAGCGCAGCCAAATCGATCAAGATCGCCTTGGCTTCCTCGTTGACGATTCCGCGCGCCAGTCGACTTGACAACGGCTGAAGCTGCTTGAGGCGTTCGCCAGCGACTGAATTCCGAAATGTTTCCGGCGCAACGGCGGTGAGCTTCCTTGCTGTTATCGTTTCGGTTACCGTGGACAGCAGCTTTGCCTCGAAGTTCTCGCTAGCGCCGGATTGGCCGACACGGTTACGAGCATTGGCCTGAAGTGCCTCGAACTCGATCAGCGGTTGAAGAACGATCACTTTGGTTTCGGCCTTTGCCGGAGCCTTGTCTGGGGTCTCTTGGGCCCTTACTGCAAAAGGCGTGAGGCAAAGGATCATCACAACCGGAAAGAGCAACAGCCATCCGCTGCAGGGGACAGAGCGGCTACGGAAGTGGATGTGAGCCACGATGACTGCTGTTTGATTTGCTCTCTTGTTCATTTGCATGTCTTCCTCTTCGCCCGCTGCGCTGAACCGTGTAGCGGAACGCAGGTCCCGTTTCCCGGGCGCAATACCTAAAGCGCAAGCGAAGAGCCAAATGTGCAAGTGGCAGAAAACAAGGGAGAAGACAGTCTTGGCTTGACCGGAGAGTTGACTTTTTTAGTTGAGAAGCGAGTTTTGGGGTTGAGTTGGGAACTGCCGAACTGGGCTAAGGATCAGTTTCACTCAGGAGGATGCCGCACCTGAGTTGGACATGCCTTGCATTCTTACCGCTGCATCCTGCGCTCTTACTATGAGTTGAGTGGTTTCTTCTGCCGCCGCATTATAGCCGTGCTTCCTCTGGTGGTGCGCACCAGCCTTGAGAGATTCGATTCCCTTTCGGAGGCCCTCAATCTGTCCCAGAAGCTCGCTCTGCCTGTACTGAGCGTGCCCCAGATTGTTCATCAAAGCACCCCAGACGAAACTCAAATCTCCTTCTTCGGGATTAATCCGCGAGAGAACTTGCTGGGAAACTTCCATTCCCCGGGCCAGCACTTCTGGATCATTAGTCCAGTCCCCTTGGAGGGTCAGCGCCGAGGCCAGATTGCACCCCGCGTTTGCCCACATCGAAAGATTGTCCTCGGGAGAGCGAGAGTTGAACTCCTTGAGAAAATCCTCGGCCGCGGAGGCCGCCGCTGCAGCGGCCTCGCTCGTTCTGCCAAGCCTGCCAAGCGCCTCCGCCAGACTATGGGCTGCCATGGCGCGGTCGGCCAGTGGCAGTTCGGCAGATCGCCCGTGGCGCACAGTGCGTTCGAGCCATGTTACTTCGGCTTGCTCATCGTTTTCGTCCCGGCATAGTTTGGCCATAAGGTTTGCGGAGTTGATTAGTTCTGGGAGTTGGCGTCCCGGAGCATTTTCAACCCACTTGAGACGGAGGGCGTAACTTCGCTCTAAATGAGTGTGAGCCTTTGCGAAGTCGCTAAGCTCGTGATACATGTTGCCGACATTGTTGTGGCTCCACGCGAGGCCGAGAGCGTGCCTGTCGAAATCGGACTCGAGGAGCTCTTCGCGAATCTTGACAGCTTCAAGGGTGTAACGGATGCCTTCTGCTTTGTTGCCGGTGCTGTCAACGAGGTACCCGATGTTGTGATAGCACTGGGCAAGGGGAGCTCTGTAGGAAGCGGGATCGCGCGCCGAGAGATCGTCGTAAACAGCTATGAGTTGCTCGGTAGCCGCTTGGGCACCCGCTACATTTTTGAGGGAATACTCGTGCTTTACGAGGTTCTCCAGCGTAAACGAGAGGGGCTGGGCAAATTCGTCAGGATTTTCCCGCGCGAACTCCGAGCGAATCTGAGCTGACCGGCGGCTGCTCAACACCGCACCCTCCAAATCGTTGCAGGAGACTTGTGCTTGACTGAGGTTGTTGAGGTAGCGGGCAAGGTCCGGGGCATACTGATGCCAGTTGTAAGCGATTAATTTCTCCCCAACCTCGACAGCGCGTTGCATCGTCGCCAGGGCTTCGGAGCAACGTTGGAGTGAGTTCAGATTCATACCGAGATTGTTGAGGCAATCGGCAAATTCCGACATGGATTGCTGGCCGTCCGGAGTCCGCAAGGCAGCGACATCTATCTCCGTTGCCATGTCCTGCACGCGGCAATCGCCAGTCTCACCGCTGGCCAGCCGTGCGGCGATTGCGGAATTGATCGCCGCGTCTTGGTATTTCATTAAGGAAGTGAATGCGGTATCGATCAGGCGATAAGCCTTCGCCATCTTGAGCCGGCAACCGCGCTGGCCATCAGCCAGAGGAAGCTGACCGAAAAGCGTGATAGCTTCTTGGAGCTCCCGGATGGCCTGTTCGAGTGCTTCTCGTGTGGTCCGAGACGAGCGAATGCGATGAATCCCGAGCAACAGCAAACATTCAGCACGCTCGGCGACGTGGTCGGCAGGCACGCACTTAAGCAGATGCTCGTTGACGATCACTGCAAACTCGTGCAGCGAAATCGAGCGCTCCGGAATGATGTTGGTGAGCTGATGCAGCTCTTCAGTAGAACGATCCGCGAGCAAGGGTGGCAACCACGAATCGATGGACCCGATTTCACCGCACGGAAAGAGTTGTTTTTCGATTCCCACCAAGTCCTGCACCATCCGCACCAAGTTCGCCCAGGCTTTGACACCTGCTAAACGAAGCACCTGTTTCAGCGATTCGTATGGCGGTCCTCCTTCCTCTCCCTGGAGCACTTGGGCAGCGAAGCCTTCCGAAACAATGTCCGGCTGAATCACTCCAGTCTCCACATCGCTGGAATTTTTTTGCGGTTCGGCGAAAATAGCACGGCGGTTCTCCTCCACTTTGTTAGGTGAGATGAAGACGCCGATTCCCCGGAGCTCTTCTCCGACCGCCTGGATCCACTGGCGACCGCGAGCCGCACCGCCCCCCGCAAGACAGAGGATGGCGGTAATGTGCTCGACGGCCTTGCAAAGGTCGGCGTTTCCTGCGCATTCGGCTTTCACGTACTCGCGTTCGCGTGCAACCGCGGCCCGCAGCAATTCACCGCGTCCCCAAGCAGGTAGCTGCACTGCCGAGCCGCGCTCGCACGCGTGGATCGCAGCCATTTGCAGATACAAAGGGCGATTACCCGTGCGTAGCTGGATGTTGCGCCAGTCTTTCTCTGTGAAATCCGGCAGCGGAGGCGCGTGGCGCCCAGTGATCGTCGCCCATCGCTCAAAGGTGTTCAGGATGATCTGCCGCGTAAAATCGGAGGAAACGGTGCCGCTGGTCGCCAGGCCTCCGGGCGGCTGAAGCTTCTTGAGTCCGAGGTAACAGGTGCTGCGCAGCAAATCCCCGGTAACGCTTTCGCCCGCGGAGAGCAACTCATGAAGCCAGCCGCGGGCCTCGTCAGCGTGGCGCTCGAGCAAGAGAACACGCACTGGCGGCGTGGCCTCTGCGGCGTCCATGTCCGAATCGTTTTCTGCTTCCATAGCAGAAAGATGCTCAAAGAATCGTCGCAGGTCGGCGACCTTTGAAGCCGCATAGTCGACCACAACGAGCGTGGGCAAGCATGGTCGCCATGCTTTGAACGAACCAGCAGAGACGAAGGATTGCAGATTACTGCCGCTTAGAAAGCCTGCGTACCATCCGTCGGACTGCGCTTTCCTGGCGAACTCGATTGCCAGGCGGGTTTTACCAATGCCCGCTTCGCCGAAGAAAATTCGCCAGCGGAACAAGCCTTCTGCCCAAATCATCTGGAAGAGCTCTTCGATTTCCGGCTCTCGACCCGTCATTGGAACCAACGCATTGTAGGCCTGCAACCAAAGGCTCGGCTGATCATTGCGAAGCTTCATCGGCCGCCACATGTCGAGCTTTAAGGAGGCGCCCAGGGGGAGTATTCCGAGGGCCTGTGCAGGCTGCAAACCGTCGGATTTGGGCTGAGATAGACGTTCGAAAGCAACCGCCGCCGGGCCACGTGCGAGATAGTTGCGCAGAACGGTGCTCACGAGGTCAAGGCGCTGCGCCAATTTTTCGCCCGACGCATCGACCCACTGGCAATCCGCTAAGAAGTAGCGCAGGTGTTCCCAAGGTTGAAAATCCGTGATGCGTATCGGCAAGATGAAGAGCTTTTCGGCGATAGCGAGAATCATCTCCTTGGGCGTCTGGACGGACCGGTTGAAATCCGGTGACACAAGCAAAACCATTGCTCGTGCCTCGCTGATCGCCCGTTCGACATCAGCGGCCCAATTTGCCGTCCCAGGCAAAATATCTCGTTCCGCAATCCAGCAACGAACCCCTGCCTTTTCCAGCGCCCGCACTACTTCATTGGCCTTGACGGCATCTTGGCTGGAGTAACTGATGAAGACGTCGTGAGGCATTTTTATTCCCGGAAGTTCTTAGGATGCGGCACAGGCCAGCTCATTTCATCGCCTTGCTGCCGACGCATTAGCGGGCCGAGGTACGGATGACCGAGATGTTATCACTGAACTAAGAGTTGTGCGCCCCTCCTTCAGGTCGCTGAACGTTGAACTGACAAAGACGCGAATCGCGGGTGGAAACACGATTTCAGTTGTCCCTCCTTCAGATCAAGTGAGACTACTCGTCTCGCCAGGGTGCGTCGGGGGAATAAGTGGGTGGTGCAACATTCAAGGAAACGACCGATCCCGCTGCGTTTTGCTGCTTCGCTCAGTGACCGGCAACCAAATCAGCGAGAAGTTGCTTGGCCGGAAATCTTGGTTCCGAAGTGCGCGAGGGTCGAATCAAAACGAGGTGAATTTCCACACGCCATTGACTCGAACCAGATTGACCTTTTCGGGCACCTGGCTTTCGCTTTTGCGGGCCTGGATCACCGCGGTGTCACCATGGATTTCTGCCCTTACGATTTGGACTGCGGACACTGTACTTGTCCGACCTGTTTGAACCCAGATTTCGCGGTCGGTTAAGGCATCGAAGCGCTGCTGGTCATTGGGATCAGCAAGTTGTTGTCGAATAGCCTGCCTCAAGTTTGCAAGCATGTTCTGTTGGAACTTAGTTTCGAACATGTTGTACACTTCGGACCAACGGCCCTGTTCCCGCATCTGTAGCAGTCGTCGATAGACAGCTACGGGGTTATCCTCCGAGCCGGAGCCGGCTGTGTCCTCCGATGCGGGGAGTTGCATCCCAGCGCTAGAATTGTTACCTGCTGCAGCGGTCGTCGCCGCATCCTCGAAATAGCGCAAACCGGGGATGACCTCACGACCATTGGGGAGGCGAAATCGGCCAAGCTCTGTTCCCGAGTCAATCTGGTAGGCGCCAGAATCAATTGGGGCTGAAATAGATTCATCGGCGAAAACACCGGAATTGGGAACCTCCGGGTTATTTCCCACCGTCACTCCATAAGATCGCATTTTGATCTCCCAGTCCTTGTAATATCTCTCTGTAAAATGATAAGTCCCCTCAGGAAAACGAATTTGCTCTCGCCCTGTTTCTACGTCGTAGGCGAGCTGCAGATATCGCTCGACGGAAACCTGGGCGGCCACCACCTGTTGGAGACCTCGATCATCAGCGTGGATTCGTTCACAGATAGCTTCAAGATCATTGCGAATGTTTAATATGTGCTGGATATTTGCTTTTGGCCCCGCGGCGTAAATCTTTTGAAATAGGTCATAATCAAACGACCCTTCGGGCAAACTTGCTAATTTGGAAAGCGAGTTCAAGCGCTCCTGGAATTCGTTGAAAATGTCTTTCCGTGCCCCACTCTCAACAGACGCAAACATGTAGGCCGTCAAACATTCGCTTGCCGCGGATTGATCGGTCTCCATCGAGTGTTCGAACTTCTGCCAAGATGCCCGGGCCAGTTCCAGCTCGAGATCTGCGTCAAATGGAGTTCGATAAACCAATTCTTCCAATTCGGGGACGGAACGTATTGGTTTGGTCTCCGCTGAATGGCCAGAGGTGCCACGACGGAAAAACCAAGTAACGGCACCCGCGACGGCAAGCACCAGTACAAGGAGGATAAAAGAGTTTCGCATTTTCATATTAGGTATCCCTCTGGCTGACTGTCCTCAGGCATAGCTGACCAATCGGATTTGCGGCTGCCCTCTACTCCACGCCCTGTTCCTTCATTTCCTTCAAAAGTTGCTGGAGCTCAGGGATGGGCGTCTGACGCGATTTGCGCATGGACTCGACTAAATCGGCGCAGGTTTGAGCGTACTGATGGGAGGCTTGTGCCTGTCCATGCCTTCGCAGCATCATCGCCAACTCTCCGTTTGCCATTGCCTCGACAGCCCAAGCGTCAGCGTTCGTTGGATCAAGCTCTACGAGCCGTTTGCCGCCATGGGCTGCCTCAAGGAACTGCTTCGTCGCTTCCTCCAATGTACTATTTGCGGCCAGGATTCTTGCTTGAAGGAGTTGGCCCTGAGCGAGAATTAGCTGGGCAACAGCATCCTGAGGATCCACTTTGCGTATTTCCTCGAGAAATCCAGCTGCGTCCGCGACATCCGTTGAGGCCTCTTGGGTAACCCCTCTAGCGAGGAGCGCTTCAGCCATCTCGTGAATTCCGATGGCGGCCACCTTAGCCACAATTCTGAAGTCAATTTCCGTTTTATTAAGCTTCTCTATGATCTGCGCGCCTTTGGAGTTATATCCCGTGACCGTTTCTGACTCTCCTGTGAGGCGACAAAATCGGGCTAGGTTAAAGTATGTGCCGGCAAGCTCGCTCAAATACCAAGGATTTCCTGCGTGACTTTGCACCAAGGACTCATACAGTTCCTTACTTTGCATAAACTCAAGTCTGGCCACATCGTTACCACCCCGCTCCCACGCCGCAAGAGCATTTAAGAGATGCGCCCTTGCCAGTTCGCGCTGAACCAGCTCTTGGATTGGGAGCACGTTGCTGAGCTTCTGCAAAATGGCGATGCCTTCGGACAAACGATGAGCGGCCGCGTCGGGGTCACCTTGCGCCAGATGGACCGCGCCAATTTCTCGTAAGCTTGATGCTAGGTCGAATTGGTACAGGGCGTTTTTCGAATCTTGGCCAACCAGCCTCTGATTAATTGCAACTGCCTTCTCCAAATTAGCGCGGGCCTCAGAAAGGTGCCCCATATCGAGTTTCACATCGCCGAGCTTGCTGTTGGAGACAGCCACTTCGCGCGAGAGGCCATCATCGGTCGGTTCCTCCGCATTGAGCTGCGAAAGATAGTCTTCTGAATCCTCCAGGAGATCTGCTTTGAGCGCTAATGTGCCGGGAACATTTTGAATCTTGTCGTGAAGGTTCCAGATCAGACCACTTAGAACGGTGCGTAATCTTCCCGTTCGCTCAACGGCGATGTTCTTTTGCTGCACTGCGATGCGCCGTTGCCACCAAGCCAGCCCAGCCAATCCGGAGAGAACCAACGTCAGCGCGAACGCGAAAGACAATGCCAACTGGAGACGGCGCATTCGCCGGTGTGAATCCCGCTGCTTAAGCGCGTCGAAGCCGACACCTAACATTCCCGCAAGGAGTTTGAGTTTGGCGTTGGTCCGGCCGTCCGCATTCGGCCGCGCATCGGCGGCTATCGGCTCGATACTCCGTAGTGCTGGAGGAAAGCACTCCAGGTCTCCGCCGACATTGGGCTGCCCCTCGACAATGATCGACAGAATTTGATTCTGTCGGCCTAGTCTTTGGAAAGTCTCAATTTCTTTGTTGACCCATTTGGATGCCGCCGCATGTGGCGAGCAAACCACTATGAGATAGCGCGAAGCGCGCAAGGCTTCTTCGATCTTGGCACCCAGGTCCGCAGATGCTGGCAGTTCAGAACGGTCGTGGAAAAGAGGCCGAAATCGCCGCGGCGCGGGCTCACCCGCGGGTGTGTCATGACTAACGAACTGGACGGGAATTCCATATGTCTCAATCGATCGATGCAGCCAATGAGCGAATTTCTTGTCTCTGCTGCTGTAGCTAATGAATGCCCAATAGCGGTATTCTCCGCTAGCCATATCGTTCATCATCAACTTCTCCGTACCTGGATGGCTCGCCCTGCAAGTCTTGCTTAGCTCCGGTGAAAGACCTTCGTGACGCGCTAAACGGCAGTGACGCAACAACGTTGTTAGTCTTGTGCTCAGCCTTCCCCTAGCAACTGCTGAACTTCGCTAAAAATGCGGCCTGTCGCGCGGTGCAGGTCAGGCTCCAGCGTGCCATTCCAAAAGCGGACCTGTGGGCGGGCATCATGTTCGGGAAGCAGTAACAGGTCGTTGAGGTCGCGGTCGAGCCGCGCTACGGCGTCGTACGTTTCCTGGCTGTGAAAATAAAGCCGGTCTTTCAGCAGAATCTGCAACTCGGCTCGCGTCTCCTCAAGCGAGTTACGTTCCTGACCGCTAAGAGACTGACCGTCGGCCAGACTTTTCAGTTGCATCTCGCAGGCGTGAACTACTTCATCGGCGCGGCGAAGGTGCCGCAAGCACTCGATCCGATGATAGCTCGGATCTTCCTCATCAATTGCGTAACCCTCCGGTGCCTCGGAGTAGTATCGCTGAAGGGCCCTGATATGTTCGACGCGGAGCTCTTCGCTCTTGTAAAGGGAGTCGAGCGCTGACAGAAACGAGTTTAATTGACGAACGTTGCCAGGCCAGCGCATGGCGGAAAGCTCCTTTAGCACCTCGGGGCTAAGTCTGGCCTGATTAGGGCGCAGCTCTTCCCATTGGAGCTCGGCGAGATGGGCTATGTCTTCAGGATGGCCGCGGAGCACCGGGGTGCGAATGATAATCTCAGACAGTCGGAAGTACAGGTCTTGTCGGAAATGCTTCGTTCTCGTCATGGCGAAAATATCGTGATTGGTAGCGGCGATAACTCGCGCATCAACTTTAATCCCCTTGATGCCTCCCACGCGGCGAATTTCCTTTTCCTGGAGGGCGTGCAAAACCTTCGCCTGATGCTGTGGGCTGAGATCCCCGACCTCGTCGAGGAACAATGTGCCTTGATCGGCAAATTCCCATAACCCGCGCTTGAAGCTAGTCGCGCCCGTAAAAGCCCCTCGCATATAACCGAACAGCTCCGATTCCAACAATTCGCTGGGGATGGCGCCGCAGTTCACCTCGACAAAAGGGCCCGACCTCTTTCCGAGATCATGAATGGCCCGGGCAATCAGGCTTTTGCCGGTTCCTGTTTCCCCCAAGATAAGAACCGTTTTTTCGTTATCCAAGGCGCGTAATATCAACTGTCGCACCAGCCTGTGTTCTAGGGTATCGCCACGGAACAACTTGGCGAGGTCGTCCGGAACGGGCCATTCTTTTAAGGCGAGCGGGTGTTTGGAACGCGCTGGACCGGGACGCGTTGTCATCTCGGAGTCATCGCTTTCGTGACCGCTTTCCATTTCTCGCAGGAGCTGCTCCCCCGTTCCGATGACGTATGCCTTGGCTTCACCTACTTCTCCGGCTTTCTCTAGCAACGCGCGGATCCCTTGTTGCAGTCGCCCCGAGGAGCTGTAATTGCCATCAATAAAGGGGATAAAACCCTCATATCCCAGCAACAGGCTTGGCAGAGCTTTTGCCTCATTCTTCACTCCGCGATCTATGAACAAGTCTTTGCATTGACGGAACGCATCGAGATCGGAGTTGTGCACAACCAGGACCAACGGTCTCTGAGTGGTGGGCATCGACTGCCGTGTCAAAGGCGTAGCAATCCAAAATCGTTCCGGCTTATTAGCTTGCGAAAAGATGAATGCCTGAATCGCCATCTGCTAGTCTCGTTTCCAATAAACTAAGGATCAGTATCATCCGAAAGTGCTTATAACATATCCAAATCCGGAAACCACATCTCTTCCTTGCTTTCTTC
>Ga0187778_10003549_pt1 | contig 10443 bp, 15 predicted proteins | sample 1015_Q2_SP5_20_M_FD_132418 | JGI IMG/M metagenome (GOLD analysis project Ga0187778, IMG submission 132418) | Tropical peat soil microbial communities from peatlands in Department of Meta, Colombia - 1015_Q2_SP5_20_MG | ecosystem: Environmental > Terrestrial > Soil > Wetlands > Peat | place...
GAGAAGTAAATTACTTCGACCTGAAAAAACAGAATATTGTCGTGAGTGAACCCATCTCTACTTTCCACGGCACGTGCACCGCGCCGACGGGAAACACTTGCGCGATTCAGGTGGGACAAGAGGGCAGCCGCGGCGTCGAGGTTTCGCTCACCGGCCGCATCTCGTCTTCCTGGAATGTGGTTGCCAGCTACGCCAACATCTTTGCACGCGTTCTTCCGAATAGCGACGGCACAAGCTTCACGGCGCTGCCGGTCGGACAGAGGCTCGCCGATATCCCCCCCAACTCAGGCTCCTTGTGGGTGTACTACCACAACCAGCGCGGTTGGGGAGCAGGTCTTGGGCTAGTCAGCGCGAGCGATCGCCCATTTGATCAACCTTCTTACCAGCAAAACTCAACGATGATTTTTCCCAGCTACGCACAATGGAACGCCATGGTGAGCTATCGATGGAAGTTAGAGAAAGTGCAGCCAACTTTACAGGTCAACTTCGATAACATAACGAACGTAAATGCTTGGCAGCCGGGTTGGGGATCGTATGGAGTAATTCCATCGCAGCCCTTCTCGGTCTATGGCACGTTCAAACTTTCGCTACGCTGATCATCGAGGATTCGGCACTTGCTCCCGGATCGAACTTGCCGCTTGAGTTAGTGTGAATCGGCTTTTTTCGTCCGGTCCTCGCGGCACTTTCGTGGATCCTGATCCGGTCGCGACGGTCAGATAATCGCGATCTGGACTCGGAAGACAGAAAGCCGTTTTGGTGCAAGTCGAGAGGATTATTATGAAGGGCCTTCCATTTAGGGCAACCCATGTCGGTGCGGTGGTCGCTTTTGCGATATTGACTGGGTGCAGCCGATCTTCTGCTCCTCTCTACGAATTTGAACCCGTTCCTCATCCCGTGATCGCTCTCAAGGGGACTGATTCCTCGCGGAACGCACGGGTGGCGGCGGATTGGATTTCATCACCCACGATGTATGTGTTGGCGGTTGTCGAAAATAATGGAGTCCCAGGACTTGCTTTGCTCAATTCTGAAGATGGCGGAGACAGTTTTGCATCCCCTATCTGGGCGAGCGAGAAGGAGAAGCCTATAAGTTCGGCCGGCGAGAATAGCCCGTCCTTCATTTGGACCCCGGATTGGCTCTACGCCGCTTGGACCGAAAACGGAGACCTTCGATTCGCCAGGTCCAGGTGGGGTGCTCCCTTTCAGAAGCCGGCAAAGGTTACCGATAAGACCTCAGACACTTATAGCGGTTACCCCTCAATTGGGGTTGCTCCCAACGGGGACGTTTACGTCGTCTGGATCGATACACGCCCCCAACCCGACAGCGGAGAAAAGGAGACCTACTCCCTCTACATGGCGCGATCCACCGATCAAGGTGTCTCGTTCGGGAAAAACATCCGTGTGGCGAAGGATATTTGTCCGTGCTGTCGCCCAACTCTGGCCTTTGGTCCCAAAGGAGAAGTGCTTGTATTTTGGAGGCACATCTATCCAGGTCCGATTCACGACATGACCGTCGCGACGACTACCGACGGGGGGAACAGCTTTTCTCCCTCGGAGCGTGTGGCAGTAGACAACTGGAAAATCGACGGCTGTCCAGACTCCGGACCAACCGCCGTCCGGAGCGGGAATCGTATCTATATTGCATGGCTGACGGAGGCGTCTCCCGAAATCAGCGGCGTCCGTCTTTCCTGGTCAGACGATGCCGGTAAGACCTGGGCCCCTGCCGTGAAAGGATCGCAAAACATCCTCGACGCCAACTATCCCGTCATGTCGGTAGCCGACGATGGGCGCGTTGTGCTGGTTTTTCAAGGACGCGATCCCAATCGCCAGGCCGGCTGGGCGCAAACTGGAATCTTCCTTGTCACAATTGGCGCAAATGGGAAGCTCTCGCGTCCAATTCCAGTTCCGGGCATTCCTTCGTCCGCTCATCGTCCTGCGGTAGCCGCTAGCACTGGAGGTCGCGTGTACGTGGTATGGACAGGAACAATTGGAGAGAAGGAGGCTGTATACATGTCTCGCGCGCGCCTGAACCCCAAATCAGGAGGCGACTAATTCATTGATCCTCTGCCGACTAGAAATCGCTCCGAAGCATTCCGATGGCATGATCGCTCAACGAGAAGGCGGGTACTTCGCGAGTTTCCTCTGTAACGACCGTCGGTGAATTCCTAGCAAGCGCGCGGCCTGAGAAATGTTGCCCCCACAATCGGCTATGACGCGCTGCATGTGTTCCCATTCAACTCGGCCCAAACTGGGTACACTGTCCGCAACTTCCGAAGTTCGAGGTTCGCCGCCTGGGCGCGATTGCAGACTCTGATATACCGCCAGGATTTGATCGGCATCGGCGGGCTTGCTTAGGTAGTGGTCCGCACCGCGCTTCATCGCAGAGATGGCCGTGGGGATGCTGCCATAGCCCGTCAGCACAATAATCGTCACTGACGAATCGATCTCCCGAAGTTCTTGCACTACGTCTAGCCCTGCTTTTCCCGGCATCCGAAGATCCACAAGGACAAGGTCGGGGCTGTGGTCGCGTGCCACTCTCAAGGCTTCGTCGCCGCTCGACACCGCATTTGCGTCCCATCGTCGGTGCACGAACGCACGCCGAAGGCGGTCGCGAAACACTTCGTCGTCGTCGACAATGAGTGCCAAGTGTGTTTCATCAGACTGCATTCTGAGCCTCTCGTTTCGGCCAATTCGAAGGCAATTCGAGCAATGCGGTAGTCCCTTTGCCGGGAGACGACGAATATGACAGGCGGCCGCCCAGCCTCGCAGCGAAGGTGCTCGCGAGAAATGTGCCCAGCCCCATGCCTCGCCCGGGTTCTTTTGTGGTGAAGAATGGTTCTCCGATCCTTCGCAGCATAGTTTCCGACATTCCCTGTCCCTGGTCGGTCACTGCGAAGGTGATTTCGGAACCACTCGGCATGGCGGTCAATCGCACCGGCACACCTCGGAAATTGGCGTCCAAGGCGTTCTTAACGAGCGCGGCGAGCGATTGAATTGTGGCCTCTACAGGCAGGACTGCCACTGCTTGGAGGTCTGCGACCTCGACTGCTAGATGTCGTCTCTGATCTTCTGGAAACTTACGCAGGACTTCGCTGAACAACTCTGTGACTTTGATGGAGCGCGCAGCCTCGCCCATCGGCTCTGCGCCTTCAATACTCAGTTTTTCTAGGATAAGGCGGCAGCGATCCACTTCAGTGCGAATCAACTTCGCATCGGCAAGAGCCGCCTCGCCGTCCGGAAGATTGGATGCGAACCGCTCCAACTCGCGCGCAACCACGGCGATCGTTCCGAGCGGCGTCCCCAATTCGTGAGCAGCGCCGGCGGCGAGCGTTGCAAGCGACGCCAACCGATCTTTCTTAGCGATCTCGTCCTTCAAGGTAAGCACTTCCATTTCACGCTTCCGAAGCGCGTCGGCGATCTTTCGGGTAAAGAATATGATCAGGGCTGTCGCCAGAACGTATGCAATCCACATGCCCACCAAGTGGGGCGCTAAGCCTGGCTCGGTCTCATGAACGTGGAGCCCTGGCATTGGGACGTTGAAGAAAAACAAAAGCCCAAAACAGATGATGGAAATCGAACCTAGAACCCATGTCCAGATTTTCTGAAGAACCGCTGCTGAAAGAGTGATCCCCACGAGGTAGAGAACGCTGAATGGGTTCATGGCCCCACCTGTCAGGCCAAGAACAGCGGTAAGGCAGAGTATGTCGAGGGCGAAAATGGTGCCCAGGGTCCGCTCCGGAAAACGAATGACCAGCCGCGGCTTCCGGCTGACAAAGACATTACTTAAAAGGATGACGGCTAACGGGGCTAGCGCCCAAAGCAGCGGCACGCCCAGGCGGAATGTTGCTCTCATCCCGATGACGAGCACAGCCTCTCCAAGGGCTATGCCATAGCGAAGTCGCACCACCCATGGCAGCGCGAGATTTGGAGCGGTATCCAAGGATTGCAAGGACGAGGCCTCCGTGGTGCCGAGCGCATTCAAGCGGCACTCACCGGTTCTACGAATGCATTCATTTTAAGCCTAGCTGATTCAATTATCGGTGCGACAATTTGCCACACCTTGAACAGCTAAGATTCTCTTCCAAAAGTCTTCGCCCAGCTATCCGAATCTCCCGGACGCGATGGATATCCTTGCCATTCCGCCATGCCGTTGCGTGCGTTGAAGCCGATCACGAAGCCAGCCGTTAGCTATGCATATTGAGATTTTGTGGTGGTCTTCGCCCAGATATGGCTCGAGGCCCCGCATCGTATAGCCCTCGCGCATGCGCCGGGAGCTCCCAAGACGTTTAAACTTATTGACGACGGATTTCTTAGGAAGGTGCAAACGCTTCGCGATCGTGGCGGCCGACAACCGGCCCACCAGACGGTCTAACAGTACCTGAAACCGGCGATTGAGCCCGCCGAAGTACTGCGCTTTGAGTTAGGCGTCGAATTGTGGCCGCCACGTGTACTTCAGTTTGGCGCGCCGCCGACGGTCTGCTCTGCATTTCGAACAATACTTCGCTTCGCTCGGAGGCGCGCCCAACCCACGGCCCTCTTCAATGAGTTGACCACAGATGACGCAATTCATGCTTACTCTCCTTGGGGGAAGTAGTCGAAGCGAAGTGGCTGGGAATTGTGACGAAACTTACAGATCCTCGTCGTCGAGGAAGACACTCCAGTTCGGTGTATTCGCGAGGAGTTCCAATACTTTGTCCGGTTCGGTACCCAGAAGACGCCGACAGGTCTCAAGTTCAAACTCAACCTGTTCAGCAATGATCTTTGCAGCGGAGCGATAGGCGACGTCGCTCCCGGGCGAAATGTCGGCCAATTTCATGGCTGTATCCTTTGGCTAAAATGCAGACTGAAGATTGCGGATCTGGCTGCGAAACAAATCGCAAAGGTCAATTGGTCAGTCGGAGTGAGTGGCGAGGAATCTAAAGGGCAACGTGATCCAAGTTGCAGCCCAGAGGGGTCAAGGACTCTAAATCCTGGGGGCGGGAACGAATGGAAGCGATTTGCAGAGGTTCATCCCAATCCGGATTGAAAACGATGATGCGTACGACCAGTGTGCCGTCCTGCTCAGCCGTGCTCTCGATCGATAGGGAGTCCCACATTTCCTCGGTGCCGCGACGTCTGATTCTCTGGCCAACCCTGACCAACAATGAATCCGTCTCGGCCAGAAACTGGCCCATATTTCCTGCGTCACAACGCACGCGAAAGCTGGGCGAACGCGGTGCCAAACTGCTCTGTGTCTTCTCCATTTGAATTTGCTCCAGCAGGCGCTGACTGGATAGTCCTGCGAATTCGTAAAAAGCCCGAAAAGTGCTCGGTCGGAAAGGTAGGAGGCAGCTGAGAGCACTGCCTCCTAATTTCCGTTCTTGTGAGGACCACGGATGGACTAGTTCGAGCTAGCCGTTGTCAGTTCAAGGAACGACGCGAGCTTTGCCGTCGCGCGGAACTGCGGAATGGGATCGAGCTCCTTGAATGCGCTCGTGAACGCGTTGGAGAGGCTCCAGGTTGTCCGCGGAGCGAATTCCTCGACCTCCGGATTGAAATACAGATCATGGACGCGCCGAGCCAAGTGCTTGGGAACATCCAACTCACCCTGCACAAATGCCCGGTAGATGACCAGTTTTGCGGATTCGTCGGGAATCCGCGTGCCCTTCCAGGCCTCGACCTGCTTCTTCATCGGCTCGAAATTCCTCTGAATCCGGTCAATTCCGATCGAGAGCACGTCGACGAGGCTGAAGTGTTTGCTGTGCTTCGCCAAGACCGGCGTGAAATCCCCGTGGAACGCCATGTTGTCGCAAACGAGCACTCGATAGCCGACTGTCACCGCGAGGCGCATCGATTTGTCGTTCGAATTGCGGATGCCCACGGAAAACCGACATCCGTCGAAAGTGGTTTCCAGATCCAGCACTCCGAACATCTTCATGCCGTCGCTGGAAACTGCATATTCCTCACGGATGGCCGAGATGTGCCGGAAGCTGAGGCCTTCGACCAGAGCTTCGACAATTTGGTTGTGTGGGATTGGTTGATGGGTCGGGCTCGCTTCGGGTGTCGGGATCAACTTCAATTCTTCCCGGGTAATCTTCGAACTCCCACAGTGAGCCAACAGTTGAGCTTGCTCCATTTCTATCTCCTTTTAATGTAATGGGCCGACTCGACGGTCCGCGCAGCAAAAGTGTTCACACGCGGACCTTCGGGTTCTTTGTGACGCCGCGGGAAAAACTAGGCGGTGAATAGTAGGGAGGGTGCGAATTGGGCGCGAGAATGGCGCGGCCGCGAAAAGACAATCAGAAGCGCAGCGGCATCAGGATGTAACAATACTGTTCGGCTTCATCGCCGGAAGGTGGTACTCAGCAGCACTCTCTGTCCTTCACTGGCAGGTGGATCGAAGTTGCGGTACCTACCGCACGCAGAAACTCAAGCAAATATTCGGGATTGAAGCCGCTGTGAAGCGTTTCTTGTTCGTGGGGCCAGAGCTGTGCCACATTGCCGTTAGTTTCTTTAGCTGGTGGCGAACGTGCATTTAGATGAGCGCCTCGTCTCCCAAATCCTCCTTGGGAGAGGTTCTTACTTCCCTCACAAGTGTGCTAATTCTGTTGAGAACGTCACCGTCGACCGGCGTGATATGTTCTGGAGAGCTCTGCATGTCGGCGGCCAAAAAACCCATGAAGGAAGAAAGCACTGGATCTTCCTCCACACTCCTCGTTTTGGGTTCGGGATCACCAGCGACCATAAACGCTCCGGCAAAAGGAAGGGTTCTCAGGTTGTTTGCCGCTGCAAGCGGGCCGATTCAGCCCGCAATTCCTCGGGAGCGACTTCAACTACTCTGCCATCACGCCAGATGTAAATGGGCAACCCTCGACGGGCGTGTTCCACTATCAGTTTCTCGACGGCAGCTTTGAGCGCAATTTCGGCGCGCTCTTCAAGCGGAAGTGCAAGGACGTTCGCTGGCGGCGTTGTCATGGTTTCCCGTAATGGACCATCAGGTTCTCGTAAATCTCTCGCTTTATTATACGGAGGCTGTTCTCTTTCTCAAAGGCAATGACAGAGGGCGTTGCGCCCGAGTTGTCAAATAACATCCAAGAATCACCCAGTGGAGCGTAGCGGAGGAGAAAGTTGCGAATCGAGCGGTCGAATCGGCGGCGAACCACATTCCCGGGAACATCGTGGCCGCCTTCCAAGACTCTAGCTCTAACCCTCTTCAGCGCCAGATCAACGCTCGGCACCCACAGGAAGAAGAAGTGCACTTCATACCCGCGTCTCTTGAGATGACGAATCATTCTCAGATAACTATGCCCCGAAAGGGTTGTCTCGAAGCCAAAGCTCGCTCCGCGCCTCGCGTAGAGCTGGATTTCCGCGAGCATGAGCCGCCCGGCACGGAAGGCGATAGCCTCAGGCGAGAACGGCGATACACCTTGTGCGATGAGATCTGCGTTGATGAAATTCTTGCAGTCCGCGTAATTCGGCAAGAACTCTCTCGCAAAAGTTGTCTTGCCAGCGCCGTTCGGCCCCGCAATGATGTAAACGCTTGGGCTCATTCCTTCCCTTTCGAAATGTGTTTTCATCATACCGTACTAGCAACCCCTGCTTGGTTACCCGAGTTGGATGAATCGCAAAGTTTGAACGGGTGAGATCGGGCGAGCCTAAGAGCATCCGCTTGTACTGCCGCAGTTGACGCACTTGTAGCAGCTCCCGTTCGGCACCATGAGCATGCCGCAAGTAGAGCAGGATGGAGCATCCCCTGTCGTCGCCCCATTTCTTTGTGAACCAACGGACTCCGATCGCGGCGTCCTCCCGCGTTGTAAGCCAAGCGGCGGCTGCGGCGCTCCGTCGTCGGCTAAACCGGTATGCGGCTTGAGATATTCTGACGAGATAAACCTCCCGCCAAGCCAACGCGCTAGGTAGTCCAACACGGAACTGGCGTACCGAATGTTCGGATTCTCTGTAAACCCGCTTGGCTCGAAACGAGTATTGCTCAGCTTGTCGACTAGAGCTTTCAGAGGCACCCCGTACTGAAGGCCGATTGAGATTGAAAGCGCCAGACCGTCCATGAAACCGGATAGCGTCGAACCCTCCTTCGCCATCTTGATAAAGATCTCCCCTGGCACTCCATCCTTGTACATTCCCACGATGATGTAACCTTCGTGGCCTGCAATCGAAAACTTGTGTGTGATCGATGCGCGCTCATCTGGCAGTCTTCGCCTCTTCCCAGCAGCGAACAGTTCTCCCTGGTCTGTGCGCAGGGATTCCACCGAAGTTGCGTTGCCATTTTCGGGAGGATTCGGCGTTTCCAACGGCGTGGGACGAGTGGGCGCTTCGTCGGTTTGCATTTTGGCTACCTCGAATCCCAGAGCCGTCGCGGACAGGAGCAAGGATCGCGAACGCTCTGCACGATGGCCGATATCCAGCTCATTGCGCCTCCATAGTTTTGGGAATCGCTGGCTGCAAATAGTGAGAATGCGAACAGCCTATGCACTGCGCTCCTTGCACCGCAGCTCTGACGGCTGCAATAAATCGTTCTGGAATCTCGACCCTTTCGCCCGCCCTTGACCAGAACTTGGGGATCGCCAAATCCTCAGCAGCGGTGGAGCTCTCCGAGGCACTCGAGTCAGTGAAACCGTTGACTCCGCGGAAGAGAGGTTTATTTTCGAGGGACGGTCGCCTCCCGTTTGCAACTTCACTTGGGCGATGTTGCGTCACGAGAAGTTGCCATGTGCGGCCAACCCGAAAGGCTTCGATGCGAACAAACGCGGGTGACACAACGACCGAGTGAACTCCATTCACTCCAATCGCGTCCAGCGGGTGAAGATACGTGAGCGGTTCGCCATCCAACCCACAGTACGTCACGTAGCGGCCGATGTCCTTAATTGCGCCGCCTGACTCGATTCCTCGGACAACGTAGTGACCGGCCACGTGCCGGTGCTCCAGACTGACCTGAGGATGCACCATAATCCCCACGGTGTGGAGTCGCCGCAGAACGTTCTTCGACAACGTAAGGCCGTAACGGGCCAGCAGATTCTTATCGTTTGACATGCTTCACCTCCTTACGGCGTGTGCCGGACTCGAATGGGGTAACCGAGGGCCTGACGGATCATTTCCTTCGTGCAACCAGCCCAGCAGATGTATTTGAGAGGGTCATCGACCGAGATTGCCAGGTTGTCACCGCTCCGGTCGCGGCCAACATCCGCACACGACGGGCATCGAGTGACATAGTTGCGACCGATCTTCCGAGTTTTGCCCACATGATCGAGAATCCGGAACTCTTGTCCCGAACTCCTACGAATTCTTCCATCGTTCGCAGTTTGCGGCCTTTCGTACACCGGCGGCATCGTCTTTCCATCAATGAACTGCTGCAGCTGTTCCTGGGAGACTTTTTTGAGGCGTTTGAGATAGGCGATCTGCTTGTCCAGACTGTAATCCGCGCCGTAGAACCAATACCGGCGCTTCGCGCCGCGATGAATGCCGAGCGGCCCGCGGATCGCATTTCCGAATTCCCCTTTTCGGAGTTCGTCGTGCTTCGGGAATACCTCGATTCCTTCGGCCAAGCCAATGCCCTTGATCCGAACGCCTAGTCCTAACGCCAGGTTGTAGATATAAATGCGGCAGTGACGTGCGAGCGTAGGTTCCTTCATAAACACCCAAAGGTGACCGCCGCGGCAGCTCATCTCGAGCGCAGCCTGTACCCCGTCTTGTTGGAGAAAGTACTGCAGCTTGAGCAGGTCCTCCATCGCACCGGTGTAGTCCGCGTCGATGGCTACCCACTTGGAGCATTGGGTCGTTGGATTGATCGCATACAAGCCGATCGTAACCTCGCCCTCTAGGTGACGCCGGACAGTCGATGGCGTCAACCGCACTTCCCGGCCGCTGCCTGCCGCTTTTGGTCGAAAGTAGTAGTGCCTGCCGCTCTCAGGGTGCGGCCTCGACGACTGGATCGTATACGCCTCGCGATTCACGAAAAGACGAATATAGTCATCCACGTTTTCAGAGCTGGCGCTCACTGAAAGATCCATAACTCTCTCCCGCAGAACCCGTGCGCTCGGTTGCGTCCTCACTCGTTGGGGGCCGTAGCACTGACGACCCGGCGCATGCAGGTGTTGGGAAGCAAAATACGTAGCCTCGCTTTCCTTCGAAGCTGTCGCCTACGTAAACCTAATCAAGGCTAGTGTCAAATGTGCTGAAATGAGCGATAAGACGCAGGATATGTGTAACTTAAAGCTGGGACTTCTGAAGGCGGGGGACTCGCTACTGAGCGTCTTTCACTCCGCGGCGGCGATGTTGAGCAACTCCGGGCAGGCGCCAGACCGAACGAGCCACCGGCTTGGTCCAGTCAGCCGTTGCGGCCGCTCAACAAGATCCAAGAAGCGGCACTCTCGGACCAGCCGTTCAAAATCATCAACCGTATACCCACCGAATTTGTCATCATCGAAATCCACCCAGAACCACATGTGACTCCGA
>Ga0187778_10003550_pt1 | contig 10441 bp, 7 predicted proteins | sample 1015_Q2_SP5_20_M_FD_132418 | JGI IMG/M metagenome (GOLD analysis project Ga0187778, IMG submission 132418) | Tropical peat soil microbial communities from peatlands in Department of Meta, Colombia - 1015_Q2_SP5_20_MG | ecosystem: Environmental > Terrestrial > Soil > Wetlands > Peat | place...
CTTCGAACGTCGAGTGCTCGATGTGTATGGACGCTACCTCTGGTTCTTTCTGCGCAACCGCTGGATCTCGGCCGTAACCTGGGTGGCCTGTCTCGCCGGTACGGCATACCTGTTTTATGTTGTGCCCAAGGCATTTCTTCCCGTTGGGGACAGTTCGTTCATTCGTGGTGTTCTGGTGGCGCAAGAGGGAACGTCGCCCGAACAGATGCGCGAGTATCAGACCCAGGCGGAGAAAATCATGAAGGCGAATCCCGCCGTGCGCAGCACCTTCACGATGAGCGGAAACGCGAGTTTTCTAGGTTCGAATCAGGCATTCCTGATCGCCTTTTTGAAGGATCCCAAGCAGCGTCTCCCGATCGATCAAGTAGCAGGTCAGTTGATGGGCGGAATCGGCGGCACGATTCCCGGTGTCGTGGCTTTTCTCCAACCGAATCCGGCGCTGGAAATCAGCACTGGCGCCACGGCAAATGCCCAGGGCCAATTTGCCTTCGCTCTTTCCGGCATTGATCCTAACGAAGTGTACGCAACCGCCGGGAAGATGATGGCGAAAATGCACGAGTATCCAGGATTCCTCTTCGTGAATTCCGACCTCTACAACCAAACGCCGAATTTGCAGGTCGATATTCTCCGCGATGAGGCGAAGCTCTATGGAGTGTCGGAGACCCGTATCCTGACCCTTCTGCACGACGCCTATTCGCAGAACTACAGCTACCTTATTAAGAAGGCGACCGATCAATACCAGGTAATTCTGGAGGTCGCCGACGATGAACGTTCCGCTCCCGAAGACTTGAGCAAGCTCTACATCAAAAGCGACGACGGCCAACGCATGGTTCCCCTCAATGCGGTCACCAGTTCGCATCCCGTGATCGGGCCGCAAGCGGTCAACCACATCAATCAATTCACCTCGGTGACCATGTTCTTCAACCTGAAACCCGGGTATGCCATCGGCCCGGCAACTCAGTTCGTGCAACACGCTGCGAAGCAGATTCTTCCGTCCGACATTCAGGGATCCCTGCAAGGCGAGGCTCTGATTTTCCAGAACACGGTTTCCGATCTGGCGGCCCTCATGCTGGTCGCGGTGTTCGTCATGTATGTGATCTTGGCGATTCTCTATGAGAGCTATCTCCACCCCATCACCGTGCTTTCGTCGTTACCCGTAGCGCTGCTTGGTGGGCTGCTGACGCTGTGGCTATTTGGCGCAGAAGCTTCCCTCTACGCCTACATCGGCATGTTCATGTTGATGGGCATCGTGAAGAAAAACGGCATCATGATCGTCGACTTTGCGGAGGAGCGCGTCCGGCAGGGAATTGCCGACGACCAGGCAATTCACGACGCCAGCATGGAACGCTTCCGGCCGATCATGATGACGACAGCAGCCGCTTTGCTGGGTGCGCTTCCCATCGCGCTCGGTTACGGCGCCGACGGATCGTCGCGCCGGCCCTTAGGTCTTGTGGTCGTTGGCGGCTTGATCGTTTCACAGTTCATCACGTTATTTGTAACGCCGGCGATCTACCTCTATCTGGAGGAATTCCAGGAGAAGGTGCTCGATCGTGTGCCCTTCCTGCGCTCCAGCCGCGAACCTGTGCCGTCGCCGAGTCCACGGGTAGCGCTACAGGAAGGAAGTGGAGACTAGTCCCATGAGTCAACCTCTGAGTCGATCGTATTTTTCTTTAGGGCTTCTGCTTGCTGTCAGCGGGCTGGTGGGTTGTGCGGTCGGACCAAACTACAAACGACCGACCGTCGACGTTCCAGCGACCTATCGCGGTACCACGGAGGGCCCATCGCCGAGCGAAGCTGCCCCGTCCAAGGAAGCCAAACCCAAGCAGTCGGGAGGGGAATCCGCGAAACCATCCTTCGGTGACGAAAAATGGTGGGAGGTTTTCCAGGATCGTGAACTCCAAGGGTTGATTCGTACGGCCCTCAAGAATAACTACGATGTGCGCATCGCTGCGGCTCGAGTTCTCGAAGCCCGGGCGCAACTCGGGATCACCCGTGCCGATCAGTTTCCCTCCTTAAGCGCCGGCGGCAACATTGGCAGTCAGCAGAGCCCCAAGATCGGGCCAATTCCAGCCTATGAGGTCACCCAGGGCCAACTAGCCGCGTCCGCGGCTTGGAATTTGGACTTTTGGGGAAAGTACCGTCGGGCGACGGAGGCAGCGCGAGCCAACCTGCTGGCCAACGAGTGGGCTCAAAAGGAAGTTATCACGACCCTGGTTGCCGACCTCGCGACATCCTACTTTCAACTGCGGCAATTTGATCTCCAGTTGGAGATTTCGAGGCGAACGTTGCATTCGCGCAGCGACTCCTTGCAATTGACGCAAGCTCTCGAGCAAACCGGAATCAACTCGCTGCTCGATGTGCGGCAATCCGAGCAATTGGTCTACACCGCCGCCACGGAAGTCCCCGACTTCGAGCGCCAGATTGCGCAAGAGGAGAACGCCATCAGCATCCTGTTGGGAAACAACCCGGGCGAGATTCCACGAGGACTGAAACTGACCGAACAACCGCATGCTCCGGAAGTTCCCGCTGGCCTCCCGTCATCTTTGCTGGAGCGACGGCCAGAGATCCGAGAGGCGGAAGAGAGCTTGATTGCCGCCAACGCACAGATCGGCGTGGCGCGGGCAGCTTACTTTCCCCAAATCTCGCTGACTGCTACGGCGGGCTTCGAGAGTCCAGCGCTTACGAATCTCTTCACCGGTCCGGCCGGTCTATGGAACCTGGCCGCGTCCTTCACCCAACCGATCTTCGAAGGAGGCAGACTGAAGTCCAACGTGCGCCTTGCCGAGGCCCAGCGAGAACAAATGATCCTGACTTATCAGGAGACCATCCAAGGTGCTTTCCGTGATGTTTCGAATGCACTCGTCGCATATCGCAAGTATGGAGAGCTCAGAATGCAGCAGGAACACCTTCTGGAATCAGCCCAAGACGCGGCCCACCTATCGCACACCCGCTTCGACGCCGGGACCACGGACTACCTGGAAGTGCTGACCAACGAGACCAATTCGTTCTCCGCCGAGTTAGGACTGGCACAAGCGCAGGCCAACGAGCTGATCGCAATGGTCCAGCTCTACCAGGCTCTCGGCGGCGGCTGGCAACAATAAGGGGGAACTTCGACTCTCGATTCGGACGAAGGCAAGAGGGCTGTGCGAACAGGGATCTTGCAGGCTGCTATTTCGCCTCCAGCTCTAACGCGGCGTTCACCTTGATCTGGCCGGTCGAGACGGCAATCTTGCGCTCCCAAGGTTTGAAGCCACTCTTCTTGCAACGAGGTTTGGTGCTGACCGGCGGTAGCTCCCACCGTGGAAGGAGTGCTCCCCACATAGTTGCCGTCGATTTCGATATCTGCGCCGTCGGCGTGGAGGAGATTTATAGTTGCGCGGTCGTTCCCCAACCCTGTTCGGTTGAGCGTGGCTCGGTCCGGGCATCCGCCTTGGCATCGTCTGTGGTGGCTGGAACAAGTTTCGCATCCGGGATGGGCCCGCGGTCGCTGCCCGGATCTCCGTGGCGTGAGCGGACCAGTCTTTGGGGTTGCCTCAGAGGCATCCTGAACCGAGCCGCCTAGGGACAGGGTGGATTTGCCGACGACGGAGTCTCCGCTGATGCGGTTGAATACGGCGACCTTATTCTTATGCCGGACGAAGCTCTTCCCCCTTCGTGATCGAGCACCACGACGGAGTCTGATTTGTCGATTTTGTTGTTGGTAATGAGTTGCGACAACACTCGCCAAAGGTCTTGACGATCTCGGCAGTCTGCGGGCGGGCGCCTCGACTACCATGGGAGGCGAACGCCCCTCCCCTTCCGCCGCCGTTGGTGACGTACTCCCACGATTGGCTGTCGGTGATGAAGGCTCTCGGTTTGTCCAGGTTGTCGGCCGGTTTGCTTACCGGGGATTGTTATGCAACAGTGCTTGACAACGAACATAGAACCAGCGTGGCGAACCAAAGCAAGCTGCGCCTGTTGTCCTCAGGCCGAGCCGTGACTTCGAACAGAATCGCAGGGCCCACTCCATGGGGCAGTCTGGACGGGTGGGAAGCACTGGCTCCGGGAAATGACGGCCTCTCAGGATGTCAGATTCGTGGTGATATTCTTAGCCGGCCAGGATCTGAGGGTTCCAATGTCCGAAAGCAAACCAGATCGGCAGGACAACCACCGGCAGCGCCCAAGACGATGGATTCTGGCCCTCATTGTAGGTACGCTCGCGGTCCTCGCGGTGATGGTCGCCCTGATCTTCGATCGCGCCGAGCCGACCCTGCGAGCCGAGGTGATCGAAACCCTTTCCACGCGGTTCAAGAGCAAAGTTGAGTTGGACGAATTCCAAGTGTCCCTGCTTCGCGGTTTCCAAGTTTCAGGTTCGGGATTGCGCATTTTGGGCGAGACCGGCGCCCAAGGGCCGGCTCAGCCGATCATCGAGGTTGGCGAGTTCCGGTTTCGCACCGGGATTCGGAATCTTTTTCGCTCTCCTTTGCATGTCAATACCGTGTATCTGAAGGGATTAGAGTTGAATCTCCCGCCCAAGCAAGAGCGGGCGCAGATGAGAAACGTGGCTCCGAAAGGAGGAAAGATAGGAATTGTTGTGGACGACTTGGTTGCGGATTCGGCTCAGCTCGTCATCAACACGGACAAACCTGGCAAGCTGCCAACGGTATTTGCCATCGAGCGTCTGAAAATGGCTCGGGTTGGACCGAACGAGCCGATGCACTTTGAGGCGGATCTGGTGAACCCAAAGCCTGTGGGGAACATCCGTACCAGCGGAAGTTTTGGTCCCTGGCAGGCAGACAGCCCGCGGGACACTCCCATCCAAGGCGGATATTCGTTCAGCCATGCCGATTTAAGCACCATCAAGGGCATTGGTGGGATCTTGTCGTCGACGGGTAAGTACTCCGGCACGCTCGATCACATTCTGGTGGACGGCTCCACCGACACTCCAGATTTCAGCATTGCCATCTGCGGCAGACCCGTGCCGCTGCACACCGACTTTCATGCCGTGGTCGACGGAACTAGTGGAGACACCTACCTCCAGCCCCTCCACGCGAAACTACTCGACTCCTGGTTGGAGGCGACGGGCTTCGTGGTGCGGACCAAAGATCCTCAGGGTCACCGCGTGGAACTGGAGGTGGTGATTGAGCATGGAAAGATCGAAGACCTCCTGAAATTGGCTGTGCAAAGGGATCCCCCGTTCATGATGGGGAACGTGCACCTGAAGACGAGATTTGAGCTACCGCCGGGCGAGCCTGACATGGCCGATCGTTTGAAGTTGGCAGGACACTTCCAGATGGCGAAGGCATCTTTCACAAACGCTGAGGTCCAGGAGAAAGTCGACGCCCTCAGCATGCGAAGCCAAGGTAAACCAAAACTGGTCCAGGACAATGTTCCCGATGACGTAAAGTCCGAATTCAGCGGGACCTTTCGTCTCCTGGCGGGTCTGGTATCGTTTTCGCAACTTCAATTCCAGGTGCCGGGCACTCAATTAAACCTCACCGGCAACTACAATCTGGACGGGAGTCAGTTTGACTTCCACGGCAAAGTGCGCATGGACGCCAAAGTTTCGCAGATGGTGAGCGGCTGGAAGTCGATCCTGCTAAAACCAGTCGATCCGTTTTTTCACAAGAATGGCGCCGGGACAGAGGTGCCGGTCAAGATTACGGGTACCAAGACCGAACTACACTTCGGCACCGATTTCCGTGATAAGCGCAGAGATTGAGGGAATCAGAGACTAGGAGAAGAGGGTAGGAACGAGCGTCCCGCGGCGCTAGCGGCGGGCCCGCACGCTGAGTGCAACGTGCGGGTCCGACCACCGGCGAGTTAGAAAGTCGCGCTCTGCCGCCGGAATCCCGCCAGAAAGATTCCGCCGAACGCAACAAACCCTGCGGGTAACAAGTAGGAAGCCGACGTTCCCCCTTCGGGTACCGAGTTGTTTCCGCTTGGCCCGTTGTTTCCGAAGACAAGAAACACGTCTGTCGGGTCAGAGGTTCCGGAGTTTCCACCGGTCCCATAGTTGGATCCGTTGCCCCAGTTTCCGCCCGGCCCAGAGTTGGATCCGTTACCCCAGTTTTCACCTGAGCCAGAGTTGGATCCGCCACCCCAGTTCCCGCCCGACTCAAAGTTGGATCCGTGGTTTTCTGAGGATGATACGCCAGTGCCGTGTCCGTTATGAGACAAAGAGATGTGTGTGTAATGCTCTAGTTCGGGGATATGAACCGAGCCCCGAACCGCTCTGGGTTCGGTGTGGAGAAATACCGACTTCCCACTGAACCACAACCGGTTACCCAGAGCGAAGTGTATTTTTGTATTGGCTTCGCTGCGAATGGCAGTGTAATCCTCTCTGACGGAACGCCCATAGGCAAAGGGCGTCAAGATCAGCACTCCCAAACTCGCCCGCAACAAAACCTGATTTAAACGACGCATTGATGGTCCTCTCTTCCAAATTTACTTACTAGGGGAGGAATGGTTCGGGGCTACGCAGGGAGGATACGAGCGGGGGTCCCAGTTCGCTAGAAATACCACTTCCAGCGACTCTGGTTTTAAGATAATCGCGCGTGGCTGTCAAGACTGATACTTTTTGCAACTGTTGCAGACCCTTGCCACAATCCCCCTTAAATCTCTTATTTGCGTGAGGATGCGCCTCACCTGGCAGAGATACCCTTCTAAACCCTGCAGCTGATCAATCGATGGCTTCGGGCGCCAGGCGCGGCTTTCCCCCTACGAAGGTAACATCCGTGGGTAACGAAAGTCCTGATTCGTAACACCTTCCCGCCAGCTCGAAAAATTCGGCTGGGCCTCGGAGTTCCGGGTGCGGCAGGCGCTTTTCAATCGATGGGGATCACCGCCTCAGGCGCACAAGACGAGCGCCGAGCGCGACCTATCGAATGGGATGGCAGGGGGCGCAACTGAGCGAACCGTGCCCATCACAGTATGAGAGCTCCTTACCCCTTTCAGAGACCTTCCACTGAGCGGACGATACGTGGTGGTCTCCCACGAATTCTTTAAGGAACGCCGGCACATCCCCACTTTGGGGCACTCCCCGCCACTGCAAGTTGAACTCGAGTTGACGCTGCTTCGTTTGGCTGGGATAGGCAACCGAGGAGACACTAATCCTGTACCCGGTTTTACTGACGGTAGCGCGGATCTCTTCTTCCGTCGGCTGGCCAGGCTCTGTTGTCAAGCGAAGGATTCCGTGTTGCTCCTGTTTCATACGGTAGTCGAACCAACGCCAGCCTGAAAGAACCAGCATGCCTAGGACAAAGGCTGCTATCCCGAGCGAAATCTGGCCACCGCCGAAACAAAGTCCGACCACGGTTACGAACCACAACGTCGCGGCCGTCGTAACGCCGAAGACCAGGCTGTCTCGTCTGCGCATGGCGCCACCACCAATGAAATCCCATGCCGGTTAGAATGCCGAGCGGCAAACGCATCGGGTCGAGCCTCACGAACGAATTTGCTGCTTTTCCTACCGTGCCAAGCCAAAGATTCGTTTGAATCATGGCGACCGCTGCTGCCAGACAAACCAGTAGAGTTGTGCGGAGTCCGGCTGGACGGCCGTGCTCACCACGATCCCAGCCAATCAGCCCTCCTGCAACGACCGAGAGCGCTAATCGTAGTGCGATTTCATGCCAGGTTAACGTTATGGGCATCGCCGCCTCCCAAGTCCTGTTACAGGATACAGCCCGGATCCGTAACGTTGGCTTCTTGATTGGCCTGGCGATTGGTCGGGCTTCGGAGGCCCTCTAGAATCCCCCGCGGAACTTCACGGAAGGAGAAGGTCGGGTGGGGGTTGGCGAAACCACGCGCAGGCAGCGGGCGGATCGGTGTTGTCAGCCTCTCCACGCGTCGGGTCGTGCAATATGCAAGGAACACACGCACTTTCGACAGGTTGCATTGCTGGCAACATCCAGGCTGGCACGGAAGTTCAAGGCTTCCGGACTATTCAGGATGTCGGGCAAGGTTTGACGGTGAATACTTCCCAACGAAGGGTGGAAAAAGCACGGGCGAACGTCACCCGATGCTTCGATCACGGCTGAAACCCACGGTGCATTGCATCTCGGGGCAACAGCTTCGGTCTGGCCAAGGTGGGCGCGGAAATGCTGGACGATTCGTCGTAGTTTGTCCGCGGTTTCGACCACGAATCCCGAATCCAGGTCGGCTCCGTGTTGCTGGATTAGCCGTTCGGTTTCAGCCTCCAGGGCGTCGACCTCCTGCGACACCAAAGCCACGCGATCGACGCGGTCGGGCCGCCAGCCCTCAGGCCGGTTGAAGGCGCTCGAAGTCAGGTCAGCCGCCAGGAATGAAATCGAGCTCAATCCGATCTCCTTGGCAGACTGGACGGCCGCACACAGGGAACGATGATTTGCTTTCTGCACCGTACAGCGCGCTCGAACCGGCATGTCAGGACGGAATTGACGTACTGCTCTGACACCGTCCGACATCTGCTCGAACGCGCCGGGAATACGCCGAATGTTATTGTGCACCGCGGGCGGGCCGTCTAGAGACACGATTAGGTCGTCAACACTGTCGACGACTATTTGGGCCTCCGATTTCAATAGCAGTCCGGCAGTCAGCAAGGTCACGCGAGTTCCCACCAAGCGAAGCATTCGAGCCAGGCAACCCCATTCTTGATTCAGTTGCGGTTCGCCGCCCGAAAACACAACCCAGCGGACGCCCAGTTTTCGGAATGCATCCATTTGTTGCTCGAGGATGGCAGGCGTGATCTCTTTGGCATCACGAATCCGCCAGATATCGCACATCACACAGCGACAATTGCACTGGTTGTGCGGAAAAATGACGACTACGGGAAGCGTGTGAATCTGATGCACGACCGTGGCAGCCGAATCGTGCGAAGCGGCGATCGATACCAGGGTGCTCATAGCTCAACCATTCTCTGAAGTTGTCCGCTGCAATCGCACTAACACGTGGTCGCCAAGCGCCCGAACACCCACACCTCGTCCCATACAGGAATCGGCTCGTTGGCAAAGTCGAAACAAACGGGGATGACGCCGCGCCCAGTCTTCGAGGTAACTGGGCGGTACAGCGACCCCGATGCCTTGGAAGGATGTCAACCGAAATTCGGGAGCGAAGGTGCGTGCCAGCAACCTCACGGGAGAGTAATACACATCAACAAAAGCTCCATCGGCGAGCCGAGCACGGGTTCCTTTGCGGTTCCAACGTCGGAACGCCTTGTCCACGTTGCCTTGCGCGAGATACCAGACCAATTCCCACAAGCAGCATGAGCCCATCCAACACAGCAAGGCGACGGAGCCTGGTTGGAGCAGCCGGGCGAGATCGCAAGCCAGCCGCCGGAGATCCGCAACGCAATTCAGAGCGCCAAAGTTCGAGAAGGCTCCGTTGAACGATTCGCCACTGCGCAGAGTGGCGATGTCCTCCGCGCGAAGCAGAAGTGGCTGCACGAGTTTCTGGTGTCCCTGGTCTTGAATTCTGCGGGTCGTTACGGCAATCATCTGAGATGAGCTGTCGCAGGCGAGGACCCGAACTCCGCGTTCCGCCAGAAAACACGCGTCGACGCCTGTCCCGCATCCTATTTCAAGAATTCTGTCCCCCGGACCAAAGGTCTTTGCCAGCTCACTCCACACCGACGCACGCTGAGCTCGACCGATCTGGGACCAGGTGAAGGTCTCGTCGTATCGAACCGCAACTGCGTCAAAGGGAGCGGAATAGACTGGCTGTTGGATAGCGGACATCCCATCAAGCCTCAACTTCCCCGACAGTTGCTAGCAAGCCGGCGCGAGCCTCGGCGATCCCGATTCGCAGCGCTCGAAGGGCGGCATCATCCGTATCCGGTTTGTGGCCTAAGCGCTTGAGCTCCACTTCACTACGAAGCAGGTTATCGGCGAAGCGATAGAATCGGCGCGAATGGCGACTGCGAATGTGAAATTCCCGGTCAGAAGTTTCGCTCCAAGGCTTTAGGCTCTCCACGCGTTCGGCCACATCGGAAAAGTAGGGGGTCCCTTTTATCGGGTAGGCAACCGTGGTGAAAAAGATATCGGGGTCGGTCGTCTTGACGTGCTCGACAGTAGCCTCAATATCCGACAGGTCCTCGCCTTCGTATCCCCACATCAAGAACATCCCGGTTTGAATCCCCGCCGATTTGCATATCGCCACGGCGCTTTGCACTTGTTCGACCGTGACCCCACGTTCCATGGCATCGAGGATTCGCTGCGAGCCGCTCTCCGAACCAATCCACACGCGGAAGCAGCCCATCTCGGCTAGGGTTTCGACGACCTGACGGTTCAAGCGATCGGCTCGTGAAATGCATTCAAACGGTAACTTCAAACCGCGGCGCTTGAGCTCGGTCGCGTACTGAAACAGCCACCCGTGGTGAATCGTGAAGACATCGTCGGCCATCCACGCCATTTGGGGCTGATAGCGTTGGATCAACCATTCGAGTTCGTCGGCCACCGACCCGGCTTTTCTGCGGCGGTGCGTCTTC
>Ga0187778_10003551_pt1 | contig 10439 bp, 7 predicted proteins | sample 1015_Q2_SP5_20_M_FD_132418 | JGI IMG/M metagenome (GOLD analysis project Ga0187778, IMG submission 132418) | Tropical peat soil microbial communities from peatlands in Department of Meta, Colombia - 1015_Q2_SP5_20_MG | ecosystem: Environmental > Terrestrial > Soil > Wetlands > Peat | place...
CGTCTCCCGCCGTCTCCGGGGACTCTTCCTCGCGCTGCTCGACGCGGGTGCGTCGCCGCTGGACATCGGCCGGGTGCTGACGCTGCAGTACGAGGCGCTCACCGTCCGGCTGCTCGACTTCGCGCTCGCCCGGCACGGCGAGGCGCCGGTGCCGTGGGCGTGGCTCGCGCTCGGCAGCGCGGCTCGCAGGGAGCTCACGCTCGCGTCGGATCAGGAGAACGCCCTCGCCTACGCGGACGGCGGAGGCCCGGGCGTCGACGGCTGGTTCGAGCAGCTCGCTCTCGACGTCAACGAGGGCCTGAAGCGGTGCGGCTTCGTCGTCGACGCAAACAGCGTGCTCGCAAGCGCGAAGCTCTGGCGGATGTCGCTCTCGGCATGGACGAAGACGATCGCGTCCTGCTTCACGTCCCCCGACCGGTCCCACCTGATCCGCGCGACGGTGGCGCTCGACTTCCGCCAGGTCGCGGGGGGCCTCGAGGTCGCCGAGCCGCTCGTCACGATCCTCCGCGACGGTCACAACCACCCCGACTTCATCCGCAGGCTCGCGCGGACGGCGACCGACTTCAAGCCACCGCTCGGCTTCCGCAGCGCGTTCGCGACCAAGCGCGACGACGGCACTCCGCACGGGCAGATCGACCTGAAGCGCGGCGGGATGCTTCCGATCGTCAACCTCGCCCGGTTCCACGCGCTCAAGAGCGAGGTCACGATCTCGCCGACGCTCGACCGCCTCGTCGCCGTCGAGGAGCTCGGCGCGCTCCCGGCCGAGGAGGCGACCGCGCTGCGCGAGGCCTTCCGGTGTGTCTGGCGTTTGCGGCTCGCCCACCACGCCGCCCGCATCGCCATGGGCGTCGAGCCCGACAACCTCGTCGACCCGGCCGAGCTCCCCCCGCTCGAGCGAGAGGAGCTGCGCGAAGCGCTCCGCGCGATCGTCCGCGCCCAGAAGCGTCTCGACGTCTACGTGCCGTCTGGTATCTAGGCAACAGCGGACTGTTAAGGTCCGGCCTGGCGCGCCGGGAAGCCTGGTCGGCAGGATCCGATGCCGACCGCGCTCGCCATTCCCGTCTTCCTCGCGTCCCTCGTGGTCACGCTGCAGGCTGCGAGCGTCTTCGCCCGCCGGCTCGACCGGATCGGGCTCCGCCTCGGCCTGCCGGAGACGATCCTCGGCATCCTGACCGCGCTCGCAGCGGACGCGCCCGAGCTCTCGTCGGCGATCGCGGCGCTCATCGAGGGGGCGCACGGCGTCGCGGTCGGCGTCGTCGTCGGGTCGAGCGCCTTCAACCTCGCGGCGATGATCGGGCTGAGCGCCATCCTCGCCGGCAGCGTGACCCTGCGGCGAGAGGCGCTCGCGCTCGAGGGGTTCGTCGGGCTCTGGGTCACGTGCGTCGTCGCCGCGCACGCGGCAGGCTGGCTGGGGACGTCGCCGACGCTGGCGTTGCTCGGCGTCGTCCTCGTGCCGTACGTGGCGCTGCTCGCGCTCGGCCCGCGCGGAGGAGCGCGCCTGCGGCTGCCACGCCCTGTCGCGCTCGTCATGCGGCGCGCGTTCGGCGAGGGTCACCGCGCCGCGGAGCCGCACCCATCTCACGCCGAGGCCGTCACGACGACGACCCTCGTCCTGCTCGTCGCGCTCGCGATCATCGTCGCCGGCTCGGCGGGCATGGTCTCGACCGCAATCGGGCTCGGCGACCGCTGGTCGGTGCCGCGGGAGCTCGTCGGCGTCCTCGTGCTCGCGGTCCTGACGAGCATCCCGAACGCGTTCACCGCCGTGCGGCTCGGCCTGCAGGGCCGCGGCTCGGCGCTGACGAGCGAGACGATGAACTCGAACTCGATCAACCTCGTCGCCGGCGTGGCGATCCCGGCCCTCTTCGTCAACACCGCTGCCGCGACGGGCCTCGTTGCGTTCGACCTCGCCTGGCTCGTCGTGATGACGCTCGTAGCGCTCGCACTGCTCGCGCGCCGGGCCGGGATGAACCGCCCCGGCGGCTGGGTCCTCGTCTCCCTCTACCTGGTCTTCGCCGCGGTGCAGATCGCAGCGCGCGCCTGACCTGTGGACGGCTAGAACAGCCCGACGGTGTTGCCGTGCTCGTCGACGTCGATCGCCAGCGCTGCCGGCTTCGCGCCCAGGCCGGGCATCGTCTGCATGTCGCCGCAGAGGGCGACGATCCAGCCGGCGCCCGTGTATGGGCGCAGGTCGCGCACCGTCACCGTGAAGCCGGTCGGCGCGTTGCGCAGCGACGGGTCGTGCGAGAGCGAGAGGTGCGTCTTCGCCATGCAGATCGGCAGCTCGCCGAGCCCGGCCCGCTCGAAGGCGGCCGCCTTCTCGCGGGCGGCGGGAAGCAGCTCGACCCCGTCGGCGCCGTAGATCTTCGTCGCGATCAGCCGGATCTTCTGCTCGATCGGCGCGTCGACCGGGTAGGTGAGCTGGAAGTCGCTCGGCTGCTCGGCCGCGTGGACGACCGCCTCGGCGAGCGCGAGCGCGCCCTCGCCGCCGTTCTCGAACGCGGTATTGACCTCGGCCGCGTAGGCGCCGCGCTCGACCGCCAGCTTCCGCACCAGCTCGAGCTCCTCCTCGGTGTCGGTCGGGAACTTGTTGACGCCGACGACGGCTTGCAGCCCGAAGCCGTTGATGATCCCTATGTGCCGTGCGAGGTTCGCGGCTCCCGTCTCGATCTCCGCAAGACCGCCGTCGAGGTTCCCGCCGTGGTGCTTGAGCGCGCGTACCGTGGCGACGAGAACGACTGCGCTCGGGCGGAGGCCGCCGATCCGACAGGTGATGTCGAAGAACTTCTCCATCCCCATGTCGGAGGCGAAGCCGCTCTCGGTGACCATGTAGTCGCCGAGCTTGAGCGCGACGCGGTCGGCGACGAGCGAGTTGTTGCCGTGCGCGATGTTCGCGAACGGGCCGCAGTGGACGAAGGCGGGCTGGCCCTCGAGCGTCTGCACGAGGTTCGGTTTGATCGCCTCCTTGAGCAGGACGGCCATCGAGCCGGCCGCGCCGATCTGCTCCGCCGTGACCGACTCGCCCTCGTACGTCTGCCCGATCGTGATCTTCCCGAGCCGCTCGCGCAGGTCGGCGAGGTCACGCGCCACCGCGACGAGACCCATGATCTCGCTCGCCGCGGTGATGTCGAACCCGGTCTGGCGCGGGTAGCCGTTCACCCGGCCGCCGAGGCTCGTGACGATGTCGCGCAGGGAGCGGTCGTTCATGTCCATGCAGCGGCGCCACGAGATCGAGAGCGGGTCGATCCCGAGCACGTTCTTGTGCAGGACGTGCGCGTCGATCATCGCGGCGAGCAGGTTGTTCGCCGCCGTGATCGCGTGCAGGTCGCCGGTGAAATGGAGGTTGAGCTCCTCCATCGGCACGACCTGGGCGTAGCCGCCGCCCGCCGCACCGCCCTTCACGCCGAAGACCGGGCCGAGCGACGCCTCGCGCAGGCAGAGCACCGGGTTGTGCCCTATCCGGCCGAGGCCCTGCGTCAGCGACACCGACGTCGTCGTCTTCCCCTCGCCGGCGGGCGTAGGGGTGAGCGCCGTCACGTTGATCAGCTTCGCGTCCGGCCGATCGGCGAGCCGGTGGAGCACCGAGAGGTCGACCTTCGCCTTGTAGCGGCCGTAGAGCTCGACCTCGTCCGGCTGGAGCCCGGCGTCGGCGGCAACGTCGGCGATCGGGCGCAGGGTGGCGGCCTGGGCGATCTCGAGACTGGACGGCATGCTCATGGTGGACTCCTCGGTTCAGTGGCTCACGGCCGCCGCGGCGAGCTCGGAGACCAGCGTGTCGGTGTAGAAGCGCTCGAGCTTGAAGGGCTCGATCAGCGCGGGCGTCTTGCCGGTCGCGATCAGCTCGGCGAGCGTAACACCGACGATCGGCGCCGCTTTGAAGCCGTACGTGCCCCAGCCGCAGTCGACGAGGAAGCCGTCGAGCTCGGTCAGCCCCATGATCGGGCTGTAGTCCGGGCTCATGTCGCAGAGACCCGTCCAGTGACGCAGGATCTTCGTCGCGTGCAGCTGCGGGAAGAGCTCGAGCACGTGCCGCGAGGCGTACTCGACGAACGGGAACGTTCCCTTGTTCGAGTAGGTCGGGTACGGCTCCACCTCGGCGCCGATCAGGAACTCGCCGCGGTCGGTCTGCGAGACGTAGATGTGCATCTGCGCCGAGACGATGATCTTGTCGAGGAACGGCTTCACCGGCTCGGTCACGAACGCCTGCAGGATCGAGCCCGTGATCGGCAGCGGCACGCCGGCCAGCTTCGCGACGATGCTCGACCAGCCGGCCGTGGCGCTCACCACGACGCCGCACGAGACGTCGCCCTTCGTCGTCTTCACGCCGTGGACGCGGCCCTTCTCGATCTCGAAGCCCGTGACCTCGACGTCCTGGTGGATCTCGATCCCGGCGCGGCAGACGTTCTTCGCGAAGCCCCAGACCACGGCGTCGTGCCGGATGATCCCGCCCGGCGGGTGGTAGAGCGCGCCGAGGATCGGCCACGTGACGTCGGTGCCGATGTTGATCTGGGGGCAGAGCCGCTTCACCTCCTGGGCGTCGATCACGTACGAGTCGATCCCGAGCAGCTTGTTCACCTCGGCCCGCTCCTGCTGGACGACGAGCGAGCGGTCGGAGTGCGCGAGCGTGAAGTGCCCGTGCTGCGAGAACATGAGGTTGAAGTCGAGCTCGCCGGAGAGCCTCTCGTAGAGCTCGACGCTCTGCTTGTAGAAGGCGGCGCCCTCGGGAGTGCGGTAGTTGGCCCGGATGATCGTCGTGTTGCGCCCGGCGGCGCCGGAGCCGATGTAGCTCTGCTCGAGGATCGCGACGTTCGTGATCCCGTGGTGCTTCGCGAGGTAGTAGGCGGTCGCGAGCCCATGGGAGCCGCCGCCGACGATCACGACGTCGTAGTGGCGCTTCAGCTCCGGCGGCCGCGTGATGATCTGCTTGCGGAGGAAGACGTCCTTCACAGGACATCGACTCCCACCGGCCCGCCGCCGAGCGCCGAGGCGCGGTCGACGGCGACCTCCCAGACGTACTGACCGTACTCCTGCGCGACGAGGATCCAGTAGCCGCCGTCCCGCTCGAGGACGTGCCCCTGGACGTGCGCGATCTCGCCGCCCGACGGAAAGTGGTGGATGTGCGTCAGGCGCCGGAGCACCGTACCCGCCTCGGGGCCGGCGAGCGCGATCACCGACCAGGCGCCGGTCACGTCGAGCACGAAGCGGTCGCCGAGCTGCTCGTGCACTTCGCCTTCGACGCTGCGCGGGAACAGCGCGAGCGCACGCCGAGGCGAGATCCGGTACGAGACGACCCCGTCGCCGACGATGGCGTCGCCTGCGGGGCGGACCTCGAGCTTCGTCAGGTGCGAGAGGTCGGCGACGCCGACCGCGGCGAGGTGCTCGCGCTCATCCGGCAGCGAGACCGGAACGAGCCAGCCGTCGCGCTCCTCGAACGTTGCGCCCAGGTCGCGCTGAGCACGCGCGATCGCCGAGACGGCCGCGACGCCGGAATCGGCCGCGCCGACGGAGAGGAACTCGAGCGCCGTCACGACTTCACCTTCTCGCCCTCGGGGTCGTAGAAGGCGCCGAGGTGCACGGTCATCGGCACCGCGCGGCCGTTCACCTGGACGTCGAAGCGGCCGCCCTCGACCGCGAGCCCGTTCGGGACTATCGCGAGCCCGATCACCTTGCCGAGCTCGGCGCTCCGCCGCACGCTCGTGACGCGGCCGGACGAGCGGCCGTCGACCACGACCTGCCCGCCTTCCACGGGCATCGCGCCGGTCGGGCTCTCGAAGCCGACGAGCATCCACCTCAGGCCGCGGTCGCGGACCTCCTGGGTCGCCCACTTGCCGACCCACGCGAACTCCTTGTCGTTCTTCACGAGCCACGGCATCGCCGCCTCGAGGAGGTTCGACTCCGAGTCCGTGTCCTGGCTCACGATCACGTGGCCCTTCTCGAGCCGGAGGATCCGCTGCGGCTCGAGCCCGAACGGCGCGGCGCCGAGGTCGGCTGCCTTCTCCATGATCGTGTCCCACACGTGCTCGGCGTGCGGGCTCGGGAAGTGGAGCTCGTAGCCGAGCTCGCCGACGAAGCCGATCCGCAGCGCGAGCGTCGGCACGCCCGCGACGCGGACGTGCTTCGCATCCAGGTAGGCGAAGCCCTCGGCGGAGAAGTCGTCGTCCGAGACGCGCTGCATCGCCGCGCGCGCGTGCGGGCCGGCGACGTTGATCGCCGCGAGCGCGCCGGTGAGGTTCGCGAACCGGGCATCGAGCCCCCAGACGGCGTTCCACCACGTGAACCACTGGTAGACGCCGTCGGCGCCGGTCGACGTGGCGGAGACGTAGAAGGTCCCGTCGTCGAGCCGCGCGACGACGCCGTCGTCCATGATCCGGCCCGCGTCGCCGGTGAGCACGCCGTAGCGCGTGCGGCCGACCCTGAGGTCGGAGAAGCGGTTCGGGTAGACGCGGTCGAGGAACGCTCCCGCCTCGGGCCCGGTGACGAGGATCTTCCCGAGCGTCGACACGTCGATCAGCCCGAGCGACTCGTGGACGTGCTTCGCCTCGGCCCCGGGATCGTCGCCGTAGGAGTGCGGGCGGCGCCATGCCCCGGTCCACATCATCCGGCCGCCGAGATCCTTGTGCCGGTTGTGGAGCGAGGTGCGTTTCCTCGGCTCCTGCGGATTGCCGGCGAGCAGCCCGAGCGAGACGGGCGCGTACGGCGGGCGTGCCGTCGTCGTGCCGATCGTGTTCTCGTCCGTCTGCGTCGCCTTCGCGTAGACGCGGATCGAGTTGACGTGGCAGAGGCGGCCCTGGCACGGGCCCATCGTCACCGTCGTGTAGCGCTTCGAGAGCTCGATCGAGTCGAAGCCCTCCGCGATCGCGTACTTCAGGTCCTTCGTCGTCTGGTCCTCGCAGAAGCAGACGAAGCACTTCTCGCCGCGGAACCCGAGCACCGGGCTCGGAACCGCGGGAGCGCCGACGTCGCCGGTCACGGCGCCGACGGCCTCGACGTGCGGGGGCAGGCCCTTCGGGACGAAGATCCCCCGCGTGCTGTCGTACTCGACGCGCGCCCCTGCCTGCGCGAGCAGCTTGTAGTTCGGCTGGGGGCTGCCCGACATCACGACGAGGTCGCACGTCGTCGTCTTCCCGTTCACGACGACCTCCGAGACGCGTCCCTTCCGGCCGCGCGCCTCGATGTTCGGCGGCTCTCCCTGCCGGAAGTCGATCACCCGCGCGATCTCGACCCCGGCGGACTCGAGATCCTCGGCCGCCTGCACTCCCCGGTCGTCAGCCGTGAGCACGACCGCGCGCTCGCCGGGCTTGATCGACCAGAAGTTGACGAGCCTGCGGACGGCGTCCGGCAGCATCACGCCGACGAGGTCGTTGCCGGGAAAGACGAGCGGCTGCTCGACGATGCCGCTGGCGACCACGACGCGGTGCGCCCGGATCTTCAGCAACAGGTTGCCGTACGCGACCGGCACGAAGCCCTGCTCGAAGAGACCGATCGCAAGCGCCGGCGCGAGGAGCTCGACACCCGCGGCGCGTGCCTGCTCGGCGAGCGCGCGGGCCGTCTCGACGCCGCCCGGCTCCGCGAGCAGCCCGCCGCCGACCTCGGGCCCCTCGTCGATCACGACGACCGACTCGCCGCGGTGGCCGGCCTCGAGCGCCGCCTCGAGCCCGGCCTGCCCGCCGCCGATCACGGCAACGTCGACGTGCCGGTGCTCGACGTCGACCCGTTCGGAGCGCGAGCCGTTGGGGTCGAGCTTCCCGAGGCCCGCGGCGTTGCGCAGGAGCTTCTCGTAAAGCGGCCAGAGCTTCCGAGGCCGGATGAAGGTCTTGTAGTAGAAGCCCGGCGGCGTGAACGGGCCGCCGAGCTTGTCGGTCGCCTGCATCAGGTCGCGTTCGAGCGAGCCGAGGTAGTTCTGCCCGCCGACGACGGCGCCCTCGCGGACGGGCGTCGTGCAGACGCGGACGTTCGGGGTCCCGTCCACCGTCATCTGACAGTTCGCACAGTGGCCCGAGCAGCACTGCAGGCCGCGCGGCCGGTGGTACTTGAAGCTCCGTGAGAACACTCTCTGACCGGACGCAAAGAGCGCGGAGCCGATCGTGTCGCCCGCGAACCCCGAGACGGTCCTGCCTTCGAACGTGAACGTCACCGGCTTCGAACGGTCGATCCGCTCGTTCGGCCGTACGTCGAGCCTGCTCATCGAGAGGGCTCCGGCTCCCAGGTCCTCGAGACCTCATTCGTGACGGTGTCGCGCTCGGCGAGGAACCAGTCCTCGCAGGTGCGGCAGAACCACCACTCGCGCTGGACGCCCGCCTCGTTCGCGCGGAAGTAGACGTACTCGTTCAGCTCGCGCTGCGTCGGCGTCGTCTTCGGCCGCGTCGTCGACTCGCCCGCGCAGCGGAGCTCGGCCACCTCACGCGGCCCGCAGTTCGGACAAGTGACGAGCATCGACATGTATTGCGTCAAACGGAATTGCGTGCTATCTGTGGCGATAGGCTATCGCCGTGGCACGCACCGGTCAACCGTCATCTCGCGACGTCGAAGCAACGGTTCGCGCAGTAGCGATCCTCGACGCGCTGGCCGAGGGCGGCGAGGTCGGGACGACCGAGCTGGCGCGCCGCACCGGGATCAGCGCGAGCACCGTGTCGCGCCAGCTCGGCACGCTCACCCGTCTCGGGCTGATCGAGCACGCGCCGTCGACCGGCCGCTACCGGCTCGGCGTGCGGGTGCTCAGGCTCGCCAACGCGGTGCTCGGGAGGCTGAACGTACGCGACGTCGCGCGGCCGCAGCTCGAGGAGCTCGTCCACGCGGTCGGCGAGACGGCGACGCTCTCGATCCCAGGCGACGCCGACGCGATCACGGTCGACTTCGTGCCGACGGAGCGGTACCTCCAGGGCGTGACCAGGCTCGGCCGGCCGAGCGTCGGTCATGCCTCGTCGGCGGGCAAGGTGATGCTCGCGTTCGGGGACGTCCCGCTCCCGCGCGGGAAGCTCGCCGCGTTCACGCCGCGGACGATCATCGACCCCGAGGCGCTCGCGGCCGAGATCGCGCGCGTGCGGCAGGACGGCTACGCGGAAGCGGTCGACGAGCGGGAGGTCGGGCTGAGCGCGGTCGCGGCTCCGGTCTGGGGTGCCGGCGGCGAGCTCGCCGCGATCGTCGCGCTCCAGGGCCCGACGAGCCGCTTCGACGAGGCCGGGATGCAGGCTGCGCTCCCCCTCCTGCTCGCCTGCACGAAGGCGATCTCCGTCGCCCTGGGCTGGCACTCAGCCGAGTAGGCGCAGGCGGAGCGCAGCGGCCTCGATCTCGTCCTCGGAGAGGAGCACGAGGTTGGCCGCCGCACCCAGCGGGACGAAGGAGTCCTTGCTCGTGACCCGCGCGATCGCCCCGGAGAACCCGGCGTCGACGAGCGCGGCGACGATCCCCTCGGAGACGCCGCCGCTGCGACGCGTCTCGTCGGCGATCAGGACCCGACCCGTCGCCATCGCCTCGCGCAGCACCTCGTCGATCGGCAGCGGGACGAGCCAGCGCAGGTCGACGACCCTGGCCTGGATCCCGCGCGCGGCGAGCCGCTCGGCCACCCGCAACGACATGCGCAGCCCGTTCGCCCAGGTCACGATCGTCAAGTCGCCGCCGTCGAGATGCGTCCTGGCGGAGCCGATCGGGATCGGCGTGTCGCGCGGCATCGCGAGCCAGCCGCCGTCGCCTTCCTCGTGGAGGTCTCGCTGGTGGTACAGGGCGATCGGCTCGAGGACGACGCAGACGCTGCCGTCGACCTTGGCCGCCGCAACGCACGTCTTGAGGATCTGGCCGACGTCCTCCGGCCGAGCCGGCGAGGCGACGACGAGCCCCGGAATGTCGCGGAGCACGGCGACCGCGTCGTCGTTGTGGAAGTGGCCGCCGAAGCCGCGCTGATAGCCGTAGCCGGCGACGCGGACGACCATCCCGTTCCGGTAGCGGCCCTGGGAGAAGAACTGCAGCGTCGCGGCCTCGCCGCGGAGCTGGTCCTCCGCATTGTGGAGATAGGCGAGGTACTGGATCTCGGGGAGCGGGACGAATCCGCTCACCGCGGTGCCGAGCGCGAGGCCGAGAATCGAGGTCTCGTCGAGCAGGGTGTCGAAGACCCGCGCGGCGCCGAAGCGTGCGTGCAACCCGCGGGTGACGCCGTAGACGCCGCCTTTCACGGCCACGTCCTCTCCGAACAAGAGCGTCTCCGGGTGGCCCGCGAGGACGTCGGCGAGCCCGCCGTTGATCGCCTGCGCCAGGGTGAGCGGCTCGCCCACGGGCTCGCTCGGTGTGCTCGCAGCGACGTGGGCGACGGACGCCGGGGACCTCGGCGCGAGAGGCCGCATGACCTCCTCGGGCGTCTCGAGCTGCGGTCGCCGGGTCGCGGCGAGCGCGAGAGCGCGGATCCGTTCGCGGGACTCGAGGTAGTCCGCGGCGAGCTCGTCACCGCTTGC
>Ga0187778_10003552_pt1 | contig 10438 bp, 12 predicted proteins | sample 1015_Q2_SP5_20_M_FD_132418 | JGI IMG/M metagenome (GOLD analysis project Ga0187778, IMG submission 132418) | Tropical peat soil microbial communities from peatlands in Department of Meta, Colombia - 1015_Q2_SP5_20_MG | ecosystem: Environmental > Terrestrial > Soil > Wetlands > Peat | place...
AGTCCGGGCCTTCGCCAACTGCGCCTGGATGTCGTCTTGAAGGGAACGGATCTTGTCCTTGGACCGCTGCAGGTAGGCTTCAAATTCGGCGTCGCGCTCAGCTCGTTTCAGCTCCCGCTCAACAGTGCGTCCAATTTTCTGGAATTCTTCGTCGAGTCGTTCCGCATAACGTTCCTCGGTAACCACCGCGAGTACGGAACTGTTCGCGTCAAGGCCCGATATGAATTCCTTCGGAAGCGAGTCACGCACAAAGCGCTCCATGAGCCGCATGGATCCCGTTCCGACCACTGCTCCCGCGGCGACGCCCGCAGCGGCCCCCACGGGACCACCCGCAGCCGCACCGACCAAACCACCAGCCACGCCCACGGCTGCGGCCGCCACCTTTTCTGATAGTTCATCGTCCATCTCGCGCGTTGCGATGCGGCCTTTTTCATCCTTGCGGATGAGCCCGTAGTCCATCAATTCAATCCAACCATCGCGATCAAGTGTTTTTGCCACGTCCAGAGCTTTAGCTGCTCCATCTTTGGAATTCGCGGCTAACACAACCAGAGCCAGGTCACCCATAACTGCCTCCTTGCTCGAACGAGCTGTCTCAGATTCAAAAGTGCGCCTCTTTGAGAGGGGCCATTCGTCGCGATACTCTGTCGGATAGTACGGCTTGTCGGTGACGCAAATCACATCGTCGATGTCTCGCTTCAATTAGGATTTTTTCAACTTGCCTGAGAACGAACAAATGGGTGCCTTATGCAGCATTCGGGGCCAGGTTGCGGAGATAAGGAAAGAAGGCTTTGCAGCCGGCGTCACGTGAGGCGGTGTGCGGGCTGGTCGAGCAGCGAGAGCGGAGCATGGACGATGCGTGATTTCATTCAAATAACGGCGCTACTCGGGGCGATCGCCGCAGTATCGGCGCCGTGCGTTTCTCAGCGGAATTCAAACGTCGAAACCTTCTTTCAGCAGAACATCGGTCTGACTCAGGATCAGATCGCCGCCATCGGAATGGGACAGACGGTTACGAAGGCGCTGCCCTCTCGCACGCCCGCCGAAGTCTTTTTATTCGGCGCAGTCTATATCCACGCTGCTTCTGAGGCTTACCTTCAGTTTGCCCGTGATTACGACCGGCTGCGCAAGCTTCCCAACTATCTGGCGCTCGGCGTGTTCAGCAATCCTCCGCAGCTTTCCGACTTGCAGGGTTTTTCGTTCGACGACGATGACATCCAGGACCTGAAGGATTGCAAGCCCGGCAACTGTTTGATTCAGGCGCCCGCGAGTTCTATTGAAGAGCTTCACCGCTCCGTCGACTGGTCCGCGCCGGACGTGACGGAACAGGTGAATCAACTTTTGCGAAAGGACGCACTGGAGTTTCTGCTTGCTTACCAGCGCGACGGCAATCAGGCCCTCGGCGTCTACAACGACAAGCGCAACCCGACTGTCGTGCCGCAGCAATTCGCTTACATGCTCAGCTACGCCACGGCATTGCCCGAGCATCTGCCGGATTTCTACCAGTATCTCCTCGCCTATCCGAACGCGAGGCCCGCGAACATCGAGGACACGTTCTATTGGGCGAAGGTGAAGTTCGGACTAAAGCCGACGCTGCGCATCATCCACGTAGTGACGATGCGGGGCGGCGCCACCGACGAAGCAGCCTGCGCCATCGCCGAGAAACAACTTTATTCAAGCCACTACTTCGAGACTGCCCTGGATCTTTCGTTCTGCGTTTCGGGTAGCAACGATCCGGCGCATCCCGGCTTCTATCTGATCAAGACCATGGGTTCCGAGCAGGCAGGTTTGACGGGGCTCAAAGGCTCGATCGTTCGAAATGCCGCCGTAGGTCGCTCGGTTTCAAATCTCCGGAACGCACTCACGGCCATCAGGAACACGCTGGAGAATCGAGAGCAGCGTTCAGACCGCCCCCAACAGAGCCCGTCGCAGCACAACTAATTCAATTCGGCTCCATGCTGAAACGCTTGAGTCTTCTTCGCCGGCTCGAATCCCCCCATTTCTAGCCTCTCGCCACTAGCCTCCGGTTCCGACCACGAACCGGAATCCCGGCGCGCGGTTTCTGCGCGATGCCGGGACACTCGTCGCTTCGCGATTTTCGTCTTTCCATTTTCGACTTTCGGAGGTCACCATGTCTCGCGCCGCACAGCACACACGCAATCTCACCGACCAGCAACTCGCGCTGCAAAATCAGCTCATCTCGCAGTCGAATCAAGCCGGCCAGCAGGACCGCTCGCTCATGATGCCGACGATTCAGTCGCTGCTCACCAGCCCGGGCTTCACGCCGCAGCAGCAATCCGACATCACGCAGCAATCGCTCGGCGCGGCCAACACCGCCTTCGACGCGCTCCGCCAGCGCGCCGCCAATCGCATGGCCGCCACAAATAATTCCGCCGGCTACGGCGACCTGATGTCGCAGCTCGGCCGCGAGCAGGCGCAAACCGACGCGAGCCAGACGCAGCAGAATCAGATCGCGTTCGCCAACCGCCAGCGGCAGGATCAGCTCGCCGGACTCAGCGCGCTCGGGCAAACCTACGGCATCGACACAAATCTGCTCGGCAAAGCGATGGGCGTCCCGGCGGAGCTGCTCAGCGTGCGCCAGCGCGCGTCCGGCAGCTCGGGCAGCGGCATGGGCAGCCTCTTCGGCCTCGGCGCCGGCATCGCCTCCCTTTTCGGCTAGGCGTTTTCCGGTGGAAGCGCAGGGCTTCAGCCCTGCGAAAAAAAACTGGACGAAGTCCCGTTCCGCTGCGCTGTTGTATCCGCAGCAAGCCTTCGAGTCTCTCGTCGCGCCGCATCTTGCCGGCGTCCTTGCCGTTCGGTCGTAGGGGCACAGCATGCTGTGCCCGGCGATGCTCCTTGGCGCGACGCCGCCCATTGCTGAGGTGCGACCACCGCCACCGCTCATGTGGAGTGCGGCGGCCCGCCGCCGCACTCCACAGGCCTCGTATTCATCCTGTCGGATATCGCCAGATGACGGGCTTGTAACTCGTTCGCGCCGCGATCGTCGCGGGCGGACTGCTGCGATGCTATCCTCGCGAATAACGGCCCATGCCATTCTGCGCTAAGTGCCAACGCTCGTTTGAAGGCGCGACCTGCCCGGTCTGCGGCACACCGATCGGCGCAGTGTCTGCGCCTCCGACGTTCGCGAGCCGCCTGGACCTGTTCACGGCCCCTGCGCTCGGCGTGGGATTTTTCGGAGTCGTCTTCGCGACCAGCTTCTACGCGAGCCCCGACAACAGCTCGCTCCTGATGTGGCTCTTCGTCGTCTTTTTCCTCGTGGTGTCGGCGAAGATCGCGCTCCAGCGCGGCAGCTTTTCCGATTTGACGCAATCGGCGCTCAAGTTTCTGGCCGCTTCGATCACCATCGCTTTTGCGTGCATCGCGATTTTGCTTTTCGCAAACGGTGCGCTGGATCGCTCGCCTGCGCAGCCGATCGATCTCACCGTCGCGCAGAAGTACACGACGCACAGCAGCAAGGGCGGCACTTCGTATCATCTCTCCGTGAGCCCGTCGTGGCGCCCGGGCCGGATGGGCGAAACTCTCGATGTCGATCGGGGCGCTTACCAAAAGGCTTCCGTCGGCGGCACGGTTTCGGTTGACGTCCACCCGGGCCTCTTCCACTACTCCTGGTACAGTAACGTCACGCCGCACTCGCAGTGACGCCGCCATCCGTAGCGCCCGGCAAGTCGGGGCGTCTTTCTCTTGTGTCGAAGCCTGCCTGTCGGCAGACAGGCGCGGGGCTTTCTTGCCCTGAGCGAAGCCGAAGGGAGCCCTGCGAAAAAAGTCAGTGCGAAGCGCCGCCCGATCTCCCAGGCTCGTCCGCCAAGACTAAGGGCGGACGACCTGGGAGCCCTCCCATTGCGCCGCATTACCCGCAGCATGTGGTCGAGTTTTCCGCGCGGCCGGTCGCCCGTTCGCCCGGACGGTGATATTCTCGCCGACAACAGTCCATGCCATATTGCTCGGAATGTCAGCTCTCATTTGACGGCGACACTTGCCCGTTGTGCGGAAGCCGCGCCGAACCGTCCCCGCAAGGCACGTGGCACTTCCTGTGGTACGCGATTCTGCCGCTCGGCGGCCTAATCGGCGCGATGTGGACGGCGATCAACTACAATCTGGTCGAACAAACGCCGATCAGTGTCGCGTGCTTCTTCATCTGCCTGATCGCGGTTCTGCCGGGCGCCCGCTACAGGTGGAGCCGCCAGCCGCCGCCAAAGGCTCAGGTGGAGCTCATCAAGAAATTCTATGTGCGGGTCGGCTCGGTTCTCGTTGCTGCGGCCCTTCTCTTGTTCGCCAACTGCGCTCTCGATGCCAAGCCCCCCAAGCGATTCGAAGTTCGCGTTGTTTCGAAGTACTCCTCCTCTAGACCACGCGGCGCTGACGGCTATTACCTGACGGTCGCTCCGTCGTGGCGGTCGGGCAAAACGGAGGAAGATATCCCGGTCAGCCTGTCGGACTACGTGATCTACCGCAACGGCCAAACCGTTGTCATCGAAGTGCACGGCGGCCTCTTTCACATTCCGTGGTACGGCGCGATCTCGCGGCCCGATTCGTAGCGATCGCTGCGCCCCCTCACATGCAGCCGTGTTCATCTAGACACTTTCCTTATGCGCTCTCTGCCCAATCCCTACTGGTTGACGCTCGGATTCACGTCGATCGTGCAGCTCGCGCTTTTCGCGCGCTGGCTCTATCGCCGCATCCGCAACGACGAGATCACGCGCGCCTTCGTCCACGACATGGCCACCAACCACCTCCCGCACATTTATGAGCGCCTCGAACGCCTCTGCGACCAGCAGGGAATCGACCGCTCCGCCGCGCCTCCCATCCGCTGGCTCGATTTGAACGGGAAATCCCGCGATTAGCCCGGCGATTTCTCTGCGTAGGGGCACGATATATCGTGCCCGGCGCGGTTGCTTGACGCTTCGCCCGCCCATCGCTGGAATGCGATCGCCGGCTCTGCTGATGTGGAGTGCGGCAGGCTGCCTGACGTATCTCAGGCTTGCTGCCGCTGTTTGCCGTCCGGGCTAGCCGGGACGTGCTCCCCGCACGAGCCACCAGAGCGGTTCTCGCGAGCCTGAATGCCCGCGGTTCCACCGAAATTGCTTACGGCGCGAGCTGATGCAGCTTGAGTCCGCACATCGCGCACTGCGGCTCTTTGTCGGTTTTGGTTCCGGGCCATTCGGCGCCGCATCGCGGACACGGCCAGTGCGCGAACCGCGATCTCGCGCGCCGCGCAATCACCGCAAGCGCCAGCCCACAAGCGATTTCGATAGCTATCATGGGGTAGCTCAGCTTCGGGCTAGACCTGCCAACGACGCCCGTCACTAGAGCCACTACAAACATGGAGTACTCGTACGCCCCAGCATTCTTCGCCCATTGCTCTAGGCCATCGAATTTCTTCCACGCTTCGGCGTACGGCGCTTGAGGATTCAGGACAGGCGGCGCAATGTGCGACTGAGCCAAAACAGTTTCTCCACGCGTCTACGGCGCGAGCTGATGCAGCTTCAGTCCGCACATCGCGCACTTCGGCTCTTTTTCGGTTTTCGTTCCGGGCCATTCGGCGCCGCATCGTGGACACGGCCAGTGCGCGAATCGTTGCTTCGCCGACCACGCGCGGAACAGCCCCATCACAGCGACCGCTGCTCCCAGCGCAAAGAGCCACACCTCGCGGTTCCTCGAAATGCGGTGTCGGTCCATGAGCCCGATCGCGGGGAAAACCACGCCCCAGAGCAACTCGAACCACCGAGCCTTGTTTCCCGTTGCCAGCTTCTGCAGCCTGTCGAATTCCTTCCACTTTTCGGCGAAGGGAGAATAGGCGTCGCTGCTGGGCTGGGGAATTGTGACGCCGCCGCTGATTTCGCCCGCGTTTAGCGCGCTCTCGGTGCGGAACACGGATTCGGGGTCGGGCGATCCGACGGGCGCGCGTTTGAGCGTGCCTCGCCGCGAGACGACGTACTTGTCCTCGCTGTCGTCGTCCGCCGCGCGCGGCCTCCGCGACAACGAAAAGAACGATGCGCTCTTTTCCGCCATGCGCCCGAGTATAACCGATCGGCCAGCTATCGCGTATGGAACCGCCGCCCGTCACCCGCGCGTTCGGGCGACAATCAACTTCATCGGCGCGGGCATCGAAACGATCTGCTCGAGCTCGAAGCCGGCCTTCTCGAATAGCTCGCGAAAATCGTCGGCAGTGCGTTCCTTTCCGCCTGCCACGACCATCATGAGCAGGTCCATCCACTTGCCCGCTGCATTTTCGGGCGCGTCATCGACAACTCGCTCGATCACAATCACGCGCGCACCGGGATTCGCGGCTGCGCGAATCGCTTTCAGGATCGCAATCGACTCCGCATCGGGCCAGTCGTGGATCACCCTGCGCAGGATGTAGGCGTCGGCCGCGGGCACGCGCTCGAAGAAGCTGCCGCCCACGCGCTCGATCCGGTCGTGCGGAATCGCTCGCGCGACGACGTCCGCGCGATCAAAGAGAATGCCCCGGCACGATGGATGCGCCTTGAGAATCTCGAGCAGTTGCGTGCCGACGCCACCGCCGATGTCCGCGATGACGGGGAAGCGGCTCCAGTCGTACGCGCCGGCCACGACCGGCGTCACGCCCTCGCCCACGGCGCGCATCGACTCGTCAAACAGCGCCCCTTGCTTCGGATTGCGCCGCAGAAATTCCCAGAAGGTGCAGCCGCGCACCTGCTCGAACGCGGTTTTGCCGGTCTGAACGCCGCCGAGCAGCCCCATCCACGCGTCGAACTCGCCTTCGCCCGGCGTGAAGCTCATGCGCAGAATGGCCGAGTGCGAGCCGGGGACGTCCTTGCGCAGCAATTCGCTCACGGGTGTGTTGGCGAACACGCGCGGCGAAACCTGCTTGAATACGCCCGCGGTTTCAAGCGCGCGCAACAGCCGGAAGAGACTCGGCGCGTGCGCGTTCACCCGCGCGGCGATCTCGTCGACGTGCAGCGGACCGCCCGTCAGCTGATCGACGATCTCAAGTTCAGCCGCAACGACAAGCGCGCGGCTTCGCCAGAATCCCAGCGCGAATTCGAATAGCTGCACTTGCGGCGGCGCTGCTGGCTGCGCTCCTCGCGCCGGAAGCGCCTGGCCCGGCCCTTGCGGCGATGTGTTCTCCGCCATCACTCCCTCCAACGCGCGGCCATCGCCTCGCGTGAGACTGTGCCGCGTGTTCTTTCGACTGCGCGCCCTCGGCTCGCGAGAGTTTTCACTTTCGATGAGCCTTTCGCGCACGCGCCGCCGCTAGCGCCGGAAGTATACCCCCCGCCCCGGTTGGCTGCGCTGTTTAGGGGGTCGGAGCTTCAGCTCCGACAAAAAGGCCGGGACGACGTCCCGCTCCATTGCGCTGCTTTACCCCCAGCATGTAGTCGAGTCTCCGCGCGCATCCCGCACACGAATATGCCTTCCACACCAGAACTTCTCGAGCTCGCACGCGCCGCCGCGTCGAAGCACGCGCTCGATTTCTCATTCATCGCGTCCTCGGTGAACTACTCCGGCGCGGCGCTGGTCTGCGCGGTCGTCGAGCAGGAATCCGCCTGGGACACGCACGCGATCCGCTACGAGCCCGGCTTCCGCACGCGCTACGTCGCGCCGCTCGGCCTGCCACCAACTGAAGAGATTGCGCGCTCGATTTCCTGGGGGCTGATGCAGGTGATGGGACAGGTCGCGCGAGAACACGGCTTCAGCGGAAAATTTCTCAGCGAGCTGTGCGAACCCGCGACGGGCCTCGACGTCGGCTGCACCGTCCTCGCATCGAAGCTCGCCGCCGCAGGCGCGCAGTTTGCTGCGTCGCGAGCCGCTGTCTCATCGGTGGAAGCGCAGGGCTTCAGCCCTGCGAAAAACGACGGACCAGTGGTTGCTATCTTGCTGCCGCAGGCTCTCGCGGAGGCCGCAGGTCCGAAGCGAGAAAAAGTAGGGGGGCAGAGAATCGCCCTCGACGATAATCAAATCGCCCGCGCGCTCGAGCTCTGGAACGGCGGCGCCAATCCCGACTACGCCGCGCAAGTCCTCGCCCGCCTCCCGCGCTACCGCTGATCCGCGCCTGGACACCTCTGCCGCCGCTCTGTACACTACCGCCGGTCTTCAATCCTCACGGGGCAGGAGATTCCATGGCGAGACGCGAATTCTTTCGTTCCCTTGCCGCAATTCCATTTCTTGCGCTGCCGACCGCTGCGGAGGCAGGGCTCCCAGGTCCCCGGCAAGGGGAGCCTGGGAGATCAGACGCAAAGAAAAAACTTCACATCATGATGAAAAGCGCGTGGGGAACTGACGACGAGACGCGCGCGACGTTTGTCTTCAATCACGGCCTTGCGCTCGCCGACGCCGGCCACGAAGTGCAGATCTTTCTTCTCGGCGACGCGACCGTTCTGACGCGCAAGGCCGTGGTCGACTCGGTCGTTCCAATCGGCTGGCCCCCGCTGAAAGAAACCTTTGACAAGATCGTCGCGGCCAAAATCCCCGTTTTCGCCTGCGGCGCGTGCAGCCGCGCGCGCGGCGTCACCGAAGCCGACGTCACGCAGTGGGGATTCAAGTTCGGCAATCCGGCGATCTTCGTCGGCCTGGTCGAGTGGGCCGACCGCATCATCACGGAATAACTTGTCCGCTCCCAGCCGAGTCGTGCCTCATTGGCACTTTCGATTCTTCCATTTGATGCTCGCGGTTACGATCCGCTCGGCATATTCGTGCACATTCGGATTGTTCAGGGCTAGATCCTGCGCGCTGATCTGAAGCGTCACATTCTCGAAGAGCACGATCGTGTTAATCGCGGGGCCACTCTGCAGAATCATCTCGTCGCTCTTCGGGCCACTCTCGCTCGCGGGCGCAAGCTCGTCGAACATCTGATCGATCTCCGCGTCAGGCTTGGCTCGAGCCGCACCATGGCCGGCGAATACTGCCGTTTCTCGAGTCCGATCTCGCAAATCTGGCCGTCACTGGTGTAGCTCGGCATCATTAGGATGTCCGGCCGAATCTCGTACGCCTCTATCTGCTTGTACCTGGCGAATCTCCCGTCGACTGGGTTCGCCGAGGACAACAGCAGCATCGCGAAGCATGCCAATCCCAATGTTTTGGGCATGTCGCCCCTCCCTGGCTGCGCGCGTTCCTTCACCGTGAGCCTACACAAACATCGGCGGGCCCAGCAGCTCCATTCCGTTCTCGCTCCATAGCTTGGGATCGTCGAACGGCCGGCTTCCCGCCGACGTGATCTCGCGAAAAAACGCCTCGATTCTTCCGGCGGGCGCAAACGACACGAGCAGCCTCCCGGTTCCGCCTCCGGTAAATCCCCACACATGCGGAATTCGCCGTGGTCCGAGCAGCGAATCGCCCGGCTGCAGCGTGAATTTCTGATCGCCCACCTCGAACGCGAATTCGCCCTCGAGCACGTAAAACCATTCGTCCTGGTCGTAGTGCAGATGACGAGCCGGGCCGGCTTTGTCGTAAAAAAGGTTTTCCGCGACAAACAGCCTCCCGCCGGTTTCCGCCGTGCCGACTTTGAAGCGAACGAAATGGCCTCCGATCGGACGCGTCTCGCCGAAGCGGTCCTCGCCGGTGCCGACCACGTGCAGCGCGCTCTCGCTCATAGGAAGGCGACCTCCTTGGCCGCGCATTGTAGCACCGGCCCGCACGCGACTCAGTTCTCTCTAAACACTCGCCACTTCCTTTTGGTGCCGCATGACACGAAGAACAATCGAACTTGCCGCATTTTGCACCGCGCTGATCGTCGCCGCGCTCGCGGTCCACGCCTGGCTTGCCTCGCGCGACGAGCAGCAGCGCCTCGCCGCCACTCTCGCTGCGCAAAAGCAAGTCATCGACGCCGCCAACGCCGACGAACGCGTGCGCCAAGCCTCGCTCGCCGACGCCCTCGCGCAAATCGAAAAGCTCAAGCGCGACGTGCAGACTCCCGCGCAAATTCTCGCCGCGCTGCCGAAATATTTGCAGCTCCCGCAGCCGATCACGCTGAGCCAACCCGCACCCTCGTCGAGCGCAGCCGTTTCCACAGGGCAGGGAACTGCCGCGCGTCCGACGTCTTCTCCAGCGCCTGCTCCCGTACCGCAGAATTCAAGCTCTCTCCCGTCCGCGCCCTCCGCGCAAATTCCCGCCGCCGATCTCAAGCCGCTCTTCGACTACGTGCAGGACTGCCGCGCCTGCCAGGCGCAACTCGCCGCCGCGCAGAAAAATTCCGCCGACGACGCCGCGAAAATCTCCGCGCTCACCCGCGAGCGCGACGCTGCCGTCACCGCCGCGAAGGGCGGCAGCTTTCTTCGACGCCTCCGCCGCAACGCCGTCTGGTTCGCTGTGGGGGTCGCCGCGGGCTACGTCGCCAAGCGTTGATCCCATTCCCCACCGTCACTGGCGTCTCGCCGGTGGGGAAGTGCCGAACCCCCGTCCCGCTGCAAACGGCCGCCGCAAGGCCCGTTTCGCTTTGCCGGGC
>Ga0187778_10003555_pt1 | contig 10432 bp, 7 predicted proteins | sample 1015_Q2_SP5_20_M_FD_132418 | JGI IMG/M metagenome (GOLD analysis project Ga0187778, IMG submission 132418) | Tropical peat soil microbial communities from peatlands in Department of Meta, Colombia - 1015_Q2_SP5_20_MG | ecosystem: Environmental > Terrestrial > Soil > Wetlands > Peat | place...
CACGAAACAATTCTCTGGTAAAATCTTGCTGGGGGGGGGCGGGCACGGTTCTTGATCCGGAGACCGCGCGCATGGTCATTCTCGCCCGAGCTCAATTCGTGGTCGGTCCCGCGCTGAACCTTGACACTTCGCGTCTCTGCAATCGGTATCACGTGCCCTACATGCCGGGCGCAGGAACCATCCGCGAACTGATTGAGGCCATGGAGTGCGGCGCTGACATCATAAAGGTCTTTCCTGGAGAGGTTCTTGGATTCGTCAAAGCGACGAAAGGACCGCTACCTCAAGCACAGCTGATGCCAACTGGTGGAGTCAGCCTGGAAAATGTCGCCGCCTGGATTAATGCCGGGGCGGTTGCCGCGGGAGTAGCGGGCAATCTCACGGCGGGCGCTAAGACCGGCGATTTCTCATCCATTACGCAGGTTGCCCGGCAGTTCGTGGAAAAAATCAGAAAGGCGCGCGGCCAATGAGCACGACGAGGCCCTGGGCATCCGACGACGAGCTTTTCACCATCACTCAGCGCGAGCTGTTCACCTGTGTTGTGGGCGATGTGATGGACAAGCTGGATCTTCAGCGACAGTTCCTCCCGCCGCAAATTCAGCCTCTTCGGCAGGATATGGTTGTGATCGGCCGCGCGATGCCAGTTCTTGCCGTGGATGTGTTCGCTGAAAAAATCGCAGGCAGCGCTAACAACCTGATGGACAAACCGTTTGGCCTGATGCTTGAAGCGCTCGACGATCTCCGCACGAACGAAGTTTACGTGAACACCGGCTCTTCGCCCAGAAACGCGCTGTGGGGAGAACTTATGAGTACGCGGGCCCGTAAGCTGGGCAGCCGGGGAGCGGTTTTGAACGGCTACGTGAGAGATACCAAGGCCATCCTGAAAATGAGCTTTCCTACTTTCGGTTTTGGTTCCTACGGACAAGACTCGGCACCGCGCTACAAGGTAGTTGATTTCCGCATTCCGGTTGAGATTGGATCGGTGCGCGTCCGTCCGGGAGATATTCTTTTCGGCGACATTGACGGGGTCTTGCTGGTTCCAGCGGAAGCCGAAACCGAAGTTTTCACGCGGGCGCTCGAAAAGGCCCACGGCGAAAAACTAGTCAAGAAAGCCATCGAAGAAGGAAGTAGCGCGGTCAAAGCATTCGAGAAGTTTGGCATCATGTAAAGGAAAATGGCGACCTTATCGTGAACGCAAGCTCCGTGACTGTACCCCCGTCACCTCGCGCGCGGCAGATGCGCACTTTTCTTCAACGGCGCAATTTGCGAGCCTGGATTGCATGGAGGCCTGACGAACTCGTCATGCTGTCCGGGTATTTTCCGTTCTGGGGCGCTTCGCTGCTGATTTACTTCGCGGATGCTGAGCTGGTCCTATTTGTACCGCAGATTGAACCGAGAGACCATCTTCCAGCCGGATTGCGAGTTCAGGAATATCCCTGGGGCGATCTCAAATGTAGCGAACCTTATTCAGCTTTAGTGTCGGCGGTTGGCGACGAGCTTATCAGGGCAAAGATTGCACCCGAACAGGTGGGTATGAATCGCGGCGCGGCTAGAAATTCTCTACCCATTCAAGCCGCCGAGCAGAATCCCATGCCTGAAAGTTTTGCTCAGCACCTTTCTGCGCTCGCGGCCAAGCCGGACGCTCAGACTCAAGCGGGTTTTGCCGATCTCTATTTAAGAAAGACACCGGATGAAATTGCGGCGATCCGGCTCGCAAATCGGGTTGCGAATCTCGGCCTGCAAGTTTTCTTAGAGAATGCGAAACCGGGAGTTACGGAGGCGGAAGTAGCGGCGGCAGTGGAGTCCGCTATTTATCGGCAAATTGGCTGCGGTGGCATATTTCATTCCCGCGGCTGGGCCACGGTGCAATCCGGCCCCAACAGCGCCGATGCGGGGCGATTTAATCGCTCGACCGGGCGGAGATTAGAGAATGGCGACCTGGTTTTAATCGAATTGGCAACTTGCGTCAATGGTTATTGGAGCGACCTCACCCGCACTTGTGCAATTGGAACCCCGAAGCCTGAAGTAGCGCGCATCCTGGCCGTTGTCAGAGATGCGCAGCAAGCCGCGCTCGACGCCATACGCCCAGGAATTCCCGCCGGTCACATTGACGCATCGGCCAGGGACAAGATCGCTGCCCAAGGACTCTCGGCTTTCTTCACCCATCAAACGGGCCACCACGTGGGGTTTCGCTATCACGACCCGGGATTTCTGATTCTCCCCGGAGAATCCGCCAGGCTCGAGCCCGGTATGGTGATTACGATCGAACCGGGAGTGTACGTTTCCGAACTTGGTGGGGGCGCACGCATCGAGGACAACGTGCTGGTCACCGAATCGGGTCATGAAGCGCTCTCCAGGATCGAAGGGTATGCAGATGGGGCAGACGATCGGGGTAACCGATCATGATCAGCATTGATCTTTCCGGCAAGACGGTTCTGATCACCGGCGCGTTGGGCGCGATTGCCGAGCACATGGTGCGGAGGCTGGCCGCAACCGGCGCAACGCTGGTGCTCACCGACATCAAATCGGAGGACGAAGCCCGACGGACGCTCGATGAGTGGCATATCCCGCTATCGTCTTATCTTTATTTGGCGGCTGATATCACCGAGTCAAGCCAGGTAAACCGCGTGGTGAACGCAGGTTTCGAAAAGTGCCCCGGCATGGATACAGTGATCGGCCATGCGGGCGGTTGCGGACTTCATCCGTTTGCCAGTACGTCAGAACACGATTTTGAGCGCATCTTCCGCTTCAACTATTTTGCGCAAACGTACTTGGCGCGGTCCGTGCTGGAGCAATGGACGCGGCGGAACATTGCCGGTCACCTGATTTTTACATCCTCCTATGTAGCACGAATACCACACACGCAAATCTCTTCTTACGCATCGGCCAAAGCCGCACTGGAAAACTTCGCTCGCAGTCTGGCCCTCGAATATGCACTGACTGGCATTCGCGTGAATGTGGTCTCGCCGGGAAACGTCGCGGCCGGCAGTTCGCTAAAAGTCTTTGACGAAGACCCCGCCTATCGTGAATTTGTGCTGCGGGTTTCGCTGGGTAGAAGAAACAGCCCGGAGTCGATCGCCGACGCATTTGTTTTTCTGTGCTCGCCGCTGGCCAGCGAGATCAATGGACAGGTCCTCAGTGCCGATTATGGTGCAGGCATCGGGAACCGCCTATGAAGATTGGCCTCGGCCAACGTTCGCGTGATCCCGTAGGGCTGGCACGCAATTCAGAACTGGTCTCAGTTGAGGGTAGGTGCGAACCAGTTCCCGAGCGGGTTTGTCTCCCGCTCGGGACGAGCGCCTTCGCGCGGTGCAACAACTAACGCGGGCTAGAAGCAAGGTTTGACGTATGCCGGGTGCCTGTGAACGTTGAGCAATCGCAGAGTCAGTCTTAGTGTGTTGCGAGCCTGCCCACGAGGTACAGCACCGGGATGCTAAGACTTATATGGATCGAATATCTCCATGGCAAACTCCCAAAAGCCGCGGGCGCGCTGATACATCAGGGCCCTGAAGTTTTTTGGATCGTTGATCCGCCATGCCTCCGGAGTGCTGAACCAGTATGCCGTTTCCTCGTTCCTCCACGTTTGGTAGTACACGCCCCACGCCGCGAGCAAGGCCTCGGCCTGCAAGGCGCCGTCGTTCAGCTCTTTCCCACAGTGGTGCATATTGGCGGCGGCGCAGTACGAAACTCCAGTCCAGACTTCAAATTGATGCAGATACTCACTGTCGCCAACACCAGGCAGGGAATCAGGATGAACCGCATTCGCGACCCCGACATTACCGACACCGTTTCCACTGCTGTCTTTCAGCGCAAGAACACCGCGCTTGAATAACTGGTGGTAGTGGGATGCCATGCGTTCCGGAGTCAGCACCGAGGGCAGTCCCGTAACATCGACATATCGTTGCCCCACCATCGCATCGCCCATCAGGTCATCGTTGCGCTGATTGTACTGGTAATAACTATACTGCGCGTTCCAGAACTGCTTTTCCGTACTAGTGCGGGCTTTGTTTAGCAGCTCGCCGATCTCCTTCGCAAAAGCATTGTCTTCCCGCAGCTGGGCAACAGCTTGCATCATTTCCAGCGCGCCCAGCCAAAGCACCGCGTTGAACAGCTTATTCTCAAGGTACTCGGAGCTTTTCATCTCGCTCAGCCCATCGCCATCGAGGTCGGTCGTGATTTGGTAGCGGTAACTCCGAACCATAGCTGGCCAGACTTCTTCTAGAAAGGCATCGTCTTTGGTTTTATGCCAGTAGGCGTAGCACTGCTGAATGAACTTGGGTGAAAGTTCAGACCATGGGGTGGTGATGCGTCCCTTGATGCCATGTGGGCTCTGGTTATAGTCCCGTCCATATCCGTCGTAGTCAAAGAGGGGGTCACCGTAAATCGCACCAGCATCGTGCGGGCAACTGCCGTCCGGGGAATCCATGACAAAATCCTTGAACAGCAGCAGTGTGGCCCGCTCCTGTTGCGGCCAAAGATCGCGGTTGCTTCGCGCGGGGTGATGACGGACATCAAAGGACTCAGCAAATGCATACTCCTGGCACTCCATCACGAATGAGATGTGCTGTCCCTGCCGGTTGCCGAATTGTTTGGGTTTGGTGATACAACCGTTCTCCCAGAAAGAGCCGCCAAAAGTGCTGTAATAAAGTTCATTGAGAGCGGCTTGCTTCACCCACTCCGGATGTTCCCCATTTTGGATGATGGGTGCCTGCCAGCTATCGACTGCGGCGAGCCATTGGTCGCGATGCAGCAATGCCTCTTCGCAGATGTGGAACGACTGTTCCGGAGCCAACGGGAACCACTCGGTAAACCTCCTCCACCAGCGTGTTCCAGAGCCGAACTCCATCTGCGGGAAATACCAGCCAAGAGCAAAAGGCACCGTGACACTTGCGCCGGGATCAAGTTCTACCGTGACACAAAGCGCGCCTGCGGGGGTTTGGCTGGGCTGGGCGAGGTTCTGATTGGCCAGTATGCCGTCCGAGGCAAAAGCCCTCCAAATATCTGCACCGTCGCTGTTGCCGTTCCACACAGGCACATAGGTGGACGCATGATTCGTCGCTATGCACCATTCCGATCCCTCGGTCTCGGGAGCATTCCTCTGATCATGCGCCTCCATCAGAATCGCGGTCACTCCGCTTTTGGGATTCCTCATGGCCCGGTTGCTCAATCCGCGCCGCTCCCGCGCACTCTTGCCGGCATCTTGATTTATGCCCATCGGAGTATTCTGCGGGCCGGTGTAGGGAGCATTCGGGAAGGTGAACAGCAGGGATAACCTGGCCCTGGTTTTGGCTGGATTGTGGAGTTTGAATAAAAACAGAGCAACAGGATACGATGTCTCGCGATAGTTGTCTTTTATCACCGGGCTGAAGAATTGCATGGAAATGGCGGTTGAAAACCCCTTGTAGGAACACCAACCTTTCGGAAACAGGGCGCAGTACTCGCCCTCGCCGGGTTTCAGTCTTGGCCATGCCGGAAGAACGTCATCCGTCGCCAAAGTCCGCGCTTTCACTTCGCCCGCCATCTCTTCGCGCACATGAAATGCGGCCTGGGGTTGAAAGCGTTCCTCATATCTGCCAGCTTTCAATTGCCATGGGCCGAAGGAGCCGCACAGGTTATACATGAAGTTCCCGGCGCCGATGCCGCCCAGCGGAATCCCCTTCTTGGTGCGCGTGAGGGTATTCAGGCCGATCAGGTCGCCTGAGTCCTTGTCCTTTTCAGGTCGCAATTCGATTTTCGGGAGACTACCTAGGGGCCTCCTCCAGGCACACGATGGAATAGTCCACATCTTCGAATCATCGGCCGGCTTTACGGCCGCGATTGTTCCTTGCTCCGCGTCGCTTGCTGATACTGGCTTGGCAATCCCGAGCGGACCTGTTGCCGCCAACAGGCCTGCCGCCGACGATGCCCTCAGAAAACTGCGCCTGGTAAAACCATTCTTATTCATCACGCCTCCAGCAACTATTGGAATAGCCGAAACAGCCCCTACGTCTGCGTTCAGGGATTCCTTCTGTTCAAATCGTTGGACGGGACGGTCAAATTCAAAGCCTGAATGTAGCCTGCGTTCGTCTGGCAATGAGCGAGAAGGACATTTTCAAGCAGGTTTTGGAAGGCAGCCCGAGCATGTTCCAGAGAGGGCCGGGCCGCAATCCGCTTCTCCGTATCTCCAGTATTTCCCGGCATCTTCCCATAGGCAATGATCTCGTCCCAATAGGCAGGCTTCTGCCAGGTTACAAAGGACGAGGCGGAGTCCATCTTCTTGTAGGGCCAGAACGCCCAGCCGATCTCATTTTTTTCCAGTACCCGCACAAAATTATTAATCCAGGCATCAGTATTCTCGCCGGATTCTCCGAGCCAGATGGGAACATTGTAGCGGTTGCGGAAATCAAGATAGGGCTGGATGACCTCTTCGGTCGGCGCGGTCCAGTATTTGTGGAAGGTATACATCAGATTGGAGTCAAAAGGAGCGCCAAAGACAGTGAAGTTGGAGTCCCACTGCGCACCACCTAAGATGATGAGATGGTTAGTATCCGCGGCGCGGATGGCAGCTGTTAGTCTTTTGTAGAGCGGCTCCAACCGGTTGTTGTATATCTGGAGTGCAGGAAAATGAGGGATCGGTTCGTTGAGCAAGTCGTAGCCCAGAACTGTGGGATTGTCGCGGTAATGCGCAGCGATCCTTTTCCAAACAGCAACGGTCATTGCCTGACTGGGCTCCGACTCAAAGAGCCATGGATAGCCCCAACTGTCATCGATGTTGGAGCCGGTCTGGCCTCCGGGTGCGCAGTGGAGATCAAGAACGATATACAAATGGTACTTTTCCGCCCATCCGACGACGCGATCAAGCAAGGCGAATCCCTCGTCGTTGCCGGGAATAAAGAACTTGTAGTGCAACGGAATACGAAGGGAATTCACACCCGTTTCGCGAAGAAAATGAATATCTTCCTCGGTGATATAGTCTTCACGATACGCTTGCCAGAACTGTGCCGCCTCGGCCGGGCCGATCAACTCATTAAAGAACGTCTCAATCTCACGTGGCGACGCCGGCCCGCCATCTAGACCGAACATATACCCTTCCGGCACCAACCAGTTGCCGAGGTTAATGCCGCGCAGTTGCAACGTGTGTCCCTCAGGATCCACCAGGTACTTTCCGCTGGTGTGGACAAAACGGTTTGCCGTGTAGGAATCGGCGCCAGCCACGGAAGCAGAACCAGTTGCGAACGCGAATGCGAGAACGAACAGTGCGAGTGGTTTCATGCAAGCCTCGGATTGGAAGCAGTATGATGTCACATCTAAGGTCTAGGAGATATTTCAGGGAAAATACTTCCTGTGGGCAATCTATCCATGCGAAAATACGCATTTGATGAGCGATAACTTTCACCGTGAATGAGCGTGAGAATCCCGATAAAACCTAGAATATTCATCTTCATCCCCGGCTGCCTCTCGTTGTTCCTCATTGTCCTGTTGAGTCAAGGCTAGTCACAGCAGAATCCAGCCGAGAAGGCACCGCCACCGCAACAATCAGGGATGAGCACCGGCGCCGCGCATGCCCCGGTAAAAGATGCGCTTTCGCGGCCGATTACCGCCGGGGGCTTCGTAGACGGCGCGCCTGTGGTCTTCGCGGATATCACGCATGCTGCGGCACTCGACAAGTTTCACCACCATTCCGGGGATCCAGAGAAGCGGACCATACTGGAGACACCCGGTTCAGGCGTCGCTCTGCTGCACTACGACAATGATGGCTGGACATTTATTTGTTGAACGGCTCAACGTTTCCGGCACTGAAGGGTAAGGAGGCGGCGCCGCGCGCGATGCTCCTGCACAACAATCATGACGGCACCTTTACTGACGTAACAGACAAGGCCGGCGTGGCAAATGAGCGCTGAGGATTTGGTGCGGCCGTCGCTGATTATGACAACGATGGCTGGCCGGATACTTACGTCTCAAATTTTGGCAAAAATCGCCTGTACTACAACAATCACGACGGCACATTCACGGACGTCGCGGAGAAGGCGGGCGTCACTCTTGGTGGATGGTCGACGGGCGCGACCTGGGGGGACTACGACCACGATGGCTAGCTGGATCTTTTTGTTCCTGGCTACGTAAAATTCGATCCCGACAACCAGGGTGGGATACCCACTCTGGTCCTTTCCGTATCCTATCATCTTTTCAGGAAGATAGCTGAAACCGCATGAATATTGGTGATTTCCACGATCTCTCCTGTTTCAACTACCTCTCCAGTTTCAACAGTTTGGGTCACAATTCGATCCTAACCAGACACCAAAGACACCAAGCGCTTTGATCGTTGCGCGGCGACATACTAATTGCGAATAGGAGCGAGACAGCATCCTTAGACCTAGACCTTGACAACAACTTTGCTTCTGACATCAAAGATTTGCGGTTCTCCCCTTATACACTTCAGCCCCGATTGGAGGAACGGGGAGATCATACTGAAACGTGAACCGTTAGCACGATGAACAGCTTCGAGAATCTGTCTGGTATACGGGGTTAAATGGTGAAGCTTCTTGAATTCCTCGTAGAGTGGCGGAGTCGAAATCACTCTTCTCCTTGCACTTCGTACGATCTTTACCCGCAGGCCAAAAGCTTTGAGGGAACCTCTTTATCGATTGCGGTGAAACTCTGCCCGTTGCAAGACTTCTAGGATGTAGGCTCCTGCGCCATATCCAACCATCGGTATGGCTCCTGTGGGATCGCCGATCTCTCCGGGAAAGAGTCGGCAGCTCTCAGCAACGTACATTTCGGGTATGAAATTGTGATCGATCGCAGCTTTGTCTACGATGCGTTTGAGGATCGCATCCGCCTCGGCATTGCTCCCTAACCTTCGATAGACTTCGGCTAGGCTGAAATCGACAAAGAGGAATTCCTGCTTCTCATACCAGTATTCGAAGACAGATGGATCTGTGAGGATGCCGCGAACGCGCCGGTAACCGCCGGAACTTACTCTTAGAAGTTCCATCCGCTCCACGGCGTCGCGCAGGATTGCAGCATCTTTGATCAGCCCGAAATTGATCACTGCCAGGAGGGCGCCGTCAATATCGTTCTTCACGCCTTCTTCCAGCGTTCCCCGTAGTTTTCCGTTTCTGATGAAGGCCGCAGCAAATCCTTTCTCCAGCAGGGCAACCTGGGTAAGTAGGTTGGTTCGCGTGTGTTCGTCGCCCTTGCGGCGCGCAATTTCTGAGAAGTTCCGCAGGCCTACGATGGCGGCAGCCGTGGAAAAGGCGAAATGCTTCTTGTCTTTCTGTCGCTCCTCCCAGATCGAAGTATCAGCGGCCACGATTAAGCCCTCGTCGTACTTTTCCAGGTTCGCCAGCAGCGGCTTCACGACGTAGTCTTTGGCGCTCTCATACACGCGGCCGCGATAGCTCGGGGTCGACAGCAAGTCGGGGTCGTCGTAGTCATTCAGGTACTCGCCGAGGGCCCACAGCGCAAGACCCCAATCGTCGAACTCAATGTTGGTGCTGCCCTCCATCGTGAAGAACGGCTCTTCCGAGCCATCACCGAAATAGCGGACGACCGAGATTTGGTAATCGACGCCACTCGTCTCCTCGCGCATTTTTCCCGTGGGTCGAGCGTTGAAGTATGCAAGCAGCGCGGCACGCGCCTCATCCTTGTGTCCCATGTGCGCGAGCGCCACAGCCGCGCACGCCATGTCTCGCACCCACGGAGTGAACCACAGACCGTCGGGCAAACTGGCGATGATGAGGCCGTTGCTGAAGCGTCCGGGGCCGTCGGGCTCGCGGCTCTGCGCCATGCGAAGAACGATTTCGCTTTGACGCCACAGATGGCGTTCTTTTTCATCGGCGAAATGCACTGTCGGCTTGGCCCGCCAGTGCTCGATCTCGGCAATTTCGCGCTTCACCAGCGCCGCCGGCATAAGGCCTGCGCGCCAACGACGGAATTCTCCTGCCGCGCGTTCCATTTCGTCATCGCTTTCAAGAGAAATCAACGCCCAAGCCAGTCCGCTGGACAGATATTGCGGCTTCGCCGGAGCCACTCGCTTCCGCTCTAGCGGAATAAGCAACAGCGACTCCTCGATACCCTCGAACTTCAGAAGCTGCATTTCGCCGCCAAACATTCGGACAACTCTTTGAGACCTGACAGGACGACTCCATTCCACTTCCAAATAGCCTTGCCTCGACTCTGTGGAATCCGGTTCCCAGCTAATGACAAGCGTTGCTCTTTGTAAGCCAAAAGGCATGAAGAAAAAACCGTCGCCAGCGCTGCTGCGGCAGTGGATGACATGCGAATCTTCCAGGTACTCCGATGACGCGCTGTGTGCGGTTCCGTCGTTCCAGCCGAGACTCTTGATGAAATTTGTGGTTTCGACTCCCTCGCTCAAGGGATTTTGGGGGTCGGGTCGAGCAAAGCTGTAGGGATGGGCGTAGAACTTGCTCACCGTGCCGGTGTCTGGCAACACCAC
>Ga0187778_10003556_pt1 | contig 10431 bp, 9 predicted proteins | sample 1015_Q2_SP5_20_M_FD_132418 | JGI IMG/M metagenome (GOLD analysis project Ga0187778, IMG submission 132418) | Tropical peat soil microbial communities from peatlands in Department of Meta, Colombia - 1015_Q2_SP5_20_MG | ecosystem: Environmental > Terrestrial > Soil > Wetlands > Peat | place...
AAAAAGAATAGGACGATGGTTGTTGTAGATGTACGGAGGACCGACACGGCCAAGCTTGCTGATCAATTCATCCAGATTACACCCAACGGCGATTATGAGCTGATGTGCGCCCTGAGAATGGCGATCAGAGGCGACGAATTGGAACAGGATGTGATTTCTGGCGTCCCCGCTGAAAAGATTGAGGAACTCGCTGAACTTATGGTTAGTTGTCAGTTCGGGGTGATCTTCTTCGGCCTTGGCCTCACGATGACGCAAGGCCGTCATAGAAACGTGGACGTCGCTCTCTCGCTGGTACGAGACTTGAACGCTAGAACGAAGTTTCTCATTATGCCGATGCGCGGACACTTCAACGTCGCCGGCGCTAATGAAGTGTCGGCTTGGGTTACAGGCTTCCCATACGCAGTCGACCTGAGCCAAGGTTATCCCCGATACAATCCAGGCGACACAACTGCGGTCGACGTGCTTGTTCGAGGCGACTGCGATGCGGCATTGGTTGTGGCTTCGGACCCAGTCGCTAGCTTCCCTATTGAAGTATCAAGGCACCTCGCTAAGATTCCCGTGATCACAATCGATCCGCATCCTTCAGCTACGACGCCAATCTCAGAAGTAGTCTTCCCCACTACCGTCGTGGGAATTGAGACAGGCGGATGCATTTATCGGATGGACGGCGTTGCAATAATGACAAGGCCCGTTGTCTCACCGCCTCCTGGACTACATTCAGATGTAGAGATTCTCCGGGACATCCTGGCACACGTTAAGAAATTGAAGGCGGGACAACAGGCATGAATGAGTTACTGATCCTAAACGGCTACGTCTACGATCCCCTAAACGGAATCGAAGGCGAGAGAGCTGACATCAGCATAAGAGATGGAAAGGTAGTAGAGAGCGTAGGGACGGGAGCCAAAATAATTGACGCCTCCGGCATGATCGTTATGCCCGGAGGAGTTGACATTCACTCACACATAGCTGGCTCCAAAGTTAACGCCGGCAGAATACTCAGACCCGAAGACCATGAGAAGGACGTGGAGCGGCATACAGCAATAACACGCGCCGGCACCGGACATTCGATCCCTTCAACATTCACTACCGGCTACCGATACGCCAAGTTGGGTTACACGACCGTTTTCGAGCCGGCGACACCGCTTCTCAAAGCGAGACACACGCACGAGGAGCTTGATGACACTCCAATTGTTGACAAGGGTTGCTTCCCGCTTTTCGGCAATGACTGGCGTACGATGGAGTATCTGCGGCAAGGCCAATTGGAGGAGTGCGCCGCTTACGTTGCTTGGATGTTGCGGGCGACGAAGGGTTACGCGATCAAGATAGTCAACCCCGGCGGAGTTGAGGCGTGGGGATGGGGAAGGTATCTAGTGGGATTAGAGGACCGGGTCCCGAACTTCGACATTACACCGAGAGAGATCGTTCGAGGCCTCTGTAAAGTGAACAAGATGCTGCACCTCCCACATACAATTCATGTTCACACCAATGACCTTGCGAAAATCGGCAACTATCAGACAACCATCGACACAATGGACAGCGTGAGAGACCTTAGCAGCGATAGCAAACCCGTGATACACATCACTCACGTCCAGTTCACTGGCCGCACAGGATCAGCCTGGCATAATGTGGGATCCGGAGCGCCTGAAATAGCGGACTACGTTAACAAACACGGCCACGTTACCGCCGACATGGGCCAGGTCGTGTTCATGAATACTACCACGATGACTGCAGACGGCGGCTTCCAATACATGCTTTACCAACTCTCAGGGAACAAATGGATGAACTTTGACGTCGAAGTTGAAACCGGAGCGGGTATCGTTCCGTACAGGTACAGACGCAACAATTACGTGAACGCTGTTCAGTGGGGCATCGGCCTCGAACTCGCCCTTCTCATAAAAGATCCTTGGCGCGTGTACATGACTACAGATCACCCTAACGGGGGCGACTTCACAAAGTATCCCAAGATCATTTGCTGGTTAATGAGCAGAAAGGCGAGAGAGAAATCCCTCGCTAGAATCAACAGTATCGCGAGAAACAAGCTCGACTTGCCTGACATCGACAGAGAGTACTCGTTCTCAGAGATAGCTGTGGTCACGAGAGCCGGTACAGCCAATGCTCTCGGCCTAAAGGAAAAAGGCCATCTAGGAGTTGGGGCCGACGCAGATGTCGCAGTGTACAACATCAATCCAACAAAGATTGACCCCTCCCGAGACTACCGGCTTGTCAGAAGGGCGTTGAAGAAGGCCGCCTTCACCATCAAGGACGGAAGAACTGTCGTCAAGAACGGCGAGATCGTTGAGACGCCAATTGGACGCACATACTGGGTGGACAGCGCGGTTTCAGAAGACTTGAACGCAAAGGTTGAGTCACAGATGCGGAAAACCTTCGCTCAGTACTATACGGTCCAAATGGACAATTATGCGATGGCCGATAGCGAACTGGCCAACTCGAATCGAATCAAGGTGAAGGCGGAGGTATAGCTCTTGAGAGAGATAACTCTCACAATTAAGCGAGAACTATGCCTTCCTGTTGAAGCAGGCGAAATATCGCCCGACAAGCTCGCAGGAAAGACGGTCAAGGAGATCGAGAGCACCAAGATATGGGAGGGCAACAAGCAGTTGGCATTAGACGACATCTTCAAGGTTTCCGAGAAACCCAACGCCAACGACGAGCCAACAATCAGAGTCATAGGCAACGCCTCCAAAATCCGGAAAATCGGGTACAGGACTTCCTCCGGGTCAGTCATTGTTGAAGGAAATGCTGGCATGTATGTGGGCGAGGAGATGTCGGGCGGCTCCATTCTTGTCACTGGCGATGCTGGCTCTTGGCTGGGTACGAAGATGAAGGGAGGTCGGATTGAAGTCAAGGGAAAAGCCGGCGACTACGCTGGCGCTGGATATCGCGGAACTACGCTCGGAATGAAAGGGGGCACAATCATCATCCACGACGACGCAGGCAACGAGGTGGGATGCTGGATGACAAATGGAACCATCAGAATCAAAGGGAACACAGGGCTCTTTCCCGGCATTCACATGAGCAACGGAACCGTCCTTGTGGAAGGCAGCTGTGAAGGAAGAGCTGGGGCTCAAATGAGAGGTGGCAAGGTCATAATATCTGGATATATTCCCGCAATTCTGCCGAGCTTTGCTTTCGAAGAAATCCAAGAGAAAGCGAAGTGCGGCGAAGAGAAGATCGCTGGACCGTTCTATGCCTTTTCCGGCGACATGAATGAAAACGGCAAAGGCAAGCTGTCAGTGCGTGTAACCGCCAACCCGCAGCTGAAATGGTACGAAAAATACCTGGAGGCGTAACGTCGCATGCCCCACAATCTAAACGAGCGAGCTGTAGACCTCGTACAGTGGGGCATAGATCATTCGGAAGAACTCGGAATACTCACAGAGAAGCATCCGACCGGAGCCACCATAATCGACCTAGGAATCAAAACCAAAGCAGGTCTTGCAGCAGGGAGATTCATGACCGAAGTATGCCTAGGCGGCTTGGGTAAAACATCAGTCACAACAATGGCTTACGATGACGTAATGCTACCCAGTATTCATGTTGAGACAGATTTTCCTGCAGTTGCAACTCTCGGGGCGCAGTTTGCTGGATGGCAAATAAGAACGTCCGACTACTTCGCAATGGGGTCGGGACCTGCCAGAGCGATCGCCCTCAAACCCAAAGAACTCTACCAAAAAATCGAGTACAGCGAGACCGCTGACGTGGCGGTGTTGGTTCTTGAAGCAGATCGTTACCCGACCGGAGAAGCCATCGAGTACATTGCTAGAGAATGCAAAATGACCCCCGCGAAGGTCTACGCTCTCGTAGCGCCCACCTCCTCAATGGCGGGTTCAGTTCAAATTTCAGGCAGGATCGTTGAGTCTGGAATTCACAGGCTTTCGGAGTTAGGGTTTGATCCCAAAAAGATCCTTTACGGTTGCGGATACGCGCCTATATCTCCAATCCATCCCAAAGCAGAAAGAGCTATGGGTCGAACGAACGATGCCATTTCGTATGGCGGAGTGACATTCTACTCGGTTGATTCAGAAGACGATGCGAGACTGAGGGAACTGGTTCATCGAGCTCCGTCTTCATCATCCAAGGACTATGGCAGGCCTTTCTACGATGTATTCAAGGCGGCTAACTTCGACTTCTACAAGATCGACCCGGGTATCTTCGCACCAGCAGTGTTCACCATCAACAACGTCAGGACGGGCGTGACTTACACGGCAGGAAGAATCAACCCACAGCTCCTCAAGCAAACCATGGAAGTAACCGCTGCCTGAAGCGCAAGAGTGAGTGGGTCATGTTCAAGCCTCTCGAAAAAGTTCTCCACGTAGATCTGACTGAAAGGACGACTAGCATTGTAAATCGACCTGAGCTCTTTAGGAAGTATATGGGAGGAGCAGGTGTAGCATCAAAGCTGCTTCTGGAAGAATGCCCGCCAATTATCAACGCATTCTCCTCCGAGGCACCTCTCATACTCGCCACTGGTCCTCTGGTAGGCATATTTCCGAATATGGCCAAAGCTGTGGCGATGTTTAAGTCGCCGCTCACAGGCAACCTCGGTGAATCTTATGCCGGCGGAAACTTCTCAACCGCCCTTCGCTTCGCCGACTACGGGGCCGTCGTCATCAAAGGATCCTCGGACCACCCCGTCACGCTAATTATTGAAAAGGGAGACCCCCGCATCGAGGGCGCTCCATCTCTCTGGAGTCGCTCCCCTCTAGAAGTTGAGGAAATCATCAGGCAAAGCCTTGGCAAAACGGCAAGAAGCGTGATTAGCATTGGCCGCGCAGGTGAAAACTGTGTCAAATACGCTAGCGCCATAGTCGACCGTTTTGGTCACTTCGGCCGGCTTGGGCTCGGAGCTATTATGGGCAGCAAGAAACTCAAGGCAGTTTGTGTATGCGGCGCAGACGGGAGACCAATCGGCAAGAATCCCAAACTTGAGAGAATTCGTGAAGAGATAAATCGACTGGTCGACCAAGCCGATCTACTAAAGAAATACAAAGACCTGGGCACCGCAGCGAACGTGCTCCCCTTGAACGCACTCAGAGCCCTTCCGAGTAAGAATTTTTCAAAATCCACTTACGACAGGGCCGATGACTTGTCCGGGGAAAACTTTGCCCGAGTGGTACTGGAAAGTAAAGCATCTTGTCCCAGTTGCTCAGTAGCCTGCATACACCTTGGGACCCTTAATTCGGTAAATGCATCTCAACACGAGGAAAGTCATGCAACCCTGTCCCCAGAAAGAGAACATGTTCCGTACAATTACCAACCAATTTTCGCCTTAGGAACCAATCTCGAAGTGAGCGACCCGCAAAAAGTTCTACGGCTCATCGGTTGTTGCGAGCGTCTGGGCATGGATGCAATCATGACAGGTGCCGTGTTGGCTTGGGCAACGGAAGCTTGCGAAAAGGGTTTGATCGACACGGATGAAACGATGGGACTCAGACCTGAATGGGGAGATGTAGACACTTACCTAGCGATGATGGAAAACATTGCCAACGTGCGCAACGAGTGTTACACTGCATTGGCTCAGGGAGTTGATGCGGCTGCTGAAAGGTATGGAGGAAAGGATTTCGCCGTTTCGCTGGGGAAGAATAGCCCCGCAGGTTACTTTACAGGCTACGGACACGTTGTGGGGACGTTGGTGGGCGCGAGGCATTCGCACCTCAGCAATGCGGGATATAGCGTCGACCAAGTAGCTCTGCGGACGAATGTAAGCCCCGAGATGATTGTGGAATCTCTCGTCGAAGAGGAGGACTGGCTTAATGTCCTCAACTCCCTAGTAGCATGTTATTTCTCGAGAAATGTCTACACGAAGCAAATTGTCGTTAAGGCGCTTGCAGCAACGGGAATGGAGTGCGCAGAGACCGATTTGATCAGAATCGGCAAAGAGATTTCATGCAACCTGTACAACTACAAACTTAGAGAAGGCTTTGACCTAACTAAAGAGAAGATTCCAAAACGGCTCCTTGAAATTGAGGGCCCGACAGGCCGCTTGAACCCGGAGATCATACAGCGGATGATAAACTGCTACATCAAGCTCAGAGAACATGCGAACTCGGAGTTATGCACAATATAGATGCCGATCGAATTGCGCCGAAGTGACGAAAGAACTTCTATCGCTTAGTTATGAATTGACGCGCGGCACGTCTGAGGTTTGATTGCGTATTAACGTTGAAGAAAGTTACTAGTTCACTATCCAAGCGTTTGATGTCTCGAACAGGCACGTAGGTGACTCGGTTAAGCCGTTTTATCATGTCCGCAACTCGAAACTCCTGATGCTCAAGCGCCAATCTTGCAGCCGGAATTGCGGATTTGACTTTGTAAACTGATTGGAGTGGTTCAATGTCACCGTTAGCCCGCCTTGGGACCGCCGCATCCGAATGAACAGCTCTCTTGAAGAGTAACTTGAGAACATCGTCTTTCACAAAGGGCGAATCGCATGACAGGACCACAGAGTATCCAGACTTCATCACTTGGAATCCAGTGAGTATTCCAACCAGCGGGCTTTTCGCGCGCAATCGGTCCTTGACTACTGTAACTGACTTTGGAAGGAGTTTGCTGTAAACGCCAGTGCTGCTCTCCCTCCCAATCGCCACAACGACCTCATCTGCCACATTCAAGGCTATGTCAACTACATGCGCGATGAGCGGCGTTTCTCCCAGCCTTACAAGAGCTTTGTTACTGCCAAATCTCGTGCTCTTTCCGCCTGCAAGAACAAGGCCACCTTTCAACAGAAGAACACCGGGCTATGAAATAATGCTCTTGGCGTGGAACTTGCATATGTTTTTGATTCGAGTTTCTGAGCAGAGCGAAAGTCTGTCAGCAAATGCTGGTTTGTTCTACAGAAGAGTGATAAGGAACGATAAGTGTTCGGGGAGCGCTGCCAGAGGATTCCTTTGTCGGACAGAAAACCCCCGTTAACGAAGCTAATCACGCTTGTGTGCTCCCTCGCGGCTCTGGACATTGTCCTCACCGCCATTCCCTTGGTTCCCTATGGCCCTTCCGCAGCTGTTTTGCTGAAACCGTCCGAGGGCATCCTGTTGGGCTCTTTGGGGGGAATGTTTGCGGCTCTTATTGGAGGAATCGTTTCAAGCGTAATCTGGCCTTCGACGGCAGTGTTGGGTCTAGCAACCTGGATTCCTGGAGTCGTAGGCGCATTCGGTGCGGGGATGATGTTAAAACGCAGATGGAAACCGGTTGCCGTTGTGATGCTTGCAATACTTCTCGCCTTTCTAGTTCACCCTTTTGGGCCGCCAGTCTTTCTCTATGCGAATTGGGATAAGGCGATTGCATTAGGTTTGGTATACCCTGTATCCAGGTTTGCAAATAGCCGTCTGAATGAACGTCAAAGCGTGAAAACGCTAGCGCCCGCCATAGGGCTGATTGCTCTGATTGCCACGGAGATGGATGGTGCCACGGGAAACCTCATCTTTTTACTTGAAGCTGGGCCTCTTTTCGGTTTAACTCCTCAAATGCTTCCATCGATGTTCATCCCTTACACGTTTGTTGACGCCAGCGTTCGAGTTCTAGTGGGCATAGTCTGCGCGCTCGTGCTGACCCCCGTTCTCGTAGGCGTCGAAAAAGCGAATCTTCTCAAATGGCCTTTGACGTGATCCTGAAAATCGTGCGTGGACAATAAAAGTGGATCCTCAAGATGCGGTAGTTCGCAGTCTTCGCTCCGTAGAGGGCATCATGGACGTGTGGCCCCTCGACGCCGCCGACAAGAAGACGATTCTTCAGTTGGAAGAGAAAGCAAGCGAAAGCGCTGGCCTTATGGGCCTTGCGATTGTCAATGAGGGAGCGAAGCTGGCGTTAGAGCGAAACTTTGTCGTTTGCATCAACCATTCACGGACCTTGCGTCATCCCCCAAAGCCAATCCTAGTTCTAACCACGGACAAGGACATCGTAGGCAGGGAGGTATGGAAGAGAGAGGAGATCACGAGATTTCAAGCCGATCCCAACACAATATTCCTCGGCAAGGGTTTTGTCCTCTTCCGGGACAAGCTGAACGCTGCGCGGGAAAGACCACTCAGATTCGAGTACGGGCCGCAGGGTTTCCCTGAAATAGAAGCAATTCAGAACGTTTGCGATGTTGTATCTGCCACGATTTCCCCGGCTACTGACTTGTACATCAAGAGTAGAGCAAAATGGGACACTAGCGACCCCGACATAGGCACGGTACTTATCGGATTCAACGCCTCAGTCTGATCGTGTTCAAGAAACTCGTGATCCGCTTATCCAGCCCACTGTTTCGCTATGCGATCTTGAAGATAGGATGCTTCGGGTCCGGCATTGCTTTCTCCTCCATAACGAGTTGCGCAAATGCCGCATCTACCATCGCGATTGCAGGGAATACGTAGTCAGCGTGGCCTATGGGTCCATACAGGACGAAGTTGGCGCCGCAAGCAACGGTTACCGCGCAAGCTGACGCCAGACCGGGATCCTTTGCTTGGGGCCCCATCTTCTTCTTTAGACCTTTCCAAGTATCAATAGCATTATGCGCTCCAGAGCCCACTGGTATTCCAAATTCCTGTCTCAAGTCGCTAATTGCGCGACAAGCCATTCCCAGGCTTGGAATGTCTATGACGGCCGTGTCTATCAGAGGCTTGTCTATGCCCGCCCCACTTGCTACGGGCAACAGTTCTCGAACGGCTTTCACCTTTCCCAGAGAAGTGAATTCCTTGGTGTTTAGTGCCAGCAGTATCGCGCTTCTAATTCCGACCTCGCGTATCTTCTCTAGTTCCTCCTTCTTGTAATCGAGGAGAAGGGAATTGTATACGATCCGGTCCTTGAGGCCGTGGTCTCTTACGTAGTCCAGTGCTGCAATCCTAACTCCCGGGGTTATTCCATCCATTAGGATCGGTGCTTGCGAAACTCCGGTAACGAAATCCAAGTAACGACAGAGCGCCTCAGGCGTAGATCCCACAACGTCAATCATATGTGGGTTCCCAGTTTTATCAGAAAATTCCTCCTGGACCTTGATGAGTCTCTCGGCTTCCGCACGATCGAATTCCCCCTTCATTTCATCTTTCACAACGGAGTGTTTGCTGTAGAAGATGGTGCCGACCAGGACAGTCGGGGTCTGACCGGGCCTTCCGCCTATCTTGACATTGCCGATCTGAAACGACTTATGCTCTCTCGCAACGCTTAGCATGCACAATCGCCCCTCGACTGGAGTAAAGGCTTGATAACGGTTGCTCCCGATTTCTGACTCGGGAACTTTGGCCGATTATCTTCGAATTGTCTTCCGGTTTAGCGATGAACCAAGCAGTCTTCGTTATTTCCGTCGCTTGATGTCTTCAACGAGTTCGTCTATCCTGTTGAGACCCGCGTACAGGTAATCCTTTGGGGGTCCGTACCCGATGCGTAGATACCCGTCCATACCGAAATGGTCTCCCGGAACGACCAGAGTACTCTTCTCCTTCCTCAGTCGCTCAACAAACTTACTTGAATTGATCTTAAGATTATACTTGACGTAGACGATGGCCCCAGCCCGCGGCGGTATGAGCGAAAAGTTCTCCTTGTGGTGTTGAATCCAACTTGTGATTATTGGAAGGTTCGTTTCGAGTATTTGCCTGGTTCGTGCAAGAATCTTAGCTCGCGTTCCAGGTTGCAGAGCCTTTCTTGCCAGGTAGTCGTTCAGAGCCGACGGACATATTGTGGTGTAGTCGTGATATGACCAAAGCTTGCTCGCTACGTCCTTGGTGCTGACTATCCATCCGACCCTTACCCCGGGAAGGCCGTATGCCTTTGAAAGCCCATTAACCACAATCACCTTCTCGTACCTGCCCCAGAAGGTGGGCGTCACCTTTCCGTCGAGTTCCGACCCTTGGTAGACTTCGTCCGCAAGTATCCACGCCCCTACTTTTCGGGCGATTTCGCATATCTCGTTAAGGGTCTCCTCGCGCATTACCGCTCCCGTTGGGTTGTTTGGATTGCAGACTGCGATTAGCTTCGTCTTCCTGTTCACCGCCCTCCTTAGGGTTGTTAGGTCGGGTCTCCATTCAGAGTCCCGCTCGCGCAGCCTGAAGGACTTCACCTTGCCCTGGAAGGTTTTCGCTAAACCCCAAATCTGCATGTAGTTCGGGAGCATAACAACCACCTCAGCCCCTCTCTCTAGGATTGACCATGTGGAGAGGAAGTTTGCTTCAGAGCTTCCGTTTGTAACCAACAAATTATCCGGTTCGGCTCCCGGGTAGATGGCCGCTATGGCTTTTCTTAGTTCATCGGTTCCGTTCGACTGTGTGTATTCTAACGGCTGACTCAGAAACTCGGCATCGGCTCCATCTAGCAATTCGTTGACTCGAAGTGGGTGGACGCCGCTTTCAGAAAGATTGTAATCTACACGATTCTCCCAAGTCGATTGCCACCGTTCCATTTCAAAAAGTTGAAGTTTCATCCTATTTCAGCACCTAATCA
>Ga0187778_10003558_pt1 | contig 10430 bp, 15 predicted proteins | sample 1015_Q2_SP5_20_M_FD_132418 | JGI IMG/M metagenome (GOLD analysis project Ga0187778, IMG submission 132418) | Tropical peat soil microbial communities from peatlands in Department of Meta, Colombia - 1015_Q2_SP5_20_MG | ecosystem: Environmental > Terrestrial > Soil > Wetlands > Peat | place...
CGCCATGACTGCCTGCGCGTCGCGTTGACTCGTCCGCTGTTTGTTGCGACCGATCATCATCGTGGAAGAAAATGCGAGAAAGAGGTTTTGTGCCGCTTGACAAGTCAGGCCATATCAGCCCGGATTTCTCACACTGAAGGAGTGCATCGGCTCTCGAGGTGAGTAAAACTTGTTGTACCAGAACGAGTTGACACTCACCGAAGAAGAGAGCCGATGCACACACAGTGTAACGCCGAACAGCTTGAGTTTTCATGTGTCGAGCGGCGCCGGGTGGTAGCGGCGTTCGAGGGCGGGCGGGTGAGTTCGGATGCCGGGGCGCTGCTACTGAAGCGCACCGATGAAGCGATCCGGCTCATGGACCGCCTGGCCGAATGCTTCGTGGACCATCGTGATCCGGGCACAGTCGAGCATTCGGTGAGGACGCTCGTGGCGCAGCGGGTCTTTGCGATCGCACTCGGGTAGCGCCATCGACCCCTTTGAGTCGTTCCCGCTTCCGCGAAGCGGTCACCGAGATGACAGTAAGCTAGGGGCGCTGTCGCTACGAGGACCTGAACGATCACGGCTGCGGCACGACGCGAGCACGGCACTTGTCAGCACCTGACACAGAAAAAGAAACTGGTCTCGCGTTCATCCCCCTCTCGCTTTCACTCACGGTTGCGGACTTGCGCCCGCTAGTCCCAAGAACACGACGATCGCGCGATTCAAACGCACTATATCCTCGTCATCGAGACACCCGATGCGCTTGCCGACCTTCGTACGCGCGACCGTGGTGATCTTATCGACCATCAGGCTGCTGCCCTCCTCGAGCCCATTGCGCTCGTTCGGCTTCACCGGCACCCGGAATAAGGGGGCAGGCGTCGGGTTGGTCGTGAGCGGGCAAAACGTCACTGAGAGGAGCTCGTCAAAGCGATCGTCCTGCAGGATGGCGATCGGTCGGGGCTTGCCAGTGTAGTCAGGACCGCCGGCGACGCTCCAGATCTCACCTCGCTTCACGTGGCGGCGCATTCCGCGATGGATTCGATGAATGCCAAGTCGTCCTGCTCCTGTGCGCTCTGAGCGATCGCCCGCGACTGTCGGCGAGCCTGCGCAGCAAAGTGCTTGGAACGCACGTCGGGGACCCAGATTTGTATGGGGCGAAGACCCGCAGCGCGCAGCGCCTCGCGGTGCTTGCGTACGCGCGCGGCGGTTGCCGTGCGCGAACGGGCGCGAGTCGAACTCATATCAGGCTCTCTCCATGACATTACATGTAACGAGATCGTACGCAATGACGATGTTACATGCAACGCTGGTATACTGTCGCCGTTACCGCTACCTTTCGGACGCTGGCAAGTTACTGAGCCGGAAATAGAAAATGGAACCTCGTCGCTCCGGTCGGTCATTGGGCCCTGAGCCAGCGGCCGTTGCGCGTGACGGCAGGTGCGCGGATTGCGCAATGCGCTTAAATTACGGAGATGCCGGCCAACCTCTCTCCTGAATACAAGAGGGCCGAGCAAGCCTTCCGCATGGCACGCGAACCGCGCGAGCGCCTCGACTGCCTGAAAGAGATGCTGCGCACAATTCCGAGACATAAGGGGACCGAGCACCTGCAAGCAGACATCAAGTCCCGCATCCGCGAGCTTAGCGACGAGATCGGCGCGACGCATGCGGGACCGGCTCACCGGCATTCCACCCATGCGGTGCGTCACGAAGGTGCGGCGCAGATCTGCCTGATCGGCCCGCCAAATTCAGGCAAATCCACATTGCACGCGATTCTGACGGGGTCCAAGGCTGCGGTCGGCGCGTTTCCTGGAACGACCCGGGAACCGCTTCCGGGGATGCTCCATTTCGAGGACATCGCGTTCCAGATCATTGATCTGCCGCCAATCTCGTGTGGGCACATGGAACCGTGGATCGCGGGCTTGCTGCAAACGGCCGACGCCGCTTGGCTCGTCGTAGATCTTGCCGACCCTGAATGCGCCGAACACGTGCTCGCGGTCTGTGCCGAGCTGGCGCAACGCAAGATTATGCTCACGGACCGCTGGCCGAACCTCAGCGGCGCGCACGTGGCAGAGGCCTCGCTCGGCTCAGCGGCGCACTCTGGCCGCCGGGGTGACGACTCCCTCGACCCTCTTCGGACCGAACTACCCACCCTCCTGGTCGCGAACAAGAGTGACCTGGATCCAGGCGCCGACGAAGTAAGCGCGCTTGAAGAGCTCGCCGGTGTGCGATTCCCCGCCGTCGCGGTCTCGGCGAAGAGCGGCCAGGCGCTCGAGCAACTCGCATCGTTTGTGTTCGGCGCCTTGGGAATCGTACGCGTGTATACGAAGCCGCCCGGCCACCCACCCGACCGGACGCGGCCATTCGTCGTTCGTCGCGGCAACACAGTGTCCGATGTTGCTCGGCTTGTGCACCAGGATATAGCCCGGTCGCTGAGGTTCGCTCGGCTTTGGGGAAGCGGTGCGTTCGATGGACAACAAGTGGGACCAGATCATGCGGTCGCCGACCGCGACGTAGTAGAACTGCATGCCCGATGAAGCGTGGAGGGGAACTCAGATGTTGTTCGATTTCAGCGAGGCGGAGCGCAATACCATTCGCCATGCGCTCGAGATCTATGTGACTGATCTGCGAGAGGAGATCGCTAAGACGGAGAAACACGAGTGGCGCGAGGCCCTGCACTTAGAAAAGCAGATCCTCGAAGGCGTGCTCGAGCAGCTGAGTGCTTGACGCCAGATGCCCGAATGGCTCATATCGGCACGTCCTGACCGCTGGCCCGCTGCGATGCCACCTCGGCAATACGGCAGCAATGCCTTATCCCATGAGACCCATTCCAAACGGCGCGCAGGGCCAGTATGTGCATCGCGTTGAGTCAGCGCATCCGACAGACAAGGTCTTATCGAGCGGAAATCGAAGTTTCCGCGCTGAGGGGCGGGCGGAGCGATCTTCCGACACGATTCTGCGGTCCCTCGAGAGATCGCTTGCGTAAGCGTCGATCCGTCACGAGGGCGCTACGGCTCGATCGGCGTGTGGTGTCCCGGCCATTGAGCGAGCGCGAAACGCCGGGATCGCCCCCACAACTGTGAAATAAGACAAAGAACCAGGTGCGTTGCCGGCCTATAAACTCCCACATGAAGCTGCCTGTTTCCGCGTAATTCGCCCTCGAAGGATCGAAGCGGGTCGTAGTCCGGTGTCAATGGACCTCATCGAGTATTTCGAGCGACAAAAGCAGCGTTGCGAACGGGAACTCAAATACAGTGAGGCACCGGGCTTTCAGCTGTTCGAAAGAACTCCGCAGGGGCATCAGGACGTCACCGAAGAGCATATCCAGCAATTGCGCGAGGCCCGCGATCAATATCAGCGGATCATCGAGTACCTCAAGGCACAGGCCTGAACCGAAGCCGGGCCGTGGACGGCTTCGGAAGACTCGCCGCATACCGAGGTACCGCCAGCAGGTCCCGGTCAACTCTGCCGAAAAGTCGCGGTGACCTCAAAAACGAGTCGCAATAGACAGGGGCGCCTCGATGCGCGATCACCACCGCGCGAGCTCCGGCCCTCGCGGCAGTGGGGAACATGACGGGGAATCGAGCCCGAATCCGCGAAGAGCGGCTGGCAAAGCCTCAGGCAAGCAGCGAGCGAGCAAGCGCCACCCCGAAGCGCCCCGGCATGTCGATATCGAGCAGCTCGCCGATGCGTCGACGGTCACATCCGCCGACGGATACTTGCACAATACGGTGGGATCGAGTGCGTAGTGGCCTTGGCGAGGGAACACAGTCGTGACCCTGGCGCGCCAGGCGTTTATCCTTGCTGCTCTGGCCCGCGCATGCGTGCGCTGCGCCCGCGCAGTCGTTCTTTCCGGCCTTGGCCACGCCGTAGCACTTCTCGGAGTTACGCTCGTCCGCCGCAAACGCCGTAGTCGTCAACACAAGCAGGCTGCCCACGGCGGCAGCAAGAATCGCGGTCTTGGAAGTCATATCAGTCTTGCTCCTTAGATCGGGTTGTAGGGCCGGAAAGGCTCCGGCGACAAAGTCGTAAAGCAAGCGCCGTGCCACAGCGACAAGTGCCTTCGGCTCAGCGAAATGGGGGCAAGATGCACCTCAGGTGTGCCTACACGTTTGCCATCAGCCGCAGCCAGTTGCGGCTTCCGCAACCCATAGCGGGATCACAAGCGCCGCATGCCACTTGAAATGGGGCGACCACTCCTCCCCGTGCGGCGGGCGCGGTCAAATGAGTCAAGATTGGCCTGGCACGCCTCCAGCACTTCACATGGTCATGGGACAGAATTTTGCGATCGATCCGGAGCCGGTCCCGATGCGTGTGCTGTTACGCGTCGCAGCCACATTCGTGATGGTGATTCCCGTCTTTCTCGTTCTGGTCATCGTCTTCGCGCTTGAAGCCCGACGCGGGCTCGCGCCGATTGCGGTGGGGGCCTCGGCTGAGCGGGCGACTTGATCGGGCAGTTATGCCGTTAGTGCAGGACGAACGGCACTCGCTCGCGTTCAATATGGCGCGCGCCGACTCTCTTCGATCTCATCCGGTGGCACGTCGAGTCCTCGCCCGCGGCGCGGGTCAAGAACTGGCTGGTGATGAAGGGCATCATGCACGGCAGGCAGATCGTCCGAGCGATGAGCGCATCGACAGGATCGGTGAGGCCAGGTGCGCCAACAACTCGACCATGATCTCGCGGCCGGTACACTCGCCAATGTGTTTTCTCACCAAGTTGGAGACTTGGACCGTTACTTTGTTTGTCAACAACGTGTTCAATAAGCCGGAAACCAGCGACTGGCACCCTGACACTTTGTGCATCCGGCGCTCTTGAGGCTGCCGAGAGCCCTCGCCGTGCAACGATCCGCTATGGGTACGATAGACCTCGTCGGTGAGTCCGTCGATAACTGAGGTGCGCTTCGCTGAGTGCGGGCTGGCGCTAAGTAGTCACCGTGCGACTTCCGATGTCCCTAGAAGGATCCTGCTTGCTATGATGCGCCATGCTCTCCCGGCGCGAGATTCTGAAGCTCTCGGGCGCCACTGCCATCTCCGCCTCACTGCGCGCCATCGCCCAGGACCTCCCTCCACCCGACTACAAGCTCGACATCGCTGCGGTCACGCTCGACCTCGCCCCGCGCCAGCAAGTCAAGACGACAGCCTACAACGGCCAGGCTCCCGGACCCCTGCTGCATCTGAAGGAGGGGCAGGCGGTGACGATCGAGGTCACCAACCACACCGATCATGCGGAGGTGGTCCATTGGCACGGATTGTTCCTGCCGCCGGCGGTTGACGGCGCGCTGGAGGAAGGCACGCCTCCCATCGCTCCGCGCGCCAGCGCACGCTACACGTTCACACCCGCCCCTGCGGGCTTTCGCTGGTACCACTCACATGTCATGGCAATGGGTGATCTCACGCGCGGCCTCTACAGCGGTCAACATGGCCTGTTGATGATCGAGCCGCGGAACAACCCCGGACGCTACGATCAGGAATTCTTTCTCGCCCTACAGGATTGGCACGGGTATCTCAGCGCCGGTGAGGACGGCGCGATGAACCCGAGTTACAGCGTGTCCACCATTAACGGTAGGGCCTTGGGTTCGGGTGAACCACTGCGCGTCAAGCAAGGCGCGCGCGTGCTGTTACACGTCGTCAACACGAGCCCCACCGACCCGCACTGGGTGGCGCTCGCCGGACACGAATTGACCGTGCTCGCCCTCGATGGGAATCCCGTGCCACGTCAGCAACGTGTGCCCATGCTTCGCCTGGCACCGGCGGAGCGCGTGTGCGCAAGTGTCGAGACGAACAATCCCGGCATCTGGATTTTCGGCGAGGTTCGCAGGCACGTGCAAGCCGCCGGGATGGGCGTGGTGGTCGAGTACGCCGATCAGCACGGCGCGCCACGCTGGCAGCAGCCACCCGATCTCATTTGGAATTATGAGCAATTCGCAGCCGACGCGTCCAGCGAAGCGCCGGCGACACCCCCGATCGCCGTCCCGCTCGTCTTCGAGTCGAAGTTCCGAGGCCATGGGGCCATGGAAGCGTGGACGATCAACGGCAAGTCGTACCCCGATACACGCGCGGCGCCCCTCGTGCAGGGTCAGCGCTATCGCTTGCTCTTCATCAACAAGAGCAGGGATGACCACCCTCTCCATCTGCACCGACATAGCTTCGAGTTGCGCAGCCTGGGCAAATCACTTGACGGCTCAGGAACTGCGCGCGCGGACAACATCGGCGGCATTATCAAGGATGTCGTTCTGGTGGATGCCCACACCCAGGCCGAAGTCGAATTTGTTGCCGACCATCCGGGCGCGACTCTCTTCCATTGTCATCAGCAGAGTCACATGGATATGGGCTTCATGCTGCTCTTCACCTATGCATGAGCGGCGCGCGGTGCTGGCACGCGGATCTCTGCTCCTGCTGCCTGCCTTCCTTCCCGCAATGGCTCGAGCGCAGGGCAACTACGAGATCCAGGTGTACGGTTCCGAAACCGTCCCGCCGGACAACCTGATGGTCGAGCTGCACTCCAACTTCACGGTTCAGGGCGAGAAAGAAACCATTGACGGTGTATATCCAACCAACCACCAGCTGCACGAGACTCTCGAACTCACGGGCGGAATCAATGACTGGTCGGAAGTCGGCTTCTACATCTTCACCAGCGCCCAGGACGGTCACGGTCTCCAGTGGGTCGGAGATCACATCCGCCCGCGCATCCGCGTACCCGAATCCTGGGGCTGGCCGGTCGGTGTGAGTCTCTCGATGGAGTTCGGTTACCAGCGCGCGGTGTATTCGCTCGATACCTGGACCTGGGAGATCAGACCCATCATCGATAAGGCCGTAGGGCGTTGGTACTTCGCAGTCAACCCTGCGTTCGAGCGCACCGTGCATGGCCCCGACGTCAATCAAGGGTGGGCTTTCGCGCCAAGCGTTAAGATCAGTTACGACTTCACGCCCGTCGTCAGCGGGGGCATTGAGTACTACGGCGATTACGGGCCGCTCGCAAACTTCGTCCCCGTGCACGACCAACAGCAGCAGGTCTTCCTGGTCACTGACCTTAATGTCTCGCCGCTGTGGGAAATCAACATCGGCGTGGGCATTGGCGGCACCGCGGCCACCGATCACTTCATCATCAAATGCATATTGGGCCGCCGCTTCGACTTCGGTCGGCATTCCCCGGTCGACTGAGCCGCCGCTGTGAGGACGGCCCACCGCTAGCCCTCCCCACCCGGCGGCTCATCGCAGCGTTCCCGGCGGCTTCTCACGAGCTGCGGACTGTGGCCGCTGAGTCGCGCAAGTATCTCGCCAACGCAAGCGTGCTCGCCCAGCCAACGGCGGCTCAGGAGTGCAGATCAAACGCCCTGCTTCGACGATCCACACGCGCAAACGCCGAGGCTCGACGTCACACCGCCTACCTCGCATACTGCCGTCAATCATACGGAAGCGGAGACTTTCGCGGGATGTGACCGTGAGACCTGTGGCGGTTCTGCTCCGTGATCTCGCTCTTAAGTTTTCATGATACAATACCCCCCAAGGTATATAGAACTGGAAATCTCCCTCCGGCCAGCAAGGAGGTCCCGTGGCTCATACCATTCGCGACAAGCAGAAGTTGCTCAACCGTATCCGCCGCATCCGGGGTCAGGTGGAAGCCGTGGAGCGCACGCTCGAAGGAGAGGCGGACTGCTCGGATGTCATGCATCTTCTTACCGCCACGCGCGGCGCCGTGAATAGTCTCCTCGCGGAGGTTCTTGAGGATCACGTGCGGGAACACCTGGTCGGGCGAAGTTCGAGTGAGACGCGCGTAGAGGCTGCAGATGAGCTCATCGACGTCATCCACACCTATTTCAAGTGAGAGGCCCTCTCATGTACTCCCAAGCCGGGCAAGAGACCGGGTCCGGTCATAGCCACGTATTCCTCGGCGCCGGGCATGCGGCCAAGGAGCGCAAGACTTGGGCCGTGATCGCGCTGTGCTCGGTGATGATGCTGCTGGAGATCGCCGGCGGCACGCTATTTGGTTCCCTTGCCGTCGTGGCCGACGGCCTTCACATGGCAACCCACGTCGTAGCCATACTGATCGCCGCCCTTGCCTACCGGTACGCCCGCCGGCACGCCAGCGATCGCCGCTTCACCTTTGGCACTGGCAAAGTGGGCGACCTCGCCGGATTTTCGAGCGCCATCATTCTCGCCATGATCGCGCTGCTCGTGGGGTCTGAAGCGGTGGTTCGGCTGTTCCAGCCTGTCGTGATCCACTTCTCCGAGGCGATTCCGATTGCTGTGCTCGGGCTTTCTGTGAACGTCGTCAGCGCCTGGCTCTTGAGCCCCTCAGCGGGGCACGACGACGCTCACGGCCATCACCACGGGCGAGCGCACAATCAGGCGCCCGAAAACAGCGGCGTGCACCCTCAGCAGGATGGTGAGCGTGCCCGGTTTCTCACCCCGTACGGCGAAGTGGCACTCGAGATCAACGAGGTGGGAGGCCCTCCGCGTTTTCGGCTGCGGTTTGCACGAACGGCCCTTCGTAGCCTTCCGCCGCTAGTCTCGATCGAAACGCTGCGCGCGACTGGTGAGCTGCAGCTTTTTGCTATGCGCCTTTCTGGCGACTGCTTGGAATCATCGGATGAGATCCCCGAGCCCCACACGTTCAAAGCTGTCGTAAGAATCGGACGCGGCGATTCGCTCCATGAGGAAGAGATTCAGTTTGCGGAGCCGCACGGCCACGCCACTCACGATGCGACCCATCGCGACCATAACTTTCGCTCGGCGTTCGTCCATGTGCTGGGCGATGCTGCTGTATCGGTGCTGGCGATTCTGGGGCTTCTCGCCGCCAGGTTCCTCGGATGGCACTGGATGGACCCGGTCATGGGCCTCGTTGGCGCCGGCGTGATTGCCGCTTGGGCGTATTCGCTGGTGCGAGATACGACCAAGGTTCTCGTCGATGTGACTCCCGATCCGGCTCTCGAGGAACGCATTCGGCGACGCATCGAAGTTGACGGTGATGCGGTGAGCGATCTGCACCTCTGGCGGCTCGGTCCCGGGCATCTCGCCGCCATCGTTTCGGTCCGAACCGCGCGCGAGCGTAATTCCGAGTTCTACAAGTCACGACTCCACCATTTCGGCAGCCTGTCGCACATAACTGTCGAGGTCGTGGCTACCTCCAGCGTCGGCAGATAGACGCAAAGCGGGAGCACAGAAGTCCCGGCAGCGGTATGGTCCGAGGGCTGGATCACGCTGTGCCTCTGGACAGCTCAAGTGGAACGTCTTATGGCAGGCAGAAGGACCTATGATTCAAGTTTTGATATTGCATCGTCTCCAACGGACAGGCAAAGTCGCGGGCGCCGATGTACACAGCCCTTCCCCGTGCCTCATCGAGGCGAAGCTCGATGCTCAAGACATCCGTTGCAGCAGTGGTGATCGCAGGGTGCTTGGCGCTCAGTGCTTGGCTACCGACAACAGCGGTCGCACAGGTTGAGTTTTTTGTAAGCATTGCGCCCCCGCCTCTTCCGGTGTACGACCAACCGCCGATTCCGGCCCCCGGCTACCTCTGGGTGCCCGGGTACTGGAGCTACGGTCCGTTTGGGTACTTCTGGGTCCCCGGCACCTGGGTTGAGTCACCGGCCATTGGACTTCTGTGGACGCCGGGTTACTGGGGCTGGTCTGACGGACTTTTCGTATGGTATCCGGGCTACTGGGCGCCGCAGATCGGCTTCTACGGAGGGGTGAACTACGGGTTCGGCTATCCCGGTCACGGCTATGAGGGCGGATACTGGCGCGGCAACCAATTTTTTTACAATCGTGTAGTCAACAACGTGACGAACGTTGTGATCAACAACGTCTACTCCAAGACCGTGACCAGTAGCGCCACCGCCAATCGCGTCAGCTATGTCGGCGGTCCGGGCGGCCTCACGGCTCGGCCGACCGTCGAGGAGCAACAGGTGATGCACGAGCACCACACGCCTCCGACTGCCGCACAGGTACAGCATCGCGAGACAGCAGCTGCACGTCCGGAGCTCGTCGCCTCGGTGAATCACGGAAAGCCAGAAATTGCTGCAACTTCGCAGCCCAACAACTTCGACTCACACGTGTTGAGCGCGAGCAGTGCGGGAGGCCCCGTGCCGGTGCATGCACAGGAGTTACCCAAACTTCAAGTTGCGCCACCCCCTGCGAAAGCAGCCGCAAGCGCAGAACAGGAATACCAGCGGCAGCTGTCGGCCCTGCAGGCGCGACAACAACAGGAGCGGGAAGCGCTGGCTCAGATGCAGGAGCGCGACCACGCGTACCTGGCTCAGCAGAATGGCAACGCACGCGCGCTGGCTGCAATGGAACACCAGCATCATCAGCAGACTCAGTTCATGCAACAACGGCAGGCGAATGAAATTCAGAACCTTCGCCCATCTGGTCCGCACGCCCCAAAACCGTCAGCACCACCGCCGCGGCATTAACCTTCACGCACTGGTTACCTTTTAGCCAGGTAAGATGGCTAG
>Ga0187778_10003559_pt1 | contig 10424 bp, 5 predicted proteins | sample 1015_Q2_SP5_20_M_FD_132418 | JGI IMG/M metagenome (GOLD analysis project Ga0187778, IMG submission 132418) | Tropical peat soil microbial communities from peatlands in Department of Meta, Colombia - 1015_Q2_SP5_20_MG | ecosystem: Environmental > Terrestrial > Soil > Wetlands > Peat | place...
AAGGAATAGATTTGTTCTATGAATCCTTGCAATGCGCCGCGCTCATGGTACTATAGGTCCGCCGTTAACGTACACGGCAGGCCCGTTTTTAGCTCGAGAGGTTCGTCGAGGAGCCCTCTCAGGTGCCCGCGTTGTCTGCTTTGACGAGGCTCCCTCTCTTTTCGAGAACCGACCTAACTTTCGCCGCGCTGTGGAGTCTCTTTGCTGCACAGCGCGGCATTTTTGCTGCGCAAGGCCATGATCTTGAAAAGTGGGGTCCAGTTGAGGAGAAAACCATGAACAACAACGGAACCTATGACCCAAAGCCAGAAGACAAGTTTTCTTTTGGGCTATGGACGGTGGGAAACCGTGGCCGTGATCCCTTCGGGGATTTTGTCCGTCCGGTGCTCTCCCCCGTGGAGATTGTGGCTATGCTTTCGGAGGTGGGAGCGTGGGGCGTTAACCTACACGACAACGACCTCGTACCGATAGACGCTTCCACGACCGAACGTGACGCGATCGTGTGCGAATTCAAGAAGGCATGCCGGGAGAACGGCGTCGTAGTTCCCATGGCAACGGTGTCCTTATTCTTTCACCCGGTTTTTCGTGATGGCGCATTCACGGCTAACGATCCCGAAATCAGAGCATATGCGCTTCAGAAAACCTTGCGTGCCATGGATCTTGGTGCGGAGTTGGGTGCGAAAATCTTTGTGTTGTGGGGAGGCCGCGAAGGGGTCGAGACGGACGCCTGCCGTCGCCCGGATGAAGCGATCAAGCGATTGAGGGAGGCAGTTAACTATCTCTGTGAATACAATATCGACCGAGGGTATGGATTTCGCTTCGCTCTCGAAGCCAAACCGAATGAGCCTCGGGGAGACATTTACATGGCTACGACGGGCCATTATCTTGGCTTCATCGCGACGCTCGCCCATCCCGAGATGGTTGGCGTCAATCCAGAGATGGCTCACGAGCAAATGGCGGGTCTCAACTTTGTGCACGGAGTGGCGCAGGCCTGGGAGGCAGGCAAACTCTTCCACATCGACCTGAACGATCAAATGCCCGGACGGTACGACCAAGATTTGCGCTTCGGCTCAGCCAATTTGAAGTCTTCTTTCTGGCTAGTTAAGTTCCTGGAAGACGTCGATTATGACGGGCCGCGCCATTTTGACGCTCACGCCTATCGCACCGAGGACTGCGCAGGAGTGAAAGATTTCGCCCGCGGCTGCATGCGCAATTACTTGATTCTGAGGGAAAAGGCGGAACGCTGGAACACTGATAAGGAGATACAGTCCCTGCTCCATGAGCTTTCTCGTGATGGAGCGCACGTTCCCAAGGTCGAAAAGTATTCCAAGAAGGGAGCTGAGGCGTTGTTGGCCCATTCCTTTGATAAAGAGGCCATCCTGCGCAAGCGTCTTCCTTACGAGAAGCTGGATCAGCTGACCGTGGATATAATCTCGGGAGTTCGCTGAGCCGCATAATTGCGTCGAGGGCTTTGCCTTTTAACATAGGTGAACGAGGATGCGGTGGAACGCGCCACTCTGCTGCGCAGAAAACGGAGGACCTTATTCCAATTCTCGGAATCGATGTCGGAACTGGGGGAACCCGCGCGGTAGTGGTGGATGAAGCCGGCCGTATCCTGGCCTCTGGCACGGAACAGCACGCACCATTCGCGAGTCCGCAACCAGGTTGGGCCGAGCAGGAGCCGCAGGACTGGTGGCGGGCGGCAACACTGGCAATTCGCAAAGCGCTTCATACCGGCAACCTCACCGCTGCGTCCATTTCTTGCGTCGGATTCTCCGGCCAAATGCACGGAACCGTGCTGCTCGATGAACACCGCAAGGTAATTCGTCCCGCGCTCATTTGGTGTGACCAACGCACGGAAGCCCAGGTCAAAGAGCTGCAAGAAAAGTTCCCGGGCAACCGCCTGATTGAGTTGACCTGCAACCCTCCGCTCACAAATTTCACGCTGACCAAACTCCTGTGGGTCCGGCGGAACGAACCGCAGAATTGGGAGCGCGTTCGCAGCGTGATGCTGCCCAAAGATTACGTGCGACTCGAGCTGACCGGCGAGTCCGCGATAGATGTAGCGGATGCTTCAGGAACGCTGCTGCTGGACGTGGCCAAGCGCACGTGGTCGAATGAGGTTCTGGCCAAAACAGGAATCGACGGGCGAGTTCTGCCAAAACTTTTCGAATCGCAAGAGGTGTGCGGAAAGGTTTCGGAAAGGGGAGCGAGAGCTACCGGGCTGGCGCGCGGAACTCCTGTGGTCGCGGGCGCTGGCGATCAAGCTGCCGGAGCGGTTGGAATCGGAATCACTAAACCCGGCACGGTGAGTGCAACAATTGGGACGTCCGGAGTAGTCTTTGCGGCAACGGACCGCCCGTCACTGGATCCGGCAGGCCGCTTGCACACTTTTTGCCATGCGATTCCAAACCGCTGGCACGTGATGGGTGTAACGCAGGCTGCGGGGCTGTCGCTGCGCTGGTTTCGCGATCAATTGTTTTCCGGTTATGCGGGCGACGGCGACCCATACGACCGGATGTGCGAAGAGGCGGCGCGCGTGAACGCCGGAGCGGACGGCGTTTTCTGGGCGCCATACCTGATGGGAGAGCGGACTCCGCACCTGGATCCGAATGCGCGAGCTGCGTTCGTGGGTTTGACAGCTTCGCACACGCGAGCGCACTTGATCCGTGCGATTCTCGAAGGCGTGGCGTACAGCTTGAAGGATACGTTTACGATTCTGAAGGAGATCGGAGTTCCGGCAGAACGCATCCGTTTGGGCGGCGGAGGGGCGCGGTCTCCGCTTTGGAGGCAAATTCAGGCGGACGTGTACGCACATGACGTAGAAACGGTGGCTGCAGAAGAAGGCGCAGCCTATGGCGCAGCGATTTTGGCGGGCGTGGGTTCAGGATACTGGGCCAGCGTCGATCAAGCCTGTGATGCAGTGGTTCGAGTGGCCGGGCGCGTCAGCCCCGATCAAAAGGCTTGTTCGTTCCTTCAAGAGCAATATCAGGTGTACCGTAAAATCTACCCGGCACTGCGCTCGGTATTCCTCGAGAAAAGTTCCGCAGCGCCCTATTGATTGTGAAATGCGGTTTCACAATCTGAAACAAAGCAGGATGAATTACAAGCGCTCCAGAAAATCTCGCGGCTTTGCTATTTCGCGGCGCTCCTTCAGCGCCGTTGGGCGCGCGATGACACTCCTCCTCTCCTTGGCAACTCTTTGTTCGAACGCTCTAGCCATTGGGCAAGTCCACTACGTTGAAGCAGAAGACCGCCCCGGCAATTTTACGATTGTTAGGCAAACAGAAGCCGCCACGATCTATGTGGACGCCAACGACTACCCTAGCGTAGTGCGCGCCGCTTCAGACTTGCAGTCGGACATCAAGAGAGTTGCCGGGTACACGGGGGCGATCATACGCGGTACAGAGAGTGTCAAGCCCGCCATGATCCTCATTGGCACACTAGGCAAAAGCGCGGTGATTGACCTGCTGGTGCGAGAGGGAAAAATAGACGTCAGAGCGATTGCTGGAAAATGGGAGTCTTTCACGGTTCAGACGGTCAGCAATCCCTTGCCTGGAGTCAGCAATGCGTTGGTGATCGCCGGGAGCGACAGGCGCGGAACCATCTACGGGATTTACGACCTATCCGAACAAATCGGCGTTTCACCTTGGTATTGGTGGGCGGATGTTCCCGTTCGCCATCAGGACGTGCTAACCGTTAAACCCGGCATTTACACAGAGGGACCTCCCGCAGTGAAGTATCGCGGGATTTTTCTTAACGACGAAGCGCCCGCGCTGACGGGTTGGGTTAAAGAAAAATATGGAAATTATAATCACGAATTTTACGAAAAGGTGTTCGAACTCCTGCTTCGCTTGAAAGGCAACTACCTATGGCCCGCCATGTGGAACAACGCCTTCAACGAAGATGACCCTCTCAATCCAAAGCTCGCGGACGAATACGGCATCGTCATGGGAACTTCCCATCACGAGCCAATGATGCGCGCGCAGCAGGAATGGAAACGCCATGGAAGCGGGCCGTGGGACTACTCCAGGAACGGAGCGGTGTTGCGGGAGTTTTGGCAGCAGGGCCTGGAGCGCAATAAAGACTACGAAAACATGACCACCATCGGCATGCGGGGTGACGGCGACATGCCGATGACAGAAACCGCCAATATCGAGCTTTTGGAACAGATTGTGGCGGATCAACGAAAAATCATCGCCGATACCTACCATCGCGACCCGGCGACCGTGCCCCAAGACTGGGCGCTCTACAAGGAGGTGCTGGAGTACTACGAGAAAGGGATGCGGGTTCCCGATGATGTGACGTTATTGTGGTGCGATGACAATTGGGGGAACATTCGCCGCCTTCCTACTGCAGAAGAACGGCAGCGCAGCGGCGGCGCCGGCGTTTACTACCACTTTGACTATGTTGGCGATCCACGCTCTTACAAGTGGATCAACACGAATCCCATTCCAAAGGTCTGGGAGCAGATGAACCTGGCATTGCATTATGGCGCGGACCGCATTTGGATCGTTAATGTTGGCGATTTGAAGCCTATGGAATTCCCCATGGAGTTTTTTCTTAGCTTGGCTTGGAATCCTGCCCGGTGGCCGAAGGAAAGCATCGGAGAATTCACTCGTCTTTGGGCCACGCGGGAATTTGGTCCGGAGCACGCCGAGGAAATCGCTGACATCGTTTCCAAATACGGGAAATACAACGGCAGGCGCAAACCCGAGCTTTTGGAACCGGGCACCTACTGTCTCGTGAACTACCGCGAAGCTGACAGCATCGTCGCGGATTTCCAGGCCATTACAAAAAAGGCAGAAGAGATCTACCAAAAATTGCCTAAAAACGAAAAGGACGCGTTCTACGAACTGGTTCTGCACATGACCAAGGCGTCTTCCGTGGTCAACCAACTCTATGTGACAGCGGCCAAGAACCAGCTCTACGCGAGCCAGGGCCGCGCAAGCGCCAATGAGCTTGCGCATGAAGCGCGAGCACTGTTTCAAACGGATGCGGAATTATCCGCCTACTACAACCACACGCTGGCTGGCGGCAAATGGGATCACATGATGGATCAGACGCACATTGGCTACACGTTTTGGAATGAGCCGCCGCAGAACAACATGCCAAAGGTTACAGAAATTGAACTTCCTGAAGCCCCGAGCATGGGTATCGCGGTCGAAGGCTCTTCGCTCGCTTGGCCGGGCGGTGCCGAACAAGCAAACCTGCCGGCCTTCGATGTCTTCAACCAGCCGAGTTATTACATCGATGTTTTCAACCGCGGCAAATCTCCTTTCACTTTTACTGCGACTGCTTCGCAACCTTGGATCAAAATCAGTGAAGCGCAAGGTAACGTCGACGTGGAAAAACGCCTTTGGATCAGCGTTGATTGGAGCCGTGCTCCCGAAGGAGCCGACAGCGGGTCGTTGGCAATATCGAGCAGTAGTGGCCAAAACGTCATTGTCAAGGTTGACGCGTTTCGTCCGGCCGCCCCGGCAAGAGACAAGCTGGATGGTTTTGCTGAGGCCAATGGGTATGTGTCGGTCGAGGCTGTGCACTACACCAAGGAAGTTGATGGAGCCTCAGCACGCTGGGAAAAGATTGACGATCTAGGCCGCACACTTTCCGCCATGTCCGTGTTCCCAGTGACCGCGCAGAGTTTGTTGCCGGGTCAGAACGCACCCTGCCTCGAATACAAGATGTATCTTTTTCATTCAGGGGCAGTCGCCGTCGAAGCTATCCTCGATCCCACATTGAATTTCGTTCCTGGCCGCGGTCTCCGCTATGCGGTTTCTTTCGACAACGAAGGTCCTCAGATCATCGATGCGCTTGCGGACAAAAGCTTAGAGGCATGGGCGACATCAGTGAAGGATAGCGTTCGAAAAGCAAAATCGACTCACCAAATAGCGAATCCCGGGTATCACACTCTCAAATTCTGGATGGTGGATCCAGGGGTGGTGCTTCAAAAACTGATCGTTGATCTTGGCGGTATCAAACCAAGTTATCTTGGCCCGCCAGAGAGCTATCATGTCCTTCACTGACGCCGCGACAAATGCAACGATTGTCCTGATCGCGCTACTTCTCTCGCTATCTGTTCCGCTGCAAGCCCAGAAGCCCTCACCGGTAGACGCGATGGCGTTGGAGCAGCAAGGCAAACTCGCTGAAGCCGCAGACGCCTGGCGCGCGATTACGCGGCAAAATCCTCAGGACGCGGGAGCGTTTGCCAGTCTGGGGGTCGTGCTCGCGCGCGAGCTGAAGTACGATGACGCTGCGGCTGCTTATCGCAAGGCGCTGGCATTGAATCCCAAGTTGCCGGGCGTACAACTCAATTTGGGGTTGGCAGAATTCAAGCAAGGCCACTTTGAAGCGGCGATCCCGCCCTTGCGCGCAGCCCTTGCGGCGGACCAGCAGAGTATCCAGGCCACTACCTTACTGGGCTTAAGCTACTACGGCGCGAAACATTTTGAACCGGCGGTAAAATATCTGCAAATCGCCGCGGCATCGGACCAGGGCAACAAAGAGCTCCTTCAGACACTGGCACAGAGCTGCCTTTCGGCAAAGAATTATTCCTGTGCACTGGAGGAATTCAAAAAACTCGAAGCGCTCGATCCGGATTCTTCCTCGGTTCACTTGCTGACTGGGCAGGCCCTGGACCGCGAAGACAAAACCGAAGAGGCTATCACGGAGTTTCAAGCTGCCGTCAAACTCGCGCCGCAAGAACCGAATTTGCATCTCGCTCTCGGGTACGAGTATTGGAAGGCAGAGAAATACGACGAGGCTGTTACGGAGTTGCAGGCTGAGTTGGCGGTCGTTCCCGAGAACGCGCAGGCACTGGCGTACTTGGGCGATATTGCGCTGAAGCAAGGAGACGAAGCAAAAGCGCTCGAATTGTTGCGCAAGGCCGTCCGGCTGCAGCCGGACAACCGCTTCGCGTATATGGACATTGGCAGCATTCTCGTTGACCAGAAGAACTATCCAGAAGCTCTGGATGCTCTGCGGCATGCCGTGAAACTGAACCCCACCCAATCGGATGCTCATTTCCGCATGGGACGTATCTATCAGTTGATGGGCAACACCGCGGCGGCTGAGAAGGAGTTCGCAAAAGTGCGCGAGCTCAAGAAGAAGGAAGACGAGGACCTGGCCGCGAAAGTCAAAAAACTCCCCCCAGCGGCAAAGCCTTAGGGCCGCCCAAGTCCATTCTGTGCGGGAAGCGAGTCAGCTCCACACCGTCATTTTTCGGCAGATTCCCTTACGCTGAGAACGCGATCGCCCGCAACATCTTTCAGCGTCTGGACAGTTCCCGATGGCCAATGGATTTCAACCAACTTCGCGTTTTGATCGGTGCCGAGACCAAAATGCACCGGACCGTAGCTCGAAGACGCGTAGCCTACGCTTGTGGTCATGTGATTGTATTGCGCGCCTGCGGAAGTCACGACTTTTATCCAGGTCCCAATGCCGTCGCGATTGCTCTTCGTTCCTTGCAGAGCCACGTCCAACCAGTGGCCTGAATTCTCGGTGCGATTCATCCAAAGTTCCGCATTCTTGCCCAACGCCGTGACAACAACGTCCACTCTCCCGTCGCCGTCGAAATCTCCAAACGCGCATCCGCGATGGCGCGCTGCCGGTCCGGCCTCAAAACCGGCTTCTGCGGTTAGCGCCTCCCATTTTCCCCGCAGGCCGGGATTTCGGAAGACGGTGTTGTGTTGGTCGACGGAATAGCTGGCCGTGCCAATGGACTCCACATGGCCTCGCGAGACGAAGAGATCTTTCCAACCATCATTGTCAAAATCGAAAAGCCCGGCGCCGTAGCCGGACATAGAGCGGGAAAGCTGGCGCATGCCTGTCGCATAAGTGACTTCTTCGAAGCCCTTCCCGGCCTTGTTCAAGAACATCGGGAACGTCTGATCATTAAGCGCAACGAAGACAATGTCGGGATAGCCGTCATTGTTGTAGTCGCGGAAATCCAGCCCCATTCCAGAGACAGCCGTGCCGTCTTCCACGAGCGCCACGCCTTTCTCAAATGCAACTTCCTCAAACTTCTGGCCGGTGTTGTGAAAGAGAAAGTTGTAGGAAGTATCGTTGGTGACGAAAAGGTCCGGGCGGCCGTCCAGGTCATAGTCCGCGACTCCAACGCCCATTCCCTTTCCAACATGCTCGCGAAGCCCCCACTTCTCCGATACATCTTCAAACGTTCCATCGCCGCGGTTCAAAAATAGTTGATTGGGTTGGCCCCCGTAGCGTTTCGGCGTGCAGTAATCGAACGCTCCCGCAAACGGACACAGCGTTTCCGTTTTGATGTCCCACTGCAGATAATTGATGACCACGAGATCCAAGAGGCCATCGTTATTCACGTCCACCCAAGCGGCAGCGGCGGTCCATAAGGGGCCGTATTTTGGATCGACGGAGTGGCTCAGACCAGCCTTCTCCGTTACATCAGTGAACGTTCCGTCTCCATTGTTGTGGTACAGCTTGTTGCCGTGAACGCCTCCAACGAACAGGTCGGGAAAGCCATCGTTATCATAATCTCCCACAGCCACGCAGATGTCATATCCAGTCCCTGTAAGTCCGGCCTGCTCAGTCACATCTGTAAACACGCCGTTGCCGTCGTTGCGATAAAGGCGGTTGAAAAACTTCGGAGAATCTTTCTTGAGGGTTTCAATATTCGCGCCGTTGGTGAAGAAGAGGTCAGGCCGACCATCGCGGTTGTAATCGAAGACAGCAACGCCGCCAGCCATGGTTGCGGGAGCGTGTGGCGTTTTCAGGGTTTCGTCGGAGTCCAAACGGAAAGGGAGAGTCTGCAGGGAAAATTTGATTCGGGCCGCGGGCGGAGGAGCGCCTTGCCTGGTTTCTGAGCTGCCAAACCAAATTGGAGCAACAAGAACCGCGAGCAACGTGAATTTACGGGCGAGTTGTCGCGTACGGAGAATCACGGTGGGATCTGCCCAGTGCCGTTCGGCCTCTAGAACGCACTCCCCCTTCAGCGGACGAGCATTGAAAATCGGTTCGATTCTATATGAGATGGTCTGAAAAAGCTCGCTTTCTTCCCTACGGTAACGTTAACGGATAATTCTGTTATACAATCGCAGCGGCTCACAGATTATGCCCATGTTTATCCCGCGAGCAGTTCGCTGGTCGTTGCCCCTGCTCCTATTTGCGCTGACACTCGGCCCCTCCCGCGACAGCAATCCCCCACCTGTCCACCTGACGGCCGAACAAGATCATCAGCGATTGATGGACTTAATGCATATAAGCTCCCTTCGACGAGGCCCGGATGGCGACCCGAAATCGCCCAACGCGGCTAATTTTGACGAATCCAAGGTGGATCCAGCCTTAACCGTACCTGACCCTCTGATCTTGAACAACGGTGCAAGAGTCACGACTGCGGAGATGTGGTGGAAACAACGCCGCCCGGAAATCGTCGAAGCCTTCGACCGCGAGATCTACGGGAGGGTTCCCAAAGCGACGCCCAAAGTGAATTGGGAGGTCCTCAGCACGACGTCTGAAGAAAATAGTGGCGTGCCCGTCATCACGAAAAAACTGGTCGGACATGTTGACAATTCTTCTTATCCGCTCATAAGTGTTGACATCCAATTGACGCTGACGACGCCGACGAAAGCCAGCGGGCCTGTGCCGGTCATGATGGAATTCGGGCTGAGGCCCGAAGTCCTCGAAGCTTTGCGAAAGCGCCTCTCCGAGGCCCAGCGCGCCGCCTTGCTTGGCAATGGACCTGGGTGGCAGCAGCAAGTTCTCGCTTTGGGGTGGGGCTATGCGACCCTAATTCCAACCACCGTTCAGGCCGACAATGGCGAAGGCCTGACCGCCGGAATTATCGGCTTGGTGAACAAGGGCCAGCCGCGCAAATTGGATGATTGGGGAGCATTGCGCGCGTGGGCGTGGGGCGCGAGCCGCGCTCTGGACTACTTCGAGACCGACAAGGCTGTCGATGCAAAACAAGTTGGTATTGAGGGACTTTCCCGCTACGGAAAAACGGTGCTGGTGACGATGGCGTATGACTCGCGCTTTGCCATCGGTTTCATCGGCTCCTCAGGCGCGGGCGGCGCGAAGATTCTGCGGCGTAATTTCGGCGAGCAAGTGGAGAACATTGCTTCCTCTGCCGAGTACCACTGGATGGCCGGCAATTTCCTGAAATACGCCGGCCCTTTGACGGTGAACGATCTGCCGGTGGATGCTCACGAACTCATCGCCCTATGTGCTCCGCGCCCGGTGTTTATTAGCAGCGGATCGCAACAAGTGGAAGGCGGCTGGGTCGATGCCAAGGGCATGTTCTTGGGAGCGGTCGGTGCCGGGCCGGTCTACAAGCTCCTCGGCAAGAAAGATTTAGGCACCACGCAGTTCCCTCCCCAGGAGACGACTCTCATCGATGGCGATATCGCCTTTCGTCAGCACAGTGGCGGCCACACGACGGGTCCCAATTGGCC
>Ga0187778_10003560_pt1 | contig 10423 bp, 5 predicted proteins | sample 1015_Q2_SP5_20_M_FD_132418 | JGI IMG/M metagenome (GOLD analysis project Ga0187778, IMG submission 132418) | Tropical peat soil microbial communities from peatlands in Department of Meta, Colombia - 1015_Q2_SP5_20_MG | ecosystem: Environmental > Terrestrial > Soil > Wetlands > Peat | place...
GATCACTACCAAAACCGTAAGGGAGATTGCTAAGGAGAAGGCGTTCACCTTGGATAGTTGCGCTAGATCAGTGACGAGTTCTTGTATTGGACTAGTGCTATGCGAGGGAATTCCAAGCATATCAGGAATCTGTCCAATGGCGACCTGAAGCCCCACGCCTGCAAGGAAACCTACTAAAACCGTTCGCGAGAGAAAATCCGCGAGAAACCCCAACCTTACCAAGCTAGCGGCGATCAGCATTATACCAGCCATTAGCGCCAACACGCCCGCGTACGCTACATAGTCAGGAGAACCGATTGTGGCGATCCCCACCAAGCCAGCTGCCAAAACAGCGGCCGTTGCAGAATCCGCCCCGACCACTAGGTGGCGCGACGACCCAATCAGAGCATACAACGCCATCGGGATCAGGATAGTAAATAGACCCGTAATTACGGGAGTACCGGCAATTCTTGTGTATCCCATAACCTCAGGGATGGCAAGACTGGCCAGCGTGGCTCCAGCGAGGATGTCGGTTGGTATCTCAGACTTGCGTAAGGGCAGTATCCCTCCAAGAATGGGGAATCTGGTACGTGAACTCTTGTTGTGTGCTACATTATTCTGAATCTAACCTCTACTCCCTTCCAACAACTGCATACCTTAGTTCTTGATTCACCAATCAGGCCATATTATTGAGTTGTTTGTGGGAGCCAAAACGACCTCGCCTAATTCCTTCCAGCGCTTATAGCCGAGTCATGTATTGTTGTGATACGGATTTTGGAGAGGAGCACAATCAGCTCTGATGAGGAACCTTTCTGGAGCATTCCAAGCTCAAAGCTATTTGTCCAGCTTAAGACCACTCCTGAAGGTTTGACAAACGATGAAGTTCAACGACGGCTCGCCTCATATGGATACAATCTGTTAAAGGAGAAGAAGAAGACTGACACCATCACGCTTCTTCTGAATCAATTCAGAAGCCCTCTAGTACTCATCTTGCTCGCGGCAGCTATACTTTCGACCTTTCTGCAGGATCCAACAAGTGCCGCAATTATCTTAGTCATTGTCTTCGTCAGCGGCATACTCGGGTTCTGGCAGGAGCGCGGCGCAAGCGATGCCGTGAAGAAGTTACTTTCAATCGTACAGATCAATACGACAGCTCTACGCAACGGAAAGGCAAGCCAAATTCCTCTAGAAGAAATCGTACCAGGAGATGTCGTAATATTGAACGCAGGGAACATGGTTCCCGGCGACTGCGCACTCATTGAAGTTAAGGATCTTTTCGCTGATGAAGCAACGCTTACCGGTGAGACTTACCCCGCAGAAAAATCCATCGATGTCCTTACGCCTGACACACCTCTGAGCGCTCGCTCGAACACTCTCTTCATGGGCACTCATGTTGTCAGCGGTACTGGCAAGGCTCTTGTCGTAACAACCGGGAAGAATACCGAATTCGGGAAGATCTCTGAAAGTCTTGCGCTTAGACAGCCAGAGACCGGGTTCGAGCACGGTGTCAGGCAATTCGGCTACCTCCTCATGGAAATCACTTTGATCATGACGATTATGATCTTCGCTCTCAACGCTTACTTGGGACGGCCAATCCTTTCGTCTTTTCTATTCTCGGTGGCACTAGCGGTCGGTTTGACACCACAGCTACTACCCGCCATAGTAACCGTAAATCTTGCGCACGGCGCTAAAGAAATGGCGAAGCAGAAAGTTATCGTGAAACGACTTGTCTCAATTGAAAACTTTGGCAGCATGAACCTTCTCTGTTCGGACAAAACGGGAACCCTTACGGAAGGAAAAGTAGAGATCCATTCTGCCATTGATATCGAAGGCAACACCAGCGAAAAAGTTCTCCTATATGCATGTCTAAACGCCAATTTTGAGAGCGGCTTTGCAAACCCCATAGACGAAGCAATTCGAGCAAAGAGTATGTTCGACTTCACCTCTTACAAGAAAATTGACGAAGTGCCCTACGATTTTGTGCGGAAAAGACTCAGTATCCTGACGTCAAAGGATAACATGCATAGCATGACGACAAAGGGCGCTGTACCAAACGTACTGGACGCCTGCACCCAAGCAGAGACCCCGAATATGGTCGTTCAAATTGCGGATGTTCGAGACAAAATCCAGCAACGCTTCGAAGACTTGAGCGGTCAAGGTTTCCGGCTGCTTGGCGTCGCATACAAGAACATTTCTGCTGACCGCATTGGGAAGGATCAGGAAACACAGATGATTTTCTTGGGTTTCTTGCTATTGTTTGACCCGCCTAAGCCGATGATTAAGACAGTTCTACAGAACCTAGAGAACCTTGGAATTGCGTTAAAGATCATAACTGGGGACAACAGATTCGTCGCGGCATCCCTGAGCACACAGGTAGGACTAACCAGTGCACGTGTTCTGACCGGCCCTGAACTACAGCTTATGAGTGACGAGGCGCTCCTTCAACGAGTCAAAGATGCCGACGTGTTCGCCGAAGTTGACCCCAACCATAAAGAACGAATTATCTTAGCGTTCAAGAAAGCAGGATATATTGTAGGCTTCATGGGCGATGGAATCAACGATGCCTCAGCACTCCATACTGCAGACGTCGGAATCTCAGTAAACACTGCAGTGGATGTAGCTAAGGAAGCTGCTGACATCGTATTACTTGAGAAAGATTTGGGTGTTCTAGTAGAGGGTGTGCAAGATGGCCGAAAGACCTTCGCTAATACTCTCAAGTACGTGTTCATGGCTGCAAGTGCCAACTTCGGAAACATGTTCAGCATGGCCGGAGCTTCACTCCTCTTATCATTCCTACCCTTGCTGCCCACGCAAGTTCTGCTTACAAACCTCATGACAGACTTTCCTGAAATGGCCATTCCCACGGATAGCGTAGACAGCAACATGGTGCAGAAACCCAGACGCTGGAACATAAAATTCATCCGAGACTTCATGATGATTTTCGGTCTCCTTAGCTCGGTCTTCGACTACGCAACATTCGGTGTACTTCTCTTCATCCTGCATGCAACAGCGAATCAGTTCAGAACAGGTTGGTTCATTGAATCAGTAATCTCTGCCACCCTGATTGTGTTAGTCATTCGCACTCAACAATCGTTCTTCAGAAGTAAGCCCAGCAAATACCTTATGCTTGCGACATTATGCGTAGTAATTGCAACTGTTCTTTTGCCCTTTACCGCCCTAGGAAGGTTGTTTGGATTTGTTCCTATCTCGCTTACTTTCCTTGTCTTCACTGCCATTGTTATTGGGTTATATGTGATGGGCGCGGAGCTAACCAAGCGGCTCTTCTACAAGCATGAAGGACTCTGACCACGATGAAAATACACAACAGACTCCTCCTGACCCCTGGGAAGAAAACCAAGTTAAGCAAATTCGATCCAGACGATACTCTGGGATTGAAGAACGATGAGAAGTCACAGAAGACGCTTCAGAAGCTTATTGCCCGGCTAGATGAGTTACAACTTCTTCTCTATGCTTCAAAGAAGTACTCACTTCTCATTATACTTCAAGGAATAGACGCAGCCGGAAAAGATGGAACCATCCGCCACGTCATGTCGGGAGTAAACCCCCAAGGCTGTCGCGTTACATCGTTTAAGACGCCTTCTGCAGAAGAAGCAGCTCATGACTTCCTATGGCGCATCCATAACGCTATTCCCGACCGAGGGGAGATAGGCATATTCAACCGTTCTCACTATGAAGACGTCCTAATAGAAAGAGTTCACAAGCTCGTGTCAGAGTCTATCTGGTCAAAGCGCTACAAACAGATCAATCGTTTCGAGAGGAACCTTGCCGAAAACGACGTTAAGATACTGAAGTTCTATTTGCATATCAGCAAGGGAGAACAGAAGAAGCGCTTCCAACAGAGGTTGGATGATCGCACCAAATGGTGGAAACTCTCCCCGAATGATTTCAAGGAGAGAAAATACTGGAACGACTATATGGACGCTTACGAAGATATGCTCCGATACTGCAGCACCCCATGGGCGCCATGGTATATTATTCCCGCAAACAAACATTGGTTCAGAAACCTTGCAGTATCACACATCATAGTCAAAACTCTAGAGGATATGAACATGAAATTTCCGAAACCTTCTTTCAACGTCTCTGGCTATGTTCTCAAGTAATTAAGTAATTGAAGAGAGGCCAGTCAAGAAGACTGGCTGTTTCCCGTAACAATCCAAAGAAACGTGCCCACTAACAATCCGCCGTAAGAGCTATAGTTTCTTTATCCCAAATCGGACTGACTCCACCAATTCCTCAAACCCTGTCTCTTTTGGGCCGTTTATGACCTCGAATAATGCTGTAGCGCTTACAGTTCCCAGCGTCTCCCCTCTTGCGATATGTGTCAGTACCGAAACTGATTAACCCACGAGAAATCAATTTCAATATTATGAAAGAGATAGAGATCAAGATCATCGAAATTGACAGAAAAAGGGTTCAAGATGACTTGGCAACTCTAGGCGCTACGAAGACTTTCGATGGCGATGTAGAGACTTGGTTTTTTGACTTTCACGGCGACACAATTATGCGGGCAAGAGACCTCTTACGCCTCAGGAGAGTCGGCGACAAGACTGATTTGACATTCAAGAAGTTCGTGGAGAGTAGGTCGGCAAAGGTTAGAAATGAGTACGAAGTCTCAATCTCTGATTTTGAGACAATGTCCCTAATACTCGAATCTCTAGGCCTCGTCTCAACTTTGCGAATGAAGAAACACCGAACCAGCTATAGACTGAAAAGCGGACTTGAGGTTGACATCGACAAGTACACTGGGGAGTATTCGCATATACCGGAATTGCTGGAGATTGAGGGGGAGGATGCTGAGACAATATATCTGCATGCGAAATTACTCGGGTTCCAGCCGGAAGAATGTAGGCCCTGGACAACATTCGATCTGATCGATTACTATTCAGGAAAGAAGGCCGAAACTTGACGGAGAGATTACTGAATCAAGTCACGTCGGCTCAAATTACCGATCAAAGTGCGGCAGGCAAGTCGCTGGACGACCCTGCGCTTTTCATCAATCGAGAGGTCAGCTGGATACGGTTCAACTACCGGGTCCTCGAAGAAGCACAGGATACTCGTCACCCGATTCTTGAGCGCGTGAAATTCCTCGCCATCAGCGGAAGCAATCTCGATGAATTCTTCATGACCCGCGCATCCATCCTCGAGCAGCAGATAGAAAGAGGCGACTTTGAGCCGACTCCGGGCTCTCGCATGACTCCGCTGGAGCAGATGCAGGTGACCAGAAATGAGATCCTTCCACTTCTCGCCAGGCAGAAGAAATGTTGGGAGGAGGAGCTTGCTCCGGTCTTGGCTAAAGAAAACATACGAATACAAAAACCTAACGAGCTGACAAAACAGAAGAAACGAATGCTTCGTGACTATTTCCAGAACGAAATACTTCCAGTTATGAAAAAGCCGGATGCGGATTACGTCGCGGCTTACATCTCCAACCTACACGTCAACTTGCTTGTAGTTGGAGACGATCCTCGAATGAAAGAAGCGTCAACTAAGCTCATGGTTGAGGTGCCTACTGATACTTTTGGGCGATTCATCCGAGTTCCTGACTCTGGTGACGCTCGCGATGCCACACAGGATAATTTCGTATTACTAGAAGATTTGGTCGCCGCGAACCTAGATCTGATATTTCCATCGGTTCGAGTCCGCGAAAGTTATAAGTTCAGAGTAACGCGAAATGCTGAGATAGATACCAAGGCCGACGAGAATGCCGACTTTCTTACAACTATGGAACTGAGCGTCAGACAGAGGCGCTACGGCAAACCAGCGCGACTAGAGTTTGAGGCTTCTATGCCTCCACACTTACGCGAATACCTAGTGAGTAGCGTTGGTTCGTTCCGCGTTCCACGCCTTGAGGATGTGCAATATGAGGTTGAGGGCCCCTTTGGGCTGGTTGACTTCTGGCGACTCCTCAAACTGGACAAGCCGAACCTCAAGGATGCACCTTTCAAAGGTTACGTTCTGCCCGAATTGGAATCGGGCAAATCTGTCTTCGCAGCTATAGCCGCGAAGGATTTCGCGCTCTACCACCCATACGACAGCTTCGAGATGATAGTGACCCTTCTAGCAGAAGCAGCTACAGATCCTGAGGTCACTGAAATTTACATCACCCTCTACCGTATCGATCCGGATTCTCCCATCATATTCTCCCTGATGAAAGCAGCAGCGAACGGAAAATCTGTGACGGCCTTGATCGAATTGAAGGCGAAATTCGACGAAGCTAACAACATCAAATGGGCCAGGATGATGACTCAAGCAGGAGTGAAGGTCGTCTATAACTTTCCCAAGATCAAGGTCCACGCTAAGTTAGCATTAATAGTTCGAAAAGAGAACGGAAAGTTCGTTCAGTATGCGCATCTTGGCTCTGGAAACTACAACAACGTCACGACACGAATTTACGGAGACATAGGCTACTTGACCGCCAAGCCTGAGATATGCGCAGAAGTCTTCGATCTCTTTCATAAGCTGATAACCGATCCTCGAAAGGCCGGGCAATACGAGTATCTGCTAGTCGCTCCGACATCTCTCAAGAGCGAGATTCTCAGCCGCATCGAAAGGGAGACAACAAACCACAAGGAGAATGGTCACGGTTACATGGCGCTCAAGATGAACGGACTCGTGGACAAAAGCATCATCCAGGCACTCTACAGAGCTTCACAAGCGGGCGTTAAGGTTGACCTTAACGTTAGAGGACTTTGTTGTCTGAGACCTGGCATTTCTGGCGTGAGCGAGAATATTCGCGTCATCTCTATTGTGGGCAGGTTCCTTGAACACGCGAGAATATACTACTTCAGAAACGGTGGTGAGGAGGAGGTTCTGTTGGGAAGCAGCGACATGATGCCGAGAAACCTTGAGAGGAGAGTTGAGTTGCTCTTTTCCGTTCCTGATCGCGCAATCAAATCTTCAATGCTGAAACTACTCGACATTCATCTTAGAGATAATGTGAAGGCCAGGCGTCTTCTTCCAGACGGAACCTACGAGAGAGTTAGACCGCTACCCGGAGAGGAAATCATAGATTCCCAGCGCTGGTTGATCGAGAACAGAGGTGCATGGCATGAAAGCGCCAAAGCCCAACCTTCCGGAAATCTATGAGAACGACGGCTATTGCCTGCTCGGCGCGGACACACTTCTTACCCGAACCCAAGAACTTGAGAATCAGGCGTATGGCGTAAGAAAAAACAATGCCATTGAACACGTACACAAGCTAAGGGTGACGTCCCGAAGGACACGGGCGGCTCTCGCGGTCTTCGAACCATGCTTCGGAAAGAAACGCACCAAGAATTGGGTAAAAACGATAAGGAACGTAACAAGATCTTCTGGAGCAGCAAGAGATGCGGACGTCCAGATTGCTTTCTTGAAAACCTACGCGAGAACAAATGAAGACAAGAACGCTGCGCGAGGACTCAACTATCTGATAAGAACACACACGGCACGCAGGCGAGCAATGCAAGCAAGCATAACGAAGGCTCTCGACGAGCTTGAAGCCTCGGAAATTCTTAGCGATATACGTGATGGTTGTGGCGCAATAAGAGCTAGAGAAAGGAAAGGATCCGACATCAGGACCCTGGCTACATACGGGAAAGCTTACGATCACTTATCAACCAGACTCAACGAAGTCCTCGCGCTAGAACCGTTCGTACATGACGAGGGCGCGGCAGAGAAACACCATGAATTAAGAATCGCATTCAAACGGCTAAGATACACGATGGAGATTTTCTCACCCCTCTACGAGAGAGGACTGATCGATCAGATCTCGCTGATGAAACGGTTTCAAGACTTACTAGGCGAAATGCATGACTGCGACGTCTGGATTCATGAGTTCAACGTCGAAAGAGAAACCATGCCTGCCGATGCAATCTACGGCGTAGACAAGGTACTGACCCATCTTTCGGAAACGAGAAAATCACGTTATATGAATCTCCTCTCTGAATTTAATGACGCGGTATCGACCGGCCAATTTGATACGATAAGGCAATTTACCAATACGCGACCTAGTAGCTCAATAGTTCGGGAGATGTTAAATCGAGACAATGTCCAAGTTGCCCTTATCGCGGATATTCATGGTAACCTGGATGCACTGGAAGCGGTCTTGGCTGACGCAAATAGCTTAGGACTCACAATTTTCCTGAACGCGGGAGATTCCGTTGGCTTCGGCATATACCCGAGCCAAGTCATCCAAGTGGTACGATCAGCCAGGTTTCTCAGCGCGGTTGGAAACGTCGATCTAGAAACCCTCGAGGCTCTACGGAATCCAAAGAATAATGGCGCACTAGGCTCCGCGATCAAGGAACTTTCTCCATCGGACATCTCCTACCTAGATTCGCTGCCCAAGGAATTGCGTCTCGAAATCGCAGACCAGAGAGTACTAATCACGCACGGCACACCAGACTCTGTCGATGAACATATCTATCCTGACTCTCCGGAGGAGCGGCTACAGGAGATCGCTGCAAAGGCAAATGCCGACGTGATAATCACCGGTCACTCCCATACACAGATGAAGAGAGTAGTCGACGGTGTCACCTTCATAAATCCCGGGAGCGTCGGAAGACCAGTCGATGGAGATCCCAAGGCAGAGTATGCTGTTCTCAGCTTCAACCCTCTTACGGTCAAATTCAGGAGGGTCAGTTACGACGTCGAGGCGGTGGCCGATAAGATGAGAAAGAAAGGCCTGCCCGAAAATTACGTCCAAGTATTACTTCAGGGCGTTCCTCTGAAGGTCATCGGGAAGCAGGAAGAAGCGCTCGAAAAGAAGCAATTGTGGAGACATAGGTCAACCATTGGCAAGGTAAGAGCCGTAGCCGGGAAGTTCAACTCGGACGAGTCACACGCCGAACAGGATAGAAAGTTGGCGCTGATGATTTTCGATGAAACTAAACAACTGCATTCCCTCGAGCGCAGGGAGCGCTACTGGCTGGAATGCGCAGCGATTCTACACGATATTGGCCTTTCTAGAGGCGTGAAAGGGCACCACAAATCCACACTTCGACTCATACTCAACGATCCTCAGCTACCGTTCACGTACGAGGAGAGGTACATAGTCGGAAGCATCGCAAGGTATCATAGGAAAGCGCTGCCCAGCAAGAAGCATTTCAACCTAAAACCGTTGAAGCAGACCGAGAGAGGGAAGATCATGGTACTCTCTTCAATCCTGCGAGTGGCTGACGCATTAGACTATTCCCACAATTCCGTTGTACAGACACTTAATCTGAAATCGTTTCCAGATCACATCGTCCTTGACTGCGTGGCCTCTGGGGAACACACCTTAGAAGAGAAGTCAGTCACGAAAAAGAAAGACTTGTTTGAGAGGGTGTTCAGGAGCAAACTAACTCTCGTGTGGAGATCGCAGCCGACGAGTCGAACCAGGCAGATGCGTTCATGAACCTTATGCGATTATAACCTTCCTTTTGTAAACTGTCTCGAAGAATCCAGAGTTTCTAGCGAGCGCCCATTTTTCCAATAACAAGTCTCCCCGACCTCTCAGCCGCAGGGTTAACTTCTTTCCTGCTGATATGTGGAGCTGTTTAACTTTATTCGCGTGCTCGCGATCGAGAGCTTCAGCGAGTCGCAGGAGCGGCGCAAGTTTGTTAACAATCGTTTGTTCGGACGGCGGCAGCTCCACGTATTCCTCGTGACTTGATTTGGGCGAAGCTCCAATATGGTATCGAGCAATCGTTGCGACAAGCTCTCTTTGGGAATCGTCGAGCCCGATTACTGGTGATGCCTTAATCAGGTAGTATGAGTGTTTGTGATGATCTGTCATTCCCACGTAGTAGCCTATGTCATGCAACAGTCCCGCCACTTCGAGTAGAGTCCTCTCGTTACCACCAAGCTTGTGCAACTTCTTGGTTGAATCAAACAACTGTACAGCAAAGCGGGCAACTGTCATAGAGTGTTGGGCGTCGTAGTCGTATTTTCTGCCAAGCAATTTTGCCGAGAAGAGAGCTTGACTGTGATACACTGGCTCCTCTGCCTTTTGCAGCTTCGATGCCATGTCAATCAGAAGACCGTCCTTAACCCCCACGCGAGGAATGAGTATGCGCTCGACATGAGCTTGGTAGGCAATGTTTTGAAGAGCTATCGTTGCGGGAATTATGACGTCGGCTCGATCCGGCCGCAGCTTAAATTTCTTAATCCTATCTTCGAATGACCGTGATTCCAACTTCTTTAGAATCAAATCCATCTCGTCAATAGTGATCGAAGTGTTGCTTTTTCCTTTACAAAGCTGTACCCTTAGGTCTCCTAACGCCTCGACATTACCTCCCGTGGCAATACAGAGATCTATCTTGTGCTTGCCTAGCTCTTTCTTGAGTCTCGTATCGGATACATTGATGTATGCGTGAACGAGCTGGCGAAAGACTCTGTCTCCATGCTTCTTTTGCTCAAGCATTTGTAGGAGTCTAACTGTTCCCGTCGCGAAGCTTTCTGTCAC
>Ga0187778_10003561_pt1 | contig 10422 bp, 7 predicted proteins | sample 1015_Q2_SP5_20_M_FD_132418 | JGI IMG/M metagenome (GOLD analysis project Ga0187778, IMG submission 132418) | Tropical peat soil microbial communities from peatlands in Department of Meta, Colombia - 1015_Q2_SP5_20_MG | ecosystem: Environmental > Terrestrial > Soil > Wetlands > Peat | place...
CGGGTTATAGCGGAAGTTATATAGCGTATGCAGGGGGCGTCGCAGGGTCAAGTTCTGCTGTTTGGACCGCTATGGTGGAATGTAGAGAGCGCTCTGCCTAAGATAGCGCACACCTCTAGAACTGTATTCGTAAGAGGCGCCACGTTATACCTCGTGGCGGCGCATATACAACTCACAAAGGAGCATTCCATGAAGATTAGCGCTCGTAACAAACTTGAAGGGACAATTTCGGCCGTTAACACAGGGCCGGTCAATAGCGAGGTCACGCTGGACCTACCCGGGGGTGACAAGCTCGTCGCAGTGGTCACCACGGATAGTGCGAAGCGTCTAGGCTTGGCGTCTGGAAAGCAGGCTGTGGGATTGGTGAAAGCTCCGCTGGTGACTCTTCTCACAGACGCGAGCAACTATCGGTTCAGCGCTCGTAACCAATTCACCGGTCAAGTCGCCCAGGTGACCAAGGGTGCGGTCAACAGTGAAGTTGCCGTCCGACTGCGCGGCGGCACTGTCGTTTCTGCAGTGGTGACCAACGAGGCGGTCGCAGAGCTGCAACTCACTCCAGGCAAATCAGCCACTGCGCTGATCAAAGCCAGCCATGTGATCCTGGGGATTGCGGCCTAGTCGAATGGCCTAGAGCTCACGGCATAATAGGCCAACGGTCGCACAGGGCAGCCGGGGTACGCGGCTGCCCTGCTTTTCGATCCGCTGAACTACGGGGCTTGTTCCAAGCGCAGCGCCGTTAACTGACGGACCCAGCGCGCCGGCCGCTTTTCCCACGGCACCACAACGCGCAGCGGTCCCTCTTGAGGTGGAAGTGCCTGTCCGTTTTTTCGATCTGCGATGAGGATTAATCCATCGGTGAACGCGGCGTCAAACTCCGGCAAGGCATACACAACTTTGTACCCGTCCGCCGCTTCGGCCACAACGTAAAGCGCGAGCTTTGCTGCGCGTAGCTCGGGGCCAAGCGGCGCGTCTACAAGCTTAAGAATCTCGCGGGCGGGAACGCCTTCGAAATTAACTACCACCCCGCCATGATCCTTCGCCTCCACGGCGGTCCGGGGCAACTGTGCCCAGTCTTTGGCGGTAAGGACGCGCTCTGTGCCGTCCAAACCAACCAGGCGTAGTTGGGCCGCAGAAGGACTTTGTTGCCCCTGGCCGGAAGTCGAGACGACGAAGCCCAGGAGCAACGCTAGCCACACAAACCGACGAACGGAGTGCAACACCTGTGGGTACCTCGCGCGATCGGGAACACGCGACAAAATCTGGCCGGCTCACCAAACCGTCGCTAGGTTGTATCTTACCTTGCCCTGGCCAAGGAAGGGCGCCAAGCGCAAGCCGGCGCTGCTCGACTTCCTAGTTGAGCGGCTGTGCGCGTCCACAGAAAAGTGATGCGCTTGCAGCGCCTAGGCAAACGCTCCACCGACACGGAAACGCCAACGCTAAAGCCGCCCAAGCCGGCGAGGTCAAAATGAACTGTTGTGTCTCGATCGCCCCCTCCGAGCGTCCAACAATGCATCGAGAATGCCGGGCCGTGTCCCATCCCTCCGAGGCTGGAGAAGTCAGCGCTCGATCAGCTGCGCTAAGAATGGGCGAGCCCGGGAGCAGCTGCGGGAAACTCCAACGTTGCCCCCCGGCCGGCCTCGTTCAGCATGTGCAAGCGCAGCTTGCCGCTGTCTGCGACTTCGCATCTGGTCAGCGTGCACACACTGTGCCCCCACCGTAACCTTCGCCAGGATGTACTCTATTGTATACAGCGCTCAGCCGCTTCCCGGTGCCCGTGGCCGAGGCTTCAGACGGCGAGACCAGTGTTGAACCGCTGGAGAGACAGATTTAGGAAACCTTGAGATTTGTGGCGACGATGACGATCGTCTCTCAGGGCCAGACGGCAACCCTGCGCGCGGATGCCACTCCCGTCACGGGCGGGCGGGGCTGGTGCTCGCGCAGCATCGCCGCTAGCGCGTCAAAGGGCAGCGGTTGGCTGAAGTAGTAACCTTGGATCTCGTCGCACTCGTGCCAGCGAAGGAACTCTAGTTGCTCGCGCGTTTCGACGCCTTCAGCCACAGTCCTGAGCTGTAGGCTGTGAGCAATGGCGATGATCGCTTTGGTCAGGGTCGCGTCGTCATTGTCGCCCGGTAAGCCTTGGATAAAAGTGCGATCGATCTTGATCGTGTCGATCGGGAAGCGCTTGAGCGAGCCCAGCGAGGAGTGGCCGGTGCCAAAATCATCCATCGCCACGCGCAAGCCCATTTCCTTGAGCCGTGCGAGCAGATGGGCCGCGTGCTCCGCATTGCGCATCACCATGCTCTCAGTGACCTCCACCTCAAGTAGTGAGGCCTGTAGGCCGGAGTCTCGCAGCGCCTGTGCGACAAGCTCGATCAGGTGATCTTCGGCAAACTGGGGGGCGGAGAGGTTGACCGCGACGCGCAGCCGACCCGTACCGGGCAAGCGCCCAAGGCCTGCAGCATCCTCGCAGGCTCTGCGCAATACCCACTTGCCCATGGGCACGATCAATCCGGTCTCTTCCGCGAGCGAGATGAACTCGGCAGGAGCGACCAGCCCGTGATCGGGGTGTTGCCAACGGACTAGAGCTTCTATGCCGGTGATGCGGCCGGACACGAGGTCCTGCTTCGGCTGGTAGTGCAGGATCAGTTCTTCGCGCTCAATCGCGCGGCGCAGCTGCGTCTCGAGCGTCAGCCGCTCCACGCTATGTGTGTCGGCCTGAGCGGAGTAGTAGCGCCAGCCGTTGCGACCCTGCTCTTTGGCGCGATACATAGCGATGTCCGCGTGCTTCTGCAAGGTATGCAGATCGTGCCCGTCGGCCGGATAGGTGCTAATGCCGATGCTGGCCGTGACGTGCAGCTCTCGCTCTCCGACTGTCAATGGCTGCGCAATCGCCTCCAAGACCTTCGCGGCGACCCCGGCGGCATGCTCGCAGTTAGGTATGTCCTCAAGCATTACAATGAACTCGTCCCCGCCAAAGCGCGCCACCACGTCGCTTGTGCGCAGACACTCGCGCAGGCGCAACGCCACTTCCCTGAGCAAGCGGTCTCCCACGTCGTGGCCGAGCGTATCGTTGATGTTCTTGAAACGATCCACGTCCACGAACAATAGCGCCACGGAGCTCGCGGCGCGCTGCGCGCGGCTCAGGGCATGATCCAAAACCTGGTTGAACTGGCCGCGGTTGGGCAACCCGGTAAGCCCGTCGTAGTGGGCCAGTTGTCGAATGCGCTGTTCCGAATCGTGGCGCTCGATCGCGATTCTCGCAATGTTCGTGATGCGTGCGGCGAGAGCGGTTTCCGCCGGCGAGGGCTCCCGCTGTTCGCGGACAAACATCGTGAACGTGCCCAAAACGGGGGTCAACCCACCAGGTATCGGCAGCGACCAGCAGGCACGCAACCCGCTTGAGCGAGTCTCAGTGCGCAAGTCCTGCCACAGCGGATCGTTCGCCAGATCGGAGACAATCACCGCTTGTTTGCTAAAGGCTGCAGCGCCGCAGCAGCCCGCGCGCGGGCCAACCGTCACGCGCGATATGGCATCGCGAAGCTCGGGCGCAACGCTCGGTGCTGCCACCAACTCGAGCAAGCCGCTATCGTGCTCGAGCAGGTGGACCGAGCACAGCGTCGAAACCGACTGCTCCTCCACAAAGCGGCAGAGCATATCGAGAACTTCCGGCAGCGAGGAGCCGGTAGCGATCGCTTCGAGCAACCGGCGTTCGCTTTCCAGCTGCAGCTGCTGGCTCTTGCGTTCGGTGATGTCGAGCACGGTTCCGCGCAGCTTGTGCGCGCCTTTGTCGCAATGCGCCTCGGGTTGGCACAGCGCCTGGACCCAGCGCACCCCTTGAGCCGGCGTGAGGATGCGAAACTCGATCTCATAGGGTTCCCCGTGCTCCATCGCACGTCGCATCAACGTCTGAACGCGGGTGCGGTCGTCGCGGTGAACGCGCGCGACGAGCTCTCGACAGGAAGGAATCGTGTCGCTTGGATCGGTGCCGTAGATGCGGAAGGTTTCTGCCGACCATACCGCGTCGTGCTTGAACGGATCATAGGTCCAGCTTCCGAGGTGCGCCATGCGCTGCGCATCGGCTAACAGGGTCTCGCTTCGCCGCAAGGCGAGCTCCTTTTGCCCGCGATCGGCGATTTCCGCTTCGAGGCTTCGGTTCAGCGCTTCGGCCTGAGCGCTAGAGGCGGTGAGACCCTCGATCAGTTGGTCGTTGCGGCGACTCAAACTCAGACTCGTGCGCAGGGCGGCGTTGACGTGCTTGGCGACCGCGATCATGGCTAAACCATAGATCACGGCCATGACGCTCATGGAAAAGTAAATCTCACCGCCGCGCAGCAGAAACTGCAACGCAATAGGCGCTGTAGCGGGCAACGCGAACAGCACGAAGGCGGCCAACACGGGCGAGAGCGTGGCCACCGAACCGGCGATCATCCCGGCTACGACGAACGAGGTAAAAACCTGATGCGGGAACGAATTGGCAGGGAAGAGCAGCACCCCGGCAGCGCCCCATAGAATCCCGGAGGCCGCAGCGCCAAGCAGAAACGCGTTGCGCCAGCTAGCGATAGTTCGATGCGAGGGGTGTGCGCGCTGAAACCCGTATGCTTGCGAGAGACGTGCCAATGAGACGGTCGCCACGCCGAGCAGCCACGCCCCTACTGTAACGTGCTCCACCTGCGTCCACTGCACGAAGGCCAGAATGGCCGAGTTGATCAGGGCGACAAGCTGCGTGAGCAGCGCGTTGTCGTACAGCAGGCGCACCTGCTCGGTCAGGATCTGATCGCCGTCCTCCTGCGTGAAAAACTGCTCGGTGTGCCGCCCTGCCGGCGGTGCTGTTGTCGCTTCCCCTGTCGGCATGTCCTTGCTTTCTCGTTGTGCACTGGCGCAAATGCAGTCGCGGCCTGTTTGCTGCGTCGGCTCGATGCGAAAGAGAAAAAAGCAAGCCGCGAGCCCGTGCTGAACGCGAATGCAACAGCAAGGTCAACTCTTTGTTCGCTCGCCCAGAGCTCAAACCCCAAACTGCAGCTCCGCAAGACGCGAATACAAGGAGTTGCGTGCGAGCAATGTCTCATGGCCGCCTAGTCCTACCAGACGGCCGCGCTCGATGACGGCGATGCGATCCACGCGGCGCACTGTCGCAAGTCGATGCGCAATGATCAGAGTGGTGCGGTTCTGCATGAGGCGCTCCAGCGCGGCCTGCACCATGCGCTCGCTCTCGGAGTCGAGCGCACTGGTGGCCTCGTCGAGCAGCAGGATCGGGCGGTCTGACAGAATCGCGCGGGCGATGGCAAGGCGCTGGCGCTGGCCCCCGGAGAGTCGAACACCGCGCTCGCCCAACTGGGCGTCAAAGCCGCCCGGTAGACGTTCAATGAACTCGGTCGCGAACGCAGCATCGCAGGCGAGGCGGATCTGTTGCTCACTCGCATCGGGACGCCCGTAGCGTACATTGTCGCGTACGCTGGCGGCAAAGATCGCCGGCTCCTGCGGCACCCACGCAATGCGCCGGCGCGCCGCAGCCGGTTCGGCGAGCCTGAGATCTACGCCGTCAAGCCGCACGGCACCAGAGCTCGGGTCGTAGAAACGCATCAGCAGTTGGAACACGGTCGTCTTACCTGCACCGGAGGGACCGACCAGGGCGAGTTTGTTCCCGCGCTCCACTTTGATCGAGAACTGCTCCAGTGCCGCCTGGCCGGGGCGGCTCGGGTAGAAGAAAGTAACAGCGTCGAGCTCGACGGTACCGCGCGGCGGCTGGGGTAATGGCAGCGGTGCTGCGGGCGCGGTTACTTGAGGTTGCGTGCGCAAAATTTCGATCAGACGCTCGGCGGCGCCCGCACCGCGTTGAAGGTCTCCGACCACTTCGCTGATCGCTCCGGCGGAACCTGCCACCACGGCTGCGTAGAATACAAATGCCGAAAGTTCGCCCGCACTCAGGCGGCCGGCCAGGACATCGTGCCCGCCGATCCAGAGGATGATGCCTACACCGCCGAATACCAGCATGATCACCGCGGTCACCAGCGCCGCCCGCTGGCGGATCCGCCCGAGCGCCGTGTCGAACGCGGCCGCCAAACGCTGGGCGAACTGCGCGCGATCCTGCGCTTCGTGCCCATATGCCTGCACGGTACGGATCTCGTGCAGCGTCTCGTCCACGTAAGCGCCAAGATCGGCCACGCGGTCCTGGCTGGCGCGCGACAGCCGGCGTACGCGCCGTCCGAACAACACGATGGGCGCGATCACCAACGGCACCATCAGCAGCACAAGCGCCGTCAACTTACCGCTGGTCAGCGCCAACATCACCAGGGCGCCAATGCCAAGTAGCGTGTTGCGTGCCGCCATCGACACGCTCGTCCCAACCACCTGCTCGAGCAAGGCGGTGTCTGCGGTGATCCGCGACGCGATCTCGCCGGTTCGCACCTGCTCGAAGTATGCGGTCGACAGCTCCAAGAGATGAGCAAACACTGCGTCGCGGATATTCGCAATGGTGCGCTCGCCCAGCCATGAGACAAGATAGAAGCGGATATAGGTGCTGCTCGCCATCACAACGATCACCCCCAAAAGCGCGAATAGCGCCTGGTTGAGTGCGGTCGCATCGCCTTGCGCGAATCCCATGTCGACGACGCGTTTGAGTCCTTGCCCGATGATCAAAAAGCAGGTCGCCGCGACCAGCAAAGCGATCGCGGCACCCACCATGCGCACCCGGTACGGCGAGACAAACTCCCACAGGATCAACAGATGGCGCAGGCGCTGCAGCCCCGCTGTGCGCGGCGATGTCGGCGCGGCCAAAAGATCAACCGGCTCAGGCTTCAAACTAACCCCCCGCGGCTAAGCGGCGCGAAGGTACTCGCGTCGCGTACAGTCGGCGCTCATGCTCGACGATGAACTGCCAGCAACTCGAAATCGGCGCCACGCGCTGGACGGCCGCGCGACGCATTCGCGCTTCTTGCATCTGGCTGACCGCGAAGACTACGGCAAGCTGCCCGCCAGGCAGCGCATGAACGTGATCGCGAACCCGGGAACCTGGTGACCGGATCTCGAACTCTGGTGCCTGGCGGCTTTGGCGGCAAACGCCCGCGGCCCCTGCATCAGCGCGCACGAGAAGGTGCTAGGCGACGCGGGTCCAGCCGGAGCAGATCCGCACGGCGGAGCGCATCGCTTCGACTGTGCACGCCATGGCGATGACCCTGCATGGGGAGCAGACGCTGCGCAGACACGCGCTGCCCCAGTCCGTGTAGTCCCAGCGTCGCGCTCTTTAGGGTTTGGGAGGACTCGGTCCCGCCGCCGACGACTCGCGGATCGTTTGCAGCGCCGATTTCTGCATCTGCAGCGTCTTGATTGTCATCTGCAGAAACGTGAGGTTCATCTTGAGCCAATTTTCGACCGAACCGAGCTCCGCGATCTTCTTGTCGATCTCGCCGACGTCCATGGTCGGGGTGAAGATACCTGGAATCGGAAAAGACGTGGGGTTCCACATCTTCTGGAAGAACTCGAACAGGTCCTTGGAGTAATCCTCGCTCATATCGAGGCCTTCACATGGTCGGACCCAGAACCCAGGGCGCAAACTCATCCTCACCGTAACCGAAGATCTCGCTCTTGGACGGGTGCCCGGAGGCGGTCTTGATGATCATCTCGAAGAACTGCTCTCCCACCTGCTGGATGCTTGCCTTGCCGTCCACGATCACCCCGCAGTTGATATCCATGTCCTCTTCCTGCCGCTCGAACAGGGCACTGTTGGTGGCGAGCTTGAGCGAGGGCGAGGGTTTGCAGCCGTAGGCCGATCCCCGCCCGGTGGTGAAGCAGATCATATTGGCGCCTCCGGCGACTTGGCCGGTGGCCGACACGGGGTCGTAGCCGGGAGTGTCCATGAACACGAAGCCCTTGGCGGTCACGCGCTCGGCGTACTCATAGACCGCCATCAGTGCGGTGGTCCCTCCTTTGGTGGCAGCGCCCAGCGACTTCTCCAAGATTGTGGTCAAGCCGCCCGCCTTGTTGCCCGGCGAGGGATTGTTGTTCATTTCACCGCCCATGCGAACAGTGTAGTCCTCCCACCACTTGATGCGCTCAATCAACTTCTCCCCAACCTTGCGATCGAGCGCGCGGCGAGTAAGCAAGTGTTCGGCACCATAGATCTCGGGCGTTTCGGACAGGATTGCGGTACCGCCGTGACGCACGAGCAGATCCACCGCCGCGCCGAGCGCCGGGTTGGCCGAAATCCCCGAATACCCGTCCGAGCCGCCGCACTGCAGCCCTAGCGTAATATGACTGACCGGCGCAACCTCGCGTTTGACTTGATTGGCCAGCGGCAACAGTTCCTTGATGCGCGCGATGCCCTCCTGTACGGTCTTGCGTGTACCGCCGGTTTCCTGGATGGTCATCGTCTGCAGCTGGTGGGTGCGCTTGAGCCCCTGCGCGGCGAGAAGGTCGTTGATCTGGTTGGCCTCGCAGCCCAACCCGACCATCAGCGTCGAGTGCATATTGACGTGTGTGGCGTAACCGGCGAGCACACGTCGCAGCAGCTCAACTGGCTCCCCGGTCGATCCCATGCCACAGCCTGTCTTGTGATGGATCGGCACGACGCCGTCTATGTTCGGATAGTCGGCCAGCGCCTGTCCCTTGAAGTGGTCGGCGATCAAGCGGCAGACATGGGCCGAGCAATTCACGCTACTTACCACACCGACATAGTTGCGCGTGGCGACACGCCCATCGGGTCGATGGATTCCCATAAAGGTAGCCGGGTTGGCAACGAACTGCGTCGGCTTGTAGTCCTGGCAGAAGGCATAGTCGCGCTGGAAGTCGCCCATCGCCAAGTTGTGCACGTGTACGTGCTCGCCGGCTCGAATTGGACGGGTAGCAAAACCGATGATTTGGCTGTACCGGTGTACCGGCTGACCTTGCGCGACATCGCGTACGGCGACCTTGTGGCCGGCCGGGACATTCACGGCGACGCGCACGTTCTCCTTGATCAGCTCGGTACCCGCGGGCAATTCGACGCGCGCAATAACCACGTCGTCGGTCGGGTTGAGCTTAATCGTCAGCTCTGCGGTCTGGAGCATGGGAATCTCCTAGCGATGGCGGGGCTACGCGTGCGTTGTTTGCACGCCGGCCGAGGGGTCCATTTTAGAACATTTCCCGTCTGCGGCCACATGCACGGGCCAGCACAAGCGGCTGTAGTGAGGGCGAAATGTCGGGGAATCGTGTCGCTGCGCACCAGACAATGCCTATCGACTCCCGCAGTGACTGGGCCGCGTTGGCGGCGAGCAGAACTCGATTTGAAACGCGCCTGCCAGCCAACATCACAGCGCGAACGGGTCGAGCGCCCCGCGCCTCCGGGATTCTCTCGTCCCGGTCAAGCGCGGAGCACCGCCGCCCAGGGGTCTCCTCCCCCGCTACTTCTTCATTCTTTCACCGCGCCGGTCATCCCGGCGACGTAGTACTCCACGAAGAAGGAATACACCAGCGCCACCGGCAACGACCCGAGCAACGCCCCAGCCATCAGAGCGCCCCAGTGGTAGACATCGCCCTCCACGAGTTCGGTGATCACGCCTACTGGCACCGTCTTGTTCTCCGATGAAGAAATGAAGGTGAGCGCGTAGATGAACTCGTTCCAGGATAGGGTGAAGGCGAAGATGCCCGCGGAGATCAGGCCCGGCACGGCCAGGGGCAAGACGATCTTGACCAGGATCTGCCAACGGGTGGCGCCGTCGATGAGCGCGCACTCCTCCAGCTCGAACGGGATGGTCCTGAAATAGCCCATCAGCAGCCAAGTGCAAAACGGAATCAGAAACGTGGGGTAGGTCAGGATCAGCGCTAGCTTGGAGTCGAAAATGCCGAACTTGAACACCATCGTGGCGAGCGGGATGAAGAGGATGCTGGGTGGAATGAGATAGGCCAGGAATATCGCCATGCCGGTCTGGCGCGAACCCCGGAAGCGTAGTCGTTCGATCGCGTAGGCGGCCAACACGCTGGCGGCTAGCGACGCAAACGTGGACACCACCGACACCAGCAGCGTGTTCAACATCCAGCTCGGGTACGCAGTGTGAAACAGCAGCTTGCTGAAGTGCTCGAAGGTGGGGTGCTTGACCCAGAACGGGTTGCCTCCGGTAGACAGCAGTTCGGCGTTTGGCTTGATGGAAGTCACTGCCATCCAGTAAAACGGGAACAGCAATACCACCAAAAACACCGCCAGCGGAACATACACCGTCACCACCTTGCGCGGCAGCGATGTCAGGTAGGCCATTCCGGCGCTGTGCTCTGTGTCTTTCATCGCGTCGCACGCCACAGAGGCAGCCTGCGAAATACACTGCTTACACGCGTCGCGACGAGTGCCCTGGAGACAGAGGGCCGCGGTTTGAGCGAGCCGACACACAGCGCTGCGTTCATGGCCTCTTCCTGATTGCCCTTCAGCTCTTGGTCTTCCAAGTCAGTCCTTGTTCC
>Ga0187778_10003562_pt1 | contig 10421 bp, 3 predicted proteins | sample 1015_Q2_SP5_20_M_FD_132418 | JGI IMG/M metagenome (GOLD analysis project Ga0187778, IMG submission 132418) | Tropical peat soil microbial communities from peatlands in Department of Meta, Colombia - 1015_Q2_SP5_20_MG | ecosystem: Environmental > Terrestrial > Soil > Wetlands > Peat | place...
GCCGTGCCCGTCATTCCCGACAATTTCTTGTACATGCGGAAGTAGTTCTGGAACGTAATTGTCGCCAGCGTCTGGTTTTCCCTCTCGATCTTTACACTTTCTTTGGCTTCCACCGCCTGGTGCAAGCCATCCGACCAGCGCCGCCCCGGCATCTGCCGCCCGGTGAACTCATCCACGATGATGACTTCCCCGTCCTTCACCACGTAATCCACGTCCAGCTTGTACAGCGTATGCGCCCGCAAAGCCTGGTACACGTGGTGCATCAGCTCCACGTTCCCAATATCCGATAAGTTCGTAATCCCCAGCAGCCGCTCGCACTTGTTGAATCCCTCTTCCGTCAACGTCGCCGTGCGGTGCTTTTCATCCAGCGTGTAATCAATCTCTTTAATCAGCTTGGGAATGATTTTGTCTATCTTAAAGTACTTGTCCGTGGACTCTTCCGAAGGCCCCGAAATAATCAGCGGCGTCCGCGCCTCGTCAATCAGGATCGAGTCCACTTCGTCCACGATGGCAAACTGGTGCCCGCGCTGTACGCAACTCGCCAGGTCGTACTTCATGTTGTCGCGCAGGTAATCGAACCCGAACTCGTTGTTCGTTCCGTACGTGATGTCCGCCCCATAGGCCGCGCGCCTCTGCGCGTCATCCAGGTCGTGCACAATCACGCCGATAGTCAAACCCAGCCCTCGATAGATCGGGCTCATCCATTCCGCGTCGCGCCGCGCCAGGTAATCGTTTACGGTCACGATGTGCACGCCGCGTCCCGCCAGAGCATTCAGTGCCGCCGGTAGCGTGGCCACGAGCGTTTTTCCTTCGCCCGTCTTCATTTCGGCGATTTTTCCGTCGTTCAGCACCATTCCGCCGATGAGCTGCACGTCGAAATGCCGCATCTTCAGGAATCGCCGCCCTGCCTCGCGCGCCAGCGCAAACGCCGGCACAATGGCGGGCTCCAGCGCCCGTCGCAAATCCTCCTTGTAGCTCGCCTCCGCCGGGTCACTGTCCTTCAACTGCTCCTGGACCTGCGTCTTCAGTGCGCTGAAGCGCTCTCTTATCTGCTCGTCGCTGAGCGCCTGCATCTCCGCTTCCAGCGCGTTGATCGCCGCCACCACGGGCTGCAACTTCTTGATGTCGCGCTCGTGCTTCGTCCCGATGAATTTAGCGACTACGCGGTCCAGTATCTGTGCTGCTTCCATAAACTCTTGTGGCACAGCCATTCCTGGCTGTGCTCTCCATTTTCTCCGAGGAGCGCCAATCTTTCAGGTGAGCGTCTTTATGGTGCGCTACACAACCCGCTTCTCACGCTCAATGCAAACACTTCATTGTAACTGGTTGGATGCGCCCCCGCCAAGAATCGCCACGCGCGCTTTCGCGGCGCACTACGGGCATATACATTGAACATGCACTACGCCAAGCTTGTTGTCGTCCAGTCGCACAGTTGCCACCCGGGAGCGGACTTGGCCAAGGGCGCCCTCGAAGATGCCGGCATTCCGGCAATGATCCAGGGTGACACGGCGGGAGGAATGCGCGACCACATATTTGTCAGACGGGGATTAATCAAACGATCTGCACCAAATCTGGCGGAAAATCTCTCAAATTTTCGATCGACACCCTTTTGTCCGAGACGGGCGCCGTCGCCGCTGGCAACAAACCATAACTCCGATTTCTCCCCTCGCGCTTCGCCAGGTACAACGCCTTGTCCGCCAGTTCAATCACGTTGTCAATCGACAGCAACTCGAAATCTTCTTTCAGCCATGGGTACGGTGCCCATCCGATCGAACACGTTTTGTGCACCTCGACTCCGTTCCCCACGTCAAACGGCACCGCCCGCACCGCCTCCAGCAGACGGCTGCACAGTGCTGCCGCATTCTCGCGATCCGTTGACCTGCATACCAGCAAAAATTCTTCCCCGCCCCACCTCACCAGCACGTCCGAACGCCGCATCACGGAAGCGAGGCGTTTCGCCATTTCCTGCAGCAAGCGGTCTCCCGCCGCGTGCCCCATTTCGTCGTTTACCCACTTGAACCGGTCAATGTCCACCAGCACAAAAATCAATTCCTGCCGCGAATCTGAAGCCGCGCTGGAATCCAGTGTATTCAGATGGGACCGCAGCGCTTGCGCGATGTCCATCGAGATCGTTTCGTAGAAATATCGCCGGTTCCGCGTGCCCGTCAACGGATCGGTCAGCGAGATCTCTTCGAGCTCTTTGTTTTTCTGCAACAGCTCGGCGCTTCGCTGCGCCACCGCCTCTTCCAACTCCACTCTCCGCCGGTCCAGCGCGCGCATGCGCATGGAAACAAACACCCAGAAACTCCCCAACAATGCAAATGCGCCGGCAATCTTTGCCCACCACGTTTGCCACACGTTTGGCAGCACCTGGAAACGGAATGTCGCTGGCGACGATGGCGCCATACCTCCCCGCTCCTGGCACTGCACCCAAAACTCATAATTCCCCGCGGGCAATCCGCCGTACTGCACTTCCCGCTGCTGGGTGTCCGTGACCTGTTTCTCCAAACCCCTTAATTGGTACTGGCAAGAAACTCGCTCCGGGTTCCCCAGGACCATTGGCGTGAACTGCACTTTCAGTGTCCCTTCGCCCGCCTTGACCTTCGGCGTCTCCCGAAGCTGTCTCTGTTCCCCGCCCACGGCCACATATGTCAGCGCCACGTTCGCGAATTCCCCATGGGGCTCCAGGTCCTTCGGTTGGTAGTGCGCCAGCCCCCGCGACGTCGCAATCAGGTAGCTGCCGTCCTTCTCTTCTCTCACTCCCGTCCACGGGCTCACGTCATCCCACAGCAGTCCATCCGCGTGGCTAATCCTCTGTACGCTTCCATTCTGTGAAATCACTGCCAGTCCATCCGGCCCATTGAACCACACGCGGTTCTTCGAATCGTGCCCGACGATCAACCAATCCCATGGATGGTGCTCGATTCGCGTTTTTCCTATTCGCTCAAAGCGAATTCGCGTTACGCCCACCACGTCGTTATATGCCACCCAGAGTTCCGTTTCGCTCACCGCCGACATGCTCGTGATCGCCTGTCCTCTCAGTCCATCCTTCATCGTGAGCGTCTTCCAGATTTTTCCCTCGAGGCGATACACCGCGCCATTGCCGGCCACCCACACCGTGCCCTTCGGCCCGAATGTCATGTTTATCAACTGAGCTCCAGCCAGGAGGGGCATCGGCACTTCTGTGGGTTCCGCGAAAGGCCTCTCCGCATCAAACCTCAACATGTGTTCCTGCGTGAGCGCCCAAATCTCTCCGCTCGGTGACACGGACAGCCACTGAAAAGGCCTGCCGTGAAAATTTGCGTGCAGCGCGCTTGTGAAATTTGACGGGTCGATCCGCACCAGCGCTCCTGTCACCGTCATCCCCCACACCGCACCGTCGCCCGCCACTTGCAGTTGCCTCACCTGCGTCCTGGAACTTTCGCCAAATGACGGTACTCTCAGCCACTGATGCTTCTCGCCATCCCACACCCCGATGCCGCGAGACGTGCTGACCCACAACCGTCCCTGGTGATCCCGTTGCGTCGCCCATGTGGCGTTGTCTGGCAGCCCTTCGGCGGTTGTCCATCCGCTCCACTCCCGCACGCCTGGCAGCCGGTCCAGCCCCGTTCCGGACCCGCAGATCCACAGCGTCCCTTCACGATCTTCCATCGCGAATTGGATGTCGTTGCTGGAGATTCCTTGCCGGTCCGTGATCACTCGCCAGTGCCCGTTGTCGCCTTGCCAATACAATCCGGTGGAAGACGGCACCAGCAACTTGCCTTGTCCATCTACGGTCGGCCGGCCTTCGATGTCATCCGCCGGTCCAATCACAACGTTTTCAAAACTGATTTTGTGGCTCGCGGTATCCAATCTCGCCAATTGGGTTGCTGTCCGCATCCAAAGCGCATGTTCTCCGCACCAGACCAGCGCCACCACGCGTTCCTTGGGAATTCTTATTTTTTCATCCACCTGCACCTGCGTCGCGCCAGCGGCCAGATGCGCCAGCCTCGTGCCAAACGTGAGCCAGATGCTGTCATCTTCCGCCCGAACGACTCCCGCCACGGTGTCATGAATCCCCGCCGCTTCGCTCAGTACTCGGTATTTCTCGGGATCCTTCGGATTAACCACAAGGAGTCCGCGGTTGAACAACGCCGCGTACACAATTCCCTGGCTGTCCACTGCGAAAATTTGCGGTCCATTCCCTAGCGGCATCGCCAAGGACGGTATCGCCAGGCTTTCGAACTGCTCTCCGTTGTAGTGCGCGATCCCTCGGTTCCCGGCAAACCATGGCGTTCCGTCCGGTGCGATGACCATGTCCAGAACGTAGTGCCCGATGATCTCCTCGACCTGCGGCATTTTCTCCGCGCGCGCCCCGTCGTAGCGGAACAGTCCCGTTTGTGTCCCAATCCACAGAAAGCCCTGACGGTCTTGCCCCATCGCAGTGACCGTCACTGCGCCTAAGCCGAACTGGTCCGCCAGTCTTTCAACTGTGAATCGGGGATGATCAGGATAGGCAACTTGCGACTGCCCGCGCACACCAGCGCTGAACGCGCACACAAGCGCACATGCAGCGGCAATCAGGAATATCGTTCTTCTTGTTCGCACTGACCCTTTCGCCCGCAAAAGGGCAAACGCGCCGGGATGGGCGGTCCCAAACCGCGCTGCTTCGTTCCAGGCTCAAGGTAAGTGATTGATCCGCGAGGGGTAAATCCAACAAAAGTACCGATTTCTAGTACTTACGAATGGTTACTAATTGTGTATGGAGACGTCTTCGTTCCAGCTCTTCTTCCATCTCGCCTTTGTTCGAGCGATGAAAATCGCGGTACCGTCTCTGGCTCCTGTAGCGCTGGCTTTCATGCCAGCGCCTTTATCTTACAGGCAGACGCCATGTACACGCTCGGCCTGCCTGCCTCCATATCTGAACGCCCCTCCGTCCTAGACTCCTAACTCTCCGCCTCGCCTGGTCCTCCTCGGCCCAGACTCTCCAACAAGAGCTTCCTGAACTTCGCTCGCTCTTCCAGCCCCATGTCCACAATCTCAAAGGCCATGTCCTGCGCGCGGTAGTCCCTCATCAGCGCCGTCGCCTGCAGGTTCCGCATGCCCACTTGCATGCGCAGTTGCACCTGCGTCCCGGGCGCCAGGTGCATGTTCGTCGTGGCCAGGCCTCCGGTCAGGCTGACCGTCTTGATATCCAGCCGGCAGTTTTGCTTCAGGTTTGTGCTCACTGCGGAAACCGTTTTTTGCAGCCGCACTCTCGTGTGCCGCCGGTGCCGCAAGAATTTCGAGTTGTGCGGAACTTCCAGCGGCGCCAGCTTCAAGTCTCCTGTTTCAATGCCGCTCTTCGGAGCGTACTCTGCCGCCCATTCCGGCTCTATTTTCTCGAGCGCCTGGAGTGCCGCGATTCGCAACTCCTGCGGATGCATCCAGCCCAATACTTTGCGAGCCTCCAGGATCCGTTTCAGCGCGTTCGCCGATTCCGGTGCCTTCAAGCGCCCCAGTGCTTCAACAGCCCTCACGCGCAGGTACTGCCCGGCTCCCACCGGCAAGTCTCCATCGGCCAGAGTGAGCAGCCTGCCCAGCCCCTCCCGGTCCTCCGTCATCCCGATCTCGTCCACCACCAGCGGCATGATCAACGGGTCCACCCGATCCAGCACGGCCAGCAGGATCCGGCAGCGTCCCGCCGCTCCGCACGATGAAATCTGCCGAATGATTCGGTCCTGTCCTGCCCTCGGGAAATCCCGGATTCGATTGGGCAAGAAAATCTCGGCGGCCCTCGGATCCAGCCGCACCAGCAAGCCCACCATTTCGACGGCCTCGGCATGTGGTCCGCCGCGCACCGTGCTTCTCAAGTACTGCGCCGCCTCTTCCCCAAGGTCCAGCGCCAGATTCGCCACATTCTCCAGATCGTCCCGGAGCTGGCACCGATTGAATCGCAGTGCCAGTTGCTCCATCGCCGTTTTTGGCAGTTGCTTCAGTATCCCGGTCAAGCCGATCGAAACTTGTCGCGCCCGCAGCGCCTCATCCACAAACTCCGGCACGCGCTCTTCAATCCCCATCTTGGCGCGCAGTGTCTTGGCCATGCCCGGCCTTTGCGTCTCCACGCCCGCCAAAAGATCCAGCGCCTGCTCCATCGCTCCATAGCAGCGCTTCGCCGCCGCCTCTTGGCTCAAGCGCACAAATGCCGCGCTCACCAGCGATTGCAAATCCTGGTCCTGCTCTACGTTCAGCCGCATTCCCAGATGTCGCAACGCTTCCGACAACAACTTGGCCCCGGCCTGCGCGTACAACTCCGCCATTTCCGAAAGCCCTGTCGCCGCCCTCTTTCTCGCGTCCGGTTCTTCGCTTTCCGCGCACTTCGCGTAGTTCTGCAAAATGCTGATCGCTTCCGCCACTTCCCCGTTCGCGATCAATCCGGCCACGTAGGACTGCACGTTCTTCGGCGGGATGCACCATGCTTCCGCCGACAACAGCACTTCCCTCTTCACGTTCTCCGGAACGCTCGCCCAAAACTGCCGGTCCAGAATTTCACGGTGCGATTCCACCAGCAGTCCGGCTTCCGCCATCCGGTCTTCGTGTTGACCCAGAATCTTCCGCAATGCCTCGATCTCCTGATTCAAGCGGTCCAGCATCTGCCGCACCGCATTCACCTTGACCTCGCCTCTCTCGAACTGCTCCAGCGCGAACCGGATCGAAAGGTGCTCCGCCAGTTGCACCAGCATTCCCTGATCCAGCTTCTTGTCCTTCCCTTGCTCGGCGATCTGCGCCAGTGCGCTGCGCAACAAGTCCTGCGCCCGGCCCGGCAGTTGCGATACTTGATCCTGGAATTCCATGGCTGCAGCAGCAGGATTCTGTCCCTTACTCACCTTGCCAATGGCTGTTAACGCCCGCAGGATCGCGCATATCTCATCGTCTGTTGGCTCGGTGCCGGCTCCACCCCCACCTTTCGCGCCACCAACTCCCGCTCCAGTTCCAGCACCCGCTCCCATCCCCGCGTTCGTTCCAGCTCCGGCCCCTCGTCCGCCTCCTGACCCAGGGCCCCAACCCAGCCCAGGCCCACTGCTTCCCGCAGCTCCGCTTCCCCCCGCAGGAAACCCAGGACCTGTGCCTGTGCCAACGCCAGTTCCTCTGCCCCCGCCTCCTGCTCCACTTCCTCCGCCTTCGGCGCCAATTCCACCTCCGGCCCCCTCTCCCATACCTGCTCCGCTCGCCTTCGAGCCTTCCGCCGCCGCAATCAATTCCAATAGTTTTTGTGGGTCGTTCAACATCTTCTTGAACGAATCCTGATCCTCTCCGAGTGACGCCGCGGCGATTTGCGCTGCCACGCTGGCGTCTTTCAGCCGCGCGTCCGTCGCTACAAAGCAGATTTCGTTGATGTGAATTCCCCTTGCATTGGCGAGGGCCGTCTTCAGTTGTTGCGCAAGTTCCGCAGGCTTGGCTTTTCCGGTCGGAAATGCGTGGGCAAACTCCGCCAGCTCTTCTTCTTGAATGCAGGGATGAAACTGAATGCTCGCAAGTCCCGCCGCGCTCAGGAGCTGCGCGAACTGCTTTTCCGCTGGCGTGCCTTCCAACGGCACTCCATCCAGCAACAATTGCGCTCCCGTCGCTCCAAGCAGGAGTCCGGCTTCCGCGTCCTCCGGAATTGCCGTGCGCAATTCGCCCCACGCGACTTTCAGTTGTTCATTCGTTCGCGCATGGTCGTATCCGTACAGCCTTGCAAACTTCAAGAGTATGTTCAGGCTGCGAACAAATGCCCGTGCGGCTGTTGCTTTGGGGTCCGACGCCATGCCACCTCGTGTCCAGGTCCCAGTGGTTGCCCTTCACCCCGTGCGGGAGGACATCCTTCCTAGTACGGTAGGCCCCTTGTTTTCGTGTCACAATGGTACAGTCGTCCCATGTGATTGCCCTGCTATCTCGTCTCTCGGACAGTTCTCTCTCCCTGCACCTCCGGACGGCTTTTTCCGCACGAGGACAGGTCTAGTTTTCCAAATCTTGCGCTTTCAGGAGAGCTTATTTCGTCAGCGCCACGCGGCTCTGCCGCCGGCTGCGGTTACCCACATTCGAAGGTTGCGGCAATCCGCCAAGTTCCAGAAGAAGTTTTCGGAGTCGCGACCTTTCATCCAGCTCGATGTCCACAATCTCGAACGCCATTGCTTGCGGCCGAGCGCCGCGCACGATGGCTTGCGCGCGGATGTTCCGTACACCATGTGAGATCTTCAGTGTCAGCAACGATCCGGGCGCGAGGTGCCGGTCCGATGCCCCGATCCCTCCGCCCATGTTCAACTCAGCAATGTTCAGTCTGAGGTTCTCGCGCAAATTCGTGGTCACCGCCGGCACATGCTTCGACAGTTTCAACCGTGCATACCGCCGTTGCCGAATCACTGGCGCATTCAACTCCGGATCCGTCGGCTCCAGCACCAATTCCCGTCGGTCCAGTCCGCTCGCGGCAATACGTTCCATCGCCTGCGCGGGTTCCAGTTTCTGCAAGGCTTGCGCTGCGGCAATCCGCAATTCCGTGTGGTACGCCCAGCGCCAAACTTGTTTTGACTCGAGAATCTGCAACAGCGCCGGACTCACGGCGCTCGCCCTCAGTCTTCCTGCCGCCTCAATGGCCTTGATGCGGATGAATCCCGGCGTGCTGTCGTCCCTTACCAGGTCTACGATTTTCCCGATGCATTCCGTTTGGCCGCTCATCCCCATCTCATCAACGGCCAATGGCCGGATCAGCGGATCCAGCGAGTCGTACACGGCAACCAGCAGACGTCCGCGCGGTTCTGCCGGTGTCGAAGAAAGCTGCCGCACCGCCCGGTCGTGCGACGCGCGTGGCCATTGCGCTAACCGCGCCGGCAACAATTTCTCCACCGATTCCGGCGAGAGTTGGCTCAACAGCCCGATCACTTCCGTCGCTTCCGTCGCCGGGGAAGTGTGCAACGTGTCCACCAGTCGCTGTACCGCTTCGTCGCCCAGGCCGCCAATCAAGTGCCCCAGCAATTCGCAGTCTTCGCGGAATCCGCAATTCGCAAATCGGTTGGTCACGTAGTGCAGCGTTGCCTTCGGCATCAGCGCGAGGATTTCCACCAAGCCATCGGGGATTTGCCCCGAGCGCATCGTGTCTTCGACGAACTCCGGCAGCCTGTCTTCCGCGCCAATTCTTTGCCGCAGCCCGCTTGTCGAACCCGGCCTCAGCGCTTCGACGCTGTCCAGCGAAGCCAGCGATTGCTGCAATGCCGGATAGAACCGCTTCGCGCCCGCCTCCTGGCTCATGCGCACGAACGCCGCGCCCACCAGGGTCTGCAGGTCTGTCTCTCGCTCCACCGAAAGCTGGTTCCCCAGCCGTTGGATCACGTCAATCAGCTGGCTGCCGTCGCCGCTGCCGTAAAATTCTGCCAGGTCCGCCAATCCGATCGCCGTCGTCCTTCGCGCCTCTGGAGCTTCCAACGCCACGCAGGCCGCATACCTCGTCAAAATTTCGTTGACCGTTTTGAGCTCGCCGCGCCTCAACATTTCTTCCAGGAATGCGCGCACGTTGCGCGGCGGCACGCACCACGCTTCATCCGACGTCAGCACTTCCTTCTTGTTTTCTTCCGGGACTTGCAGCCAAAACTCCTGGTCCAGCAGCTCCGTGTACGACTGCATCTGGATTCCTGCGCTCGCCATCGTTTCTTCTTGTTGCGACAGGATTTTCCGTAGGGCTTCAATCTCCGAGTTCATGCGGTCCAGCAACTGCTTCACCGCGTTCACCCGCAACTCGCCGCGTTCGTAACTGTCCAGGGCAAACCGGATCGCCACGTGCTCCGCCAATTTCAGCAGCATCGGCTTGTCCGGTTTGTCCATCGGCGCCTGCGCTGCCAAGCCCGCTAGCGCTTGTTGCAATGTGTACTGCGCGCGTACCGGCAGCGACGTCAATCTCGATTGGAACGACGCGGTATCCATCCGGCTCTCGGGATCCTTTCGCGCCTTTCCTAGCTGCGCGAACAACCCGATCATCGAGCGGACGTCCTCCTCCGCCACGGCGTAGTCGCCGCCCCCCATTCCTCCGCCGGCGCCCGGCATTCCGCCAGGCCCGCCGCCTAACACAGCCCCACGTAGCATCGCGGAGGCTGTCAGCCATTTTCCTGGTTCGGCCCCCCCGCCACCGCCTACCCCACCTCCGCCGCCAACTCCTGTTCCCCCGCCGCCGGTTCCCCCTCCAGCGCCAAATCCAGCCCCGCCACCCGTTCCACTTCCTCCACCACCAACGCCACCTCCGCCGCCAACTCCCCCTCCACCTCCAGTCCCAGTGCCGCCTCCAAATCCTCCGCCGCCAGTGCCACCGCCGCCACCAGTGCCAAATCCCCCACCCCCGCCAGTTCCGCCACCACCCGGCCCGCCGCCGACACCACCACCCCCGCCAGTTCCGGTGCCGCCTCCAAATCCTCCGCCGCCAGTGCCACCGCCGCCAC
>Ga0187778_10003563_pt1 | contig 10421 bp, 19 predicted proteins | sample 1015_Q2_SP5_20_M_FD_132418 | JGI IMG/M metagenome (GOLD analysis project Ga0187778, IMG submission 132418) | Tropical peat soil microbial communities from peatlands in Department of Meta, Colombia - 1015_Q2_SP5_20_MG | ecosystem: Environmental > Terrestrial > Soil > Wetlands > Peat | place...
GAGCTGGCCGGCGAGCTGGCCGGCGAGCTGGCCGACGAGCTGGCCGCCGAGCTGGCCGTAGAGCTGGCCGGCGAGCTGGCCGCCGAACTGGCCGTCGAGCTGGCCGTCGAGCTGGCCGCGGAGCTGGCCGTGGAGCTGGCCATCGAGCTGGCCGACGAGCTGGCCAGCGAGCTGGCCGCGGAGCTGGCCGGCGAGCTGGCCGGCGAGCTGGCCGACGAGCTGGCCGCCGAGCTGGCCGTAGAGCTGGTCGTAGAGCTGGCTGTCGAGCTGGCCGCGGAGCTGATCGACGAGCTGGCCGGCGAGCTGGCCGGCGAGCTGGTCGCCGAGCTGGCCGACGAGCTGGCCGTCGAGCTGGTCATTCATAGTGTAACGTTGTGCCATTCGTCGGCTCTTACGTCCAGCTCAAACGTGGAGCCCACGCGATCTACGCGATCGTGTGATGATCGTCGTTGGCACGCGAGAGCCGCCAACCGTGCCCGTCGTCTTGGCGTTGTAGAGCCGCACGACCGCGAGCGTCGAGATGAGGCCCGAGGCGAATAGAGCGCCCAATAGCGCCTGTTTCCACGGCACGCCAACGATCATCATCGGCGGCGCAATAAGTAGCGTACGCGCTAGCGTCCAGCCCGCCAGCTTCATGCCCGAGCCAGTATGGCCCTCTAGCGCGGCGGCTGCGCTCCGATATGTTGGTAGCCTCGGATCAGCGGGCACGTGCTAGGAGCCCCCGTTGCTTGAGCTTAGCCTCGTCTTGCTGGAGTCGCTTCCATGTATGGTACGAGTTGAAGATCGCCGCGATCGCGATCACCGCGGTGGCGATGGTTGAGAACGAGATCGCCGTCGCGCCCGATAGCGCGCCCAGGGGCTTACGTGGCGCGACAGGCGGGCCATAAGCGCCGGCCGGATTCCATCCGCCGGGCGGCACCCATGGGCCGGTGAAGTAGCCCTCTTGCGCGGCGATCCAGCCGCTAACTTCCGGCGTGTATCCGTATGCCGTGCTTAGCTCGGCGTCGGTGGGAATGTCACCGAGCTGCGTATCGAAGTATAGCCCTTGCTCGCCATTCTGATTGAATTGTGGATCGAACGGGCAAAGGAATTGCCCATTGCCGCCGTAGCTGTAACCGATTTCGTTCGGGTACTGGCCAGCAACTTCCTGGCCGAGTGGCGCGAGGATGAAACCGAGCATCGACCCTACGCTATCACGTTTGTGGACGAGCCGGAAAAGCGAGTCTCCACATCACGAGCGCGCCGATAACGCCTAGCCCAGCGATGAGCGCGATCGTCCAGTTCGACATCGGCGTTTCGACCGTGCCCGATCCCGTCGCGGTAACCGTTGCGGTCGGCGCTGCATCGCGCAGCGTCGAATCGGTGCCGTATGGATCCATGCCGGCAGTGATCGCGGGCGTTTGCGTCGGCTGATTTCCTGTCATCGCGGCCCACGACGCCGCGTCCATGCCCGATGGATAGCCGGTCTCGACATTCGGCGGCTGCGTATACGCCCACGGTTCATCGGGTGTCGTGCAATGCGGACAACCGAGCTGCATCGTAGTCGTGCCCGGCGCGACGCCGACGGTGGGGGTGAAGCGGATCATGCGCGCCTACGCCCCCGGTTGATGGATAGCAGGGCTAGAAAGAGTGCGATCCCGCCCGCAGCGATCCCACCAATGAGGAGCCAATTGATGCCGGTGTAGACTTGCGACGCCGGCCAGCCGCCCGCGATCAGCGCCGAGGCATTGCCGTCGTCGATCGCGCCACCGGCTGGATTGGTGAGCTGGCCGCCGTTCCACACGCCGATGTTCGAGCCGTCGGGCAGGGTGCACGAGGCGCCCGATGCCATCTGACCACGCGCCGACGTGCAGGCCGGGAAGTCACCGAGCCCGCCAAGGCCGTTTGGTGTGGTGTTCGGATCGAACTGCCACGATGGGATGATGCCGAGGCTCATGACAGGCATGGGCTACCTCTTGAGCATGTAGGCGATGCCCAGGACGCCGACGACGATCGCCGCGATGCCAAGCGGTGAGGCATACCAGGCTGTCGGTGCAGTCGCCTTGGGTTTGGGCTGGCCGGCTTGGATCGCGGCAGTTGCGGTCTGCGCGCCAGCCGTCAAGAACGAGACTAGGCCGCCACCACCACCACCGCCGCCGCCGCCGCCGGAACTAGATTTGCTACTCGATGGGCTCGATGCGGACGTCGATGGCGTTAGCGAACCGCCGGCCGAGATGCAGTCGTTTACGCAACTCTGGTATTGATCTGAATCGGGCGAGTCGCCTGACGGGCCATACATGGACGTGCAATCATCGGTACAGAAATCACCGAGGCCACGGAGCTGCGGATAGCCGATTCCTTGAGGCCCATTGACGCCGAATAGAAGCATGGTGGGAGCCTATCACGTCTTGGTCATTGCTGGCGCGGATCGCGCTGGACAGCCCCTACGCCCCATCTTGTGGCCGAGAGCTACCAGTAGAAGCATGGCGCCGCCTGCGATCAGCACCGGCCCGTAGGGATACCTGAGATACCAGATGTAAGCGTTTAGGACCGGCACCGCTTGCGAAAGTCCGACGCCTTGGGCGCCACCACCTGGCGATGGGTTGAGCCCCTCGATCGTCTGGAGCTGGCCGAGTACGGTCGAGAACGCCGGATCTTGGAGTACCGCGCTCGCGGTTACGGCCGTGCTGCCGATGCTGGAAAAAAGGCTATCGATGTCCGAAGCCGTATCGCCGAGGTGCATCACGATGCTACCGCCTTGTGTCTGCGCTCATATAGACGATATCCGCCGTAACCAAGCGCGCCAATTGCAGCTAGGACGAGTGCGGTTTTCCAGCCAAATGCACCGAGCGACGTCGCAACGGGCGATTGCGCCTGCGCTTGCGCCTGCGCCTGTGCCTGCGTTTGCGCTTGCGCCTGCGCGACATTTGGCATTGTGGCTGCCGTCGCTACCATCGCCTCGCAGATGCCCGTCGAGGCATCACACGTTTGCCCGGACGGGCAATCGCTATCGACACTGCAAAGCGGCGCGTTCACGATCGCGCATACCGGATCGTTGGGATCATAGCTAGGGCTTCCCGGCGTGCACGGGTCGTTCTCGGTGATCGTGTCGCCAAGGCCGTAGACGGAAAGCATGAACCGACTCTATCATGTCGGCGATGACCCCGCGTCAGAAGTGGATCCTTGCTGGATTGGGCCTCGCAACTCTCATCGGCGTAATCGTCTATGCCAAGCGTAAGGGCACGAGCTTGGGCCGCGTGCGATTCGTCCCCGAGCGATGGACCGAGGCTCCCGTCGTCGATAGCTATAGCGATGGCAATGCGACGACGACCTTGCGTAGCTCGCCCGATATGCCGATCGAGCAGCGGCTCGCATCGATCCAGGGCCTCGTGTACAAGAGCGTGCAGGATCCGATGATGAGAAAGCTCGCGCTCGAAGTGACCTCGCACTGCCCCGAGCGCGATGGCGAGTGCGAGGCCAAAGCCGTCTATGACTTCGTGAAACAAAATGTTCGCTACACAGGCGATGTCGCGCCCATCAAGCAACCCGATGGATCGATCGAGGGCATCGATCTCTATCAGAGCGCGCGTCGTACGCTGGAGTTTGGCGGCGGGGACTGCGATGACCAAAGTATTGTAGCTGCCACGCTTTTATCCCTAAACGGGATCACGCCGCGCCTTCGCGTGATGAAGGAGCGCAAGAACGACGACTGGTCTCACATCTTCGTCGTCGCCGGTTTGCCCAAGAACGAGCCTACGCACTGGATCGCCGCCGACACGACCTTGCCGGGCACGAATAAGTTTGGCGTCGAGGTCCCGTATGCCGAGGCGCTCGATTTTCCGGCGTGATACGGTAGGTTCCAATGGCGACAAAACGAAAGAAACGAAAGTCACGGGGGCTCGGTTTGGCACCGCAAGAGCATCTTCATGACATGAGTCGATATGTCAACGCTGCCGCCTCGACCTACGAGCGCGCTATATCGACGGACAGGTGTAAGCACGCTGGCCTGGAGCTATCGCAGGCACAATTTTATTTGGGTTTGGCCGAAGCTCACCTACGATCGGGCGGTAAGACGACCCTACGCCAAAAGCGCGCACTCGATGCACTAGGGCGTAAGATCAACGAAGCGACATTTTCGTACTTCGATGGTCCATGCCTGCGCAAAACAGCTTACGGGGATTAAACATGCTCGGACTCGCCGCGGCGCCGACCGCCGATGACATTAGCGGTTTTCTTGCAAACTATCCCGCCGGCACACCGCCGCCCGCCTCGGACGTTGCGGGTTTCCTCAAGATGTACACGGGCGACGATCGACAGACCGCCGCACAGGAGCTTGTCACAGCCGGCGTTGATCCGGCCACCGTGACGATGGCGATGAGCTTCCTTAGTTCGGCATCGGTATTCAACTCGAAGATATGGATCGCGCTTGCGACCATCTCGGCGATCGCGAGTGGCTATCACGGCGTGCGGCGACATAACGGCTCGGTCTTGTACGGGCTGCTCTGGTTTACGCTCGGCGGGATATTCCCGGTGATCACGCCGACGATCGCGATCGCGCAGGGCTTCGGCGAGCCGCAGAGCTAGCGGCGCTGCAACGCTGCGAGCACTTCTGCCGGCACGAACCGGAGCGCCTTGCCCATGCGAAGGTGCGGGATCTCGCCGGCCTTGACCATGCGGCGTACGGTAGATGTCGAGACGCCTAGAAACTCGGCGATCTCGTCGATGTCTACCGCATGATCGGGCACGTGATCGGGCCTCGCCTGGGCTAGCAGCTCTTGCAATGACGTCTGCGCGTCGCTCTGAACGTACGCCAGCAGATCGATCGTCGGCAGAAACCAGTCGTGGCGCAATCGTGATGTGGCGTGCGCGGCCGTAATCGCCTGCATTGCGGCGGCGGGATCATCGACGGGGATGAGCCCTATCAAGTAGACCTCGAATGCACTATCGGCATCGATCGCGCGTAAACGCTCGGCGATCTGTGCGCCGCGGACGCCTTCGATCTTGATCGGAGATAGCCCGCCCGCATGGACCTGCACGAACATCACCCACGATTGATCCTCGGCCAAGGGCGAGAGCGAATCGGCGGTGTGGGGCGAGAGTACGATCACGTGGTCAGCCGTGATCAACGTGAGCCGCCCCCGACTACGAAGATCCGCCTACTTAGATACCAGGCTTATCCGGTGGCGCTCAAATGCTCCATAATTACGTAGTGATATCGACAGCTTAACAATACTTTGGCATGGTATCCATCATGCAAGTCGTCACACGGCACGGGGGCGGCTCCCACTACGTTCGGCCCGATCGCGTCTACCGCACGGGCGTTCTGACTTCGACGATGGGCTATCAGCCCGGCCAGGACGTGCAGGCCGTCGCCGCCGCGTTCACACAATACCCGATCGATCTATCGCTGCCGGCATCGCCCGCAGCGGCGGGGACGTCGGGGTTGCGCGGGCCGGGGCCACTCGGCGCGGGTACGAGCATGGGCTATTTCAAAAAGCTCGCGCTTCGCTATCGCCTCTGGAAAGCGCGTCGCGCTGCCGGCGTGCACGGCCTTGCCAACTTCATGCCCCGTCGCGCCGCTGGCGTGCGCGGCCTTGCCGACTTCACGCCCAATGCCTTCGATCCGAGCAAGGGCATCTCGTACACGCAAGTCGGCCGTCAGATCTCGCCCGAGCTAGTGAGCAAGGCGACGATGGTCAACTACCTAATGTCGGGGTCGCTCGCGCAGGAGCAGGCGCAGGCGCAGGCGGGCACGAGTGCCGAGCATTGGTGGAATCAGCGATGGAACGGCTAACCCATGAAACCCGTTTTGACACTCGCGGGCGTCGGCGAGGGCCTTTCCGCCTATCGCGAGTGCCGGTGTGTTCTCAACCCTCGCACCAAGCGTGGCGTGGAAGTCTGCCGCGTCCCCAAGAGCAAGAAACATCGCAGCGGCGTCGTGTTTGCCGGTAGCTGCAACAACCCCAAGAAAAGCAAGTAGGAGCGAATCGATCATGAAGCGTCACCACCTGATGGGCGAAGTTAGTCTCTTGGGCCTCGATGAATTCGGCCAAAACCCCGGCATGAATCCCTTGTGGGGCGCCGCGATCGGCGGCGGTGTTGCCGGCATCACGTCGATCACGATCCAGCAAACGCAGGCGGGCCAGCCCATCGCTCAAGACGCCTCATTTTGGGGCTTCATGGCGGGCCTCGGTGCTACGGGCGTGCTCTACGCCATGAAGTCGACGCGTCACGCGGCGTTCGGATCGGCGCTCGCTGCATTCTTCGCGTCGGGCCTGCCATGGCTATCACAAAAGCTGTTCGGCACACTCCAGGTGCCTGCGGCTGCGATGGCGACCACCACGGCGCCGACGACGGTGCCGGCCGGTACGACGGTGGTTGCGCCGACGGCGGTGCCGGCGGGCACGAGCGGCGTCGGTATGGCCAAGATCCAGGCACTCAACGGCGGTCATGGCCTCGGCATTCCCAAGGTCAAGTACCTCAATGGCCTGGGCCTGCCGACGATCGCGCCGCAGCCCCCGGCCGTGGGCGCAATCCCCGGCGTCGCCGGCCCCGCGTTCGCGGGCGCACAGCTCGGCGCGGCTCGGCCGCCGGTGAGCCTACTCGGCAGCCCGACCCCGGCCTCGCGCCAGGTCTCGCTCCTCGGCGGGCCTCCCGTGCACGGTCTATCGGCCGCGTATGGCGCCACGCTCCTCGGGGGTGGCCGCTAGCTCTCGTCCCTCGCCGCGGTGAGCGCGGCCGTTACGTGTTCATGGCTCCGTCGTGGGGGACGTCCCCCACGTCCTAGCGGAGCTTTGCTCGAAAACTCACAAGGAGAAACTGTCATGGCTGGAACTGTTGGCGTTGCACCCGGTACGACCACCCTCACGCTGCCCGATGGGCGCACTGTCGCGATCTCGGACTGGATCGACGATAAGCTCTACTCCACGGTCCAAGTGAACAACGGGCAAACCTCGCCCGTCGAGGCGTTCACGGCGGGCCGCAGCCAGCCGATTCCCGGCGGTACGCGCGCGTCGACCCGCGTGGATACCAACGTCCCGCGTAACGGCGATTCGGGCCTGCCGCAGAGCTGGGAGATGTACATCTACGGCATCGGGGTCAAGATGGTGCGCGTGATGCGCCCGCCGACGGGGCAAACCCAGCCCGTGCTCGCCGATGGCTCGGGCGCGCTGTCGGATCCGCCGACGCTCCGTACGCTGTTCAACTTCGATCGCGTGACGTACCTGGAGTTCACCTACAACGGCAAGAACTACACGTACGGCGTCATGCAGGACTACCCCCAAGGTCACGGCTATTGGGTGTTCTCCACCAACTCGGCGTTCGAGCTGGCGCAGAATGGCGTGCCCTCGCCGCGTGATCGCAACGCGCTCGTCCTGCCGATCGACATTCGCGAAAACCTCGGCTTCAAGATGAGCTTCCAGCCCGAGGCGCCGATCGTGATCAATCAGCCGGCGTCCGATGGAAACGTCGCGGCGCCGCTGACGTTCGCTGACGTCAAGACCTACCTCTATGGGTTGGTCAAGCGCAGCGTCGTGTAAGCGAAAACCGAAAAAGACGGTTGTTCATAGGCCCCGCAAGGGGCCTTTTGTTTTTCGGCCACTAGTTCGTCCGCTTTTTCTTCGCTACCAAGATCGCCCGCGCCCAAAATGCCACGCCCACGATCTCGGGGACTTCACGCCAGCTCTTGCCGACGATCCCGGCCAGGTATTCCACCACGTCGTTCCAGTGCTCCTCTTGGTTGGATAGCTCCATGGTGATGACGAACGTATCGGCCACATCGTCGGGATCGACTGGATCTAGGTACTCTTTGAGTCTTGCGTCGGCTTCCTTTCGGCAGAACTTCTCTCGCCAGCCCGACGGCCCGCGTGCCAGGTAGATCTTTGGGCCGATCACCGGACGCTCGAACGTTACGGGTTCGTGATAGGGTTCTTTGGTCGCCTTCAAGATCAACGGCGACGAGGAGCTAGCCATGGGTCGTCTTCCTTCGCATTGGGCCGATCGCCTCATCACGATGCGTAGCCCGTTCTCGATGCCCGGAGAACTGATCATCACCGCCGGTCAGACGGGTATTCAGTTTCCCGAAGCGACGTTCATGAACAACGTCGACAAGCCGGGTGAATTCCATCGCATGATCCCGCGTGTCGTCGCGCTCGACGACGATAACATCCCGCTCACGACTCAGCCGGATCAAGAGCTGCTCCAGAGCCTCGTTCGGGTCACGGTGAACGATTTGGGCAAGAACCAGATCATCACAAAAAATCCCACGCTCATGTCGATCTTGACCAAGGGTACGAGCGAACGATCGTGGGAGTGGGCCGATCCCTACTACCTCGTGCGCTCCGAGAGCTTTCAGGTCGTGATCGATTGCGTCAACACGACGTTCCCGGTCATCACAGACTTGGCCGCGCTCAAGATCGCGATCGACTTCCAAGGTTTCCTCTGCGTCGTGGCGCCGGCCTCGAACGCCCGATAAAATCTACTCGGGGGGTACGACACATGGCCATGGGAAACTCGTCGGTCAAGACGTTGGCCGTCCCCTTCTTAGGGGAGGGGGCCTCCAATGGGCCGGGGCCGCTCGTCATCGCCGGTCCTCGGCCGCTTCGCGTGCTCGTTCGCAATGTCGGCGCGCAGCCTGTCCTCGTCGCCTACGACGCCTCTGCGTTCAATAGCAGCTCGATCGCGACGGGAGCGACGTTCACGCTCCCTCTGGCTGTCACCGAGGTGTTCGTGCTAGCGCCGCGCCAGGCCCTCTACGCCATCGCTCTTGGCGGCGGGCCTAGTCTGGTCTCGGTCGCAATCTCCGAGGCGATCGGCGAGGTCGAGGGCGGGGAGAACTTCCGGGCTAGCGTCATCGCCTAGCGAACCTTCTAGTCGATCGCGCGTCTCGCAAGCCCACGCCCAATCGGCTAGCTCGCACAGCGCGCGCTCGATCTTTTCTTCGTCCGTCACCATCTGCGGTCGACCTATCTCGCATGGTTGAATCGGGGGCGCAAGCAGCCTAGAGTCAAAAGCGTGATCCCTGATCTCGGGCAAACCAAGGCGCTGATCGTCGTATTCGCGATGCATGGCTGCGGCCCGTGCGAGGAGTTTCTGCCCAGGCTCGCGCAGAAGATCGACGCCGCACAGAAGGCCGGCGTTCCGCTACACGTCTGGTCACCGGGTGAGCCGATCGCGCCGGGCGAGATCCCGGTGCTCTACTACGATGCCGCCGCGCAAAGCGACGAGTTACAGGATTTCGCCGACCGCTTGGGGATCACGGCGACGCCTACGACGTGCCTGATGACTCGTGGCGGTACGTACAAGGTCGAGGGCTCGATGGCGCCCGACGACATCGATAGGCTCCTTGGCGCCGCGCAGAACGCTAATCGCTAGCTAGCCGCTCGTCTTGGGGCGCTTGGTCATGTACTCGCCAGCCATGGGCGGTTGCGGCGTACGGCGCTCGCTCTCCGTGCCGTTCTCCTCGGATTCATGCTCGCGCATCGCGTATTCGCGCACGCCGCGCACGGGCGTTAGATCAAACGCGGCGTCTACCTTGCCCTCCAGGCGCGAGAGCACCGAGACTTGTTTGGTGATCGCCTTGGTGATCTCGTTGTGCGCGTCGATGTCAGACTTGAAGCCGTCTTGGATCGTCTTGGTGCGGGCATCCTCCGCGGTAGCCCACACCTTGGTGCGCTCGCTCTCGGTCTGCGTCCAGCGATCGATGAGCCTCATCGCGATTCGATAGCCGACAAATACGATCAGCCCGGAGATCCCGAGCTGAATGATGAGCTGCTGCCACTGCGCGCTCATTTATGCGCGACGGATCGCGCCTTCGACCCTCTGCCGGAACTGGCCGGATACGCACTTGAGGAAGGCGCTATGGCTACGGCCCTTGCACGCACGTGCGGCGTTCGCCATGCCGCGACGAAACTCCACGGGCGGCGGCGTGGGCTTTTTGCGCGGACCACAGCCCTTGCCGAGTCGGCCGGCAAACGAGATCGTCTTGCCGCGCTTGGTCGTGAATTCGACCATGTGGCGTGCGCAGCCGGTGCTTTTCTTGAACCGCTTGGTAGCGGCGGATGAATGGGCCTTTGCCATGATGCTTACCTCTTTACTGGCTTGATGGGGCGCACCGGGCGCGTGCAGCATCCCGATCCGTTGCTATTGCTTGCAAGCATGGTGGCAAGTTTACACTGATCCACGCGTAGCCCGCAAATCATGTACTCTCGGGGGGCGTGAGCTTCATCGGCACCGTAGAGGATTGGCGTGACCTCGTAACCGCGCAGGCAGGCGATGTCCCCGTCGAGTACCTACTCGCATGGATCTTGCGCGAGTCCAACGGTAGCCCTTGCTCGTGGACCAAGTCACAAGAGGCCGGCATTTTTCAGCTCATGCCGCCTGACAACATCGCGCAGGGGGGTACGACGCTCGCGGCAATGCATCCTGTGCCACCCTGTACGGCC
>Ga0187778_10003566_pt1 | contig 10419 bp, 10 predicted proteins | sample 1015_Q2_SP5_20_M_FD_132418 | JGI IMG/M metagenome (GOLD analysis project Ga0187778, IMG submission 132418) | Tropical peat soil microbial communities from peatlands in Department of Meta, Colombia - 1015_Q2_SP5_20_MG | ecosystem: Environmental > Terrestrial > Soil > Wetlands > Peat | place...
CCGACCGCCAGCGCGCGAAAGCTCATCCCGATCCCCGCCACACCCGCGGCCGCGAGGGTACCTGGACGGTGCAGCAGTCGCGTCAGTCCGGCGGTCAGCGCCTGACCCGCAGCCCAGAGCGTCGTCGCGAGCAGCCAGCCCGAGAACGGGAAGCCGGCCACGAGGAAGATCGGGAGCGCGACGGCGAGCAGGAGCCCGCTGGCGGCGACCGACGCGAGCCGGCCGGGAACCGGGCGGGGCGTGGAGAAGACGCTGCCGCTCACTTGAGCGCGTCCCCGTAGGTCTTGTAGACGACCGCGATGCTCGCCGGCACGCCGACGACGGCGCCTCCGAGCGCGCCGTAGGCCCAGTTGCCGGCAGCCCACCCGACGAGGGAGCCGATCCCGATCGACGCGGCCGTCGTCCCGAGCAGCAGACCGCCTGCCCCGGCAGGCGAAAACGTGGGGCGCGGCGACGGCTCCATCGCGCGGAGCATACCAGGCTGAGTTTCCGACTTTGTGACACCGTGAATCGGCTTTCCGACTTCTATTTCGACCGACTTCGTTACGGACTAGGATGACGTCGTGGAGCGACTCGTGCTCGTCCACGGCAGCGTCACCGGCGGCCGTGCCACGTGGAGCGCACAGCGCACGGGACTGCGGGAGCGCTACGAGCTCGTCGTGCTCGAGCGCCCGGGCTTCCCGCCAGGGCCACCGGTGGAGCGGGTCGACTTCGAGGAGCACGCCTCCCTCGTCGCGGAGGGGCTTCGCCGGGGCGACCACCTCGTCGGGCATTCCTACGGCGGGGTGATCGCGCTGCTCGCCGCGGCGCGGAGCTCCGCACCTCTCGGGTCGCTCACCGTGCTCGAACCGCCCTGCATGAGCGTCGCTCTCGGAGTCCAGGCGGTCGACCGCTTCATCGAAGACGGCATCGCCTGGTGGACGACGGGGCCGACCGACGACCCGGACGCGTTCCTGCGCGGCTTCCTCCGCTACGTCGGGTCGGCGTACGAGCCGCCGTCACCCTTGCCGCCCGAGCTCGAACAGGGGGCGCGAACGCTGATCGTCGAGCGTGCGCCGTGGGAGGCAAAGATCCCGCTCGAGGAGCTTGCAGCCGAGCCGTTCCCGAAGCTCGTCGTCTCGGGAGCCCACCATCCCGCGTTCGACGCCGTCTGCGACGTGCTCACCGGCGAGCTCGGGGCGGAGCGGCTCGTCCTGCCCGGCTTCGGCCACAACCCGCAACTCCACCCGGACTTCAACGACCTGCTAGGGGAGTTCGTCGAGCGCGCGTCCGACGCGGCCTCGCAGCCCTAGAACCGGCACGCGAGACCCGGACCGAGACGCAGAGCGAGACCCGGACCGAGACGCAGACCGAGACCGAGACCAGACCGAGACCAGACCGAGGCCGAGACCGAGACCAGACCGAGGCCGAGACCTCGTACCAGCACGCGGAGGTGTTCTCGGGGCGTCGTCCGAGGAAGTAACAGACTGTCACTTTCGCCGAAGACGACACGAAGTCGGAATGCTCCCGTACGCCTTCGCGCGGCACGCTTCAGCTGTGACTGCCCAGGCGCCACGGCTCGATCGTCGTCTCGTCGCGGCTGTGGGCCACCTCGACGACGAGCGGGATTCGATCGCAGCAACCAACCGGCGCGTGGGCGAGTTCGCAGAGCTCATCGGCCTTCACCGGCCGAGCTATCAGCAGGTGAGGCTCCTCGTCCATGAAGCGCGACGTCGCGAGCGTGCGCGCCGCGCCGCGCGCGATCTGATGCTGGACGTCGCGTTTCGGCGACGCCCGCCGCACGCGCTCCTGGATCTGCTCGGCGAGTGAGCGAAGCGTCCCGATGCCAAGTGACAGTCTGTTACAAGGCTCTCAGCGCGCCGGGACCGGACGCGCGGCTTGGGTGGATCGGCGCGGCGGCGGGACTCAGGCGCTTCGGCGCGCCTCGGCTCGGTCGCCCGCGTCGGGCCGCTCGGTCGCGGCCCGCCCACGTTCCGCCTCGCGGCGGCGGACGCGCGGGTTCGCCAGCTTGACGATCTCGAGCAGGTACACGATGTAGACCGAGAACGCCAGCGCGCCAAGGGCGATCGCGGACACGGCGACCGCTCCCCACGGATGCCACCGACCTCCCTCGCGGAAGGGCACGAACCGGGTCGCGAGCGCCGCGGCCGCGAGCGTCGCGCACCACGCCCACATCGTGAGCGCCGCCCGCCGCTGCGAGAAGCCGATGTTGACGAAGCGGTGGTGGAGATGGCTGCGGTCGGCCGCGTACACCGGCACGCCGTACTTGACGCGCTTGGCGACGACGAAGGACGTGTCGATGATCGGCACGGCCAGCACGAGCAGCGGCAAGAAGAGGACGACGGTCGACGCCGTCTTCAAGAGACCGGCGACCGCGACCGTCGCGAGCGTGTAGCCGAGCACGAGCGCACCGGAGTCGCCCATGAAGATCCTCGCCGGGAAGAAGTTGTGGCGAAGGAAGCCGAGACACGCGCCGGCGACCGCGGCCGAGAGGATCGCCGCGTCGGTCTTCCCGAGCGAGAGCGCGAGCACGGCGAACGTCGCTCCCGAGATCCCGCAGACGCCCGCGGCGAGTCCGTCGAGGCCGTCGAGGAAGTTGACCATGTTCATGACGGCCACGATCCAGACCGCGGTGAGCGGGACGCCGACTCCGCTCGGCAGGTTGACGGCGCCGAGGAACGGGAACGTGAAGTGGTCGATCCAGACTCCGAACGCCGTCGGGATCGCCGCCGCGACGACCTGACCCGCCAGCTTGGGGAGCGGTGCGAGCCCCTTGAAGTCGTCGACCGCGCCGACCACGCAGGCGACGGCCGCTCCGATCACGACGCCTCGCATCTCGCCCGCGAGGTCGAGGAAGGCGAGCGCCGGGACGAGGACGCCGAGGAAGATCGCGAGCCCGCCGAGCCTCGGGATCGGGCGCCTGTTGAGGCGCCTCCCGTCCGGCTCGTCGACGGCGCCGAGCAGCCGCGCCATCCCGCCGACGGCCGGTGTCAGGAGGATCACGATCGCGAGCGCGATCGCCGCGCCGTAGAGCACCTCGGGGTGGGCCCGGAGGTCGTGCACGCCGCCTATTTCGTGCCGTAGAGCCGGTCGCCTGCGTCGCCGAGTCCCGGGACGATGTAGCCCTTCTCGTTCAGCCCCCGGTCGACCGATGCGACGACGATCGAGACATCCGGATGCTCGCGGTGGATCCTCGCGATCCCCTCCGGGGCGGCGATCAGCGCGATCAGCCGCACCGACGTGGCGCCCGCCGCCTTCACGGTCGCGACCGCGGCGGCCGTCGAGTTGCCCGTCGCGAGCATCGGGTCGAGGAGCAGCACGTCGCGGTCCGAGATGTCGTGCGGCAGCTTCACGTAGTACTCCACCGGCTCGAGCGTCTCCTCGTTGCGGTACAGCCCGATGAAGCCGACACGCGCGCCCGGGATGAGCGAGAGGACCGCGTCGAGCATGCCGACCCCCGCCCGGAGGATCGGGCAGACCGCGACCTTCTTGCCGGAGATCCGCCGCGCGGTCGTCTGCTCGAGCGGCGTCTCGATCTCCACCTCCTCGTCGGCGAGGTCCTTCGTCGCCTCGTACGAGAGCAGGAGAGTGAGCTCGTTCACGAGCAGCCGGAACTGCTGCGTCGTCGTGGTGACGTCCCGCAGGAGCCCCAGCTTGTGCTGGACGAGCGGGTGGTCGACCTCGACCACGGCGCCGGCGGCAACGCTCACGCGTACCCCGTGTAGCCGCGGAAGCCCGGGTAGAGCGGACGCCGGGCGCAGATCGCCTCGGTTCGCGCCGCGAGCGCGGCGACGTCCGCGCGGTCCGAGAGCGCCGCGCACACGATCCGTCCGACCTCGCGGAAGTCCTCCTCGTCGAAGCCGCGCATCGTGGCCGCCGGCGTCCCCATCCGCACGCCCGAGGCGACGGTCGGCGGCCGCTCGTCGTACGGAACCGTGTTCCGGTTCACGGTCAGCTTGACCTCGTGCAGCCGCTCCTCGGCGTCCTTTCCGGTCCACTCGGTTCGCCGCAGGTCGAGCTGGAGGAGATGCGTGTCGGTGCCGCCGGTGAGCACGTGGAGCCCGCCGTCGATCAACTCCGCCGAGAGTGCATCGGCGTTCGCACGCACCTGCCGCTGGTACTCGCGGAACGCCTCGGTCGCCGCGATCTTGAAGCAGGTCGCCTTGGCCGCGATCACGTGCTCGAGCGGGCCGCCCTGCATGCCCGGGAACACCGCCCGGTCGAGAGCCTGCGCGTGCTCCTCCTTGCAGAGCACGAAGCCCGAGCGGGGACCTGCCAGCGTCTTGTGGGTGGTGGACGTGACGAAGTCGCAGTCCTTGACGGGATTCGGGTGGAGCCCCGCGGCGACGAGCCCGGAGAAGTGCGCCATGTCGCACATCAGGAGCGCCTCGACCTCGTCCGCGATCCGGCGGAACTTCCACGTCTCGACCGTCCGGGGATAGGCGGAGCCGCCGCAGACGATCAGCCTCGGCCGGTGCTCCTTCGCGAGCGCGAGCACCTCGTCGTAGTCCACGAGGCTCGTCTCCCGCGAGACCCCGTAGTGGACGATCGAGTAGAGACGGCCGGAGAAGTTGACCTTCAGGCCGTGGGTCAGGTGACCACCGTGGTCGAGGCGGAGCGAGAGGATCGTGTCGCCCGGCTGGAGGCACGCGAAGTAGGCGGCCATGTTCGCCTGCGCGCCCGCATGCGGCTGGACGTTCGCGTGCTCGGCGCCGAACAGCTCCTTCGCACGGTCGATCGCGAGCTGCTCGATCTCGTCGACGACCTCGCAGCCGCCGTAGTAGCGCCTCCCCGGATACCCCTCGGCGTACTTGTTGGTCGCGACGCTGCCGACCGCCTCGAGCACCGCCGGCCACGTGAAGTTCTCCGACGCGATCAGCTCGACCTGGCCGCGCTGCCGGTCGAGCTCACGGCCGAGCAGCTCCGCGATCTCCGGGTCGTTCGCGCCGAGCCCGCCCGAGCGAAGCAGCGCAAGCGTCTCGGCGACGACCGCCATGCGGGGCATGCTAGTCGCCCCGCGGTGCCGGCGCAGCCCCGGCCAGCAGCCCTGCGAGGAGCTCGATCCCCTCGCGCAGGTTCTCCTGCGAGTTCGCGTACGAGAGCCGCATGTACCCCTCGCCGTGGACGCCGAATGCCGTTCCCGCGAGCAGTGCGACGCCCGCCTCGTCCAGAAGGCGGTCCTGCAGCTGCCGCGCGCTGAAGCCCGTCCCGGCGATGTTCGGGAACGCGTAGAACGCCCCGGCCGGCTGGACGCACGACACGCCCGGGATGCCATTGAGGAGGTCGACGACCAGGCGCCGGCGCACGCGGAACTCCGCCAGCATCGCCTCGACGTCGTCCCACGGCCCGGTCAGCGCGGCGACACCAGCGAGCTGCGACGCCGGCGGCGTGCACGAATGGCAGTTGATGAAGAGACGCGTGAGCGGCTCGACGAGCGGTGCAGGCACCGCCGCGTAGCCGAGCCGCCAGCCGGTCATCGCGAACGTCTTCGAGAACCCGTCGAGGAGGATCGTCCGGTCGAGCAGGCCGGGTCTGGTCGCGATCGAATGGTGCTCGCCCCCGTAGACCATCTCGGAGTACACCTCGTCCGAGAGGATCCAGCAGTCGTGGTCGGCGAGCACCTCGGCCAGCTCGTCGACGACGCTGCCCGGCACAACGCCGCCGGTCGGGTTCGCAGGGGAGTTGAGGATGACGAGCCGCGTGCGGTCGGTCAGGCGCTCCGCGACGTCGGCCGCGGTGAAGGAGAAGCCGCGTTCCTCGATCAGCGGCAGCGGCACCGGCGTGGCCCCCGACCAGCGGATCACCGACTCGTAGATCGGGAAGCCCGGGTTCGGATAGATCACCTCGTCCCCCGGGTCGCACGTCGCGAGGACGCCGAAGAAGAGGAACGGCTTCGCTCCCGGTGTGACGAGCACTCGGCCCGGGTCGATCTGGATGCCACGCGTCCGGGAGAGGTAGTCGGCTGCCGCCTCGCGAAGCGCAGCGATCCCCGGCGCCGGGCAGTAGTGCGTGTGGCCGTCCCGCAGCGCGCGCGCCGCCGCCTCGACGACGTGGGCCGGGGTGTCGAAGTCGGGCTCGCCGATCTGGAGATGGATGATCCGCCGGCCCTCGGCCTCGAGAGCCTTCGCGCGGGCGAGGACCTCGAACGCCGTCTCGGTGCCGAGCCGCTCGAGGCTGGTCGCGAGGGGCCTTCCGGTCTCAACCGCCATGGTGCTCTCCTTCCGTCGCGTGGGTCGGGGCTCGGTCGAGCGATTCGGCGAGCAGCGTGGCGACGTCCGCGACGCGCAGGTCGTGGCCGGACGACCGGACTCCGTCGTCGAGCATGACGGTGCAGTAGGGGCACGCGACCGCGAGCGTGCCGGCACCCGTCGCCGCGGCCTCGCGGACGCGCTCCTCGTTGATCGCGCCCGCGCGCTCCTCCATCCACATGTGTGCGCCGCCCGCGCCGCAGCAGAAGGTCTGCCTGCCGCTGCGCGCCATCTCGAGCGGGCGGCCGATGCGCGAGAGGAGCTCGCGCGGGGCCGACCGGACGTCGTTGTGGCGGGCGAGGTAGCAGGAGTCGTGGTAGGTGATCTGCGTGTCGCCGGCTGCCGGCCGCAGCTTGCCGTCGCGCACGAGCTCCGCGAGCAGCTCGCTGTGGTGGACGACGTCGTAGCGGCCGCCGAAGTCCGGGTACTCGTTGGCGAGGGTGTTGAAGCAGTGCGGACAGCTCGCCACGATCTTCGTCACGCCCGCGTCGTTCAGCGTCGTCACGTTCTGCTCGGCGAACGACTGGAAGACGTACTCGTTCCCCAGCCTGCGCGCCGGGTCGCCGGTGCAGGACTCGCGGGGCCCGAGGATCGCGAAGTCGACGCCGGCAGCCTCGAGGAGCTTCGCCGTCGACTCGGCCGACGCTCGCGCGCGCTCGTCGAACGACGCGGCGCAGCCGACCCAGTAGAGCACCTCCGGGGCCGGGTCGCCCGGCTCGAGCACGCGGACGCCGAGCCCTTCCGCCCACGCGGCGCGCTCGGTCTGCGGCTTGCCCCACGGGTTCCCGCCGCGCTCGACGTCGCGCAGCATCGTCCCCGCCTCCGCGGGGAAGCGCGAGTCGACCATCACGAGCTGGCGCCGCAGGTCGACGATGTGGTCGACGTGCTCGATCGAGACGGGGCACGCCTCGATGCACGCGCCACACGTCACGCAGTCCCACACCATCTCCTCCGGGACGCCGTTGCCGACGATCGGCGTAAGTGCAGTCCCGGCGGCCGGGTCCGACGTTGCAACAGACTGTTGCAAGGTCAGGAGCGCCGGCCCTTCCGTGAAGAGCTGGTCGCGGATCCCCATGATCAGGAGCTTCGGCGAGAGCACCTTCCCCGTGGCGTGCGCCGGGCACGCGTCCTGACAGCGGCCGCACTCGGTGCACGAGAACGCGTCGATCATCTGCTTCCAGGTCAGGTCGGCCACGGTCGAGACGCCGAAGCGGAGGTCGGCCTCGCTCTCCGCGTCGAAGCGGAGCGGCTCGAGGCGACCGCGACCGTGCGTGCGCCCGAACCAGACGTTCACCGCGGCAGTCGCGATGTGCAGGTGCTTCGAGTGCGGCAGGTACGCGAGGAACGTGAGGATGATCGTCACGTGCGCCCAGACGAGGACCCGCTCGAGCACGCGGGTCGTTTCGCCTGAGCCGAAGAGGTGCGAGAGCCCGCGGGAGACGGGCGACCAGCCGGCCGGCCACTCGTTCCAGCCGAGCGCGATGCGCGAGGCGTGCCAGAGAAGGAGCGTCACGACGATCCCCGCGATCAGGCCGAGGATGAGGTACGCCTCGCCGACGTGGCTCCCCTCGAATCGTGCTGGACGTTGGATCACGCGAATCGCGATCGCCGTCACGACACCGGCGAGGACGAGCACGCAGAAGAGGTCGACGAGGGCGGCGAACCAGCCCTGCCGGCCGAGCCAGGGCAGCGTCTCGCGTCGGTCGACCGCGCCGATCAGCGCGATCGCGATCGTCGGGAAGAGGACGAGGAAGCCCCAGAAGATGAACGCGTGCATCGCGCCCGGGACGAGGCGCTGGAGCAGCTTGCGCTGACCGAGCACGATCTCGGCCTCGTTCCGCACGCGTCGCGGCACGTCATCGAAGCGCTCGACCGGCTTCCCCAGCCGGACGAGGTGCCAGAGCAGGAGCGCGCGGCGCCCGAACAGGGCGCCCGAGACGGCGAGCAGGGCCGCGAGGGCGAGCGCGCCCGCCAGGACGGCTATGCGCCCCTCACCCTTCTGATCTCCGCCGAGATCGCCGGCAGGATCTCGTGCAGGTCGCCGATCACCGCGTAGTCCGCGCTCGCGAAGATCGGTGCGTCGCCGTCGGCGTTGATCGCGAGCAGCTTCTTCGCCCCCTTGCAGCCGGCCATGTGCTGCGTCGCGCCGCTGATCCCGCACGCGATGTAGATCTCGGGCGCGATCTTCGTCCCGGTCTGGCCGACCTGATCTGTGTGCGGCCTCCAGCCGGCCATCGTCACGGCCCGCGAGCAGCCGACGGCGCCGCCGAGCAGGCCGGCGAGCTCCTCGACGATCGCGAATCCCTCCGTCGAGCCGACGCCCCGACCGCCGGAGACGACGACCTTCGCTTCCGCGAGCGAGACGCCGCCCCCCGAGGCGACGACGCGGTCGACGACGCGGACGACGCGGTCGGCGTCGGAGAGCTCGGGTGCGAAGCGCTCGACGGCTGTCTCCCCGGGGGCGGACGAGGTGGTCGCGGCGACGGCGTGCGGCTGCACCGAGAGGAGCGCCGGCTCGCCGTGGATGCGCGCCTCCTCGAGCAGGCTGCCGCCCCACCGCGTGCGTGTCACCGTGTCGCCGTCGACGGCGACGCAGTTCGCGGCGAACGGCAGGTCGAGCCGTGCGGCCACATGGGCCATCACCTCGTTGCCTCGGTCGGTGCCGGCCGCGACAACGGCGCTCGGCGAGAGCCGGCCGGCGAGCTCGGCGACGGCTGCAGCCCACGCGGCGGGTGCATAGTCAGCTTCGAGCTCGGCGACGTGCAATGTGGTCGCCCCGTACGGGCCGACGTCGACCTCTCCCACGGCGATCGCCTCCACCTCGCCCTTCGCGAGACCACGCGCGAGCGTGAGCGCCTGCGCCGAGAGGTCGTCCAGAGCACCGTTCGCGTGCTCGACGAAGACGAGCGTCTTCTGCGTCGATCCCGTCACGCTTTCGACCCCACGACTGTCCCGGGACAGTCACCGTCACAGGAACGCGACGTGATCGTCACGAAAGTCGACGCCATCAGAGGACCCCGACCTCGCGCAGCACCTCGACGACGCGCGGGGCCGCCGCCGCGCCGTTGCCGAGCAGCTCCGCCTGCTTGCCCTGTCCGGCGGGGACGACGAGCTTGACCTTCTCGAGCCGCGAGGCCGGGCGCGCCGGAGTGCTCGCTGCGACGGGCTTCGACTTCGCGCGCAGGCGCCCGGGCACGGACGGATAGCGGGGCAGGTTGAGCCCTTCGAGCACGCCGACGACCGCCGGGAGCGGGAGCTCGTACACCTCGCGCCCGCCGGCCGCCTCGCGCTCGCAGCGCAGCCGGCCGCCGTCCACCGAGATCGCCTTGATCCCGTTCACGACCGGCCGACCGAGCGCGTGCGCGACACGGATCCCGACCTGGTAGTTGCCGCCGTCGGCCGACTCGTTGCCGAACAGGATCAGGTCGAACTCGCCGCCGTCCGCGCGGATCGCGTCGACGATCGCCGCCGCCGTCGCCTGCGGGTCCCATTCCTCCTCGCCGGTCACGAGGTGGATCGCGCGGTCGGCGCCGATCGCCATGCAGTCGCGCAGCTGCTCCTCGGCCTCCGCCGGCCCGAGCGTGAGCACGACGGACTCGCCGCCGTGCGCCTCGACGAGCCTGACCGCCTCCTCCACCCCGCACTCCTCGTGCGGGCTGATCGTGAAGCCGAGGTGTCGCGTCTCGATCGCCTGCGCGTCGTCGCCGAGGACGATGCGTCCACCCGTCATCGGCACCCGCTTCACACAGGTCAGGACCCTCATGACCGGATCCGAAGGTTGTCCGGGTCGTAGATCGGCCGCGAGCCGACGACGTCGACGGTGACCGGGAAGCGCTCCGTCATGTACTCGACAGCCAGCTCCTGGGAGCCCTCGACCGCATGCTCCGGCGGGAGGTACGCCATCAGGATGTACCTGCCGAGCGAGGGCCCGGCGCCGGCGCTCGTGACGTACGACCGCCGCCCCTTCCTGTCCGTCAGCGGCGTCCCGTCGCGCAGGACGATCGGCTCGCGCCCGAGCGGGTAGCGCTTGACACCGCTCGCCGAGGCGTGGTCGTCGATCGTGAGCGTGCAGAGGATCGCCGCCGGCTCCTCCTCGCGGTGGCGCAGATGGGCCTCCTTGCCGACGAAGTCCTGCTCCTTCACCTTCGGCCGCTGCATCCCCGCCTCGACG
>Ga0187778_10003567_pt1 | contig 10416 bp, 8 predicted proteins | sample 1015_Q2_SP5_20_M_FD_132418 | JGI IMG/M metagenome (GOLD analysis project Ga0187778, IMG submission 132418) | Tropical peat soil microbial communities from peatlands in Department of Meta, Colombia - 1015_Q2_SP5_20_MG | ecosystem: Environmental > Terrestrial > Soil > Wetlands > Peat | place...
AAGCGTTCGGCCGTCTCGCTACTGGAGATATTTCTGATGCGACGTGGCATCTGGCGCCGATCGACTCCGGGTGCGAAGCCCTGCGAGCCCGTCATTGGCGTGTCGGAATTGCTAACGCGAGATCGTCATCTTTCGAAAAGGCGTGCTGCCCCGGATCTGCGATTCACCAAGAGCGCGCCCCCGCACGCGAACGCCGTGCATGAGTTCTGTCGCGTGCCATCGCCGGGCACCGTGGCGCCGCGACGCCGCTCTCGAAGAAGCTGCCGTCGGCGCGGCAGGCTCGCCGGATTACGGCGTCGACGCTATCGTTGTACAGGCGGCCTTAGAGCCGGCATCGGGACAGCGCCTTCCGCCCGCTTCCGGCTTGTCCGCGATTCAGGATGTTGGATCGTGGGCCTCCCTGGAGTCGAACTAGGCACCAACGGATTATGAGAAGAGTTGCGATTTACAACGCATTTTTTAAGTGCATTCTTGTAGCCGATCGGGCGGTGTGTAGCGAAATGTGTAAGCGCACCTATTGGCTCGAATCCGAACGCGTCGATTTTCCTTTCCCCCTCTCGTCGCTTTGATCCGTGGCCTCCATTTTGAGTGCTTCCTCAGACACAGGTGGCGCCGGAAACGTTGCTCGTCCTACGGTCGTGTTGACTTGCTCTCCACAAGCTCTCGCGTAATCCTCGCCCTGACTCGGGGGGTTTTCGCTCGGGTTCCCTCACGACGGAGATCGGCGCGCTGGCCGCCGACATATTCAGCGTGATGGTGAGCGCAACGAAGGCGCGTGCCTAGAAAAAACTTGGCGGCCGTTCGCGTAGCCTTACTTCCACTCGGGCGCACTGGAACCGCGTGGCAGGAGGATCGGGTCATTCCAACCAGCGGGTGTACCTGAAAACGTAACAGCCGGCGCGAGGCGCCGCAGCTTGCCAAGCGGCGTGTCCCGCACGAGCGCCGCCGGTTCGATGAGCCGCGCCTTCAGTTCGCGCGCGAGTAGGGGCAAGTCGCTTTCCTTCAGTTTCCAGACATCGCGCAGGTAGTTTTTCCCGAAACCGCGGTCGGCCTCCGGCACAAGACCCAGGCTTTGATACCACATCGCGCAGCGCGTGAGGCTCACGGTGACGTGATAGCTACCGCCCTGCCTAGCCCGCTTCAATAGGGCCGCGGTGGCGCCCGCCGCGCCCATGTAACCGGTCACGTAGTCGTTGATGAGCGCGGTCGGTGGCATCGCTGGCACGCCCGATAAACCTTCGAGCATGGCAAGACCAGAGGCGGCAGTACCCAGCATGTCGAAACCGCCGCGGTCGAACCAAGGACCGCCCCAGCCGTAGCAGCGCACGTTGACCACGATGATTCCAGGATGCGCACTCGCGAGTTCTTCCGGAGAGAAGCCGAAGTCCGCCATTTTGCGTCCGCGGAAGTTGTCCACGAATACGTCAGCAGTCTGCGCGAGATCCTTGCAGATCTTATTTTGTTGCGGGTCCTTGAGGTCCAGAAACGTCGAGCGCGTGCCAACATTGGCGTCGTCGTAAACCCAGTCGTGCTCGAAGTCGTCGGCACCGTTAACGCCCAGCACGTCGGCGCCCTGCTCCGCGAGCGTGCGGCCGACGACCGGCCCGGCAATGGCATGCGTCAGGCTCAAGACACGAACTCCCTCGAGCGGCCGTTTCGCTGGCCCGAGCGGCAGCGGCGCGCTGTCGCCGATCTTCTTCACCGCTATCACTGGCTCGTTCCCCAGATAGCTGCCCTGTGGATGCGCGAGCCACTCCTTGGACGAGCGCGCGATGCACAGGGTAAGACCCTTGGCGTTCGCGGTGTCTTCCAGCTCGGCAGCGTCCCATTTTTCAATGGCCGCGGCGATGTGCGCGTGCTTCAGGCCGCAATTGAAGAAGTTGCTCCACGCAAAGTGCTGGCGTGGGTAGACGCCCGAGGGATAGACCCAGCGCCCGTCCTTCGTGCGAAAGGGAAACACACCGAACGGGTGCATGTTTCCCAGCCAGTTTGGATATGGGTGGCCATTCAGCGTCGGATGAAACGTGAGATCCGGGTTGATGCCGTGCGCAGCTTGGCGAATATCGATACTGAGATTTTGGGCAGCTCCGGTCCTTTCCCTCCAAATCGCGGCAGCGCCCACCGATTGCGCCATCGCGGCAATGGAGAATGCCTCGCCTAATCGCACCACACTTGGGAACAGCGGATCCGCGCCGAAGATCTCGACACTGCCCCCGGCATCGTTGAGCGTCAGCCCCAGCGGCTGGATCAGCTTGCCTAACGCATCGAGTGCACCGGCGTTGGACTGCCTAACTTCCATTGAATTCTCCTTTTACGAACGCACAGGACGCGACGCGGCAGGTGCTCATTCGGCCTGCTGCCTTTGGCAGTCACACTAAACTTTGCGCACTTGCCTGTCCATTCGTACTTCATCGAAAGGCAAATGCCGGCCGATCCCGAGTGAACTGATTCCGCCGCAGGCGACCTCCACCCGGTGCATAGCCGGATCGGATTAAGTAACATCCCCGGTCCTACCAGCTTTCCGGAAGGCGAGAAGGGATTCGACTTTCGGCCTTTTCGCGGGAAGGGAAAAATGGTTCCGTTAGGCGACGAATCGCGGCGCCCCTCGCACTTTCCCTTTGTCACGGCGCTCATCATCGCGTTGAACGTGTTGGTCTTTTTGGTGGAAGTCACCGCAGGCGAGGCGTTCGTAAAGCAGTGGTCGGTGATCCCGTCTGACATCGTCGCTGGCCGTCACTGGGTGACGATACTGACGGCGCTGTTCCTCCACGGAAGCATCTCGCACATCCTGGGCAACATGATATTTCTGTGGGCTTTCGGGCCGCAGATAGAAGACGCGATGAACCCCTGGCGGTTCGCGCTCTTCTACCTCGCCGGGGGAATCGCATCCATGCTGGCGCAAGTCGCGGTCGACCCTGGAGCTACGCTTCCCGCTTTGGGTGCGAGCGGCGCAATCGCTGCCGTAATGGGCGCGTTTCTAGTCACCTACCCGCGCGACCGCATTCGCACGCTCTTGTTCATCGGCTGGTTCGTTCGCGTAACCTTCGTGCCGGCCGCACTATTGATCGGGTTCTGGTTTCTAATTCAGCTTTTCAGCTTTGGAGCAGTCACGCAGGAGCAGTCGGGCGGGGTCGCCTATATGGCCCACATCGCCGGTGTGATCTTTGGTGCCGTCGCCGCACGTCTCTATGAAGATCCGCGCAGACTTGCTGGGCGATGAGGCTGGCGCCGCACAATTTCGCGGTATGTTGGGAGAACTCACGAGGTTCCCTTGGTTCAAAGAGCGATAGAGGAGACCCAAGCCGTCGGACTGGCGCTGGGTAGCGGTTCCGCAAGAGGCTTGGCGCATATCGGAGTGCTGAAGGCCGTGGAGGAGGCCGGCATCGAAGTCACGGTCGTCGCGGGCACGAGCATTGGCGCCTTGATCGGCGCCGTCTACGCTTCGGGGAGGCTCGATGGTCTGGCTGAAGAATTTCTCTCCTACGATTGGAGAAGCGTTGCCGCGCTGCTTGACCCGATTTTTCCGAGGTCGGGATTAATCGATGGTCAAAAGGTCGCATCCTTTGTGCGGGCTCATGTCGACGAAAAGAGCATAGAAAACCTGCCGATTGCGTTTGCCGCAGTGGCGACCGACATCCTGACGGGAACGGAAACTGTCATGCGAAGTGGCGACCTGATCGAGGCGGTGCGCGCGAGCATTGCGGTACCGGGCATTCTTACGCCGGTCCGAAGCAATGGGCGCATTTTCGTTGACGGTGGGCTCGTCAATCCGGTACCCGTGAGCGTGGCGCGCGCCATGGGAGCAAGGCAGGTCATCGCCGTGGATCTAAACCACGACATCGTCGAGGGGCGGCGCTCGCGCCGTCACTCACCGCCCGAGGCAAGGGGATACGCCCGTGCCATAGAGCACATACTGGCGGGCCTGCGCGCGCGGCAAAGTCCTATTTTGAGCCAGTTCGATGGATGGTTGCACAAGGATCGGCTGCCGGGAATGTTCGATGTACTGTTAGCCTCTCTTTCGATCATGCAAAGGGGAATTACGGAAGCCAGGCTGAAGCAGGACAAAGCGGACATCTTGATCCGGCCACCTTTAGGCGAAGTGCGCTTCATGGAGTTCGACCGAGCGGAGGAAATTATCGAGACCGGCTACCGCAGCGCGATCGAACAGTTGGCCACGTGGTCGCGATAATCTGCTGGCGTCGATGTACCTCGCTCATCGCGTCGATTGCGTTGGACACGGACCTGTTTCCCCACCACAAGGCCGCAGCCGAAGCGCTTGCTGTCACGCCGAAGATCATTGACGCTCCCGTCCCGCGATGTCGATAGCGGCGGCCCAAGCGTTCCGCATTCCTACAAGGAGCAAGAGCGCGGAGTCGATGCGAAGAACGAGAATTGCCTGCTTGAGGGACACTGCACCCGGCCAGGCGGCAAAGACAATTCCCGCATAACAGAGAGTCGGAATGACGCCGTGATAGACCACAGCGTCAATGCCCGCCTTCGCGCGTATCGCCTTGCGCGTGATGGTCAGGCTGTAGACAAGACCCGCGAGCCCAACGAGCCCGAACGGCAGGACGAGGAAATCGCGCTCCGGCGACAGTCCGACCAAAGCCATCAGAAACACGACCCCGAGATGTACGATCGTGGGTGTAAGGAAAATCGGGAGCAGAACTTCGTCGCCGCGTTTGCGGCGTTCCGCACCAAGCGTGATGACGACGAACAGCAGGCCCAAGAGCGTGACCGCGGCCGTGCCCGTGAGTTCCCAATAGTGTTCCAAAGCTTCCATCACCAATTTGCTTCTCTGAGACGCCCTCAAGCTCCGGTCTTCGACGGGCCGAATTTGGCGAGCCAAGCCCGCTTTCGGAACCTATGTTTGGTCGGCGTTATGACCTTGTCCGTCGAGGAAGCAAACGAGATTTGCCGCGGTCTCGAAAGCTGGCGGCGTAGCAAGGTTCCCAGATGGCCGCGCGGCAGATCGTCGCGCAGGCCATCAACAGTGTGCGCTGAGGACGCATTGATTATATTGGTGGACCTCCCTGGAGTCGAACCAGGCACCAACGATTTAAGAGAAAAACGGAGAATTTAATTGACTTGACTTGCAATACAAAAAGTTAGGCGGGCCAAACCGCGGTGTGTGGCAAAGTGTGCAAGCACGACGCGCGAGGGCGAAGCACCGCAATCGCAGGCGGTCTCCATGAACCTACCCTCGTCGGTGCGTTCGCGAAATTTTCATTGCACTTGAATCCGTTAGTCCAACGCGCAACGCGAAAGCGTTCCGAGACGTCTGTCGCCCTTACCAAAGATTTGGAAGTCTCCGTGACGCGTGAAATACGCGAAGGACCTCAATAACGTCATCCTTCACACGATATGGAACGATGTAGCGGGTTTGTACGGACAACGAGTTCGCGGGTGCCGGGAACTCGACCAGGGCGTCCAAGACTCGGTTGTTCAGACAGGGAACCGACCGCGTCGAGGACGCGTTGAACGACGGTGCGCACGCCATCGGGACCATCCGTCGCGATGTCTTTGGCCTCTTCATCGAGGTTGCGTAGTGCGGTGCGCGACCCCCTAACGCGCATTTAACTTCCACCTGTTTGCGATTGCGCCGATGTCTTTATCGCTCGCAAAGTCGCCGGCGTCGGCTTCTTGCAGGGCCTGTTTAATTTCGCGGATTTGCCACTCGTTGTTCTCGAGGTATTCGCAAATAGCCTCGGCCGCCAGAAAGGACTTGCTGCGCTGAAGTCGCATCGGCAAGCTCGTCTGGGCGCCGCGTAACTTCCTTTTCCAGCCGGACAGGCATCGCGGGGGGACCTGGACACGCCTGTATGCGTTCGGATGCGCAGGTCCTAACCCATTTGGCTCGGGATAGGGGGAAGGCCGACGACAAAGCAGAAATGACTTGAGAAACAATCTACAAATAGCTGGTTTTATATGTTTTCCTTCCTGGACCCGAACCAGACACCAACGGATTCTGAGACCGGTGCCCTACGTCGCTCGGCCATCTCTGCGGCGCTTCGCACAACTCTAACCTGCCCCGGTCCCCGGACACCTCGCGACCCGCTGAACCGCGCTGTGCGCTTCTTCGCACACGCGCGGCCCGCCGCTGCCAGCCTAGGGTTAGCCGCAGGGTAAGATGTTCCTTATAAGCGTGATGTGCAGCGCGGTACGGTCGTCCGAAAATGGGGCGACCCCTCGCTAAAATGCGGTAATGAAATTCCCAAGTTGAGGTATCACGTGGCCAAGAATCTATCCTCGTCGAACCTACTGGTGGTTCTGCTGGCGGCGTTGTTGGTCGCGTCGTGCGGTGGGGGCGGCGGGTCGTCCGGCACGGCGTCGAGCGCCTCAAGCGAGTCGGCCAGCTCGCCGGCATCCTGGTCGCTCCCCGCGCCGGCATGGTCGCCTCCCTCGGTTCCTGCGACCAACCCGGGAAAAATATGCGACCAGTTTTATAGTCCGTCCTTCGTGCTGAAAGCCGGCGAAACGAACGAGCCGCTGTCGACGCTATCGACGTTGTCAAAGCCGAACAAGGCTCAGATCTTCCCTGAACCGGTCTACGGCACCTGTCTCGGCCGAGTAACCGATTCCAACGACATTCCGGTCGTAGGCCCGGCAACGCCGGCTGGCGAGGGACTGGTCAACGACTACTCGATGCGGCAGGCCTTCAATGCCGACAGCACGAAACTGTTGGTCTATGCAATCAACGGCGGCAACTGGTACCTGTACGACGCGACGACCTTCGATTTCATCGAGAACCTGCCCTTGAGTGGAGGCGATAACGAGCCACAATGGGACGCGACCAATCCGAACCTGCTCTACTGGCTGCCAACCAACGGCGGACTGGTCGTTAACCAGCTCGACGTCTCGACGAACCAGAACACGGTGATCGGTGACTTCACGGCGCGCGTGCCTAAGATCTGGCCGAACGCCCAACATGTGTGGACCCGTTCAAAGGGTTCGCCGTCCTACAACCGCCAGTACTGGGCATTCAAGGTCGGCGATGCGAACTTCAATTTGCTCGGCTTCATGGTCTGGGACAAGGTCCACGACCAGATCGTCAGCACCTTCACGCCGACCACCGCCGCCGACCAAGTCGACCCAGACTGGATCGGCATGAGCCCGTCGGGCAACTTCGTCCTGGTAGCCTGGGACGCCGGCGCCGGCCCAGGCGATACCGAAGTCTTCACCCCGGACTTCAAGAACCGCTATTCGCTATACAGCGCCGGTGCCGAGCATGGGGACATCGCGCTCGACGTCAATGGCGACGACGTCTATGTCTCGATTGACTATGCCAACACCGGCGACATCTACATGCGCCGGCTGAAGGACGGCGTGCTCGTCGACCTCGTACCTACTTATCTCGACCCTTCGGTCAGCTGGACCACCGCGCTGCATATCTCGGGCAAGGCCTTCGCGAAACCCGGTTGGGCGCTGATCTCGACCTACGGCGCTTCTTCGACGAACAACGAGCAACAATGGATCGAAAAGAAGGTCTTCGCGCTGCAGCTCACCTACAACCAGAACCCGACGATCTACGAGATCACGCACACGTTCCAGGTCGACAGCGCCGTCGGGGCTGACCCGTCCATCGGGACCTACTACACCGAGCCGCACGCCAGCGTGAACTGGGACTTCACCAAGGTCGTCTGGAGCTCGAACTGGAATGTCGACAGCGGGATCAACTTGGACGACTACATGGTTCAGCTGCCGGCGGGCGCGGTGAAATAAGCTGTCATCGCCTTTCGTAGCAGCGAATTCGAAGCGAATGGAAGCCCGAAAATTGCTTCCCCCGGCTACTTCGCCCTCTTCCGCTTGCCCAACACAGAGACAGAAGTGCGGTCGAATACGAGCACATCGAGGATTTGGTGGGCCTCCCTGGAGTCGAACCAGGCACCAACGGATTATGAGAACAAGCGTCTTGGTTTTTCCTTTCTACGTCAATACCTTACACGGCCTGACGCTCGGTGTGTAGCGAAGTGGGTAAGCAGATGGCATCCGTCAAATCGTTTCGGGTGCCCTAACGGCGCGTGCCCAACGTCATTTGTGCTGGCGCGGCGCATGGATGCCCAGCGGAGCAACGAAAGTCTCGTGAATGGCGACAAGGTCGCGTTCGACCCCTGCGCCGCTGCTCATCCAGGCTGGAGGCGAGCGCCTTCGTCGGACCGTAGCCCGCATGCCGCGGTAACGAAGTTACTTACGGTATGGGAAGCGGCTGCGACCTTGGATGCCACATGGCAAGGCGTAGGTACTTCGCGTACCACTGAACGCGTGGGTAGTTGCGGCGGTCATCTTTCGCGAGCAGCTTGACCAGGTCGTAGTGATTGATCATCTCTTGCCGGGGCGCCGTCTTGAAGCATTCCGGCCCGCTGATGTGGGACATGATGGTCTTTGCCGCGTGGGCATACGCCCAAGGAGTCGACGTGCTGGTCTCCAGCACTGCGGGCGCCAAGAGAAATAGGTTGGGTGCGTCGATCGATCGGAACCCCGAGCAGCAGCGGCCGCTCAATTCGCCTAGACGTGCGATGCGGGAGAATGCCGCCAAGTTGAGGTACGTGAAGTCCGCGGCGTAGCCGGTTCCCCACAGTAAAATGTCGTTCTCGAACGCATCGCCATTCGAGAGGCCGATCATGCTGTCGGTGATCGAACGGACCTCTCCGACATGGCGCTCGATCTTCCCGAAATTCCGAAGCATCGTGCGCCGCCCGGGTATGAGTTGATGCCGGCGGATGTCAAAACTCCCGTCCGGTTTGATTGGGTCGACACCGGCCTTCGCATATCGCTTGCGAAGATCCCTATTGATCAGCCAGTTCACGACCGTGATCGGAAGGCCGAGCATCTGCAAGCGCGAGAGGCGCCGCATGTCGGTGCCGAAATGCTTGGGTTGCAGCGTCGGGCGCATCCATTTGGTGGTCCGGTAGATCCACGCCACGCTTCGCGCCTCATACTCGAAGCAAAGATCCAGAAGGTCGTAGGCGGACGCTCCGCCGCCAACGACGGCCACGCGCTTGCCGCGAAGAAGTTCCGGGTTTCGCAAAGCGGACGAGTGATACTCGGCCATGTGCGAAGCCGTTCGAGCCACATCCGGAATAACTGGGCGATTGTGTCCGCCGCTGGCCGCGACGAGATACGAAGCTCTGTACGAGCACGCGCCTGCGCGGATCTCCCATCCCCAGTTCGACCGGCGCGCGCTCGTGACAGGCGAATTGAGGCAGATCGACGGGGACAGGCCAAAGCATTCGACCCAGGCCTCGATGTTGCTCAAGATGCTCGCCTGATCCACCCCGGAAATCGGCAAGTCGCCAAGGGTCCAGTCCTCCTTGCGAAACTGAATGTCCTGCCAAGGGGGAAGATCTCGCCATACGCCGCCCACGCCGGCACGCCGCTCCAGCAGCAGGGCCTTCAATCCGGCGTCTTTGGCATACTTCAGGCAGATCACGCCGCCGATCCCTGCGCCCACGATCACCAGGTCAAATTCTGCTTCGTCGCTCATGGAAGACATCGTAGAGAACACGGGGCGAGGACGCCCTACCCGAACGACCGGAAAGATTGATCCGAAGACCGGATTGCGCGCGGCGAGCGCGGATGGCCTCTCGGAACTCCTTCGCGTCATCCATTTGACCGGGACGGCATTCATCGACGCGGAGCTCTCTGCGCCCTGGGCAGTCGAAACGCCACCGCCATCTGCAATCGCGGCGCGGCTTGCGCCGGGCGCAGGGCGGATCATTCCCTACCATCTGGTCACCGAGGGCGCGTGCTTCGTCACGCTGACCGGGTGCAAGCCGCTTCGGTTAGAGGCCAGTCAGGTCGTCCTCTTCCCGCAAGGCGATGTGCACGTCGTCTCGAGCACGCCGGGTCTGAAACCATTGCAGATCACGACGGAGGCCGTGGTCAAACTCACGCGCCCCGATGCAATCGCAGCCGTTCATTACGGCGGTGACGGAGCCCGTACGCGGCTGATCTGCGGATTTTTCGCCTGCGACGAAGTCCTTTCCGAACAGCTGCTCGCGCGCCTCCCGAAGCTCATGCACTGCAAGGTTGCGGCGGACGGCGCCGCCGGCCTCTTGTCGCGATCCCTGCAACCAACCGGCGCCGCGTTGCAGCTAGGCGCTGCGGCGGTACTCGGTAAGCTTTCGGAACTGTTATTCGTCGACGCCATCCGTTCCTATGTCGAATCACAGCCCACGGATCAGGGCTGGCTCGCAGCCTTGAAAGACCGTTACGTGAGCCGCGGCCTGGCCCTGATCTATGGCCGGCCCTACGACCCCTGGACCATCGAAGGGCTGGCCGGGCAGGTCGGAATTTCCAAGACGGCGCTTACAGATCACTTCGCGCGATGCACGGGCATGGCTCCGATGCAGTACCTCTCGCTGTGGCGGCTGCGGCTAGCCGCCGATGCGCTCCGACATACGGACAGAGCGGTCA
>Ga0187778_10003570_pt1 | contig 10413 bp, 6 predicted proteins | sample 1015_Q2_SP5_20_M_FD_132418 | JGI IMG/M metagenome (GOLD analysis project Ga0187778, IMG submission 132418) | Tropical peat soil microbial communities from peatlands in Department of Meta, Colombia - 1015_Q2_SP5_20_MG | ecosystem: Environmental > Terrestrial > Soil > Wetlands > Peat | place...
GCCCATCGAATGGCCCACAAGGATCATCCGGTTTGGGTCTGCCAACCCGCTCGCCAGCAATTTCCGAACGAGTGCTTCTCCACACTCCTCGGACCGTTCCACAGAGAATGGCCCGGCGGAGTGCCCATGCCCTGGAAAATCGGGGACGTACACTCGCAGGTTTTGTTCCGCAAATCCGCGCGCAAGGTAAGACATGATTCTTTTGTTGGCGCAAATCCCGTGAAACAGGACAACCGTGCCCTGCGTCATCGTTTCGCGTTTCTCGATCGCAGTCGTTTCCAGCTTGCACGTGCCCGTGTTCACCAAATACGTTTTCTCGCGATAGGGAGACGAAAGCGAAAGCCACGCGCCTAGTCCACAAAGCAGAATGCTCGCGATTGCCCTTGACGTTTTCTTTGATTTCATCGATCGAGGCGGGCCTGTAGCTGCCGCTGCACCCCTGCGTGATAGACTACATTTTTGGTTGCCGTCGCTGGAATTTTCCTGTGCGCTGGCATGGAGCTGCTTTGCATCCGGCAATTCTCACATTAGACGAAGCGATTCTGCGGTTTGGCCGCGAGAAACGCAATGGCCGCCGCGTGGTTTTCACCAATGGCTGCTTTGACCTGCTCCATCCGGGCCACATTCGCGCACTGGAGCTGGCGCGCGAACTCGGCGATGTGCTGATTGTAGGGCTGAATAGCGACGCCAGCGTGCGCCAGTTGAAAGGTCCGGGCCGTCCGGTCATTCCGGAGCTGGAGCGTGCGGAAATCCTCGCCGCTCTCGAATCTGTCGACGCCGTGATTGTTTTCGGCGAGTTGACGCCGCGGGAAGTGATTTCACGTTTGCTTCCCGACGTTCTTGTAAAAGGCAGCGATTGGCCCGGCGATCAGATAGTCGGCCGCGAGGAAGTCGAAGCGACGGGCGGGCGCGTTGTCTCCGTTCCGCTCGTGCCCGGCTACTCGACCTCTGCCATACTGAAGAAGATTCGAGAAGGCTTCGCGGAGAAGCCTCAGTCCGAAGGCTCCGGTAAGGAGCCTCAAAGCAAAGAAGCGCGCGCTTCGCGCCTGGAATCCTGACACTCACGCATGATACTTCCTGCCGTCCGCGAGAGATTGGAGGCTTTGCTTCGCCATGCCGCGATGGAAGGCGCGCTCGGCGAATTGCGCGCCGGCGCAAGCCATGTCTCGATTACTGGCCTCCACGACGTCGCCAAAGCTCTGGTCGCTGCCTATCTGGCACACGAACTGCGCCGGCCGGCGTTTTTCGTCACCGCCTCGAATCGCCGCGCTGAATCGCTGGCGGAGACGCTTCGTTTTTTCGACAGCGTATTTCCTGGAGCCGCCGGCAGCGTCGCCACTCTTCCTGCTTTTGACCGGCTTCCGTGGGAATCGCAGGCTCCGCACGCGGACATTCTCGAACGCCGCGCGGCCACGCTCTTTCGCCTTGTGGATGGCCAAATCTCGCTCGCGATCGCGCCCATTGCCGCCGCGCTATGGCGCTATCAGGATCCCGCGGCATATCTCTATCTCACGCGCACGCTCGCCAAAGACACCGAAATCCCCCACGAAGAGCTCGTTACGCATCTTGGCTCAGTGGGTTACACGCGCACGGAAATGGTCGAGCTCCCCGGGCAATTTGCCGTTCGCGGCGGCATCATCGATATTTTCTCACCCGAGGCGCTCCGCCCTGTCCGCATTGAATTACTTGGCGACACCGTCGAGTCCGTCCGCGAATTCGATCCGCGCACGCAACGCTCCATCGCTCCGGTGAATCGCACCACCGTTTTGCCGCTCACGGAATGGGCTGTTCCTCCGCCTGAAAAACTAGACACGGCCGATTCCGCTGTGTGGGAAACTTATTCCTTTTTCGGGCCACCGAGCCAACCCGGTCCCAGCTCTCTCTTCGAGCTATCTGAAAGCTCCTTGCGCCCCATCGTTTTCCTCGACGAGCCACAAACTTTGCGCGAAGCTGCCGCGCAGCATCTCGCCGCCGCCACCGAAAACTACGAGCGCCATGGCCGCGCCAATTCGCCTTCCGCTTCGCACTATTTTTGGTCTGAAGAACAATTTGCCGCCGCACTCGCAAAGACCTCGCAAATTCATCTTGAACAGCTCGCTCTCTCCATTGGCGCAGCGCCACAATTTGAACTCTCCTCGCGGCCCAGCGCGCGCTTTCACGGTGATGTCGTCGCTTGTATGGGCGACATCAAATCGGAGCTTGCTTCCGGTGGACGCGTTTTCCTCACCGCTGCGAGCACCGGCGAGATCGAACGCTTTGCCGACATCTGCCGCGAATACGAACTTCCGTACGTCCTTGGCGAGTCGGAAGACGCCGCGGCGGGCTTCACGGCCGAGGGCGCGCAGGAATCCGCGGGCATTCTGCTCATCCGCGCGCCTTTTCCCGAGGGCGTCACTTTCCCTGACGCCAATCTCACGATTTACGGTCACGCCGACCTCTTCGACGTCACTCCCACTGTTGAGCGTCCCAGCCGCAAAATTCGTACTTCCGGCTTCTTCAGTGATTTCGCGGAACTCAAACCCGGCGATTACGTCGTCCACGTGGATCATGGCATCGGGCAGTTTGAAGGCCTGCGCCAAATCGAATCTGACGGCCACCGCGGCGAATTCATGCTTCTCCGCTACGCCGAGGACGCCCGCCTCTACGTTCCTCTCGAGCGCATGGACCTGGTGCAAAGCTACCGCGTCCTCGAAGGCGTGCATCCGCCGCTCGACAAGCTCGGCGGCACCGCCTGGAATTCCCGCAAGACGCGCGCGCGCAAATCCGTCGAGGACCTGGCGGACCAGCTTCTTGCGCTCTACGCACAGCGCAAAACCACTCCCGGCTTTGCTTTCGCTGTCGACGGCAATTTTCAGCGCGAATTCGAAGACGCTTTCGAATTCGAAGAAACCACCGACCAGCTTTCTGCCATTGGCGACATCAAGCGCGACATGGAGCGCGGCGAGCCCATGGACCGCCTCCTCTGCGGCGACGTGGGCTACGGCAAAACCGAGGTCGCCATGCGCGCCGCTTTCAAAGCCGTCATGGACAATAAGCAGGTCGCGATTCTCGCGCCCACGACCGTGCTCACCTTCCAGCATTTCGAGACGTTCAAGAAACGCTTTGCCGCGTTTCCCGCGCGCATCGAGTTGCTCAGTCGTTTTCGCACAGCTGCCGAACAAAAGAAAGTCCTCGCCGAGCTCGAAGCCGGAAAAGTCGACGTCGTCATCGGGACGCACCGGCTGCTTTCAAAGGACGTGAAATTTGCCGACCTCGGCCTCCTCATTGTCGACGAAGAGCAACGTTTTGGCGTCGCTCATAAAGAGCGCCTCAAAGAAATGCGCAAAAACGTCGACGCTCTGGCGCTTTCCGCCACGCCCATTCCGCGCACGCTCCACATGTCGCTCGTCGGCCTGCGCGACATGTCGCTCATCGAAACGCCTCCCCGCGACCGCCTCGCCATTCAGACCGTCGTCGCGCCGTTCCAGGAAGACCTCGTCCAGCGCGCTATCGAAAGCGAGCTCGCCCGCGACGGCCAGGTCTATTTCATCCACAATCGCGTCGAGTCGATTTACTCGCTCGGCTCGATGGTGCAGAAACTCGTTCCGAAGGCCCGCGTCATCGTCGGCCACGGCCAAATGAGCGAAAAAGAATTAGAGAGCGTCATGCTCAAATTCATTCGCGACGAAGCCGACGTCCTCGTCGCCACCACCATTGTCGAAAACGGCCTCGACATCCCTCGTGCCAACACCATCCTCATCAACCGCGCCGATCGCCTCGGCCTCGCCGAACTTTATCAGCTTCGCGGACGCGTCGGCCGCTCCAGCCAGCGCGCCTACGCGTATTTGCTCGTTCCCCCTGAAACCACGCTCTCCGACGTCGCCCGCAAGCGCCTCGCCGCCATGAAGGAGTTCAGCGAACTCGGCGCCGGCTTCCGCATCGCCGCGCTTGACCTTGAACTGCGCGGCGCCGGCAACATGCTGGGCCGCCAGCAACACGGCCACATCGAAGCCATCGGCTTCGACATGTACTGCCAAATGCTCGAACGCGCGGTTTCCAAGCTCAAAGGCGAAGAAGTTGCTCCGGAACTGCGCACCACCCTCAGCCTCGGCTTTGACGTCCGCATTCCCCAGGACTACATTCCCAGCGAAAACCTCCGCCTGCGCACCTACAAGCGCATTTCCACCATCGCCACCGAAGCCGAGAAGCTCGACATCCGCCGCGAGCTCGAAGACCGCTTTGGCGCTCCTCCTACGTCTGTGGAAAACCTTTTGGACTATGCCGTCCTCAAATCTATGTGCGAGCGCCTGCGCATTTCCTCGGTGGAGCGCCAGGGAAGCCGTATCGCCGTGCGCTTCCATCCGGAAACCACGCTCGATCCGGCTAAGCTCGTCACCGTGGTTCGTTCGCGCGCCGGTATCAAACTCGATCCTGGCGGCGTGCTATGGATTGAGACCAAGCGCGGCGAATCCATTCCGGGGGTTTTGAGAAACGTATTGCTCGGGCTTCAGGGCCAGAGCTAAACTGTTTTGTTGCAACTTTTACTCTCCAAGGGAGGGGCTGGTTTACCCTCAGCGAATGCAAAGGGCCTCCCGCTTTCTGATTCGAGGAAACCGAATGCGAAGACTAGTTGTCATCTTATCGCTGGCCGTCTTGCCGCTTGCTGCGCAGGATAAGCCCGTCCCTGCTCCTGCCCCCCAATCCCAGGCGCCGACTCTGGAAAAGCCCGGAACCGCTCCTGCTCAAGCTCCCGCTACACCGCCTGCCAAACCGGCCGCGCCTCCAACGCAAAAGCTCAAAGGCGTAGCCGCCACCCAGCCGGTTGACGCCAACGCCGGCAAAACGGTCGAAGAGATTATCGCGCGCGTGAACAATGAGATCATCACGCTCTCCGAATACGAAAAGGCCAAGCAAACCGCCGATGAGGACGCTCGCCAGGAGTGCCAGGGCCGCTGCACTCCCCAGCAGTTGCAGACCGACATTGACGAGCGCCAGAAAAACGCTTTGCGCGACCTCATTGATCAATCTCTTCTTGTGCAGCGCGGCAAGGACATGGGTGTCAGCGTCGAGGCCGACCTCATCAAGCAGCTCGATCAAATCCGTATTCAAAACAAGCTCGACAGCATGGAAGCTTTCGAGAAGGCGGTCACCTCCGAGGGCATGAACTGGGAGGACTTCAAGAACAATATTCGCAATCGCATTCTGACCCAGCGCGTCGTCAGCAGCGAAGTCGGCTCCCACATCACCATTACCGACGACGAAGTCGCGAAATACTACGAGGCCCACAAAGCCGATTACGTCCGCCCCGAACAGGTCGCGCTTCGCGAAATCGAAGTGAACACTCAGGGCAAGAGCGCGGATGATCTGCCCGCGCTCAAGAAAAAAGCCGAGACGGCCCTCAAACGCGTTCAGGACGGCGAGGATTTCGGCGAAATTGCCAAGCGGTATTCCGACAGCAGCACGAAGGACCAGGGCGGCTACCTGGGCATGTACAAACGCGGCGAGCTATCCAAAGAACTCGAAGACAAAGTCTTCTCCATGAAGAAGAACGAGCTCACCGACGTCATCGAAACCAAGCAGAGCTACTTGATTCTCCAGCTCCTCGAGCACTATGACGAGGGCCAGCAGTCGCTCGCCAAGGTCAAAAACGAAATCATGGACAAGCTCTACAACGAGCGCATGGAGCCGGCCCTGCGCAACTATCTCAAGACCCTACGCGAAGAAAGCTACGTCATCATCAAGCCCGGCTATCAGGACATCGCCGGCGGTAGCGGTTCGGAAATCCAGGAAGTCAGTGCCACGCCCGAGGTGAACAAGCAGAAAAAAGGCCACAAAAAATTCCTGCTCTTCGGCAAACGCTCGGGCGGCTCCGACAAATCTTAAAGGCGCTCGGTGCTGAGAGCGCTCCGTGGACAACATCTGAGAGTGCTCAGAGGGCAACGGCCCGCTTCCCGTCCGTCATCCTGAGCGAAGCGAAGGATCTCAACTGCTCAGCTGCCGCAATCGGTGCGGCGTTTCCCGCCAACCTGTTACAATACCGGCATATGAAAACCGCGTTCATCTCGGATCTGAATTCCGAGCAAAATATCACTTCCTTCTTCCTTGTTTGTGAAAAAGAAATTCGCAACACCCGCGAAGGCAAGCCGTATCTCCGCCTGGAACTCGGTGACCGCAGCGGCACCATCGAAGCTCGCATGTGGGATCAGTTCGAAGGTGCCGCCAAAGACATTAACCGCGACGATTTCATTAAAGTTCAGGCCCGCGTCGAACTTTATCGCAACCGGCCGCAGCTCGCAGTCATGCAAGTCCGTCTCGCCAAGCCCGAGGAAATTGATATCGCCGACTTTCTTCCCGCCACCAAAGCCGACGTAGCGAAACTCTATTCACAGCTGCTCGAATTTGCGGCTTCTATTTCCAATCCGTATTTAAAAAAGCTCGTCGCCTCTATTCTTGACGACCCTTCCATCGCCGCCAAGTACAAGCGCGCTCCCGCCGCCAAAGTCATGCACCACGCTTATCTTGGCGGCCTGCTCGAACACGTCATCAGTCTTTGCGGCTTCGCCAAACTTTCCGCTGCCCACTATCCCGAACTCGACCTCGATCTTCTCCTCACCGCCGCGATTCTCCACGACGTCGGAAAGCTCGACGAGCTTTGCTACGACCGCTCCATTTCTTATACCGTCGAGGGCCAGCTCCTCGGCCACATCGTCATGGAACTCGAAACCGTTTCCAAAGCGATGGATGCCGTTCCCGATTTCCCCGCCAACTTGAAAACCGTCGTCCAGCATCTCCTCGTCAGCCACCACGGCCAATACGAATTCGGTTCGCCGAAACTCCCCATAATTCGCGAAGCTTTGGTCTTCCACTATCTCGACGACCTCGATTCCAAGCTCGCCGCCGCCCGCGCCGCCCTCGCCATTGATACTGGCGAACCCGAATGGTCCGCCTACTCCTCCGCTCTCGGTCGCAAATTCCTCCGCCTCGACCAATTCCTGAAGAAGCCCTGACCAAATGAAAAGCGGGGCCGGATTCGCTCCAGCCCCGTTCGTTTCTGTTGTTAAAGCTCGACTAGCGGTCGTCTCCTCGGTCATCGTCGTGGTGACGTTCCGGTGCAAGCGCCACGCCACGGAAAACTTGCCCGGCGCGCGCCGCGCGAATCGTTTTGAACTTCCCGATTCGGTCATCGCGGTCGTTGTCGCCGTCACCGGTCGGTAGCGTGGTCGCCGAAATCACGTCCGTTACGCGCACTAGCTTGTTGGGATCCGCGCCCTGGTCTCCATTGGCGCTGATTGTGGAAGTGATGGCCCAAATCGTGACTGTACCATCCCGATTTACCTTGCCGGCGATGTTCCGGCAACCGCCTGTCGCCGGATTCAGCGACGTGGGGTAGTTCTCCACGCTGTAGGGAACTCCGATATCCAGCCCGTCCTGCAGCACATAGATCATCGTCCAAGTCCCGTTTTGCAGCACCCACTTCTGCAATCCGGCCGTGGCCAGCGACTGTGCGTCCGCTACATTTCCATTCACGGGCGGCGAAACGAGCATTCCGTCGCCTTCGTCACACACATACAGCGTTGTAGCATTGGCGAAGAACATGCCAAACGGAAACGACGTGTTGGTGCTGGCATTCGTGGTGGGGAACCCAGGAAGGATGGCTAGCGGCACTTTCGCCAAATCCGACGCGCTTCCCGTCGGCAGGACGCCGGGAGTGCCCACCTGATACACGGCGTTGACTCCGTTGCCGCCGCTGCCCTTGCTCACATACACCGTGTTGTCAAAAATCGTAAGCCCACGGAAGTTCGTATCCTTGCCTGGCTTGTCGGATCCAAACAGCAGCCGGCCGATCATGCCGATGTTCGGTGGCAGAGGAGGCGTTCCTTCCGGCGCGAGCGTTTCCACGCCTGTCGCGTTCACTAGCTGGATACCCGCAAGAGTAGTGGTGAGCTGCTTCTTCGACAAGTTTCCGCTATTGTCGTTGCCAACCATGTAGTACTGTCCGTTCCCGCCCTTGATCGCCGCGCGGCCGTTGTCGCCGCTGTAGGCGTTGCCGTCCGTCACGGTCAGGTGGCCGTCTGCATCCACTTCCGCCACGGCGCGGTAGTACGCCGTCGGGATTTCCGGGTTGCTCACGACGCTCGAAACCACGGGATTCGTTGGGTCGCAAACTCCAGGGGTGTTCGACGCCGACACGTCAATCAGACTTGCTGCGGTTGGCGAAAGCAGAGGATTGGCCGAGCAGCCCAGCCCGCCGTGATAGCCCATGAACGTGATCGACTCGCCGTCCACCGACCGATTCAGCGCCAGCTCCGACTTCGAGCTGAAGCTCGTCACGATCCGGTGTGTCGGAATGCGCAGGGAATCAATCCACCTCCCGTCTTCCGTCAGGTTCTCCAGCACGATTGGCGAGCTGATGCCAAAGCTGCCATCCGTTGCTGCGTTGTTCCACACGTTGTGATTGTCCTTCAGGTTCGGGAATTCGCCGTTGTCGCTGGCAATCCCGCAAGGCACGTTCACGCTTACGGAAACGCCCGCTGTCGTGGTTGGCACGTTGACGTTTGTGCTGCCGTTCGCGCCTCCCGCGCACCCCGGCGGCAAAACCTCTCCGATTACCACCGTATCCGCATTCCCTTCATACACGCTCGTGCTCAGCACGATGGAATCGGGAGCGAAGTGGAATCGCCTGTGATGCTCGTCGCCATCCCCGGCCTTCATTCCCGCCGCCAAGGCAAAGCCCACACCTCCGACTATTACTGTTAAAACCATTCTCTTCATTTGTTTTTGCGCCTCTCTGCCCTCCGTTGGACCTGCGGACCTTCTCACGTTCGAGGCGCAAATGAAGTTAATCCTCCTTGAAAACTGGATGAACCTCTCATGACTGCCCTGGCTTTTGTTTCGTCGTCTATCACGCTCTGTTCGTTTGCTTACAACTTCTCGAAAAAGTGCACCACTTTCTTGCCCGCGTCTTCTGTGTAATACACCGTTACCTTTGCGGATTTTTCCGATCCTTTCCCGATCCCCTTCGCCGCTTCCGCCGTGTCTTTCCCCGCAACCGAAAATGTGTGCTCGGTGCCATCCGCCGATTTCAGCGCGACCGTCTTTCCATCCTTGCCCACGTTCGACACCGTGCCGTCCATCGTTTTCACCCCGTCCTTTCCCACACGGTCCACTTCCACCGCCGTCTTTTCTCCGCCTTTCTCCGTGTAGTGCGCCACCACTTCGCTGCCTTCCTTCAGTCCCTGCATCGTATCCTTGGCCCCTGCCTCGGTCGCTTCCGCGCCATGAACCGCCGTCTTACCCACAAAATGGACCGTGTGTTCGGTCCCGTCCTTGGTCTTCACGGTGATGGTCTGGGCCATCGAATCGACTTTGGTAATGACGCCATGCACTGCGGAGACCGCGTCGTTCGCCGCCCGGACCGACACCGCCAAAAAGCATCCCAACAGCAACAACCGAAACACGAACTTCATCATGAATTGCCTCCAGCGCTCGTAAGATTCACTGCTTGTTTCAAACCGCCCCTATCCCACAGAGGCTGCCTCCCTAGTGGATGCAGGAAACCAGGCCTAAGTTCCTCATATCTTGGGTCATTTGGTTCAAACGCCAACCACTGCGAAATCTGACTTCAGCTCCGAGCCCCTTCCGGCCCCGCGCGGCCTCAAGTTTCCTTAGCTTTCGCTTTTTTTCTTTTTGCCGTCCGGCGGGTCAACTAGCGAACGAACAGCCCAACGCAGCCGACGACCACAACAAGATGGCAAAAGCTCGATGGATTACGCGGGCCTTACATCGGAGCTGATACCTCGCACCTACATACCGCCCGCAGCGACGAGGAGGGCTTTCGCTTGGGCTAGCTCGGGGCGATCGGAGCGAATGCCTTCGCAATTCTTCAGCAACTGGGTGTAGTAGATGCCTGCTTTCTCTTTCTGTTGGGCTTGCGTGGCAGCCTGCGCCGCGCCGAAGAGCGCGTTGAAACGATTGGGGTCGGTGCGCAGTGAAATTTCGTATTCGGTCAGCGCTTCTTGCGGACGCTGCAGCTCGAGTAACATGTCGGCAAGCATTTCGCGGGCGGGCAGTTCAGTTTCGGCTTTGCCGACGTTGTCCTGATTGTCGGCGACGCCGCGTAGCAGGCGAACCGCATCGTCGGAGTTCCCCGCGGCGTAAGCGGCCCAGGCTTGCACCAGTTGGTGCTCGTTCTTCAGGCCGTCGACAATGTAGGGCCGAGGACCTTTGCGCGTGGCTTCGAGCAGTTCGTCGTAACGCTTCAGGGCGTCTTGCGCGGCGACTGCGTCGTGAAGATGGCCAGCGGCAACGGCGCGCCCCCAGTAGGTGACCAACTGAACGTCGGGCGGCGCGTCAGCGCTGGGTTGCAGGCCTAGCGCTTCTTTCCACTGGCGGCGCTCGAGAGCGTACTTGGCGGGTCCTTCCGCCTGGCGCACC
>Ga0187778_10003574_pt1 | contig 10408 bp, 11 predicted proteins | sample 1015_Q2_SP5_20_M_FD_132418 | JGI IMG/M metagenome (GOLD analysis project Ga0187778, IMG submission 132418) | Tropical peat soil microbial communities from peatlands in Department of Meta, Colombia - 1015_Q2_SP5_20_MG | ecosystem: Environmental > Terrestrial > Soil > Wetlands > Peat | place...
GAAGAATGGCCACAACAACCAAGACGGCATGGACGAGAATTACAGTTGGAACTGCGGACACGAAGGAGACGAGGGCACGCCTGCGGCGGTTCTGGCACTTCGCCGGAAACAGGTTAAGAACTTCTGCTGTCTGCTTCTGCTGTCGAATGGCATCCCGATGTTCCGGGCTGGCGACGAGTTCCTGAACACGCAGTTCGGTAACAACAATCCATACAACCAGGACAACGAAATCGGGTGGCTCGACTGGAGCCAGCTCCAGAAGAATCAAGACATTTTCCGCTTCTTCAAAAAGATGATTGCGTTCCGCAAGTCTCATCCTTCTCTGTGCCGCAGCAGGTTTTGGCGTGAGGACATTTCCTGGTACGGGACTGGACCCACGGTCGATTTGTCTCCAGATTCGAGAAGCCTGGCCTTTTGTCTGCATGGTGCGTCTCAGGCCGATGACGACATCTATGTAATGATCAACGCCTACTGGCAAGAGCTGCAGTTCCAAATCCAGGAGGGCGCGCCCCAGGATTGGGTGAGAATTGTGGACACCGACCTGCCGAGTCCCAGCGATTTCTCGGAGCCTGGCTTCCCACTGCAGCGGTTGGCATATCAAGTGACCCCACGATCCATTGTTGTTTTGGTTCGCCACAGCAGGAATGACTAGATCCACCCTCTCTGGCTGCACTACTCTTGGCTTGAAATCCGGGGAAATCTACCTTGGCCACGCCCAGCGCGAGACCCGTGACCTTCTCATATTCCAACAACCTGGCGGAGTCACCCGCGGGAGCCTCGCGGCATTGCCCATATTGAGGCAATGCCCTGGAAAGGGCACTATCAGTGCTTCCCGAGCCCTGAGAAAACCAAGTGGGATCACGAACTTAGGTAGAACCTGGATTGGCAAGCGATCTGCACCGTCTAAAATGAATCCAATTCCGTGGAATAGGAGCTTGGACTTGTTCGCTGATCTCACAGACGTATACGAGGGGACACTGCTCGAAATGTTGGAGCAAGTGTATGTCCGACGGCCGTTCACCGAGCGTTATCGAACAGGGTACGAGCGGATCAACCTGGAGCTGGAAAGAAGGGAACAGGCCACGGAGCGTCACCACGGGATTGATATGGTGCCCGAGAGCGATGACGAGTAATGTCCGCAAGTTCTGCAGGCCGAAACCCCAGCAGAGATATGTTTCATCCGCAGGACATAACACTTCACTACAGCACGGACGAACAATGAACGCGGCAAATACTCGGGCAAGGTGCGAGGTCCGCAATGCCAAAAAAGGGCCCCACGGGACGGTTTTGGTCGGTGCTTAGTACGCTCAACGTCCTCGCCATGGTCTTTCCGGTAATTCTTTTTCGTCAGGCCGATAGCGAGGGTGCACAGCTTGTGGCGACGTGTGTGCTCGTTGTCGTTGTTTTTCTGCTAGCGATCATAGACAGCATCGGTATCCTGCTTGCTTATTCGCTGAAGGATAACTAAAGACATCGAGACCGAAACTTAGTCGCTTGCCCCCATTCGGGCAATGCCCGCATCGCGGCAAGACTCTGCCTGAGCACTTTCGCACATGAAGCAGTCATATCAACGAGATAGTGGCTGCAGAAGTTGGCCAGGGATTTGCGGATAGATAAGGTGCAGGGTAAAAGGAAAAAGCAACCTCATCAGGTAACGACCGATGCTTCGCGCAGAGTTCCATCAGAATGCCAATGGTATGACGCTCAAATTCGAAGGTATCGGAAGTGACCAATGTGGATTCCGTCGGCGAGCAACTATTGCTCTGGCTGTGCTCTTTGCACGCGTTGTTCGTGGTGGAGACTTGCTATGCCCGTGATGTCTGCGAGCGGCTTCATTTAGCCTTCAAAGGAGACGCTAATAGGCGGTCCAGTCAGCGGCCGAGGTTGGTCCCTCGTAAACCCGCACCCTGATGCGTGCCCGGGCGGCCCCCAAGTCGGCCGGGCGCGACCTAACAAGAAGGAGCAAACATGTTTTGGTCTCATTCAACTGAGAGGAAACCACCCGGGGCGGACAGTGCCTCGGCATCGGAAATCCGGGCGTGCTTTGAGGCGGAACTATGTCGCCCGTTTGCGCTGAAGCTCGGCTGGCGGCTACTGGATGGTCACCCAGTGGGCAGGTGGACGGTCAACTAGCCAGACATGCAAGGAAGAAGCGCAGTTGTTTGCCGCCGCCCCCCAAATTGGAGTCACTCGTTTAGAGAAAGGCGTTTCGAATGTCATTGTCTGTCTTCAAATCAGCTCTAAGTGTCCGTTTGAAATCGGTATTGCTCGCAACCGATTTCTCGGCAGCATCTGAGAAACCTCTGGGTCACGCTCTCGCGATTGCCCGCCATTACGGGGCGAAATTCTATCTGGCTCATGTGGTATCGTCCCTCGGCTTTACGATCGCTGGACCACAATCCGTGCAACTGGCATCTGAAGCAGTCACAAGAGACCTGCAGCAGCTGGAGCATGATTTGGTCAAGAATGGTTCGCTGGCGAGCCTGGAGCATGAGTTTATCGTCCGTCAAGGCATCATTTGGGATGAGTTGCAGCAGATAATCTTGCAGAGCCAGATTGATTTGGTAGTCCTCGGCACACACGGGCGGCACGGCTTCGGGAAACTGCTTCTCGGCTCAGTCGCGGAACAGATTTTTCGTCACGCTGATTGCCTTGTTTTAACAGTTGGGCCCCTATCATACGAAGATGTGCGGGTAGAGGGTAACCGGGCCGACCGGAGTTTTTTGTTTGCGACAGACTTTGGCGAGGCTTCTCTCCGCGCATTGCCATATGCCGTCTCCTTCGCCAATCATTTCGGAGCAAAACTGATTGTGCTGCATGTCGTACCCGCGGCGCCGATACCAGAGAGCTCTGGTCGGTACAGTGCCCGCGATGTCATTCTACTAATGCGTGACAATGCCCGCATGGCGAGTTTGCGACGGCTCGAGCAAATGTTCACATGCCACGAGCAACCGGCGCTCGAACCCCAGTTCCTCGTTGAGTTCGGATTGCCAAGTGAGAAAATCCTGCAGGTAGCCTTGAAAGTAAAGGCCGACATCGTCGTTATGGGTTTGAATCGTTCGCTCCACATCGGCACGGCCTCTCACCTGCCTTGGGCCACAGCCTATGAAGTAGTATGCGGTGCAGCATGCCCGGTGCTAACGGTTAGGATGTGAAGGGCGCGCCCTTGACCGCGAAGCAGCCCTATTCGATAAGACGATAAGGCATGACAAACTGCGGCTTTGTGCGGTAATTTTGAGATTTAGAAACCGTGGACGTAAAGTTGCCCTCGTCGTCTGCCTCTTACTAGATCTTGCTGTGTTTCGTAACCGAATTCTGTAGTTGCTGCACCCGGTTTTCTTCCGTGCGATTATGGTTCAGGGCTTAAGTTATCGGGATGGACTTCGCCCGATGGCAGTGGGTCCCAGTGTTGCTGTCAATTCATCCGAATCCAATGTCTTCTCGGTTCCCTTCGTTCATTGCTACCGAGACGGCCGGAGCAGCAAGCTTCCTGTACGCCAACGAAATTTGCTTGTCAAGTTCTTTGACAAATTCAAAGGGCCGAAGGGCTGATACTCCCACGCACTGTTCGCCCATGAGAACGGTTGGCACCCACCAACATCCATCCTCTACAAGCAGAAACCTGAATGCACTCCCAGGTGAACCAAGAGCTGTTCCAACCATGGCCTGAAAATCCTCCATTTCCACGTCGCAGAGAATCAAATCAAATGAACCTTGCTCGGCTAACCGTGCGCCGTGCGAGCAAGAGGGTGCGAACTCACAGTGGCAGTCGAGCTTATGCAAGTATTCCTTGATGGAGGAGAACCCTGTCTCGCTCTTGCCGACCATGAGCACTCTGACTCTCTCGCCGTCCATGAGTGCCTCCAGGAAAGTATCCTCGATGATCAGGCCGCAGACACTGCTAGGCCGTGGAGCCGTGGTTGCTCCTCTACGGCGCACGACAGAATCCGCTCCACTTCGCAAGGATCCGGCGGACACGGGATGTAATCGAAAGCCCCCGCAGACAAAGCAGCCAGGCAAGGGCCCCACTCGGCGAAACGTGAAAGGACAATTACAGGAACGGGCTTGGCTACCTCTATGATCTCTGGATAGTTCGCATCCTCAAGACTGTCACTACAAAAAGCAGCGGCCAAATCGTGCTGCTCAAGCAGTTCTCGAGCCTCTCGATAGTTGGAGCTTAACAGCGGATCAAGGCCACACTTGCGAACACTCGCGGCGATTTTGTCTCGGCTCTCATCCTCGGGACACAGGATCAACACGCTGTGTAGCATTTTTCCCTCCCTGGGACCGCTAAACACTCTCGATGTGACTTATTTCACCACGGCTTCTAGTGCTCCCTTAGCATGAATATACGGGCGCGGTAGATATTTCTGTCAGCTGCCTTACATTTTGAGTCCACGAGCCTAAGGTCCTTCTAGCTCGGCCGATTGCCATGCGAGTCTTTAGGACCAACGGGTCGCAGCGTTGAGTCGTTCGCTGCGACCGATGCCAGAGACTCTGATGGAAGACGGCCGTTTGTGGTCCAGATCGGCTGCCCCCATACGGGCATTGCCCGAATCGCGGCAACGCCATTCGTTTTCGGTTATCAACTACACTGTCCTTTCAATGATTTAGCGTCCGAAAAGTTGGCATCAGATTTGCGAATCGACATAGTAGCGAGCGACCGCCGCGGCCCCTGTCATTGGGAAATGAGATGCCTGAGTCGCTCCATTTAACGTGCGAAGGAGACACCGAGAGGCCCGTTCAGTCAGCGACCGATGTGCGTCCCCATACACCCGCCCCCCTGATGCTTGCCGGGTGGCCCCCGGGTCGCCCGGGCACAGCCCGAATTCTCGAAAAAAAGGAGGGCACGCGGTGAACCAACCAACCTCCATGAGGCAAGCATGTCACTCTGCAAATGGCCCAATCGCGAGCGTGTTTCGGTTGCAGACCTTAGGAGGGAGAAGAAATGTGCGTCAGCAACAACTACGACCCGATGATCCGCCACCGCATTGGGTGAAGAACCATTTTTTGACAACCCTTCCGCCCAACGAACTGGAAAGGCTGCTCCCCGAGCTGGAACGCGTCGCCTTCCGTTCGAGGCAGATTGTGTTCGGGGCCGGAGATCCGGCCCGTTATGTGTACTTCCCGCAAGAGGCCCTAATCTCCCTGCTCGCTGCCATGGATGACGGGAGAAGTGCAGAAGTGAGCTTGACCGGCAAGGAAGGTATTGTGGGCATTGCTGAGATCCTTGGTGTGGCGACTCACCGCTACACGGCGGCGGTTGTGGTGCCGGGCTCTTGTCTCCGCATGAGGATGGAGAAGTTCAACGCTGAATTTGCACGGAGCGCGGGCCTGCAGTTCCGCGTGCTGAACTACTTCCGGTATCTCTTGGTTCAGGTCTCCCAAACAGCGGCATGCAACCGTCTCCACAGGGTGAGGCAGCGCTTGGCTCGCCAGCTACTCATGATTCGAGATCGCGTGCAGAGAGATGAGTTCCAGATGACACACGAATCCTTTGCCGTTGCATTGGGCACGCCGCGCTCGGAAGTTTCCTTTGCAGCGGAAGTGCTGCGCCGCTCTGGGGTGATTGACTACAGGCACGGTCAAGTGATCATCCTCCGCCGTGAGAAGTTGGAATCAGCTGCCTGCGAGTGCTATGGCGTCATTCATCGCGAATTCCTGAGTCTGGTGGAGGCGAATCCGCAGGATCTTTATGGCGCACCTGCTTGAAAATTCGATCATCGCGGGGCCTGCTGTAGACCCGATGCTCCCGAAGCCTTATCGCATTCAGAGGCTGCGGCACGAGACGCATGACACCTTCACGGTCGAGCTGGCCCCTGAGAATAGCGACAAGCAATTTTCCTTTTTGCCTGGCCAGTTCAACATGATCTACGTATTCGGAGTGGGCGAAGTGCCCATTTCCATCAGCAGCAACCCGCAAAATTCCCAGACTTTCCAGCACACTACGCGCATTGTTGGGGTGGTAACGCGCGCCATGGTACATCTGAAAAAAGGAGACGTTCTCGGCGTGCGCGGCCCTTATGGCACGCATTGGCCCATCGAGGAAGCCGAGGGTCGGGACGTCATCATCCTTAGCGGTGGAATTGGGCTCGCACCTCTGCGCCCTGCGCTGTATCACTTGATGGCGCAGCGCAAAAAATATCACAAAATTGTTTTGCTCTACGGAGCACGTACTTGCGAAGACATTCTGTACCGTCGCGAATTGGAACGCTGGCGAAGCAAGTTTGACTTGGAGATTCAAGTTTCCGTGGATCGTGGCACACGAGGGTGGCGCGGCGAAGTCGGCGTAGTGACCACCCTGATTGGCCGCTCGCCGTTCGATCCTTCGAACGCGATCGCCCTAGCCTGCGGTCCCGAGGTGATGATGCGCTTTGCAGTGATGGAATTTCAAAGGCGGGGCCTGGCCTCAGAGAACATCTATCTTTCAATGGAACGCAATATGAAGTGCGCGATTGGATTCTGCGGACACTGTCAGTACGGTTCGGCTTTCATCTGCAAAGACGGACCGGTCTTCCGCTTTGACCGCATTGAATCCATTTTTTACAAGGCGGAGATTTGACAGAATATGCGCCGAAGTCCAGTATCGACTGGAACCGCTGTTGCATATCCCATTAAGATTATTGGCGGCCGGGCAGGTACTGCGAAAAAATAAAGCTTCACTGATTCAGTCACCCGTTTCCTGGGAGGGGAGGAACCTACGCCAATCGCAGAGACGGAAAAGCCGCTGGCAGGAGCGGTGAAGGATAGCCGGGACAAGATGCTAGAACGCGCCATGTCCCGCCATCAGTACTCCGGCGACGCGCTGATTGAGGTTCTGCACACGGCGCAGGAACTCTACGGATATCTTGCGCCCGAGCGCCTGAAGACCATTGCACGCAAACTGCGCCTGCCGCCCAGCCGCGTGCTTGGCGTCGCCAGTTTTTATCATTTCTTTTCGCTCAAACCCAAAGCCGAACACACCATAGTTATGTGTCTGGGAACGGCCTGCTACGTGGCTGGTGCGCTGGGACTGTTTGAGGTGATGCAACGGCGCTGCGGCGCCGACTCAAAAGTGAGTGTGCAGACGGCGCGCTGCATAGGCTCTTGCGGCCTGGCGCCCGCAGTTATCGCAGACGGAAAAATCTTGGCGCGCGTGACTAAAGAGAGCCTGGCAGCTGAACTGGACCGGATAGGCTGATATGAACATCGAAGAGCTGAATCAAGCGCAAGCCGACGAAGCGGCGCGGCAGCAGGCGTTGGATGAGCGCATTTATTGCTGCACGGCCGCCGGGTGCATTTCTTGTGGCTCCGAAAACCTGCGGCTCGCTATCACCGAACAGATCAAGCAGCAGGGCCGCTCCGACAAGGTGGAAGTCTGCGGCACTGGCTGTATGGGGATGTGCAGCCGAGGCCCGCTAGTGCTGGCGTCGTCGGGCACGGCCCTCTACGGAAGCGTCACGCCATCTGACGCCGTGGCTCTGGCGAGCCCCAATCCGCTGGATCGCCGCCAGTTGGCTGATCGCGAGATTGATTTGCACGCTCCGTTCTTCGCCCGCCAGATGAAAATCGTGCTGGCCAACAGCGGTCGCGTGGATCCGGAAAAGCTCACCGATTACATTGCCGCGGGAGGCTACCAGTCCCTCACTCACGCGCTCACGGAGATGAAGCCGGCCGAAGTGATCGAGGAGGTCAAGACCAGCGGCTTGCGCGGGCGTGGCGGCGCGGGTTATCCGACGGGGCTCAAGTGGGAGCTAGTTTCGAAGCAGGTCTCGCCCACCAAATACATCGTTTGCAATGCCGATGAAGGCGATCCCGGCGCGTTCATGGATCGTAGCGTGCTCGAGGGCGATCCCCATCGCGTGCTGGAGGGCATGGCGATTGCCGGCTACGCCGTGGGCGCGCAGCAAGGCTACATCTATGTGCGCGGCGAATACGGGCTCGCCATCCAGCGCCTGCAAACGGCTATCAAGCAGGCTGAGCGCGAGCACCTGTTAGGCTCGCGCATTCTGGAAAGCGGTTTTGGGTTTCGCATCGACTTGAGAATTGGCGCGGGCGCATTCGTGTGCGGCGAGGAGACGGCTCTGATCGCTTCCGTAGAGGGAAAACGCGGACAACCGCGGCAGCGCCCGCCGTATCCGCCAGAAAGCGGCCTGTGGAATCAGCCGACGCTGATCAACAACGTGGAGACCTTCGCCAACATCCCGCCTATCATCGAAAAGGGTGGGAGTTGGTTCGCTTCCATCGGCACGGCCGCGAGCAAAGGGACCAAGGTGTTTGCGCTTGCCGGTAAGATCGCCAATACGGGTTTGATCGAAGTCCCGATGGGAACGACGCTGCGCACCATTCTTTTCGACATCGGCGGCGGCATTCCGCAAGGCAAGTTCAAGGCGGCGCAAACCGGCGGGCCTTCCGGCGGATGCATCCCCGAGCAGTTTCTTGACACGCCGGTGGATTACGAATCGCTCACGCGGATCGGCTCCATCATGGGTTCGGGCGGTCTGATCGTTATGGATGATTCGTCGTGCATGGTAGACGTAGCGCGATTCTTCATGGAGTTCTGCATGGATGAATCGTGCGGCAAATGCATCCCATGCCGTGCCGGCACGGTGCAGATGCACGACATTTTGAAGCGCATGACGCTGGGCCAAGCGCATGAAGATGACCTCGCGATGCTTGAGGAGTTGTCCGGGTTGCTGCGCGAGACCAGCCTGTGCGGGCTTGGGCAGACGGCTCCGAATCCCGTCATGAGCACGCTGCGTTATTTCCGGCAGGAGTACGAAGCCCATATCCGCGAGCGCCGCTGCCCCGCTGGCCACTGCCGGATCGAAGTGGGGGTGTCGGCATGAGTGTCAAGACTCTCGAAATCGACGGCAAGATGGTGACCGGCGTCGCCGGTCAGACGTTGTTCAGTGTCGCCTGGGACAGCGGAATCCTTATCCCGCGCCTTTGCCATATCGGCGGAATCTCGGATGTTGGAGCGTGCCGACTGTGCCTGGTGGAAATCGAAGGCCAGAAGAAGCTCCAGGCATCGTGCCTCACCCCCGTTGACGAGGGGATGGTGGTGCACACCGATACGCCGAAGCTGCGCGCGCACCGCCGGCTGATCGTCGAGTTGCTGTTCGCCGAGCGCAACCACATCTGCTCGGTGTGCGTGATGAACGGCGATTGCGAGCTGCAGGATCTGGCCACGGAACTGCGCATCGATCATGTGCGCGTGCGTTATCAGTTCCCGTCGCTGCCGGTTGACCTCACGCACGAGCGCTTCGGACTGGATCAAAGCCGCTGCATCCTGTGTACGCGCTGCATTCGCGTGTGCGATGAAGTGGAGGGCGCGCACACCTGGGACATGCAGGGGCGCGGCACGAATTCGCGCATCATTTCCGATCTCGGCGAGCCCTGGGGCGCGTCTGACAGTTGCACGAGCTGCGGGAAGTGCGTCCAGGTATGTCCTACCGGCGCGCTGTTTACCAAGGGGAAAGCCGTGGGCGAGATGCGCAAAGACCGTAAATTCCTGAAGTACATTGTGACGGCCAGAGAGAAAAAGCAATGGATCGAGTGACGAAGAAGCCGCGTTTGGCAACGGTCTGGCTGGGTGGCTGCTCGGGTTGCCACATGTCATTTCTCGATTTGGACGAGCGGCTGATTGACCTGGCAGCGCGCGTGGAATTGTGTGCGTCTCCGCTCACCGATCTCAAAGACTTTCCTGAGGCCGACATCACGCTGGTGGAAGGAGCCGTCGCCAACCAGGAGCATCTGGAAACGATCCACAGAGTCCGCAAGCGAACGAAAATTCTGATCTCCCTGGGGGATTGCGCGGTGACGGGCAATGTAACGGCCATGCGAAATGCCCTTGGTGTCGACGACGTGCTGAACCGCGCTTACAAAGAGACGGCAACCGTTGTTGTGGGCATCCCGTTGGGGGACGGCGTTGTACCGAAACTGCTCCCGAGAGTCAGGCCTGTGCACGAAGTGGTTAAAGTCGATTATTACCTTGCTGGCTGCCCGCCTTCGGCGAATGGCATCCACGCTTGTCTCGTGGACCTGCTCGAAGGGCGCGAACCGGCGGGCGAAGTGAAGAGGTTCGGATAATGGCCGAGCGCATTCTGATTCATCCGGTGACCCGCATCGAAGGCCACGCCAAAATTACAATCTGGGTGAACGACTCGGGCGGCGTCGAGTCTGCCCAATTTCACGTCACCGAATTTCGCGGTTTCGAGAAAATCTGCGAGGGTCGGCCGCTGCATGAGATGCCGGGTCTGATGGCGCGGATATGCGGCATTTGCCCGGTGAGCCATGTTCTGGCCAGTTCCAAGGCGGGCGATGCTCTGCTGGGTGTCGAAGTTCTTCCCGCAGCGGTCAAGCAGCGGCGCTTAGCGAATTACGCACAGGTGCTGCAATCGCATGCCCTGAGCTTTTTCCATCTATC
>Ga0187778_10003575_pt1 | contig 10408 bp, 9 predicted proteins | sample 1015_Q2_SP5_20_M_FD_132418 | JGI IMG/M metagenome (GOLD analysis project Ga0187778, IMG submission 132418) | Tropical peat soil microbial communities from peatlands in Department of Meta, Colombia - 1015_Q2_SP5_20_MG | ecosystem: Environmental > Terrestrial > Soil > Wetlands > Peat | place...
AGATAAAGAAGCTTGAGGTGCTGGTGCAGTATGGTGCTGATGCAGTAATGGACCTATCAACAGGCGGCGCGATAAGGGAGTTGAGAAAGACCCTCCTCAAGAAGGCGCCAGTTTCTGTAGGTACGGTTCCCATTTATGAGGCGGTTGTCAGGACGACGGAGAATCATGGACATATCGCAAAAATGGAACCGGATGAACTCTTTGAAGTGATTGAGGAACATGCAAGAGAGGGTGTTGACTTTGTGACAGTCCACTGCGGTGTTACGAGAAAGGCGATAGAACGGTTGCGGGAGGACGAAAGGGTTCTTGATGTGGTGAGCAGAGGAGGGGCATTCCTCCTTGAGTGGATGATTTACAACGACAAAGAAAATCCATTATATGAACAGTACGACAGACTTCTGGAGCTCGCAAAGAGATATGATTTGACCCTGAGCCTTGGCGATGGGTTCAGACCAGGATGTCTTGCAGATGCTACCGACAGGAGCCAGATCGAGGAGTTGGTGACCCTGGGGGAACTGAGGGACAGGGCGCTTGCAGCAGGCATCCAGACGATAATCGAAGGGCCAGGGCATGTTCCCTTGCACCAAGTGGAGCTCAACATCAGGATGCAGAAGGAGATATGCAAAGGCGCGCCTTTCTATGTTCTTGGTCCCCTTGTCACCGATCTCGCAATGGGGTATGACCACATTGCAGCGGCTATAGGCGGTGCCATTGCAGGTGCTGCAGGAGCTGACTTCCTTTGCTATGTTACCCCTGCAGAACACATCAGGCTTCCTGACAGGGACGATGTGCGGGAGGGAGTCATTGCGTCACGAATCGCGGCTCATGCAGCAGATATTGCCAAGGGCATCCCCGGAGCCATGGAAAAGGACAGAAAGATGGCGCAGTGCAGGAAGAATCTTGACTGGAAGGGGCAGATCTCCCTGAGTTTCGATCCTGAAAAGGTGCGGGCATGGAGAGGACAGGTGCCTCTTGCGGTGGAGGAGGTATGCAGCATGTGCGGAGAATTCTGCGCCATAAGGACTGTTGACAGGGCATTGCACAAGAAATAGGTGCACACCGTCACCTTTTGCTTCATTGACAGATGCTGCTGCATCATAGATCCGCTTGCCATCTGCTTTCCAAATCAAGTAATATCATCCATGGGAGTGCATAGGGTTCTGGTGTCCCTCCTGGACTTCAAATCCAGTGTTGCCTGTCAAAAGCGGGCAGGGTGGGTTCGATTCCCACACGCTCCCGCCACCAAATGGCATATTTAAGCCATTTGTCCCCTAAAAAAGCCCCCAAAATACCGTCAGTAAACCGTCAGTAAGGATAGTTTCGCTCTGGTTGCCCATATTCTTGCCTTGCATCCTTCTTCCGACCCCCCGCCGTAGGCTAATTTCCCCTGCCTTGCGCAACCCAAAAGCACCCAGAACGATTTTCAGAGGGCAGGCTGACCTCTGTTTGATGCCTGATGCCCTCGGGAATGGAATGGTATGGGGAAAGGTGCGGAACAACACTGCGCAGACAATATTGTTAAGGGGGATTCTGTTGTAACTACTTGTGCTTCAAAGGAATAGTGGGCAATCCAAGGGAGTACTAACCAATGAAGAAAGACGTGTAAAGATTTACACGGCTAAAGGTCAGCCGACTGTCGCAAGCAGGGTGACCCCTGTTGCGCCACTTGAAACGCTCAACCTTAACTGGAAAGAAGCAGACCTACCTGAAAAGGAACGAACTAAACACGTCCATAGACTTCACCCCTATCTTGGCAAATTTATTCCTCAATTAATCGAGATACTTCTGAGAAAGATGCTCAGTCTTCCCTGAGGAGTTGCCTTTTGGCAGGAGCGCCGGGAAATTAATCGAGTTCGCGTACTACTTTCACCATGTCTTCATCCAAACATGCTTCGTCGAACCCTGAGCTTTTTGCGATGTGCAGCATCCTGGGGTTATTTCTCAGGATTTCCATCCAGAGGGTCTTGATCTCCAGCTCCCGGGCGATGCTAATGCAATAATCAATAAGCAACGTCCCGATACCGTGGCCCTGCCATTCATCTGCCACCAGAACCGCCAGTTCCGCGGTCTCGAGGTCAGGCATTTTCAGCATCCTCACATCCGCAATGATCCGCTCCTGTTCAGGGCTTTCCTTGATGAGTGCCACAAAGGCCAGCTCACGCTCATAGTCCAGCTGGCAGTAGCGGGCGAGCCTTTCGTGGGGCATGTCGGTGAGGCGCTGGTTGAATCTGAATACAATAGTCTCCTCTGATACAGTCGTGAAGAGCTGGTAAATGAGGGGTTCATCTTCAGGCCGTATCGGCCTTATGAGTGCTGGGACGCCATTCTCGAGGATAATCTCCTGCACGTATTGAAAGGGATAGGGGCATATGGAGAGATGCGGTGGGCAGAGGTCACCTTTAAGCCATTTTGGGTGTTGTACAAGTTTCTCCTCCAGCAGAATACCCGCATCCAGGGCAACTCCCCCCTGCTCGGTGAGAAAGAAGGGGTCGATATCGATCTCCTTGAATTCAGGGAAGTCGACGAGCAGATAGGAGAATCTCACCAGCATCTCTTCCACGAATCTCAGGGTTTCTCTGTACTGATCTCTTGCGAGGAGAAACTTATAGATCTTTGTCTCCTCCATGACACGTCTTGCAAGGGTCTGGTTGAGGGGGGGGAGCCCCACGGCATAATCTCCCATGGCTTCAAGGAGATCTCCCCCCAGGCCGAAGACAATGGCAGAGCCGAATGCGGGGTCCTTCTTTGCCCCAATCGCCAGTTCATACCCATGTGTGGTCATCATCTGCTGGATCAGGACATGGGCTCCCTGGTCTTCACTGGCGACCGCGAGTTCCCTGAGCTTCCTGAATGCTTCCTGCACCGAATCCTCGCTCTTGAGATTGAGGAATACGCCGGACTTTTCTATCTTATGAAAAATCTTTTCAGAGGCTATTTTCAGCACCACAGGGTACCCGATCTCCCGGGCAATACGCACCGCCTCCTCTTCGCTATCCACTCTCATGGTCGTAATCACCGGGATCCCGTATGCGAGGAGTATTTCCTTGACTTCGAGCAGACCGAGGATCAGCCTCCCTTGAGCCAGGGCCTCGCGAATGATGGCCTTCACCCGTTCCTTATCAGGGGAGAAATCTCTCAGGATGGTTTCGGGTGTCTCCTGTAAAAGCTGCAGGTTATAGTCATAGCGGTACAGATACATAAAACTCCTTATTGCCTGTTCCGGGGTGACAAACGTGGGAACAGTTTTCTTTGTGAAGAACTCCCGCGAATTATGCACCATCTCACCCCCCATCCATACAGTAAACAGGGGAATGCGCGGGTTGATCTGCTTTGCGGAGATGACGGCTTCTGCTGTTTCCAGTGGACGGATTCCAAAATGGGGAACATGCATTACCAGAAGTCCGTCCACATTCTTATCACCGAGACAGTGTTCGACCGCAGCCTTATAGTCGTGAGGGGTGGCGTTGGTGGGGAGGCTGATAGGATTCTGCGGCTGTCTCACTAGAGGCAGCATTTCGCGCAGCCCGGCTACAGTCTTTTCTTCGAATACCGTGAGCTCCCCCTCCATTTTCAGAAGGGTGTCCACTGCGATCATGGACGGAGCGTCTGCATTCGTGACAATAGCAAGGCGTTTCCCCTTGGGCCTCCTTTCCTGGGCAAGGGTCTCCGCAAGATAAAAGAGGTCAAGGATCTCGTCGATTCTGACCGCTCCCGCCCGTTTGAACACTGCATCGTAGATTTTGTCTTCCCCTGCGAGGACGCCTGAATGGGTGAGGGCCACCTGCGCGGAAATGTCGAACTTTCCTGATTTGACCACCACGATGGGCTTGCTGCGGGCGAAGCTCCTCACCGCAGTCATGAACTTGCGTCCTCTTGTAATATGCTCGAGATAAAGGATGATGGCCTTGGTTTTGGGGTCCACTCCAAGGAAGTCAATGAGGTCAGAAAATGCGAGGTCCAGTTTTTCGCCAACAGAGATGATATAGCTGAAGCCGAAGTTCTTGTCTATGGCCCTGTCCAGCAGCGCAGTAGTGAGCGTAACGCTTTGGGAAATGAAGGCGGTGGAGCCGCTCTTCGGCATTTTGGGGAAGAGGCTTGCGTTTAAATGTATGCTCGGCCTGATAAACCCAATGGTATTGGGACCCAGAACTCTGAACTCGTATTTCGAGAGAAGCTGTGTTACACTGGAAGTAAAGAGAGGGTTTTTCTCCACCTGGAGTTCGAAATCAGGACATATGATGGATACGCCCTTCACCCCCATTGTGCCGCACTCATCAAGGGTCGGGAGAATCTCTTCGAAGGACACGGCCAGAATGGCGAGATCCACTGGATGGGGCGTTGCAGACACTGTCTTATATGCCTCAATCCCCTGAACAGACCCTAGCTTGGGATTGACCGGATACACCACACCCCTGAACCCCTTGCCGATCATGTTTCTCAGAATGAAGTACCCTGTGGATTCCGGATCCTCGCTTGCTCCCACCACCGCTATTCTTTGTGGGTCGAAAAAAACTTCAAGATTCTTTATTGACACGGCAGATCTCCCTTAATAAATTTCCTCGATTCACGGGTGCGCCTATGCACTCAGAGCAGGTCCTCATGCGTCTTATTCTATTCTACACCAGGAAATGCGGCATGGATAGTCTCGGTCTTCATAAGTGGGTGTGCAAAGGAATACTATCAAGAGTAAATAGCAATTTACAAACAGCGTTATTTTGAAGTAAAATTCAAGAGTGTGGTAGGAGGCATTCCCGCAGCCTGCAGCCATACTATCGGGGCGTAGCGCAGTCTGGTAGCGCACACGGTTCGGGACCGTGGAGTCGAAGGTTCAAATCCTTTCGCCCCGACCATTTTTATCCAGGCCATGAAAAAAATCATCGGGGTGATCGGAGGAAGGAGGGTCGATAAGACGCTCCTCAACGAGGCGGAAAAGGTGGGAAGCCTCGTCGCCCAAAAAGAAATCGTCCTTGTCTGCGGTGGGCTCACCGGCGTCATGGAAGCAGTGGCAAAAGGAGCCCGATCAGCAGGTGGCATTACGGTAGGGATACTGCCCCAGGAGCATAAACGGGATGCCAACGAATACATAGATATCCCCATCGTTACTGGACTGGGAATCGGAAGAAATGTTATTATAGCGCGCACTGCAGACGTCCTCATCTCTATTGGCGGTGAATACGGGACGCTCTCTGAAATCGCCTTCGCGCTCCAGATGGGAAAACCGGTCATCGGCATCAGGACATGGGATATCAAGGGCGTAATCCCGGCACAGGATGCAGATGATGCAATAGCAAAGGCATTTAAGATTTTGGAATTGTGAGTTTTTCTTTTCTGTTTTTGGAACTTTGAACTTTTCACCTTAACCTTTGAACTTTTTAGTCGCCCCCTTAGCTCAGTAGGATAGAGCACAGGTTTCCTAAACCTGGTGCCGCAGGTTCGACTCCTGCAGGGGGCACCATAAAAATCAAGGGGTTACAAGATTCAGCAACCTCTTTCTTGTTCCATGTGTCCATCCGGCCTTCAATCTTCTTGAGTTCACAATAGCTTAGGCCAATAATTGGGATCAAGATTCCCTGACTCAAGAAAAACCCCTATTTCTTCTATGGGCCAGAGCTTTCCGCACTTCGCACAGATCGCTTTCCTGTTTGTGCCATGAAGCTCGATGACATTCATGCTTCCTGCATCCTGATGAAGCCCGTCAATATTCTGGGTTATGAGACAATCAAGCTTCTTCATCTCTTCAAGGCTGGCAAGAGCACTATAAGCCTTGTTCGGCTTTGCATGTTTCATCTCGAGGAACAATTCCTTTTTCATGCTCCAGTATTCCATCCTCGCCTCATGACTCGAAAGGAATTCCTGAAACGTGACAATCCCGTATCTGTCCCAAACCCCTCCGGGGCTTCTGAAATCAGAGATACCCGACTCGGTCGAGACCCCCGCCCCTGTAAATGCGGTAATCCTTTTTGCTTCTTTAAGAAGAGTTACTGCCTGCTGTATTCTCAGGATGTAGTCCATAGTTCAGATTATAAGTGAATCAGGCGATGCCAATAAACCCGCCCATGAAAAGGAGATGATTTCGGGTCTCTCGTTTATGTAAGATACCTTCGTGAAACTTTTTGGGACTTTGGTAAAAGGGATTTTCAGAACCAGACCGAACCGGTTTGTTGTGGAATGCACTGTTGACGGGAAAAATGAAAGGGCCTATCTTCCCAACCCCGGCAGGCTGAGAGAGCTTCTCCTTCCCGGGAGCATGCTCTATCTGGCGCCTCAGGCATCCTCTGTCCATAGATACAAATACACATGTGTGGCAGTAGAGAAAGACGGATCGCCTGTGCTGCTTCATACTCACCTCAACAACTCCGTGGCCCGGCATTTGATGGAGCATAACCGTATTCCCGGTCTTGAAGGAGCGGAAATCATAACGCCTGAAGTAACCATCGGCGGCAGCAGGTTTGATTTTCTCTTGCGACATAAAAAGAAGGAAGTGGTGCTGGAGGTCAAGTCCTGTACCCTGTTCAGCGGAAAGACAGCCATGTTCCCGGACGCGGTAACTCTCAGGGGCAGGAGACACCTTGAAGAACTTGCGTCACTCTCTTGCGGAAAACGAAAATGCGCAGTGCTGTTTATTGTGCATTCAGCCGGGATTAAATACTTCATGCCTGAGTATCACACGGATCTGGAATTCGCAAAGACGTTCCTGTCCGTAGCACGGAGCATCATGGTGAAAGCCGTGTCTGTTTCATGGGAAAGAGATCTTTCCCTGGGAAACACAGCGAGGGACCTCATCATTCCCTGGGACGTGATCAGGAATGAGGCTAATGACAGCGGAAGCTATATCATTATTTTACGCCTGAGGAAGGATGAGAAAATATCAGTGGGAAGCCTTGGAGATTTTCGGTTTAAAAAGGGATATTATGTATACGTCGGATCAGCAAAAAGAAACCTCTCGCAGCGCATCGCCCGGCATCAGAGGAAGCGCAAGAATCTCTTCTGGCATATAGATTATTTAAGGCAATACGCCGATCACTGTGTCTCACTGCCTGTGAGGGCCAGCAGTCATCTGGAATGTGAAATGGCCCGGGCACTGAATAAAGTAACTGAATGGAATATGCACGGCTTCGGGTCATAAGATTGCATCTGCGGAAGCCATCTCTTAGGCATACGAGATTACCCCACTCTTTCTCCGCAATTCATACAGCTGCTCCTTTATTTTCGTATAAACAGGTTGGAAGGTGTATTAAATGAGATGTATCTTACTAGCCAAATGTGTAGGAAAAACCAAGGTGAAGGTAACAGGGGACAAGCTGATTCATCCATCGATATCCCCTGAGGTGTAGGTCGTCAGAGGGCAAACCCTCGTCAATGGGTCGAATTTCTGCCCAATGGTTGCGCACCCACCTTTTTCATGGTATTTTCTATAAAAGCATACGTTCAAAGCCGAATGAGGAGGAGCTATGGACAGAAGAGATTTCCTGAAGAGCGCAGCATTAGGTTCTTTGGCAATGGGCATTGCGAGCGAGGCCCTGGCTGCAGAGCTGTTTTATCCAACAAGCGTGGACCCCACTCTTTTTAAGACCATCAACAGGATAAAAGACCTTTCCAACAAGACTCCCCTTGAGAAGACACACGCACCTTTCATATCAGCCCCGAAAGCCGTCAAGGCGGGTGAGCCGTTTACCGTTGAGGTTAGTGTAGGGGAGAACCTCCATCCTATGGGGCCCACTCACTGGATCGAATTCATTGAACTTGATATCGGCAATGAACCTGCGGGAAGGATCGATTTTGATTCCAAAGGATATCTGAAGCCCAAGGCAAGCTTTACCGTGGTTCTTACGAAAGAGGCAGCGCCCAATGGCAAAGTTACGCTGGTTGCCCATCAGCGTTGCAACCTCCACGGCTATTGGGAAGGTAGCATGGATGTAAGTGTCACATAGTCCTGGAAAGCGTTTCAGGCAGCATTCCTGTCACTTTTCTTTTTGTCAGGAAACAGCGCCGGGGGATTCGAAAAGTGCCGCAGCAGGCTGTACCGCTCTTAGGCGCTTCACGATTTGAAAGCGGTCCCTTCGGTAGGGACTCAGAATCGTGCTGTACCCAAATGTTTCCTAAGGAAGCCATATCTTCCGGCCTGCGGACCCTGCCCGCAGCTTAATTTTCATTGCGTGCTGACTCGTTTAAATTTAGCAATTAAGAAATGTGTACAGGGAACGATCGCGCTTTTCTTAAGAAAGGAGGATGTTTATGGTTAAAACAGCACTATTTGTTCGACTGGAGGCAAAGCCCGGAAAGGAGGCTGAAGTGGAGACTTTTCTTCGTGGGGGCCTTGCGGTGGTCATGGAGGAGCCGGCCACGATTGCCTGGTTTGCGATCCGTCTCGGGCCGTCTACCTTTGGTATCTTCGATGCATTTCCTGACGATTCAGGTCGTCAGGCTCACCTCTCAGGCCGTGTGGCTGCTGCGCTTATGGCAAAGGCACCCAAAATGCTGGCCGAACCGCCTGTTATAGAGAAGGTCGAAGTCCTCTCAGCCAAGCTGCCGGGATAATTACATCAGTCCTGCATGGGTTTAATGAACTTGCACTAACCCATTGTCCAATTGTCAGCGATTATCGCACCTGCGGCAACACCCCAAAATGGCTCTTTTAGCACAAGGGGATAATCCCCCTACCTGGGTAGGATTGATTTTATTCCCCTTTCCGCGCACAATGAACAATACACTGTACCACAAGAGGTAAAAATGATAGAGACTGCCCAGGAGAGGAGACGTGAAGACAGGTATAAAGGGCGTTTTAAGGTCGAATATGCCTCAGGCGGGCAAACGTACAGGGGGATATCCAGCAACCTTTCCATGAACGGACTCTTCATAAGGACAAGAAACCCTCTTGAGATAGGAACGCTCATTAATATGCTCCTTCATCTCCCCGGAGGCCTGACCGCAACGGTGAAGGGAAAGGTGGCGAGAGTATTGGTAACGCATGAGGGCGAATCAGCCATATCCATAAAAAACGGAATGGGAATCGAAATAATCGAAAAGGACTATAATTATCTCAGGACTGTCACGTCCTTGCCTGACGATATAAAGCCCAATTGAGCTTTTCACTTCATAGTTCAAGCGGGGATGTAAGAACAGCCTTAATTTCTTGGAGCCTGATTATAAAGAGCAGCGAACTTCCTCTTGAGTTCCTTCCGGCAACTAAACTCACCCCTGATGGGCTGACATCCTGCCGTTCACTAGGTATGGAGTGATAAAAAAGGGCCTGTGAGATCACAGGCCCTTATATCCATGCGTTGGCTATTTCTTTTTCTTGATTTCTTTGATTTCCTTAGGTTCTTCCTTTTTCGCCCCTGGTGACCAGTGGTTCAGATCATGAGCAGTATTATGACAATCACCGCATTTAGGGAATCTGGCCATCATCCCTGCAGGATGAGGAACACCATGGCAGTCCTGGCACTTGGGCACCATCTTGTGCACTGCCTGATGGCAGAATGCGCAGGCGAGCGCCTTGTGCTTGGAACTGCTGGTGGTGAGAAGCGAGAAGGCGTTCGTATGGCACGAACCGCAGTCTTTGGAAGGGATGTCCGCTGCATAGGACACTGCCTTAGGCATGTGTGCCTTGTGGCATTTCTTGCAATCCGCTCCTGTCATATCGGCTGAGTGTGGTTTGTGGCACTGCATGCAGGCGGGTATCTTTCCGTGAACATTGTGACAGGTGGAGCAGTTGAGAGCGGTATGTTTGCTCTTTTGGTCCCTGAGCTGGGTGATCTGCTGGGTATGGCAGGTCAGGCATGGGTCGGTGACATTGCTCGCAAAAGAAATCAAGAGAGGTGTGTGAGGATTCTTATGACAGCCAAGGCAGTCTTTGAGTTCATAATGGTGCTTGCCCATGTGGCACATGTTGCACTTGGGAATGTTGTCCTTTACCGCAGGCCTGTGGCCGGTATGGCACCCAAGGCATCCTACGCCTTTGTGTTTTCCTCCATTGGCCATCATGTCAGCGGGGGGAAGTGCATGACACTTGATACAGTCATCGTTGGACAGGGTCACGCTGGGAGATGGTTGAGCAGCCGATCCCAGGCCAAACGCGCTCAGAAAAATTGAGACCCCGAGAATCAGAAATAATGAGAGAAAAAGACTACTGCGTATTCTTTTTTTCATCTCTCCTCCTTTGTTAGCAGGCTCTTCCCTTTAAGGGTATTTTATGCATTACTGCTGTTTGGACAAGAAAGTTTTAGGGAAATTTTAAGGCAATTATGGCAGATTTTCATTGCCCAGTCAATACGACTTTTTGTCTCGAATTGACTCATAAAAAATGTTACCTGGCGAAAAGACTGGGAAGAACGTTGACTCATAATAGATGTTACCGACGAAAGTGCCCTGAAAGGAGGGGCTATTATGAGTCCATTTTCGAGGAGGG
>Ga0187778_10003576_pt1 | contig 10407 bp, 8 predicted proteins | sample 1015_Q2_SP5_20_M_FD_132418 | JGI IMG/M metagenome (GOLD analysis project Ga0187778, IMG submission 132418) | Tropical peat soil microbial communities from peatlands in Department of Meta, Colombia - 1015_Q2_SP5_20_MG | ecosystem: Environmental > Terrestrial > Soil > Wetlands > Peat | place...
GCCTGCTGCAGCACGGCGCGGCGCGCGTGATTGCTGTTGACACCGGTTATGGCCAGATGGATTTCAAACTGCGTCAGGATGCGCGCGTGCGTCTTCACGAAAAGACCAACGCCCGCTACCTGACGCGCGAGATTCTCGGCGAGGTTGTCGATCGGATCGTCATGGACGTGTCGTTCATTTCCGCAACGCTGGTTCTGCCTGCCGTGGTCCGCGCTGCGTTCCCCGAGTCGCCCGCCGACCGTCGCGGACGCGAGACGGTGGTCCTGGTCAAACCTCAGTTCGAAGCGGGCAGGGAACAGGTCGGAAAGGGCGGAATCGTGCGCGATGCGGACGCGCAAAAAGCGGCCGTGGACCGTGTGCGATCTGCGCTCGAGAATCTTGGCGCCGCGCAAACTGATGTGATCGAGTCGCCGATCCTTGGCGCGGAAGGGAATCGCGAGTTCCTGCTGTATGGAGTTTTCTGATCAGGGATCCTGGCCGCATTACCCTCCTCGCGGGCGTCATCCAGAGCGAAGCCGTTCCCGTAGACCCTCGGCTTCAGCCGGGGGCGAGCGAAGCGAGGCGGAGCGAGGGATCTCCCTATGCACGAAAGCCGATGTGCAGGAGATCTCTCGTCCCGCCGGTGAAAACACGGGACTTCGAGATGACGCCGGTATATGTGGATTTGTGGCGCGACCCGCGTCTGCTTGTGGTTAATCCTGCTAAATTCTGTACAATCTTTCTTTCATCAACGCCATGCCCAGCCCGCACCCGACTTCCCTCAAAACCGCGGCCATCATTTCAAGGCCCGACGGATCCCAGGTAGCTGAGGTCATTCCCGGTCTTCTCACATGGTTTGCCGAGCACAATTACAGGGCCATTGTTGACGAGGAGACAGCGCCTTACGCGCCCAATCAGGAGGTGGCATCGCGGGCAGAGATGGCGTCGCGGCCGCTGGACCTGGTTGTGGTGTTAGGAGGCGACGGTACGCTGCTTTCGGCGGCGCGGGCGACGGCCGCCATTGACGTGCCGCTGCTGGGAGTCAATCTGGGATCCCTCGGTTTTCTCACCGAGGTTCCGTTGCAGTCGTTGTATTCCATGCTCGACGCGATCGCGCAGGGCCGCGCCGCAGTTGAGCATCGCTCTCTCATGCAGTGCGAGCTGCTGCGCGGAGACACCGTGCGCGGCAGCTACCTGGTTTTCAACGATGCGGTTGTGAACAAGACGGCACTGGCGCGCCTCAACCAGTACGATCTGTACGTGGATAAGGTTTTCGTTTCCAGCTACCGCGCCGACGGCATGATCGTAGCCACGCCGACGGGCTCAACAGCTTATTCTCTTTCGGCGGGCGGACCGGTGGTGATGCCGACGGTGAAAGCTTTCGTGATTACTCCGGTTGCGCCACATGCGCTGACGCATCGGCCCCTGGTGGTGCCCGATTCCGCGGCGATCGAAATCCTGTTGCGCAGCGAGCAAGAGGTTGCCTATCTCAGCCTCGATGGCCAGCCGGGACTCGACCTGCGCAACGGGGATTGTGTGCGCTGCCGCCGCTCCGAGCATCATGTGACGCTGTTCCGCACTGGGTCCGATTTCTTTCAGGCGCTGCGCACCAAGCTGAAGTGGGGGGAAAGACAGGTGTGATGCTAAGTCCAGGTCTCAAAGCGAAGCAGGTCTGACACTGTCTCCCGCCGCCGAATCACCTTCGCGGACTTGCCGCTGACCAATATTTCCGCCGGCCGGGGGCGCGAATTGTAGTTCGCCGATAGCACCATCCCGTAGGCACCGACGTCGAGGATGGCCAATAGATCGCCCTCCGCCACCGCTGGCAGCTCGCGATCCCGCGCAAAGAAGTCTCCCGTCTCGCAGATCGGGCCGACGACGTCAGCCACTTCAGAGGCTGGGGTTGTGTTTGGATCAAGAGCCACCGGAACGATCTCGTGATATGCGCCGTACAACGCGGGGCGAATCAGATCGTTCATCGCGGCGTCGACTACCACGAAGCGTTTGCCGTCATTTTCTTTGCGATAAAGTACCGACGTGAGCAAGACGCCCGCTGGGCCAATGATGGCCCGGCCGGGCTCAAGAAGCAGATGCACGTTCAAGCCACGCAGCGGCTGAGTGAGGGCCTGCGCGTAAGACTCTGCGTATGCGGAAAACGCGGCCGGGTCCGGCTTGTCGTACGAGATTCCCAGTCCGCCGCCGGCGTCCACATAGTCAATCTTGTGTCCGTCCTTGCGCAGCTCGCGAACCAATTCTGCGACCCGCGATATGGCCTCACCGAAGGGAGCGACGTCGGTGATCTGCGATCCGATATGCACACTCACGCCACGCACGTTGAGCCAGCGCGAACCCTCGGCCTCCGCATAAAGGGCACGCGCCTGACGGATCGGCACGCCAAACTTGTGCTGGCGCAGCCCGGTTGAGATGTAGGGATGAGTCTCAGCCTTGACATCTGGATTCACGCGCACGGCCACCGGGGCAGTCTTGCGCAGACGCTGGGCGCATTCAGCCAAAACTGATAATTCCGATTCGCTCTCGACGTTGAACAGCAGAATTCCAGCTTTGAGCGCCGCGGTCAGTTCCTTACGCGTCTTTCCCACGCCGGAGAAAACCACTCGCTTCGCCGCTTTGCGGTCGGCGGTGAGCACGCGCTCCAGTTCTCCGCCGGAGACAACGTCGAACCCGCATCCTCTCCTTTCCAGCAGGCGCAAGATGGACAGGTTCGAGTTCGCTTTGACGGAATAGCAGACGGTGTGTGGGACGCCGCGAAAGGCGCCGTCAAACGCGTCGTAGCGCGAGTGAATCGTTGCCTCTGAATACACATAGAGCGGCGTTCCATGCTGCGCGGCGAGTTTGGGCAAGGCCGCGTTTTCGGCATTCAGAACCAGGCCGCTCTTGGTTTTGCGGTAAATAAATCCGGGAGGACGTCCAGTGGGAGTCTGGGGGATGGTCATTTTTTCCTGGGCTGAGCAGGCGCGCCGTCCTTCACGCGGATTGCGACCACGGTCTGATCATCGAAAGTTTCCACTCCGGCGGCGTGTTCCGCGACAGCTTTAAAGATCGAGTCGACGACGCAATCCGCGGTCTGCCCACCGCAGCCGGAAATGATGTGCTCGACCCGGTGCCGTCCAAAGAGGTCACCCGTGCGGTTGCGGGCGTCGAGAATGCCGTCACTGAAGAACACGAACATATCTCCGGGCTTCATGCGGAACTTGAACTCGTCGTATTCGGCTTCGTCGAACAATCCGAGCGGCAGGCCGGTCGCCTCGATGACTTCGTTTTTTCCGCCATGAACATAGATTGGCCGGGGAAGGCCGGAATTCGCCACGGTGAGGGTGCGCTGCTCGTCGTCCCACACGGCGTAGATGATCGAGACAAACTGCGCTTCAATGCGGCGCTCCGCCAGCGAGAGGTTCACCGCCGACAACATTTCCGCCGAACCGGGTTCTATTGGAGCATGCGAGCGCAGGATTCCGCTTACCAGTGCGGCATAGATCGCGGCCGGCGCGCCTTTTCCGCTGACGTCGCCGATCGCGATGCCGAGCCGCGACATGGAATAGGGAATGAAGTCGTAGAGGTCGCCGCCGATGGCGCGGGCGGGCACGAACTTCGCCGCAACGTCCAAATGAGCCAGCTTCGGCCGCGTCTGCGGCAACAGACGGGTTTGCAGTTCGCGCGCCAGGGAGAGGTCGCGCTCCAACCGCCGTTCCTGCCGCCCGATCTCTTCATACAGGCGGGCGTTCTCGATGGCGATGGCGATCTGGGCGGCGAGCGTGGTCATAGTTCGCTTATGGTCTTCGGTGAAAAATCCGCGCCGCGTGTGCTCGAGGTCGAGCACGCCAATCACTTTGTCTTTATAGATCAGGGGGACGGCCAGCTCGGAGCGCGTCTCAGGATTGGCCTCCACATAGCGTGGATCTTTGCTTACGTCGGGTACCAGCACGGCAGTCTTGGTCTCAGCCGCGGTACCCACGAGCCCCTTCCCGAGGGGAATCTCACGTTTAAGGTGAATATTTTCGTTAAAGCGCAAGGCGAAGCGGTGCTGCAGCTTCTCGCCCGTAGAATCGAGGAGCAGGATGCTGAAAATCTGGTAGTCGATCAAACGGCGCACCAGTTCAGCGATCCGGCCCAGCAGTTCGTCAACATTGAGGATGGAAGTGAGCTCGCGCGCAATTTCATTGAGCATCAGGAGAATGCGCGCCTGCTTCGTGGTGCGAGTATAGAGTTGGGCGTTTTCGATGCCTGCCGCCATGCGCGACGCCACCAGCGTCAGCAGACGGCGGTGCTCTTCGGTGAAATAGCCGGGCTCGCGTGCCTCGAGATCGATGACCCCGATGACGCGGTTTTTGGTGATGAGGGGCACAGCCAGTTCCGACCGTACATTGGGAATGGCTTCGATATAACGCGGATCGCGGGCAACGTCGTCAATCAAAACCGCCTGACGCGTCTGTGCCGCCTGCCCCACAACTCCTTCGCCCACCTTGATGCGGCTCCGTTCCGCGAACTCCGGCGGATATCCCACCTGAAAGCGAAAGCGCAACTCCTGCGTCTTTTCGTTGAGCAGCAGAATGGCGAAGATTTCGTAGTCGATGACCTTGCGCACGACTTCGGCGACGCGGCGCACGGTGGTGTCAAGATCGAGCGACGTGGCCAGCACATCGGCGACGTCGAGCAGCAGCGACTCGCCGAACAAACTCTCCGGTTTGACCTGAACAGAACCCATTCTTCGTATGATAGCAGCCGCGAACCCGCTCCCGGTTCGAGCGAGTCGATCGCCGTGAGAACGTGGCGCCGCGCCCTTGCGCTCTCAACTCGCGCAGCGTCTATTCTCTGGGCACGACGCAGATATCGGCGAGGTTGCGGTATTGCTCGGCGTAATCGAGCCCGTAGCCGACCACGAATTCATCGGGAATCTTGAATCCTACATAATCGCCTTCGAGCGGAAGCTTGCGCCGCGACGGCTTGTCGAGCAGGGCTGCGATCTTCAGCGTGCGCGGCTGGTGCGCCAGCAGAAGTTTTTTCAGGTACGTGAGCGTCAGACCCGTGTCCAGGATGTCTTCGACCACAATCACGTTCTTTCCCTGCATGGACTGATCCACATCTTTGGTCAGCTTCACTTCGCCGGTGGAGTCCCACCCGTTTTTCAATTCCTTCTGCGGAGTCGGCCGGTTGCCGTAGCTGGACACGCCAATGAAATCAAACGTGGCGTCCAGCTTGACCTGGCGCGCCAGATCGGAAAGAAAAATCGCGGCGCCTTTCAGCACGCCCACGAAAATGATGGACTGCCCCGCGAAGTCTTGAGTGATCTGCGCGGCCAGTTCGCTCACGCGCTTCGCGATCTCTTCCCGCGAAATCAGCACCTTGAGGTCTGCCATGGCGTTTCATATTAAACTAGGTGGGCAAATGCAAGCACTCAGCATTCAGCAATCAGCGCTCTGTCCCTGATCATCGTCACCCGGCTGGTAGCTTCGGGTGGCTGAATGCTGACTGCCGAGTACCGATTGCTCAGAGCAGGAGCGAGAGCTACATGAATCTGAAAGGCATCAAACTTACCTGGTTGGGCCATGCAACTTTCCGCGTTGAAACTCCGGGCGCCAAGACGGTCATTATCGATCCCTGGGTCATGGGCAATCCGATGTGCCCGGAAGCAGAGAGGAACGTAAAGAAGGTCGACATCCTGCTTTGCACGCACGGTCACGGCGATCACATCGGCGACGCTGTGGAAATCTGCAAACAACACAATCCGGCCGTCGTTGGAATTCCTGAGCTGTGCCGATGGCTGGGGAAGAAGGGCGTCAAGCAGCTCTCGGAGATGAACAAGGGAGGAACGCAGATTGTCGGCGACATCAAAGTCACGATGGTGCATGCCGACCACTCCTGCGGCATTCAGGACGGCGACGAGATCGTTTATGGCGGAGAGGCCTGCGGTTACGTCGTCGAATTTTCGAACGGCGTGAAGATTTATCACGCGGGCGATACCAATGTTTTCGGCGATATGGCGATCATTCGCGAGCTGTATGCGCCGGAGATTGCCATGCTGCCGGTCGGCGACCACTACACGATGGGGCCGCGAGAGACAGCGTACGCCTGCAATTTACTGAAGCCGAAAGTGGTCATCCCCATGCACTTCGGAACTTTCCCCGTGCTGACGGGCCGACCCAGTGAGCTGCGGAAGCTGGCGCCCGGCGTGGAAGTGCTCGAGATGAAGCCCGGCGTCACCATCGCGTAACGCCGCGCGCACGTTCGAAACGAGAGGAACGCGTGACCCAAAACAAGAAAGAGACGAAGCCCAACTGGCGGCATTTCAATTTCGTGACCGCCGGCCCGATCGATGATTATCTGTATTCCATGCTCCCCAAGCGCGACGAAGTTTTGGCGGAGATGGAGGACTACGCCACGAAGAACGACGTTCCCATCGTCGGCCCAGCCGTCGGGCGCGTGCTGCAGCAGCACGCGCTGCTGATCAACGCTCGCACTGTGTTCGAACTGGGATCTGCCATCGGATATTCAACGATCTGGTGGGCACAAGCTGTGGGAGAAAACGGCCGCGTCATCTACACCGACGGCGACCGAAGGAACGCCGAGCGCGCGCGCGGGTATTTCACCCGCGCCGGAGTTGCAGGCCGCATCACGCTCCACATCGGCGATGCGTTGGAGTTTCTCTCTGAGCACAAGCAGGAATTTGACGTTATCTTCTGCGACGTTGATAAGGAAGACTACCCGCGGGTGCTGCGGTTGGTTCCTCCGCGCCTGCGCAAAGGCGGACTCTTCATCACCGACAACGTCCTTTGGAGCGGGCGAGTCGCGCAAAACAATCCACCGGACGCGCACACCAGGGCCATTCTCGAATTCAACCGCAAGCTATACGACGCGAAGGAGTTCTACACGACGATTCTGCCCATCCGGGACGGGTTGGCGGTTGCGGTGAAGAAATAGCCCGGGGCTCAGTTCGGAAGCAGTCCGTAGACATCCACTTCAGTGCGCGTACTGACGTAGACCTTGCCGTTGGCGATTGTCGGCGGGACAAATTTCACTGCGTTGCCTGCCTGATCGCGATTGCCCGACGCCATCGCGCTGTTCCAGTATTCCATCGCGACATTGGTTGCGTCGTAGGCGTGAATGATGGCAGGTCCGGAGCATGCCGCGGGCAAAGGCAAAACGGAGCAGTTCGTGCCGGCGTTCGGGCTGGCGTAGCCATAAAGGCTGGCATCAATCGCCCACACAAGTCCGTTCGACCCGCCCTGCGAGGAGAGCGAGGGAGTCGTGCCCGGGTAGCCGAAAGCTTGGCTGGTCAACTTGACTGCCAGGTCATAAAGCTCGATGGATGGATCGAAAATATACTGCCGGATGGAATCCCCTTGCCCGCCAATGTACAAGTTGTTTTGCCAGAACGCGGGACTGCCCCACAAGCCGTAGACCGGACCGGGGAAGGTTTGCCAGATCTGGCTGTTGCTGGTTGGGTTGTACTGACCCATATTGTCGCGGTCCATCACATAGACAACTCCTTCTTTACCCACCTGCGTCAGCAGATGGACGGGGCCGGCGCCCGAGGTCTGGTCAGGCAACAGGACCGCGGCGCCCGAACCGAGATCGGTGTCGTTCTGCGCCAGCGTCGCCTGATCGTAAGGCGTGAACCATCCCGCGACTGTGAGGTTCACTCCGTTTGGAGTGTTGGTTATTGTGGTGGTGGGGTGCAGCCGGAGAATGCTGTCCCCATAGTCGTTGTCGGGCGGCGGCGGAGCTTCATCGAAGACTCCGTTGCCGGTCGCAACATAGACGTCTCCTCCGCTATCCACGGCGGGAGCGCCTCCTCCCGCCCAGATGCCTCCATCGGCTCCGTTCAGCCCGTTCGGCGTTGTGTTGAAGATGCTGGGAGCCTGAGAAAGATCGGACGCGGTATACCCCAGAAGCCAGCCGTGATAGGGACCCTGATCTTCGTGAGCGGCGAATGCTACATATACAACCCCGGCAGAAAGGGCCAGTCCTGAGCGCTCATGGTGCAGCTGGGAATTGAAACTGACCATCCCACCGACTGAGCCGTCGCCAGTGCCGATTACCTGCGCTGCAATGGTCACCGGAGCGTTGAATTTCTCGCTTCCGGTTGTGATGTCCAGGGCGTGCAAGCGATGGAAAAAGGGAAAAGGCGGCAAGGAGCAATTGCCGGACCCTGCACCGGGGATCTCCGACGCGCTGACCACGTAAATCGTGCCGCTGGCCGGATCGATCACCGGGGTTCCCGTGACCCCAACTTCCGGATAAACGTCGCCGAAACAACCACCTCCCACGTTGCCTACGTCGTTCCAGACCACGGGCACCTCACCGGCAGTGCCTCGGTGGAGCGTGTCGAGCAGGTTTACCTTCCAGTAAGTGACGCAGGGACTAGCATCAGCGTCGAAGGCGAAAACACTGTCATGCTGAGTCGCAACGAGGATGATATTGTGCGTGCCCCCCGCGATGTTGATGCTCGGTACCCAGAGAGGTTGAGTGTAAACCGCGCCGTCCACAGGGCAGGAGAACAGCTTTCCAAAAGTGGTTGTGTTTACCGTGGAGGGTGTCAGCGCATACTCCTGCAGGTTGGCTCCATCGCGGGCGACGTCATTGTGATACGTGAGAACACCCGGCAGGTCAGTGACCGCAATGCTGGCTGAGCTGGAGGACGAGGGCACGGCAACGCTGGTTGCTGTGACCGTGTGATTGCCGGCCGTGGCCGGAGGCGTGTAGAGACCGGCGGCGCTCACCGTCCCGACGGTCACGCTGCCTCCGGCGGTACCATCAACGCTCCAGGTCACGTTCGAATTGCCCATGTTGCTGGTGACCGAAGACGTGAACTGCTGCGTCTGGGTGGTTATGACTACCGCGGCCAGCTGGGGAGAAATGGTCACCGTCGCGTTGGGAACGGCAACGGTGAGGTTCACCGGCGTAGTTGGCGCGAGGCTGCCGGATGTGCCTTTAACCGTCAGGGTGGATGTCCCCGTCGCGGTCGTCGTGGCTGCAGTCAAAGTCAGCACACTCGTAGTCGCCGTACTGGTGGGATTGAACGAGGCCGTAACTCCGGATGGCAGACCCTGTGCTGACAAGGCGACATTGCCGGTAAAGCCATTCTGAGGAGTCACCGTAATCGCCGTGGTCGCTGTGCCGCCCTGTCCGACCTTCGGGTTCGCCGGAGACGCGGACAGCGTGAAGCCGGGCTGGGGTGGAGGAGTCTGCATGCCTCCACCACCGCATTCGGCAAGAGTCACGAGCAAAACTGTGCAGATGCAGCAGACGATCTTCTTCATGGCGCGCCCTAGGCCCCAAATGAAACTCACTGAGCCGCTAGCTTAGATGGACTTGACCGGAATAGCCAGCAAATCCTCGACCAGCCCGACTTCTTTTTGCAGGAACGGTTCGGCGTAAGTCACTCCGCCCAGCATGCCGTAGAACCGGGCCATGGCGTCAACGCGGGCGCGAATCTCGTCGTGGGCAGGGAACAGGTCTTTGCCTGCAGCCTGATCGCTGAACTGCGATTTGTAGGCGAGGATCGATGCGAACTTCGCTTCGAACTGCTCGCTGATATCCACGACGAAGGTGGGGCGAATGTCGTAGTACAGCGTGGCGTAGATGATTTTAAAGGGACGATGCGGTGGAAGTGATGCGATGTCTGCGTCCTTGCTGACCTCTGACCCCTGGCCCCTGACCCCTAGCTTCGCCAGTCCAGCGAGAAAGCAGGCCTCATATCCCAGCACCGAGGCGGTGTAGTGATCCGGATGGCGGCCTTTCCAGTAGGGAAGAATCACGACCCGCGGCCGGGTTTCGCGGATCACACTCGCGACCTTCAGCCGGTTCTCCCAGGTGTTTTCTACGCGACCATCGGGGATGTCGAGCGCGCGCCGCCAGCTCACGTGCAGAATCTTCGCCGCATCCTCGGCTTCGCGCGCGCGGTCTTCAGCTGTGCCACGCGTGCCCATCTCACCCTGCGTCAGATCGAGAATGCCGGTGCGCTGCCCGCGCTGCGCGGCCTTCAGCAACGTGCCCCCGCAGGTCTGCTCCACGTCGTCACGGTGCGCGGCGATTGCCAAGATGTCGAGTGACGTATCGGTCATAAACGATCCAATAATCTGGACAGCCAGTTTTTCTTCGGGCGACTCCGCAATTCCTGTTCGATACGTCCGAAAAGGTCCGGCGGCTTTCCCTCGACTAAGGTTCGCGGAAGACCAACCGCATCAACGTATGAGAGGAACGCATCACGCAGGGAGACACTTGAATCGCAATAACCAACGTCCGCTACTTTGTTCTTCTCTATCGTGATCCGCACGGCCTTTTCGGTGGAATCCCAGAAAAGGTATTCGTCGTTTTCAATATCGATCGCTTCAAGGTGGTACAGGATGCGATCAGGGCTTTCGATGACCATCATTCTTCGATCATCGAGGAGAACATAGATGGGGTAGA
>Ga0187778_10003577_pt1 | contig 10405 bp, 10 predicted proteins | sample 1015_Q2_SP5_20_M_FD_132418 | JGI IMG/M metagenome (GOLD analysis project Ga0187778, IMG submission 132418) | Tropical peat soil microbial communities from peatlands in Department of Meta, Colombia - 1015_Q2_SP5_20_MG | ecosystem: Environmental > Terrestrial > Soil > Wetlands > Peat | place...
CATGAACGCCGTCGCCCAGGGCCAGGACCTGATCGCCTTCTGGAAGGCGCAGCCGCCCGGCTCGGCCGTGTTCTGGGTCCTCGGCCGCAAGGACGCCGGCATCCAGGGCTGGAAGGATCTCAAGGGTAAGAAGATTGGCATTCTGGGCCCGTCGAGCGCCACCAAGTTCTCGACCGACCTGATGCTCTACGCCAACGGGGTCGATCCGAAGGACGTCGAGTACGTCAGCCTCGGCGGCGTGGGGGCCTACCTGGAGGCCCTCAAGGCCAAGCGGGTGGATGCGGTCGGCTCCTGGCACGAACCCAACGAGACGGTCTTCAAGCCGAGCCCGCTGTGGCCGGATCTCATCGCGTTGCCGGCCACGCTCTACCAGGGTGACGTCTATCTATGCCGGCGTGACTACGCGACCAAGCATCGCGACGTCGTGATCAACTTCTCCGCGATGCTGCTCAAGACCATGGCCTTCTACCTCGACCATCCCGAGCAGGTCGTCGACATCGCCAAGGCTCGCATCCCGGAACTCGCGGCCCTGGATCGCGAGAAGTCGATCCAGACGCTGCTCGTGCTGCGGCCGACGCGCAGCCGGACCGGGCTCTTCAACCAAGAGGACATGCAGCGCTACGTGCCCCTCGCGGTCAAGGCCGGGCTCGTCAAGGGCCTCGATCCGAGCAAGTTCGACGCCTCCCGCTACTTCGTCAACGAGTACGCGCAAGCCGCAGTCGCGCGGCTGGCGGCCATCCAGGGGAAGTGAACGCCCGGAAGGAGTCCGTATGTTCAAGCGCATCGCAGATCTGAACGTGCACTATGAGATGCAGGGCGAAGGCGCCCCGCTGGTCTTGCTGCACGGCGGCGGCTCCCGCGCCCAGACCTTCGAGGAGATGGTGCCGATTCTGGCGAAGGCCTGGCGCGTCTATACCTTCGACATGCGGGGCTTCGGCGACACCGAGCGGCCGGCCGAGCCCAAGCTCTCGTATGACATCTGGCAGGCGGATCTGTTGCGGTTCCTCGACACATTCGGCCTCGAGCTGGTCGTGCTGGGCGGCTGGTCGCTGGGCGGCGCCGTCGCGCTCCACTTCGCGCTGCAGTTCCCGCGCCGCGTCAGCCAGCTGGTCGTCATCGGCGCGATGAGCCCGCGGCTCGCGAGCAGCGACCGCTCCGGTTTCGAGCGGCGCCGCGCCCTGATCGAGCGTGGGGCCACGCCCGCCGAGATCGTGGCCGAGACCTTCGAGTTCACCAAGAAGGCCTTCAGCCCTTACAGCCTCGAGCACAAGCCGCAGGCGGTCGAGTCGCTGCGCCAGGAGCACCTGCGGAACAACCCCGCCTACTACCTCGAGATGCTCCAGGCCAACGAGCAGCGCCCGAAGATCGGCGACCGCCTCCACGAGATTCGCTGCCCCACGCTGATCATCGTGGGCGAGCATGACGGGCGGACCCCGCTGCCGATGGCGGAAGACCTGAACAAGGCCATCCCTGGGTCGTTCTTGAAGATCGTCCCGCAGTGCGGGCACTTCTACAGCTACGAGCAGCCCGCCGTCGTGAGCCAGACGATCCTGGCGTTTCTTGACGCGTTCGGCGCGCGGCGGCCCATCGCTGCGGGAGCCCGGTAGGGAAGAAAGGCCGGGGCGAGCCGCGCCTCGTCGACCTCCAGTTCTTCGGGCTGCCGCCGATGGCGGCTGGACCGAAGGCGGACTGCGCCTCTCGAATATCCGACTGTCCCGCGTTGCTCGTAGAGGGCCTCACGGTACCAGACGGTCCACCCCTTGGGGACCTACTGGGTGCCCGCGTGGGTGAAGGGCCAGATCGAAGCGGTGTTGTATTTAGGTCGGCTTCGGCTTGCTGAAGAATCCGAAATACAGACACAGGAGAAACAGAATGAAGTGAACGACGGCGCGCTGGCCGCTGATCGCGGGCGTCTCGACCGCATGAATCCCCAGGCGCGGCATCACCACCGGCAGGGACGTGCCGGTCAGCCACAGATACCAGAGGGTCCCCGAGCTGACGAAGAATGCGCCGGCCAGAAACTTCCGGACCTCTCGGAACCGGAGGGCCACATAGAGTGTCGCGGCGGCATAGAGAACGAGAACGAAGACGAGCCAGACCGGGAGGGCCGTGACGAGCCAAACAGGTAACATGTTCTCAGTATACGCAGCGGGACGGGGCGAGCAGGGCGGGCGACTCGGCTCGGCCGAGGGTGACGGGGACAAGGCCTACGCGCCCGCGATCGGCATCGGACATCCAGCGGCGCAGGAAGCCGCCGCCCGCGAGCTCACGCAGATTCGCCGGGCCATGGAGCCGACGAAGGCCTAGTGGTCCGGGCGTCACACCGCTTCCGACTCGTCACGAGTCGCAGATGAGGGTGGGGGCTCCGCTTCCGCCGGGCGCGCGGCCATCGGGTCGAGGCGAAGATGCCATAAAAGAGGACCAGCGAGAGGACGAGTTCCCAGGCGGCCGCAGCCATAGCCTCGAAGGGGAGCAAGCGGGACGCCAATCCAGGAATGACGGGAGATCAAGGGCTTCGCCGGCGGTGGCCGACGGACGGTGGCAAGAACGTGTCAGGCCGGGGTGCCCAGGTGCGTCCCTCGCCGGCCAAGAGGGTCGGCGCGCGGCCCGCGTCAGGCCCGGCGCCGAGCGGCCGCGACGATGACGTCGACCGCCTCGTCGGTCGTCCACGCATCGGTATTGATGACCAGATCGTAGTGCGTCGGCAGCTCGCGCTCGATGCCATAGAACAGCTGGAAGTAGTCCGCGCGGCCCGCGTCGTTGTCCCGGATGAACCGCGCGGGGTCGGTCGTGGCACGCGGGGCGTCGCGTGCAACCCGCTCGACGCGCGTGTCGAACGGGGCCGTGACCAGCACGCGCAGGACGTCGGCGCGGCCGGCCAGGGGGATCGACGCGGCGTGGGAGGCGATCACGGCCTGGCCTCGCCCGGCCATGTCGTGGATGGCCTCGATGATGACCAGGCGGAGATGCTCGCTGCGAGGCGCCATGACCGCCTCCGGGACCAGGACGCCGGAGCCGGGCACGCCGACGTCCACCTGCCCCTCGGTGAGGCCGGAGAAGAGCCGGGCCAGGAACCCCTTGCGGCGCTCCATGTCGGCGACGAGCGCGGCGTCGACCCCTTCCTTCGCCGCGGCGAGCGTGATGATCTCCTCGTCGAGGTAGCGGAAGCCCAGCCGCTCGGCCACCGTGCGGCCAATGGCTTCGCCGCCGGCGCCAGTCGTGTGCGAGAGGGTCACCACGCGGGTCGGCATTCGTCGTTCTCCTGGACGGGAGCGGAATGGCGGTGTGTGCGGCGCGAAGTATATCGCGAACCCTCGTGCGCCAGATCAACGAAAAGGGTCGGGGCGCCTGCGATGCGGGCTGCGCTGGCTCCCCGGGTTGCGCAGCTATTCCTGCAAACGCTCAGGCGGGATGCTCGGGAGTGGACCGCCGTTTCAGGAGGCGCCACTTCCGTACCACGTCCCACGCCCAGTACGTGAGCGTATACCGCCCGAGAACCCCGCTCACGATGACCTGGGCGGTCGCGCGTATCTACGAGCGCGGGCGAGTGCGCGCGACCCGATGACGGCGCACCGTCAGGGCGCGTGTCCGCGACACGGCGCGAGTCGCCTCTGTCGCCGGTCCGGCCCGCCTCGGGCGGACGGTGGTCGGGCCAACGGTAGGAGGAGGAGCGCCAGGTCTCCCGTATCGATCGTAGCGCATCCGCTTCGGGGCGAGCGACTACGCGGCGCGAATGAAGCGATGCTGGATGCCTCGAGCGAACAGGAACGCCAGCCCGTCGTGGTCGAGCCGCCACACGAGGGCCCCAACGCGGAGCGGCGGCCCCTCCGGGGGGATGAATTCCAGGCGCACCGCGGTGCCCGTCTTCAGCCGCACCTTGGTTCTCACCTTCGCCCCGAGCGTGCTGATGTCGACGGCCTCGCAGGCGTATCGACTCGCGCCGGCTTCGACGACGGTCGGCCATGCGATCCGGCTACGAGGGTGCTGTCGTCGATTCTGCGGTTCGGTCATCGTCATGACGCGCACCTCCTGGCGTTTCATTGACCGGATGCGTCCCGGGATGACGTTGGTCAGCAACTCGCATGCCTGGACGACAATGCCGCCGCGACCGCAAGTTACGACGCGCCGGGAGAGGGGTGAGCGTCGAGAGCGTCCAATTCCCGACGGGCAGATGTCGATCGGGACGTGGCGCGCCGCGCTGAGCGCGAGGGCGAGGCCGAGGGCGGAACCGCACGCGAAGTCCAGCAGGCTGAAGCGTTCCACGTTGCCGTGCACGCTGAGCGCGCGTAGACTCGCGTCCCGGCGCGATCTCGCTGACGTCGTCAATTCGCCTTGAGAAACGGGACAGAGAACCCGGCGGGTCCGATGACCACCAACTACGATCCCATTGCGGAGCAGTACCAGCGAGCCAAGCAGCAGCCGTGGCGCGCCTACATCGAGGGCTTTACGTTGCTGAAGCTGATCGGTGACCCCCGGGGGCTGAACGTTCTGGACGTGGCCTGTGGCGAGGGCTTCTACACCCGCATGATGCGAGAGCGGGGCGCGGCCCACGTGACCGGCCTCGACGTCTCGCACCGGATGGTCGAGCTGGCCCGCGCGCAGGAAGCGCAGCATCGGCTCGGGATCGAGTACGTGGTGGGTGATGCCCGAGCGCTGCCTGACACGCGGCAGTTCGACCTGGTGATGGCGGCCTACCTGCTCAACTATGCGCGGGATCGCCAGGCGCTCGAGGCGATGTACGAGGGGCTCGCGCGGGCCGTGCGGCCGGGCGGAAGGTTCGTCACCGTCAATTGCTGCCCGGTGCTGGCGTTCCCGGACGCCCCGTCCTATCGGCAGTACGGATTCGAGACGAACGTGCGAGGACGCTGGCAGGAGGGGGTGCCGATCACCTGGACCTTCTACCTGAGTGACGGACCCCTGGAGATCGAGAACTACCACCTGGGCCCGACGACGCACGAGGCGGCGTGTCGCCGTGCCGGGTTCCGGGAGATCCGGTGGTATCCCGCCGAACTCTCGCCCGAGGGGCTGACGGCCCACGACCAGTCGTTTTGGTCGACCTTCCTGGCGTATCCCCCCATCGCGTTCATCGAGTGCGCCAGGTGAGGGCCTCAGCGTGAGCCCACGCGACGAGATCGCCGCCTCCCCGTATTTCAACCCGGATCTGGCGCCCACGGTCGCGGCCCAGCGCACGTGGCGGCTTCGCGACATGGCGGCGCTGTGGGTCGCCATGGCCGCCTGCGTGCCGACGTACATGCTGGCGTCGTCGCTGATCGACGAGGGCATGAACTGGTGGCAAGCGGTGCTGACCATCGTGCTCGCCAACAGCATCGTCCTGGTGCCGATGATCCTGAACGGCCACGCCGGGACCAAGTACGGCATCCCGTTTCCCGTGTACTGCCGCGCGGCCTTCGGCATTCGCGGCGCCAACGTCGCCGCCGTGCTCCGCGCCCTCGTCGCCTGCGGCTGGTTCGGCATCCAGGCGTGGATCGGCGGCTGGGCCATCTACAAGATCCTCGAAATGTACCTGCCGAGCTGGAAGGGTCTCCCGGCGCATTCCTATTTCGCCATCAACCTGCCGCAGTTCCTGTGCTTTCTCTTCTTCTGGGCCATCAACCTGTTCGTCATCTACCGCGGCATCGATTCCATCCGCCTGTTACTCGAGATCAAAGCCCCCGTGCTGATCGTCCTCGGACTGGCGCTTCTGGCCTGGGCGTATTGGGAAGCGGGCGGCTTCGGGCCGATGCTGGGTCAGCCCTCGCAGTTCGAGACGGGAGGGCTGAAGGCCGGCGGGTTCTGGCGGTTTTTCTTCCCGGCGCTGACCGCCAACGTGGGATTCTGGGCGACCCTGTCGCTCAACATTCCCGACTTCACGCGCTACGCCCGCTCGCAGCGCGATCAGGCGCTGGGCCAAGCGATCGCGCTGCCACCGGCCATGGGCCTCTTCTCGTTCATCGGCGTGGCGGTGACGTCGGGCACCATCGTGGTCTTCGGCAAGGCCATCTGGGATCCCGTCGAACTCATCGCGCGGTTCGAGGCACCGGTCGTGCACGTCGTGGCCTTGCTCGGCCTGTGTCTGGCGACGCTGGCCACCAACATCGCCGCCAACGTGGTCAGCCCGGCCAACGACTTCGCCAATCTCTGGCCCCGGCGCATCTCCTTCCGCACCGGCGGGCTCATCACCGGCCTCGTCGGCGTCGTGATGCAGCCGTGGAAGCTGGTCGCCGATCCGTCCGGGTACATCTTCAAGTGGCTGATCGCGTACTCGGCGCTCCTGGGCGCCGTCGGTGGCGTGCTCATCGCCGATTACTTCCTGGTTCGCCACACGCGGCTGGACCTGCTGGGCCTGTACCGGGAGGGTGGACCGTACTGGTATCGCCGAGGCTTTCACGTTCCCGCCCTCGCCGCTCTCGTCGCCGGCGTCGCGCCCTGTCTGCCTGGGTTCCTCGCCACCGTGGCGGAGGTGAAGGTACCGACCGCGTGGACCGGCCTGTACAACTACGCGTGGTTCGTCAGCTTCGGCGTGAGCTTCGCCGTCTACGCGGCGTGGCTGCTGTGCGCGCCCCGCACGACGTGGGCACCCAGAGATGCGGGCACAGTTAGGAACCACGAGTGACGGGGCGTTCGTGACGTGGTGACGGGTCCGCCCTTCACGGGTTGCCGACGATCATCCTGAGGTCGATCGCGCTGCCCATGGCCGCATAGCCGGCCCGGTTGGGGTGAATCTTTTCACCGGGGCCACCGATCGTGGAATTCGGCTGGTATTCGGCGCGCAACTCGCCCGTCCCCGGGTCGATCGTGACGGTGTCAAAGTCGATCACGCCGTCGAAGAGGCCGGCGGTGCGGATGAAGTGGTTGAACTCCTTGCGCTTCGCGTCGACTTCGGGCGTCCCGTACACCGTGACGCTGCTGTTGAGCGCGCTGAGCACCGTCGCCATGAAGATCCGCACGCCGGGGATCTTCGCGCGCAGCCGTCGCACCCCTTCACGCACGCCCTCCGACACCGCCGGCACGGAGGCACCGCCCGCAGCGAAGTCGTTGATGCCCTCCAGCCAGATGATGATCGACACTCCGGGCAGGCTGACCACGTCGCGCTCCAGCCGCTCGAGCGCCGAGGGTCCGCCACCGAACGGCGTACTCGCGTAGTCGGTCGGTCCGACGACCTGATTGCCGCCGATGCCCGCGTTCACGACCGAGTAGCGAGTGCCGGTCGCCGCATGCAGGCGCCGCGCGAAGACATCGGGCCAGCGGTCATCGCCGTTCAGGGTCGACGCCGAGCCATCGGTGATGGAATCGCCGAACGCGACGATCACCCGAGTGTCGGGCGGCGCCGTCATGTACACCGCGTCCAGGAAATACCAGGACGTCGACGACAGCGGGAAGGAGAGCTCGCTCTCGTCGCTGGCTCGTGATCCCGCGCCGGGCTTCGACAGGTACGACGTGGCCATGGCCTTCGCGTGCCAGGTCATCGGGCCGCTGTCGCCTGCGACGTGGAAGCTCACCGCGAGGCGGCGGCCGACGAGCAGCGGATCGGCGGGGTTCTTGACGAACGGCAGCGCGACCGGGTCGGAAACAAGGTCGGCGCCAGGCGCGATCGTGACCGACGGCTTGCCGGCGAAGGTCACCGGGCGATTGGTTCCCGCAAGCACTGCCGCCCCCGTGTTCTGCAAGCCGAGGTACACGCCGTCGAACGTGACCGGCTTCGTGCCGAACGCGTTCGTCAGGCGAATGCGCGCCTCCCGGCCCCAGACATCTGGCCGCACGATCATTCGGAAGGACTGGTCGTTCGCGCCGCGGGCGGCATCGGGAAAGGCAAACTTCAGCTCCGGCTGCGCCGCTGGGAAGCCGGCGGGATAGGGGCCGTGCGCCGACGCCGCCCACGCCGCGACCCAATGCGGCCCTTTCGCAGGCGCGGTCTGGGCGAGGGCAACCTGGCCGATTGCGAAGCAGGCCAAGACGCATCCAAGGATGAATTGCGCGACGCGACCTGCCATGGCGTCCTCCCGGTGTGCGGTGAATGCCGTCCCGGCTTCAGCGCGAGCGTCGGCGCGAGCGGGGGCGCGCGGCCCGGCTGACCGTGCGGCGCCGGACCGGGCGAGCCCGCGCCGACGTGTCGACGTCCGTGTATTTCACGTCGCAGCGATAGGTCCGGTACTCACCCACGAAGAAGGGCTGGAGAGGCGCCATGATCTCTCGATAGAGGGCGCTCTGCTCGTAGGCCAGCATGTCCGCGGGGTTGTCCCACAGGCTCACGGCGAAGCCGGTGTCGGTATCGGCCGAGTCCTGCGCCAGCCATCGACCGCGAAGCCCCTTGAGTCCCTTCCCCTTGGTGAGGACATTCTTCCGGTAGGTTCGCTCGAACTCGGCCCACGTCCCCGCCCGAAGCTTTCCCCAGGTAATGCGAATCACCATGGCGAACCTCCTTTGCCGCGATGTGGGATCGGGTCACTCGTGGATGCCCGGCCAAGACCGCGCGGACGACGTTGGCACAACGCATCGCTGGATGCAACGGGAGCCCAGAGTGTCCGCGAGATCTGGTCGCGCGCGCGGAATCCCGGCGCTCAGACTGGCTCACCGGCCGACGCGTGTTCCCGGGCGCCTGAACCGAAGCGTCGGCGCCAGCACGAGCGCGGGCAGCCCTGCGGCGGCGATGGGCAGGAAGGCCGCGCGGGCCACGCCGATCGCGTCCCACGTCGCGCCGGCCACCACCGAGATCAGCATCGCGATCAGGTAGCTGATCGTGAACATGCCCGCGGAGACGCGCGGGACGTCGATCGGCTCGCTGAGGAGCGGGGAGAGCGCGAGGCCGAGGGCGAGGGCGGCGCCGCACGCGAAGCCCAGCAGGCCGGCCCAGAACACCGTGAAGCCGCTCGCCGTGCTGATGAGCGCCCCGATCGAGAGCACGGCGAGAAGGTTGGACACGAGGTAGGGCCAGACGCGCCGTTCGAGGCGGCCCGCGGCCAGCAGGAGCAGGAGCGAGGCCGGGAGCTGCCCGAAGTTCAAGGCAATCAGGCCGGCGCTGATCAGATCGGGACGCCGGACGCTCTCGAGATAGGCCGGCAGGAACCCGTTCGTGCAGAAGTACATCGTGTTCACGGAGGCGAGGATCAGGCCGAGACGCCACACGAGCGGATCGCGCCAGTCGGGCCACCAGGGCGCGCGCGTCCCTGCGGCGTCGCGCGGCGTGTCTGCGGGCGTGCGCGGCGCCAGAACGCAGATGAGCCCCGCGATGAGGACGACCGGCGCCGACCAGAGCGCGATGGCGGGCCGCCAGCTGTCACCGACCAGCGGCATGACGACCGGGAGCATGATCGAGACGGCCACGATCTCGCCCACGATCAACCCGTTCGTGTACACGGCCGTGCCGAGGCTGATGCGCTCCGGGAGCCACCGGCGTACCGCGGCCGGCATCGCGGGCTGCATCAGCGCGATGCCCGCGGCCATGAGCATGGTGGCGACATAGAGCGGGTGGGCCGCAGGCGCCAGCGCGCGAAGCCCCGAGCCGAGGGCGGTCACGAGCAGGCCGAACACGAGGGTCGACAGCACGCCCGTGCGGGCGATGAGCAGCGAGCCGGGGACGGCGACGGCCGCGAAGAAGATGACGGGCAGGCCGGTCAGGATGCCGATCTGCGTGCCCGAGAGCCCGAGATCCCGCTGGATGTGCGGGAGCACCGGCGGCGTCGCCAGAATGGTCAGACGAAGCCCCCAGCCGCAGAACCACAGGGCCGCCAGGACGGCGGCGCCCGCTGCACTCTCCCGCCGAGGCTTCAGCCGTTGTTCACTTGTCTGCGCTTCTCAGCCCGGAGCGCCGCCGCGACATCCGCCCGCTTGAAGTGCTCTTCGGTGAAGCCGTAGAGGCCGGCTCCACCCATCAGGATCTGTGCGGCGATCGGCCGGGGCACGTTCTTGAGGAGATTCTCCGAGACGTGGGGGAAGTTGGAGTCGAAGTGCGGATAGTCCGTGGAGATACACATGCGGTCGGCGCCGATGAGTCCCGCCGTGGCCTCGATCTCCGGCTCGCTGCCCTCCACGGCCGCCCAGCAGTTGCGGCGGAAGTATTCGCGGGGGGTCAGGGTGAGGTACGGGGCATGCGAGTCCCGGTATTGCGGGTAGTCCCACTCGATCCGGGAGAGCAGGCCCGGCACCCAGGAATTCTGCGCTTCCAGGTACCCGACGCGCAGGTGGGGGTGGAATTCGAAGACTCCCCGATGAGCATGGCGATCAGGGCTTGCTGCATCTCGATCCAGTGGCTGGCGACGTGTCGGTAGAAACGGTTCTCCCCGTAGAGCGGGATCATCCGCGAGTAGAGGGCGCTCACGCCCTCGTGGAACCCCCACGTGACCCCGAGCTCCTCGTGCAGACCGTAGAGCGGATCCCAGTAGTTCGAATGCCAGTAGTGGCCGTTGAC
>Ga0187778_10003579_pt1 | contig 10402 bp, 7 predicted proteins | sample 1015_Q2_SP5_20_M_FD_132418 | JGI IMG/M metagenome (GOLD analysis project Ga0187778, IMG submission 132418) | Tropical peat soil microbial communities from peatlands in Department of Meta, Colombia - 1015_Q2_SP5_20_MG | ecosystem: Environmental > Terrestrial > Soil > Wetlands > Peat | place...
GCGACGATCAGCCGGTTCATCCGTTCAATGAATACGGTGGCGCGGTCGTAGGACTTCAGCACGATCAGCTCGACATCGCTGGACCGAGGCGAGAGCTGGAAGGCGTTGGCGACGAATGCCTCGCCGCCCAACTTGACCTGTTGCGGACCGTGGCCTGGCCGTAGATGGGAGTCCGCTTCCAGATCGGCGGCTTGTCGCGTCTCGAGCGTGCTGACCACTAGCCTTCCGCCGCTGCGGAACGCCACCGGACCGTCAGCGATATTGCTGATCTGCTGCGCCAGCAGCGGGCTTAATTCGTAGCCCACCACCAGCACGCCTACCGAGTTTCTCTCGGAAGAACTGCCGGAATCTATGGAATGGTAGAAAACCTGGTAGAGGCGGCCGTCAACCGACCACCACCCTGGCTGAGTGGCCTCCGCTGACGCCAGCCTTGCTTCCACCGTCTCTCGGGGTAGTCGCTGTCCGTTATTGTCAACTGCCATCATTTTGCCGGCAGGGTCGGCCAAGACGAACAGGTCGGCGCCGGCGCTGCGCCAGATGTCGGCGGAGGCATCCTGAATGGTGGCGGGATCGTGCGTCACCATCATGGCTTTGAGCAGAGGGACCTCCGCCAGCAGCTCCGCCGAGCGCTCGGCGGACCGCTCTCGCCGGGTCTGGAAATCGCGCAGCGTGACCGCGGAATTCTCCAGTTCCCGGCTCAACTCCTCCCGTGCGTGCAAACGCACGCTGCGCCGCACGATGAGCAGCGACGCTCCCGTCAGACCCGTCGTGAGCAGCAGTAGTGACAAAAGAAACTTGGTTCGCAGCTTCATCGCACAAAACCGCGCGCGCGGCTGGCCTTGTCGGCTTCCTTTCCATCCGCCACGTGTGTTGGCTAATTAGGTACTAAGCGGCAGGCCTTGCGCTAGTCACGGAAGTTACGGGGGTATATTGGCCTCCAGGGAACTCTGCAAGGGGGAAGTGTGCGGCGCCAGCGGCCTCGGGAATACCTGCGCGGGCTGACTCTGTTCGTGATGGCCCTGATCCTTTCTGTTCCCGTGTGCGCCCAGACGCCGCCCCCAACCGGTGCTACAGCCCCTGAACTCCAGGCTCAGGTGGATGCGTTGCGGTCCTCTCTCGGCGACACCCGGGCCGAGCTTGAGCGGTCACACCAGGACGTACTTGACCTGCGCCGGCGATTGGAGGAGTTGGAAGCCCGCCTTGGAACCTCCAGCAGCAAGGCCGTGCCCCAGGTCCCGTCTTTACCGGAGTATCCGACCCTGGAAGATGCTCTCAAGGCACAGCAGTCCGCAGCGCCCGGCGGCGGTGGCGAGGGCGCGCAGCAACACGAAGACATGCTGGCCGCGCAAATCGAAGAACAAAACCAGACCAAAGTTGAGAGTGCCTCGCGCTACAAGGTCAAGCTCTCCGGACTGGTGCTGATGAATGCCTACACGAACCGAGGGGCCGTGGACAACGCCGATCTTCCCGGACTGGCGTTTCCGCGCGCCTCCGGCCAGACCAATGGCGACACCGGCGCCACTCTGCGCCAGACCCTGCTGGGACTGCAAGTCACCGGGCCCAAGCTCGCCGGCGCTAGCACCGCAGCCGATGTGCAGATGGATTTCTTTGGCGGATTCCCCGAATATCAGTACGGCGTGACTGCGGGGATAGTGCGTCTGCGGACAGCTCGCGTCAGTCTCGACTGGTCGGGCACCAAGCTGGTCATCGGGCAGGACGCCCCGTTCTTCTCTCCGCTGTCGCCTACCTCTTACGCGAGTGTAGGCGAGCCCGCATTCGCCTGGGCCGGAAACCTGTGGGTATGGACGCCCCAAGTTCGCGTCGAGCACCGCTGGAGCCTTTCCGAGTCTTCTGGCATTACCCTTCAGGGCGGACTGCTCGATCCGCTCACGGAATATATTCCCGACTTCGAGTTTGACCGCAAGCCTACAGAGGGAGAGAGTTCGCGCGCCCCAGCTCTGGCCACGCATTTGGTTTGGAACGGCAATTTGTGGAAGCAGCCGGTGAGCGTCGGCGTGGGCAGCTATTACGAACGCCAGGCGTGGGGCTTCGATCGCAACGTGGATGCCTGGGCCGGCACCGCTGATTGGTCTCTGCCGCTGGGGCAATGGCTGGGGCTCTCCGGCGAGTTCTATCGCGGGCGCGCCCTGGGTGGACTCGGCGGCGGCGTGTGGAACAGCATTGTGGCCAATGGCGATCCCGATCTCGGCAGCACCCGTATCGTGGGACTGAACACGCTGGGCGGATGGTCGCAACTGAAGATCAAGGCAACTCCCAAGCTTGAGTTCAACGTAGCTGCTGGGACAGACAACCCGCTGGCCAGCGATCTGCGTATTTTCCCCAATCCGATGGGTTCGGAGTACCCGGTGCTGGGGCGCAACCAGAGCCTCTTCGTCAATTCCATCTATCATCCCAGGTCGAACCTGCTCCTTGCACTTGAATACCGCCGCCTGCGGACGTATCTTCCAGATGATGCCCAGGCCACTGCCGACCACGTCAACTTGGCGATCGGCGTGGCATTCTGATCCATGCGCCGCTTGCTTAGCCCGGCACTTCTCGCGCTTGCGGTGGTGAGCCTGCCCGCGTCGCGCGCCGCCGCCGAGGACTTCCACGCCAAAGTTACGGTGCAGCGGAAGGCAACGGACGATAAGACGGGGAATGCCAACGTAGTGGTGTGGCTAACGCCAGTGGGCTCCGCGGCTCCGCCGGCGCCCGTACTCCGCCCTCGCCTGGCGCAGAAGCACAAGCGCTTCGAGCCGCACTTGTTGGTGGTGCCCGTCGGCACCTTGGTGGAGTTCCCTAACGAGGATCCTTTCTTTCACAATGTGTTCTCGCTTTACAAAGGCAAACGCTTCGACCTGGGACTCTACGAGGCCGGCAGTTCGCGTTCCGTGCGCTTCGACCGTCCGGGGGTGTCGTTCATCTTCTGCAACATCCACCCGGAGATGAGCGCGGCGGTGGTGGCACTGGAGACGCCGTTCTATGCCATCTCCAATAGTGCGGGCGAGGTCCATATCCGTGACCTTCCGCCCGGGCGCTACCGCCTCGAGGTCTGGTACGAGCGTTCTTCGCCGGAGGCTCTCGGGCGTCTGGCTCGGCAGATCAGCGTTCCCAGCGAGGGTCCGGCCACAACACTTGAAGTTCCGGAAGTGATCGCGGCCAGCGTGCCCCACAAGAACAAATATGGGGCCGATTACGAGAAGTCCGGTGGATACCAGCCTGGCAAACCTGATTAGCGGCGGGCCATGCATTCGTAGAGATGCAGCGGGCTGCGTTTGTGCTCGCTCACCGAGAGGTTAGTTCAGTCCCTCGACCAGATACAAATCGGAAAGCAGTTGCCGCACTCCGTACACGTAGGCGTTGCTGTTCGGCGTGAGCACGACCGGACCGATGAACTCCACCCCGGCGGGATCGCTGGGCATGAGCTGCTTCCAGAGTTTCCGCTGGCCTGACGGCAACTCCAGCCGCTGCACATTCACCGGCGTTTGACCCGGGCGATCCACATACAGCTCGTGTCCATCCAGGCTCCAGGAGATCGGCTCCTCGCCGACTTCGAAACCGGCGATGGGCTGCGGTTCTCCCCCACCCGAAACCGGGTAGAGGTATCCCTTACCGTCAGGGCTGACTCCGGCCACTAGCCGTCCATCCGGAGAAACTGCGAAAGCGAGCGCGTTGACCCCCTCGGGCGTGATCGCGCGCGCCTTTCCTCCGGCTATTTCCTGGACATACAAACGTGCGCTGTGACCGGGCTCGGTTCCCGAGAAGACGAATTGCTTGCCGTCGGGAAACCAGCGGGCAGCCACGTGGCTGGCGTTCTCGTGGGCCAGCGGTTTCATCTCGCCCGCCCGCGTGGGAAGCAGGAAGAGTTGGGTAGGATCATCGTTGCGCGTGGCCAGCGCCCACTTTTCGTCAGGAGAGAGGGCCAAAGCCTGCCCATCTCCCAGGCGCACCGCCGGCGAGCCGTCGGTCCCGCGCAGATATGCGGCGTAGCTTAGCCCGCCGCCTTCGCCGGCTTCAAAGAACAGCATCTGCTTGCCATCGCTGGACAAGCCGACAGGGTACGACCAGTCGAACCACGCCAGATCCTGCTCCGCATTCCCGGCTGAGGCCGGGCTCATGATGCGCCGGCGAGTATTGCCGCGCGTGACCAGTACCCGGCCATCACTGCGGATATCCTGCAGCGTCAACTCGCCAGGTACGCGCGACACCAGCCGCTGCTTTCCGCTCAGGCTTACCGCATACAAAGCACGATCAATGCCCTCCACGGTTGCCGTGAACCACACTTCATGACCGCTTCGTGGCCATGCCAGGCCCTGGAGGGTCAGCCAGCCGCCAGATAAAGTGCTGGTCTTCCCGCTGCTGTTCACGACCATCACCACGCCGCCGTCATCTCCTTCGATCGGGTGTTGCAGAAAGGCGAGCTGGTCACCTTGCGGAGAAATACGCGGATGGCTGATCCAGCCGCCAGTTTCGTACAGCACCTTGCCGATGGGATATTCGAGACGATTGCGGCCGTCCACTTCGCGTACGACTGCCAGGTTGTTGCCGTCCGGCGACCAGTCCGCCCACTGCACGTTCTCCAGGACTTCGCGCGGCGCTCCCCCGGCCATGGGCACTCGCGCCAGGGTTCCCACGTGGATCCACGATTTCACTTGCCGGCTTCCCAGCAGCAGGGCCATCTCACCCTGCGAGGAGATAGCGAGGATCTCAGCCCCGGTAAGTCCCAACGGGCGCGATTCCGGGCTCTCCGGGCGGGTAGCGAAAACTTCTGTTGGCTTTCCCTCCCAAGTGGCGCTGCACACGATGGTCTGCCCATCAGGCGCAAAGCGCGCCATACGCAGGATTCCTCTCCGATAAGTGAGCAGGTGATACAAGGGCGGCGGGGTCCGCCCGGCGCCTTTGCCCAGCGTGAAGGCAACAAGGGCAACAACGGCCAGAGCCACTGCGAACCCGGCAATGAGCGGCAACCAGCCCCGCCGAGTCTTGGCTACCGTTACCTGAGAGACGGGTGACGCCGCCGTGCCAGTTGCCACTGAGGTGCGGCTCGATGCCGAATCCAGATCGCGCTTCAGCCGCTTCAGGTCGGCGCGCAAGGCGGAAGCCGAGGGGTAGCGCAGCTCGCGGTCCTTCTCCAGCGCGCCGTTGATGATTGCTTCCAGCTTGGGCGGGATCTCCTTGTTCAAGCTCACGGGAGCAGTGGGGGTCTGGTTGAGAATGGCGTTGAAGACGGCTGCCGACGTGTTCCCGCCGAACGGCAGCGCGCCGGTCACCATCTCATACAGCACAACGCCGAAGGAAAAGAGATCGGTACGCTCGTCCAGGTTCTCACCCAGAGCCTGCTCGGGCGACATGTAAGCGACCGTGCCCAGAGCCGTGCCCGGGCTCGTCAGATGGTCCTGGAAGGCGACAGTGGGTGCGTCAGAAGTGTGTGCCGCTCGGCCGTCCGCTGTCTTCTGCGCGGAAAGTTTGGCTAGCCCGAAATCCAGTACCTTCGCCTGGCCACGGTTGGTGATGAAAATATTGGCCGGCTTGATGTCGCGATGCACGATGCCGCTGGTGTGCGCGGCGTCGAGCGCATCGCTGATCTGGATGCCCCACTCCAGGGCCTGCGAGATCTTCAGCGCATGCCCTTCGATGCGATGCTTCAGGGTTGTCCCTTCAAGGCACTCCATCACAATAAAGTGCCGGCCCTGATCCTCTCCAACATCGTGGATGGTGCAGATGCTGGGATGATTCAGGGCGGAGGCGGCGCGCGCTTCCCGGCGGAAACGCTCGAGCGCGGCGCTGTCGGCGGAAAGCTCGGGCGGCAGAAACTTGATGGCCACGAAGCGGCCCAGCTTGGTGTCCTCGGCCTTGTAGACGACACCCATCCCCCCACCGCCGAGTTTTTCCAGGATGCGGTAATGAGAGATGGTTTCGCCGGTCACGTGGGGCGCCTTGATGGGCGGGAGGAATCTTAGGCTGTGGCGGCGATAGCGTCAACGTGGGAGCGTCATGCCAGGCGCACCGTCCGTTAGGGCCGGGCCAAGAAGCTCACTGGTGGCACGAAGGCGGTAGGCCGAGATCAGCGCAATCCATATCTTGCCGTTCGCCGCCTGCCGTTTGATTCATTGTGCCAGGAAAGCTCGGTGGAGGCTGCTCCTGTTGTCTCTCGAGTGCCTGACCCGCGGGGAAGGGAAGCGCTGGAGCCACGGGAATTGGGGCGGGCGCTAGAGCGTTCGGGACAACGGCGGGTTGAGGTGTCATTGGAGGATTTGAAATTACCGGCTGTGGCTCCCGAGCACCCGACGCTGGAAGCATCCGCGTAAGAATCACAGTCTGCACAGCATCCGGGTTATCGGGCGAACCCATGATTACGTAGTTCAGGCCGGAACCTTCGAGCAGTGCGGAAATTGCCTGCCGAGCAGAACCAGAGAGGTGTACGGCTACACGCTCGTTGGCTGCGCCGGGAGGCATTTCAAGCTGCGCTCCGATTTGCCGGCCTATTGTGTTCAGCACGGCCGCAAGCGTTGAGTTCTGCGAGTCGATTCTGAGCAGGCCATTCTCATAGATGACGTGTGGCGGCTCAGCCGGGAGCTGTTCCGGCGTCAGGGGTGCGATCGCGACTGGCTGCTGCTGCGGCGTAGGCACTGGCATGGCTCGGTTGTGGTTCACATGCGCTGCTCTTCTGGCGGAGCGGCCGGGCACAGTGTCACCTGCTAATGCGGTTTGTTCCACCAAAGGGAAAGCGAGAGCCAACAGGACTACACACTTTATGGTCACATGAAATGCGGTATGAGCGTCGATGGGTTTCATGAGTTCAACCTTGATCGTCCAGAGACAGGGGCGCCGGAGTGGGGAGCTCCGACGCCCACACTGTGGTTATGCTTACTCCTGAAGCCGTTGTTTTATCCAACGTCATCAGGGAAGCCTCGATCAGTGATCGTCATGATGATGCGGCTCGATATTGAATAGCTCATCCCGAGCCTTGCCCGTGAGCTCAAAAACGTAAGCTCCGGTGCCATAGCGGTCAACGCAGTACACGTGACCGCGATCATCCGTCGCACAGTTGTTGGTTCCAACCGTGTTGCTGCAAGTCGTCACGCCATTCCGGGTGGCGCAGTTTTGCTCCGTGTTCTGGTTGGAGTTCGGAACAAACCACGCAACCTCTTTCGGCTGGAACGGATTGCGAAGGTCCCAGATCCGCACACCGCCGGAGAACCACGCAATCGCATTGAACCGGTTCTTGAAAGGAGGATACAGATCCTCGCTGATGCGATGCGAGCCGAACCGGGCATCGTTGGCACAGAAGTCGAATTCTCCTTTCCCTTGAAGAGCCGGGATCTGGATGTTGGCTACGGTCTGTGGTTCGCTTGGATAGTTCAGGTCCACTACCCAGGCGATGGCACGCCAGCCCACGCATCCGTTGTTGGTTCCCTCCGTGCTGGCCAACCCGAAGTCCTGGACCAGGGGATTCGTGTTCCCTGGAACCGGTCCGGCCGCGGGGGGATAGTTCTGAGCGAAGTCAGCCATGGGGATGTGGAGCCATGGCCAGAAGGAGTGCAGACCGAATTCGTAGGACATCTTCTGAACACCGATCTGCCCTGCCAGGATGTCTGCATCGGTCGTGACCGGATGGCCGAGCGCAATAATTTTGCTCAGGTCCGCGACCTGCAGCCAGCCATCTCCACTTACTGAAATACCGTACGCACCATAGAGTCGTGTGCCGTACACGGGATCGGTGGAGATGACAGTCTCATGGACCATGGCGGGTCTAGGCGTGACCGTGGAACCAGGCGTCTGCCCAACAAGGCCCCAATCGGTGATGTATTTTGGGTTATAGGGATCGTGGAGGTCGAAAATGGCGATGTTGCACCCGCCACCTGTGCTTACCGTGCAGGCCGATCCACTGGAGTGCCAGGTCGGCGCGCTCTTCGGCATCGCAATGTAACCCGACTCACAATCCCAGGACTCCTTGTGAGTGTAGGTCAGGTTGTCGATCAACTTGCTGATGAGAACGGGATTTGACGGGTCGGTGACATCCCAAAGTGTGTGGCTGACCTGTCAATCCGCCGGCCTGCAGCACGCGGTGATCCATATCACTGCGCTGTGTGAGTCGAGGGGAATCTTAGGAAAGAACTTTAGGAAGCGGATGCGGCGGCCGCGAAGACGCAGGCTCAAAGCCGGAAGCTGATTACCGCACTACCAGCACTTCGCGGACGTTGTCGCGGGCGAGGAAGAACTTGATGGAAGAGAAATCGCGGAATAGGTTTTCGATGTGCCGATTATTGAAGACGCGTTGCAGGCGAAACCGCGGTCCGCACTGCAGTTCGAGCGTGTCCTCACCGGCGATGTGGTAGCGGTAGTAGGGCGCGTCGGGGCCGGCATCGCGGGTATGGAAGAAGGCCAGAAGAATGCCCTTGGGTCTCATGATGCGGTGAATGCGGTTCACCATCGGCTTGACCAGTGCCTCGTGCAGGTAGTCGGGCGTGTCCCAGCACAGGACGGCGTCGAAGGTAGTGCTGGGACTAAAGACCAAATTCTCGGCCAGGAAGCGGTCGGCATCGCGAGTAGGGCGCCCATCCTCGGCCGCCATCACCAGCGAGGAATCTTCAGATTCCTTCAGCACGTCTTCGTTGTGGATTTTGTGCCCCAGACCGGTGACATAGGCGATGTTGGTGGGGGAAGTGGGACCGAGGTCAAGGATGCGCAGCCCCTCCTCGCCTTCGATGGCATGATTAAACTCCGCCAAACCGCTCGAACGGCGGCGCAGGCGCTCGCCCAACTCGGCCGCAGGCATTGCGGATGCGGCTTCTGTATTTCCCCGAAACCTCCGGAACAATTGGTTCGTCACGGAACTCATTTACTGCTGAACCCAAATCTATGCCAGGCGCGATTTCAAGTGTTACTTGAAGTATCGCGGAGTCATTTCTTCTGCTCGACCAGCGCCGGCTCTGCCGAGTCCGCGGGCGCGGAGGAGAAACTGCTTGACACACCGGCCGCAGCTGCCTCCACGGTACCACGCTTGGGCTCAGGCTTGGCGGAAGGCCGCTGGGTGTCAAGAGAGCCTTTGAAGACGGCCCCGTCCTCGATAACGATGCGCTGAGTGACGATGTCGCCCGTGAGCATCGCGCTTTTCTTCAGTTCCACGCGCTCGCTGCCGTGGACGTTGCCGTTCAACTCGCCGTGCACCACCACCTCGCGCGCGTTCACGCTGGCTTTAACCCGACCGTGTGGCCCGATGGTCAGGTGGTGGTCGTGCAGTTCAATGCTGCCTTCCACCTGGCCGTCAAGATAGAGGTCCTCGCTGCCCGAGAGTTCGCCCCTGACCACTACCGACTTCCCGATGTGAGCGACTTCGGCGCGCGCGCTGTCAGTCGGTTTGGACATTTCCATGGCAATCTCCCTGCCCGGATTGGGGCTACACTTATCCTCGTCCCACCTGATGGGAAAACACCAATCAAACTATACCCTCTCCGCTGGACAAGCAGCAATCCGGAATTTGGCGCGGCCATTGATGGTCTAGGGTCATGTCGCTTGGGGCGGGTACACCAAAGGGCATGCACGGAAGGTTACGCAAGAAGCCTCCCTGTGGCATCATGTGCGCTAGAGCAACATGGCGGACGCCGGCGGCGTCTAAACGTTTAAGAAGTCCTTGAAGGGGGATTGTGTCTAGAATGCTGATTGCGGCGGGCGTGTGTCTGTTGCTAGGGGGCGCAGCAGCAGCGCAGCAGGCGCCGCAGGCAGCCACACCGCGCATTCCCGCGCAGGAGTTAGTGCGTCGGGTAATCGCCAACGAGGACAAGGCAAGCAAGGAGCACCTGCGCTTCCTATACCGCCTGCGCACCGAGAAGCCCGCGACCGGCGCCATCACCAAGGAACTGGTTGAGACCAACGAAGGGGAAGTGGCGCGGCTGATAGCCGTCAACGACAAGCCGCCTACAGCCCAGCAGCGCCAGGCGGACGATGAGCGTCTGCAGAAGCTGGCCAGCGATCCCCAGTCGCGCGCGGCCAAGCGGAAACAGCAGAAAGAAGACGAGGAGCGTACTACCCGGATGGTGAAAGCGTTGCCCGACGCATTCCTCTACGAGTATGACGGCTTTGAGTCCAGGTACGGTCAGCAACTGGTCCGGCTGAAGTTCAAACCCAACCCCAATTACGATCCCCCCAACCGCGAGCTGCAGGTTTACCAGGGTATGGAGGGCGCCATGCTCGTCGAGCCCGGCGACGAGCGCTTGGTAAAGATCGAGGCTCACCTGTTCAAGGGCGTTAACTTTGGATGGGGAATCCTGGGCCACCTCGATCCCGGCGGGCAGTTCGAGGTGGGGCAGTCGCGCGTCGGCGGTGACCGCTGGGAGGTCACCGAGATGCGGCTCAAGTTCACCGGCAAGATTCTTCTCTTCAAGAACCTCAACATCACCGA
>Ga0187778_10003580_pt1 | contig 10398 bp, 7 predicted proteins | sample 1015_Q2_SP5_20_M_FD_132418 | JGI IMG/M metagenome (GOLD analysis project Ga0187778, IMG submission 132418) | Tropical peat soil microbial communities from peatlands in Department of Meta, Colombia - 1015_Q2_SP5_20_MG | ecosystem: Environmental > Terrestrial > Soil > Wetlands > Peat | place...
CCTCAAGATCGCGTTTGTGAGCGAAGACTCAGCGTACGGCCAGGGCACCACTGAGGCCGGAAAAAAACGCGCGCAGGATCTGGGAATCCAGGTGCTCTCGGTTGACTTCTACAACCGCAACGCGATGACCGACTTCACTCCGATCATCCTCAAGCTCAAGTCGACGCAGCCCGATGTGATCATCTCGGCCTCATACACCAACGACGCGATCCTGTTCTGGCAGCAGGCCCGCCAGCTCGACCTCAACGTCAAGGCGATCGTCAGCGCAGGTGCGGTCGGCTTTGGATCCCCAGATTTCGGAAAGAGCCTTGGGGCCGCCGCCGAGGGCCCGTTCACGCTGCTCGAGCCAAGCGGCCTGAATCCCAAGGCGCTTGGCTCCCTAGTGGCCGGGCTGGAGCTCGAGATCGCGAAACGCTACGAAGCCAAGTACAACGAACGCTATGCCGCGTCCGCGCAGCTCGGCGCTGCGGGCTTGTGGATTCTCGCAGAAGTGCTCAAGAAGACCGGGGGAGACTTGAATCCGGACAAGGTGCGCGCCGCGGCGCTGAGTCTAGACATCCCGGTCGGTGGCACGATCAACGGCTGGGGTGTGAAGTTTCAGGACAACGGCCAAAACGCGCCGGACCGCGTTCAGCACTACATCCTCCAGTGGCAGGACGGCAAACAGGTGACGGTGTGGCCGGAGCGCTTCGCGGTAGCGCCAATGCGCTACGTCCCTCTGCCGAAGTGGAGCGAGCGAAAGTAACCGCGCTCTGAGCGCCTGGCCGCCGACAGGGTTTGCAGAGGCTCGGCCAGCCCGGCGGCGGGGGGCGGCTCGCAGCTGAAAGACTTCCGTGGAAGCGCTTCCCCAGCTCATCGTCTCGGCCATCGTTCTGGGCGGAATCTACTCCCTGGTGAGTATCGGCCTCACGCTGATCTTCGGCGTCATGCGCATCGTCAATTTCGCGCACGGCGAATTCCTGATGCTCAGCATGTACCTGGCGGTCGGGTTGTTCGCTGTGGCCGGGATCGATCCCTATCTCGGGCTTCTGGTCGCAGTGCCTGCGTCGCTGCTCTTCGGTGGCCTGATCTATTACGGTGTCGTGAGGCCGGTCGTCGCGCGTCCACACGTCGTGCAGATCTTCACTACGCTCGGTTTGTCGATCGTGCTTCAGAACACAGCGCTGTTCCTGTGGAGCGGCAACTTCCGGCAGCTGCGCCTGCCGTACGCCGGGACAGTCCTCACAGTCGCCGGGGCTGCGGTCACGCTGCCGCAAGTCATCGCGTTTGCAGTGGCTGCTGCGTTTACCGTGGCGCTATTCGTCTGGTTGCGCTTTACGTACTTGGGCAAGGCGATGCGCGCCACCGCGCAGGACCGTGCTGCCGCAACCCTGGTGGGCATCGACACCGACAAGGTGCTGATGGCCGCTTTCGTGGTCGGGACGCTGTGCGTGGGCATTGCCGGGATGCTCATCGCACCGCTGTTCGCGACCTACCCGACGGTGGGCCTGCAGTTCGTGCTGATCGCGTTTGTCGTGGTAGTGCTGGGCGGGCTGGGCAGCGCAGTGGGTGCGCTGCTCGGTGGGATGATCGTTGCGTTCCTCGACGTCGTCGGAGGTTACTACGTCGGTACGGCGTGGAAGGAGGTGCTGTATTTTCTGGTATTCATTGCCGTTCTGCTGCTGCGCCCCGCAGGCCTGTTCGGCCAGCGCGGTGCGGAACATCTCGGGATGTGATGGCGGCGTTGTCCCACAGCGCTGGTGTACGGGAACACTGGGCCGCAGGGGTGCTTTTCGCTGGCGCGCTGTCGATACCGCTGCTCACCGACAATCTCTTCCTCCAAGACGCCCTCATCTTTGTTCTTCTCTGGGCCGGTCTGGCGGGCGCGTGGAACATCGCAGGCGGTTTTGCCGGTCAGCTCTCGCTCGGGCATGCAGCGTTCTTCGGGTTGGGCGCGTATACCTCAACGTTGCTGAAGATTTATCTTGGAGTTTCTCCCTGGGTCGGCATGCTGTGCGGCGGCGCTCTCGTGATCGCCGCTAGCAGCTTCATCGCGTTCGCCGCCACCCGTCTGCGCGGCCCGTACTTCGCCCTGGTTACCATCGCCTTCGCCACCGTCGCGCAGATCGTCGCGGCACGCTGGTACAGCTTCACCCGTGGCAACGAGGGACTGTCGATCCCCTTCAATCCAGGGCTGGCCAATTTCATGTTCGCAGCCAAGTTACCCTGGACGCTCCTTGTCTTGTGCTACGTCGCGGGAATCTATGTGCTGTCGGCGTGGATCAGGCGCTCGCGCCTGGGATACCAGCTCGCCGGGATGCGCGAGGAGGAGGATGCGGCGCAGGCGCTTGGGATCGACACGCGGCGCCTGAAGGTCCTGGCGATTGCGCTCAGCGCGTTCCTCACCGCCCTCGGGGGCACGTTCTACGCGCAATATGTCGGCTTTGTCGATCCCGGCTACGTGTTCTCGATCGACTTGTCAGTCAAGTTCGCCCTGATGTGCATCATCGGCGGCATGGGCACCGCGCTCGGCCCGATTCTGGGTGCTGTACTGATCACCGCCCTGGAGATCGCGCTGCGCGCCAAATGGGGAGGCGAGCGCAGCGGGCTGTACCTGATCGTCTACGGCGCGCTGTTGATCGTGGTTGTGCGTTCGATGCCGGAAGGACTGGTCGCCGGGACTGCGCAAGTATGGAAGCGGTGGAGGGCTCGCCGTGTTGCTTGAGCTCGAAGCTGTAACCAGGCGCTTCGGCGGGCTCACGGCGGTCTCGGCCGTCAGTTTCGCAGTAAGCGAGGGCGACGTGGTCGGGCTGATCGGCCCGAACGGAGCGGGCAAGACGACGCTGTTCAACGTTATTGCGGGAGCCCTGCCGCCCTCCTCGGGGCACATCCGGTTCGCCGGCACGGATATCACCGGCGAAAGACCGCACAGGATCTGCCAGCAGGGCTTGGCCAGGACCTTCCAAATCGTCAAGCCGTTTGGCAACCTGTCCGTCATCGATAACGTCCTGATCGGCGCGTTTACTCGGGTGCGCGAGCGCGACGCGGCATACGCCGAAGCCGAACGGGCGCTTGAGGTGAGCGGGCTTGCGCGCTGGCGAGACGCAGTGGCGCGTTCGCTCCCGATCGGGCTCCGCAAGCGGCTGGAAGTAGCGCGCTCGCTTGCGACGCGGCCACGGTTGCTGCTGTTGGACGAGGCAATGAATGGCCTGAACCCCACCGAGCTAGGCGAGATGATGGCGCTCATCCGCAGGCTCAACAGCGCCGGCATATCGATCCTTCTGATTGAGCACGTGATGGCCGCGGTGATGAATCTGTGTAGCCGCATCGTAGTGATTCATCATGGCGAGAAGATCGCGGAAGGGCCGCCGCATGAGATTGCGCGCGATCCTCGGGTAATCGATGCCTACCTGGGCGAAGCGTATCTCATCGAATGACGGCAGGTTCCCCCAATCGCACTGCCCTTCTCGCGCTGGAAGGCGTTCGCGCGCATTACGACGACCTGCAAGTGCTGCATGGTCTAGATCTCGAGGTGCGCGAGGGCGAGGTGGTCACGTTGGTCGGCGCCAACGGTGCAGGCAAGACTACCACGATCAACACCGTGTCGGGCCTGGTTGCGAGCGCCGGTGGGTCGATACGCTTCGCTGGAGAGTCGCTTGCAGGAATCGCGCCGCATCGTCGTGTCGCCAAGGGGCTGGTTCAAGTCCCGGAGGGAAGGCGCCTGTTCCCGTTCATGAGCGTACGCGAGAATCTCGATCTGGGCTGCTATTGCGACAACGCACGCCGATCCAAGAAAGTGGCGCTCGCCGAAGTGCTCGCGCTGCTTCCACGCCTCGCCGAGCGCCTGGGCCAGCTCGCGGGCACGCTCTCGGGAGGAGAACAGCAAATGCTGGCGATCGCACGTGCGCTCATGGCACGGCCGCGGCTGCTGATGCTCGACGAGCCCACCCTGGGCTTGGCGCCGCGCATGGTCGCCCAGGTGTTCGAGACGGTCGAGGCGATCAACCGGCGCGGCGTGACGATTCTGCTGGTGGAGCAAAATGTGCGTCACGCCCTGACCCTGGCGCATCGCGGTTACGTGCTCGAGAACGGGCGCATCGTCCTGGAAGGAAGCGGCAAGGACCTGCTTGGCGATGGGCGTCTGAAGAAGGCCTACTTAGGCTTCTAGTTTGCCTCCAGTGGAGCGAGGTCGCCCAGTGCAAGGCCGGTGAGTCTCGGCTGTCGGCAAGATTTCGCTGCAACGCTACTCCTGGCGCATCAGCCCACTGCAGGCCGCAAGTCAGGGTAACGGACACCTTTCAGCTAGATCGCTATCTCGGGACGTCGATCGCGGGATTTCGCGCGAAAAATCCACCGGGAACGAGCTTGAATCCGATGTGAGTCACGGGCATCACCGGCCACTCCTCCGGCCGTGGTATATGCGTAATGCCCATCGTGTACCAGAGCACCACATCTTCATTCTCGATCGCCTCGTCGTCGGCCACCCAGCGCGGCAGACCGTCGCCCCCCGTGCTCTGGTTTGGATAGTCCCCGGCGGGGTAGCGTTCGGACGGTTGGTAACGCGTGACCCAGAGGTGATAGTCGACGAAGCGCGCCCTTTGTCGCACCTGGGACTCTGGCGCGATGTACGGCACGGTATTGGCGCCTGGAATGAGAATGAAGCTCGGGTGTTGCCCGAGCTCGTTCTTCATTGACGGATTCATTATTCGCCATGTGCGAGCCGACTCCGTGCTGACATGACGCTGCGCGCTGGCCTCGCTGCGCAGCACGCTCTCCTCTGTCACCATGCCGTTTAGATACGGATTATCTGGCCCTCGTGCTGCGGCGCGTGTATTGAGTTCACTGACCGTGTTGTTGACGCCATCGACATCGAGATCGAGGCGGAAGGAAAAGAAGTGCTGGTGGTGCGGAGCAACCAGGTTTTCCGCGACGAGATGGCCGGAGTGCAGGTGTTGCGCCGATTCGTCCTCGGAGCGCGCCGCCACACCTTTGACTTGCATGATCCCGGTGAGGGCGCAGTCTACTTCCAGCATGCCGTCTTGGTGGAAAATCCAATTGATTGCGTAATCGTAATTGCCGATGGTGGCAACAAAGAAAAGCACCAACTCCCGCGCCCTTCGGGTCTGGTTCTGCGCACTGATGGCGTCGAAGTGCTTCCACAGGATGCCCCCGTCACGCTCGTAGAGCCCGATAGCGCGCTTTAGGTAGAAGGGCTTGCCGAAATCATCGGACAGGACCGCATCGAAGAGCGTGGCGTTGTCCGGGGCATCAAGACCTGATTCCAGCGGGCTCGCCAGGCGTCCTATCCCGTACTCACCGACGTCAAACGCGCTGCGCCAGCGCCAGTTGAGATCGGTGTCGCCATAGGGCACGACCATCTCCGACACCGAACCCCGGTATAGGATCGAGCGCAACTGACCCTGGTCTTCATAGCCGACCGTGTGCAGCACCAGACCCTCGCGGGGATGCATGCTGAAGCGAAAGCGCCAGTTCTGCCACCGCACCTCGTTGCCGTTCAACTCGAAGCTATTCCCCTGCGGCTGCGCGATGATGAGCGGCCGGGGCGCAGGGCGCTGCTTCCCGATCGAGCGTTCGTCGAGATCCTGGCTGGGCGGGGGCAGCGCTACTGCGCCGCTGTCGAGCAGCTCGACAACCTTGCCCGTGTTCATGTTCACCAGCGCCACCACTCCCTCAATCGGCCGACCGTAGAAGTTGTCTGCCCCCTCCTTGTAATAAGAAACGGCGCGCAATACGCGGCCGGCAGGCTGATCGGCTAACCTTCCCGCGGCCCACGTGTCGACCTGAACCTTATCGAAGTCCGTGATCCCGCGCAGCCGCATTGCCTCCTGCCACCTCGGGTCGGCCTTTACGATCTGTGGAACCAGCACGTCGTTTTCCACGACGAATACCTGCGGCTGCACGCCGGGCACATCCTTCCAGGAGGCGACCCGGTTGCCCTTTAAATCGACAATCGCCTCGAACACCCGACTGTTGGTCGGGTCCATGACCACGGCAGAGGCCTCGCGCCGAAACGGGGCGCCGGGCTTGAACTCGAGAACTTCCTGCTTTGGTGGCTCATTCAGCACGATGGTGGAAAACAGCGCGTCCTTGGGAAAGGCTTCGTAAGCCCGCAACGTGTCTGCCGCAGCGGTGATCTCGCTGGCGCTGAGCGGGTCGAGCGGGTGGAGGGCCCCTTGCGGCAGGGCGCGCAGCGGTGTCGCGAGCAACCACAGCAGCACTGAGCAGCAGAGAGCATGGCGCCGGACAAGGATAGTCATGGGTCTTACGCTCCGCAGGTCGACAATCGCCTCGTTGCGAGGTGCGAGTCCAATGACGCGCAGCTTGGGCGCGCGTCCTGGGGCTGCGTGAATCAGCTTACCGGCTGCGCGCTTGCAGATCAATCGAGGATGCGCACGGTTCCGGTCTGCCCTCAGTGCGTGTCCTTGAGCTCTCGCGATTGCTTGCGCGCCCGCCTAAATACCCATGCTAGGTTAGTATCTCTGTCTACCGTGAGGAGCGTGGACCGGCTATGGACGAGCTCGAAGGCAGCCGAAAGCTCGAGGCAATTCTCGCCGCCGACGCAGCCGGGTACTCTCGGCTCATGCAAGACGACGAGGAGGCCACGGTCACCACGCTTGATGCGTACCGCAGAGTGTTCCGCGAGAAGATTGAAGCGCATCGCGGGCGCATCGTGGACATGGCCGGAGACAGCGTGCTCGCCGTGTTCGAAGCCGCCACAGAGGCTGTGCGCACAGCGTTTGAAATTCAAAACGAACTCGCTCAACGTAATCAGACGCTCTCGGAGGCTCGCCGAATGCGTTTTCGGATCGGCGTCAATGTTGGCGAGGTCATCGAAAAACCGGACGGCACGGTATACGGCGATGGCGTGAACGTCGCCGCCCGCCTCGAGAGCATCGGAGAACCCGGTGGCATCACCGTGTCCGGCACGGTGTTCGATCAAGTCAAGAACCGCCTGCAGCTGAGCTTTCACTTTATCGGCGAGCAGCGGGTGAAGAACATTGCAGACCCGATCAGGGCGTACCGGGTGGTGGCCGAAGGATTGCCGGTTCTGGCCCCTGTCCCGACCAACCGCGCGCGAGTGTTCTCGAAGCGCGTTGCGATCGGCGCCGGCGCTGCTCTGGTTTTTTCCGTCGCGGGGGCCTGGATGTACTTGTACCTTGCGCGGTCGACGACAGGGTTGGCGCTCCCGACCCAGCCCTCCATCGCTGTGCTGCCATTTCGGAACATGAGCGGCGAACCCGCAGAGGACTGGTACGCCGACGGCCTGACGGAGACTCTCATCACCGACCTCGCCCAGCTGGGCCCTCTGTTTGTGATCGCCCGAGACTCAAGCTTCACCTACAAGGGCAAGGCCGTGGACCCACGGCGCATCGGTCGTGAACTGGGAGTTCGTTATTTGTTGGAGGGCAGCGTGCAACGGGCCACTAGCATGGTTCGCATCAGCGCCCAGCTCATCGAGGCCGACAGCGGGCGCGAGGCCTGGGCGCAGCGCTACGATCGCAGCCTCGAGGACATCTTCGCGATCCAGGATGACATCACCGAGAAGATCGTCACCGAGCTAGACGTAAGGTTGCTCGAGGGGGAGCAGGCTCGCCGCTGGCGACGGGCGACTCACAGTCGCGAGGCGTACGAGCTCTGGGCACAGGGATGGTACCTGCAACGAGGCCCTACGCGAGAGGGAACCGCCAAAGCGAAAGAATTAGCAGAAAAAGCACTTGAGATCGATCCGAACTACACCCTGGCGATGGTCGAGCTCGGGTGGGCAAACTGCGACCAGGGCGATGCAGGGTGGAGCGATGACGCTACGCACTCCTACAATGAAGCGCTGGCCTGGGGCAAGAAAGCCGTCGACATAGATCCGTCGATGGGTGAGGCTCACGTCCTGCTTGCAAATGTCTTGTTGACTCTGGAAAGACACCGCGAAGGCGTCGCCGAAGCCGAGAAGGCACTGTCTGTGAGCCCCAACAATGCTGGCGTTCTTTTGTTGGCCGCCTGGGTCCTCGCGCCCAACGGGCGAGCGGATGAAGCGGTTGAGCTGGCAAAGCGCGGGATGCGCCTGGACCCGTTCCCTCGCGCGCAGGACTACGGCGCATTGGGAGACAGCTTCCTGTTTGCCAAGCGCGTCGACGAGGCGCTACCGGTTCATCGCCAGTGCGTCGAGCAGACGCCCGATTTCATCTGGTGCCAGCTGGGTCTCACCGTAGACTATGTTCTGGTCGGGAAGGAAAGCCAAGCGAAGGCGCAAGTGAAGGAAGCCCTGAGGATCAATCCCGGGATCACTGCCGCCAACAATACCTACGTGCGTTCAATTGGAGACGCAGTGCAGCGACAAGACGTCGTCGCTGCACTGCGCCAGGCGGGCCTGAAGTAGAGCTCGCCGCGTTCAGGGCACCGCTTTTGGGGGCTCGTGGAGAAATGCGCTCGCCTGACTGAACGAACGTAACTCGGACAAGGCGAAAATGTCCACGCCCTGCTCGATCTCGTCCAGGACCCACCCGGTCTTCCCTCGGACAAGTTTCCACAATTCCGCAAAGGACTCCGTTCTGGATCGATCGCCCGAGATTCGTTCCCCCGTCTGGTCGTCCACCATGTAATCGATCATCGAGCCCTTGATATACACCCAGATGCAGTCCTTGGAATCGTCGACATCGTCTTCCACCTTGACGACCCTAGCCTGTATCAGGTCGATATTCTCCAGCACGTTCTTTCGATGCTCCGAGCGCATCAGATCGGTTTGCATCTTGTGCTTCTCATACAGTTCGTCGCTCATGAATTCCTGCGCGATGGACTGATCGCGTTGCATCCAAGCTTCCTGCACTTTGAAATACATCCGCTTGACGCGCCGCTCAATGCGCTCCAGATTCCAGGATGCATCGCCTTGCTCCAGTCGTTGCAGCAACTCTGCGCACTGCCTGTGCTTCTTCCTGATGATGTACGCTACGATGTGCGCGTAAATCATGTACAGCGGCAAAAGAACCAGCAGCACGATCAGATGAACTGTTGCACCCCGCCCACCGCCGCCTCCGGCACGTGCAAAGGCGTCCACTGACGCGGTCGTGAGACCGAATGCAATTAGGATAATCGACACCCATGGCGCTAAATTTCGCGTCATGGGAAGGTTTCTGCACAGCGAGGCGTCGGAGCGCCGGACGCGGACATAGCTGGGCTCGGTGTCCGCGTAGCGAGGACCGTTTACCAGACGCCATTGCAGCACGCTCTTCAGGATCTTCGTGGCTTCCATTTTCTGCGCCCTCCCAAAAGGCGTTTACCCGAACCAGAAAGCAGGCTACGGCTGAGGACACCGTTCGTCATTGATGCATTACCACTGGAACTGTGAGAAATGTACGCCCTCGCACTGGCGCCGCCAGGCCGTCTAGCGCTTGATCCTGCTAGGGAGGTTGCTCAACGGGGTCGAGATGGGCGTTTTCGGGTATCTTTGCCAGCAGAATGGCAGCCCGATAAGCAGTTATACAGGGATCAATATAGACACAGCGCTCAAGGCGCGCAGGAGCGACTCGGATGACCGCACAACGCAAAGTCATGATCACTTGCGCCGTTACCGGCGCAATCCATACTCCCACGATGTCGCCTCACTTGCCCGTAACGCCGGACGAAATCGCTGACGCGGCGATCGGGGCGGCCAAGGCCGGTGCAGCCATCGTGCATCTGCATGCACGCATGCCCGAAGACGGACGGCCCACTCAGGATCCGGGGATGTTCAAGCGCTTCCTGCCCAAGATCAAGGCGGCGAGCGATGTAGTGGTCAATCTCACCACCGGCGGTGCCCCCACCATGAGCGTCGAGGAGCGCCTGCAACCCGCCTTGCAGCTAAGACCAGAAGTCGCCTCGCTCAATATGGGCTCGATGAACTTCGGCCTCTACGAGATGATCCCGCGCTACAAGGAATGGAAACACGGCTGGGAGCTGCCGTACCTGGAGGCGAGTCACGATCGCATCTTCAAGAACACGTTCAAGGACATCGCCTACATTCTGCAATCGTGCAGCGGCAACGAGACGCGCTTCGAGATCGAGTGCTACGACATCGGGCATCTCTACACCGCGGCCCACTTCCTCGACCGGGGGTTGGTGAAGGCGCCGCTTTTCATCCAGTCCGTGTTCGGAATCCGCGGTGGCATCGGTCCGCATCCGGAAGACGTGCTCCACATGAAGCGCACCGCGGACCGTCTGTTCGGGGAGAACTACCAGTGGTCCGTGCTCGGGGCGGGACGTAACCAGATGTACATCGCCACCCAGTCTGCGGTGATGGGAGGCAACGTGCGGGTCGGCTTGGAGGATAGCCTCTGGATCGGCAAAGGACAGCTCGCCAAGACCAATGCCGAACAAGTCTCCAAGATTCGCCGCATCCTGGAAGAGCTGGGCCTGGAGATCGCTTCTCCC
>Ga0187778_10003581_pt1 | contig 10394 bp, 11 predicted proteins | sample 1015_Q2_SP5_20_M_FD_132418 | JGI IMG/M metagenome (GOLD analysis project Ga0187778, IMG submission 132418) | Tropical peat soil microbial communities from peatlands in Department of Meta, Colombia - 1015_Q2_SP5_20_MG | ecosystem: Environmental > Terrestrial > Soil > Wetlands > Peat | place...
CAGGCCGTCAATGCCGGGCATGAGCACGTCGAGCAGCACAAGGTCCGGCTGCAGTCCCTTCTCCACGCGCTGTAGCGCCTCTTCGCCGCTGGCGGCGGTTTCCACTTTGTAGTCGTCGACTTCCAGCAGTGTCTTGATATAACGCAACATGCTGGGCTCGTCGTCCACCAGCAGGATTTTCGATGTTTCCTTCATCGGCCCTTCCCTTTAGTGGCGGCTGTGACCGGTTTGTCGGGAACCGGCTTGAATGGAACCAGAAACGAAAACTTGGAGCCTCCTCCGGGATCGCTCTCCACCCAGATTTTACCGCCCATGCCGTTCACCAGACGGCGCGCGATCGCCAGACCGAGCCCCATACCTTCCTGCTCTTCACTCGACGGCAGGCGAAAAAAGTCGTCAAAGACTTCCAAATGAAACTCGGGCGGAATGCCGGGGCCCGTGTCGGACACGCTGACCTTTACTGAATTGGGATAACTGAGATTCTGCCGGCGGCGCTCCGAGGCCGAAGGCTGCTCCGCCGCACGCCGTTCCCACATGTGCGGTTCCGCATGTAGCCACACGGTGCCGCCTTGAGGCGTGAACTTGAAAGCGTTCTCCAGCAGGTTCGAGACGACTCGTTCCACCTTGGGCGCATCGAGCGGGAACACCGGCAGCTTGTCGTTGCCCAGAAAATAGAGCGCCAGTCCTCGTTCCTGAAAGCGATTCGACCACATGCGGCAGACTTCCGAAAGGCATTCGTTGATGTTGGTCGGCGCGAACTGCATGCGCAGTCCGCCGGTCTCGAGCGCGCTGAAAGTCAGAAAGTCCTGAATGAATTGCTCGAGGCGCTTTCCGCTGGCCTGCATGTCGTGCAACACTTCGCGTTGACGGTCGCTGACCGGGCCCAGTTTCTCGCTTTGCAGCAGTTCGACATAACCATTCAGAATGGCGAGCGGCGTCTTGAGGTCATGCGCCGCGGACGCCAGCGCGTTGGTGGTGCGCTGATAACGCTCGCGCAGATTGTTGTATTCCTGCGGCAAGTTCTCCGGAGCCGGAACATCCTCGGCGGAAGGCAGCGCCGGACTTGTCACGGCGTTCGGTGCCGAAGCGGCTCCCGCGTCGTCGGATAGACACGCGTTCTTGCGGGCGGTGGCCATGAGGAAAACCACAGATTTTCTGGGGAGGGAAAACAGCCTCGATTGGTCGAGAAGTGCTGTCTGAAAAATCCTATTTCACACCTATCCCGTTGTCAATGAAAAATGCAACTGAATTTCCCAAGTATAGCAAAACGTTGCACTTTCAAGCCTCCCTGGGGAGCAGAGCTGATTTCTCAGTTAGGGAATAAAAAGCGAATATCGTGACCCAAAATCTAGGCTCGGGAGCGGGTTTGCTGGTTGCGGCTGCCCGGTACTTTCGGTTTTTGGCCGGGTTGTGCCGGAATCTAACCACGATTTGGCCCCTGAGGTGCTAAAAACTACCGTGCTTTCTGCGGTGAGAGGAGTTTCAATGGGCAGGGCGAGGCCGGGAGCTGAGCGGAGGAAGTGGTCCAGGCTTCCTTTGGCGATCCCGGTATTCGTGCGCAGCCAGGACGATAAGGGCAATGAGTTCCTGGAGTTTGCCACGGCATTGAACGTCAGCGCCGGCGGCATGCTGATCGCCCTGCGCCGGATACTCCCTTCCAGCCGCCAGATTCAGCTTGAGATTCCCAGCGCTCCCCTGGGTTCTACCCTATTGCCCCGAGTTTCCCGTAACTTGCGTGCCCGTGCCCTGCGCCACACGCCAGCCGACGGCTTCTATCTTCTGGGGCTGAAGTTTGCGCGCCCGCTTCTCAACACCGACAACGGCTCCCGCCGACGGAAACTTGCTTCTGCCGTGTGAAAATGTTTTCGCACGCTACCGTTTTGATGTTACTGTTGTATCCACTGTTGGATTACCGGCGAGTGACCCTCTAGCTCTTTGGTAAGTTGATATATTTCAATCAGATAAGCTAGATTTGCCTGGGTCGATATCGGGCTGCGCGGTTTGGCTTTCCGGATGCAGGTTTGAAGGTCTCCCCCCTTTGGTAGTGGAAACCCACCATGAATACCAGCAATGTGAATACGCTCGTGCAGCCTTTAGGCGAGATGCCGCCGGAGGCCGTGGTTTTTGGCCGAACCGAAGCCATGCAGGCCGTCCGCGACCGCCTCGGCAAACTGGCCGGAGCCAATGTTCCTGTCCTCATCCAAGGAGAAAGCGGGACGGGCAAGGACATCATCGCCCGCATGATTCACGCCGCTTCGCCGTGGCGGACGGGACCGTGGGTCAAGGTCAACTGTCCCGCGATCCCCGGAACGCTGCTCGAAAGTGAACTGTTCGGCTACGAAAAAGGCGCTTTCACCGGCGCCTATGGCGTAAAGCCCGGCCGCGTCGAGATGGCGCACCGCGGCACGCTGTTCCTCGACGAGATTTCCGAGCTGGATCTGGGTCTGCAATCGAAGTTGCTGCAGCTTCTGCAGGACGGCCAGTTCTGCCGCATTGGTGCGCAGGAAGACAAGAAAGTGGAAGTGCGCGTGGTCTGCGCCACCAACCGCAAACTGGAGCAGGAAATCGAGAACGGAACCTTCCGTTCCGATCTGTTCTATCGCATCAACGTGGTCAATCTGTATTTAACGCCGCTGCGGGAGCGCGCCGCCGATATCCCCGACCTGATCGCTTATTTTCTCGAGTATCACAACCGCAAGTACAACTGCCGCGCCAAACCTCTCTCCGGCGACCTGATGACGGTCCTGCTCAAGTACCACTGGCCGGGCAACATTCGCGAACTCGAGAACCTGATCAAGCGCTATGTGATTCTGGGCAGTGAAGACGTGATCCTGGCGGACCTGGCGCCGCGCGAGCCGGACTTCTTCAACGCCGACATCCCTGTTGACGGCCAGATTTCGCTCAAGAAGCTTACCCGCCAGGCGGTGCGGGAACTCGAACGGAAAGTCATTTTGAAGGTCCTGCAGAATCATCACTGGAACCGCAAGCAGGCAGCGCGGGCCTTGAGCATCAGCTACCGCGCTTTGCTCTACAAGATTCGCGATGCCGGCCTGCCCTCCAATCGCACGGTAAAACATCGTGAGGCCGAGGGTGTGAAGACGGAAGCGGAAAGGCAGGAAGTCGCAGCGGACTAAGGGTTCCAGTTGGAGTTGCTTCAGCAAAAACCCGCCCGCAAGGCGGGTTTTGTGCATCTGACAACGATGCCATCTTTACACATAATAAGGGTTTCACATATTATGTGTACATGAACATCACGCTTTCCCTCGAAGAAAAACTGGTCAAGGAAGTCCGCAAGATCGCCGTCGAGCAGGATACAACCCTGACCGGCCTCGTCCGTGCCTACCTGGAACAGATTGCCGCCGAACACGGCTCCGAGCGAAAGCGCAGAGATCTGGAACTGCTAAACCAAACGTTGGATCGGCTCCAGACTGGTCTGCATTACGGAAAGCGAAACTGGAGACGCGAAGACTTGTACGACAGAAAACCTCGATGAACGGGCGCGACTTTTTGGATACAAACGTCCTGGTGTACGCCCTCGATGTCGCGGATCCTCGCAAACACCAGATCGCGCGGCCGCTGGTGGCAAAAGCGGTGGCCGGAGAATTTGCGATCTCGAGCCAAGTGTTAGCGGAGCTCGCGGCGATCCTTCTTCAGAAGTTTCAGTCCAAGATCAACCTCAAAGCAGTTCTGGCGCTCCTGGATTCGTTGAAGCCGATCCCTCTGATTAAAGCGGACGCAGACACGGTGCGGCGCGCGGTCGAAGCGCGTGCAGAGTACGGCCTTCATTTCTATGACGGTATGATTATCGCGGCGGCCGAGCGCGCCGGATCGGAGAGGATATTCTCGGAAGATCTTAATGCTGGCCAAAAATACTTTGGAATTGACGTTGTAAATCCGTTCGGCTGATTCCCCCCGGCATTCGTACAGTATGGGCGACGACCGGCTGCAAGCGGCGCACGAGAAAATCCGGCGACTTCAGCCGCTTCGGAAGCATGATGGCTGCGGGCACGGCCATCACCAGAACCAGGACATACAGATTCGTGCGCAGGACGGAAGTGAAAAACGCCGTGCCCTCCGGGCGCGAACTGAGCCGCCAGATCACCCACTCTTCCCACACTGTAGTCAGCGTGACGCTGGTCCCAAGCGCGAGGGCGATGGCCACGAGCTTCATGGTCCAGTAAAGCGCGAATCGATGAGCCGTGATCGCCTCCTGGCCCAGCCCGAAAAGGATGCAACTCGCCAACAGAGCGACGGTCATCATCGCGGCCAGGGCGATCGGGCGAATTCGCGCCAACCACGCCAGAGGCGCTGCTTTCACCAGCCGGCGTGCGGGCAGCCAGCACAAGAAGAAGACGACCGGCACTCCAATCAACCAGATGGGACCGCTGCCGATCATCACCCCGACCAGCACTCCTACGAAACTGGTCAGGAGGTTGCCCAGAAACATCCGCCACGCAGCACGAAGACGGGGAATCCGACGCTCGAACAGGGTGAACAATGCCGATTTTACGAGCACGGCCAGGCCGAGCATAAGAAGCGATCCGGAAAAGGCCAGCGCTGGCGCTACTGTCAGAATGAACGGCACCACAGGCTCGCAGGCGCGAGCTTTGCTGGCAACGGCAAGGAACGTTATCAAGAGGGCGAAAACTCGATAGCGAGTTGCCATTCGGTCGTCCCTACCTCCCAATGTCTTCATTCCACAAATCCGCTTGCGTGCGGATGAAGTCCGCCATCATCGAAACGCACTCCGCATCATCCAGAACGACGAGTTCCACGCCGTTTTGCCGAAAAAGATTTTCGGCGCCCAGAAAATTCCGGTTTTCTCCGATGACCACGCGGGGAATGCGGTAGAGCAGCGCTGTTCCTGTGCACATGACGCAGGGGCTGAGCGTGCTTACGAGGGTCAACTCGGCCCAGTCGCGGCGCCGGCCTGCATTGCGCAGGCACACCGTCTCCGCATGCGCGGTCGGATCTCCGCTCTGCACGCGCAAATTATGCCCGCGCGAAACGATTCGTCCCTGGCTGTCGGCCAGCACGGAGCCGATTGGCAGTCCTCCCTCGCGCAGACCGCACCGGGCCTCTTCGAGCGCTTCGCGCAGCAGTTCGTGATCGTTCATGGATATTAGTGAATGACGGCTAAGAGGCGATGCTAACACCAACGGATGGCTGAGAGCGCGTCTCGAAGAGCGGGAATACAATAGCCGATGTGGTTTGCCGAGTTCGACAGAGCGCGAAAGGCTTCGCCTGCCTCCTCGCCGGAGCCTTCCTATTGTCGGCAGGGATCGGCTGTTTGTCTTCGAAAGAACATCGAGCGAAAGCCATCGCGCACGGCAATGATCTCTTTCAACTGCACTGCGGAGGGTGCCACGGCCGGACAAGGCTCGACCTGGAAAAAGTTCCTCCTGACCTGCACGGTGTCTTCCAACGTAAGCTGCTTCCGAGTGGAAGGTCCGCGACCGATGATCTTGTTCGTTCCACCATTCTGACCGGACGAAGCGGCATCATGCCTTCGTTCGAGGGAAGCCTGAGCGACGAGGACATCCACGACATTATTCTGTACCTCCACACGCTAAAGACCCCGGCTCCCGCTCCGGGAACGGCGGACGGCGTATCGAAACTCGCCGGAGAATCCTTCCGTCGGTGGATCGGGAAAAACCGGCTTTTGCCCTGAAAACCCCCGTCCCGCAGCCGATTTGGGTGTACAATCGCCCCGTTTCCGGAATGACGAACGGAAAGAGGGAGAAAGGCATGAACTGGAAAAGCAGACTGATTCTGGGAGTGTTCACCGCTCTCGCCATGATGGCTGGGACGTATCTGCTGCCCAGAGGAGGCGCGCTGCAGAATGCGTCGCTGGTGCAGTTCCCGACTACGGTCGGAGTGTGGGCGATTTTCGTGTTGCTTTTCGTAAGGTTGAAATAGACATGCGCGGGATGCCGGCCGGGCCGCGTCGGATCTGCGATGCCTTAGAACCGCAAATGATGCTTCGCCGCTGGCAGTACTGTCGTGCCATGTTGATGGCACGTTCTGGCGTTGACTGGGACCTTGGTGCAGGTTACTTTTGAAACCGTCCTTCCCCCAACCGTAACCTGATGGGGGTTCTCCAAAAAATTCCGACCTTTCTGACCGTTTGTGTGCTGGTGATGATCTTCGCCTGCCTCAAGCGGCACACCCGTTGCGCCCGCCTGACGCTGTGGGCCGTCGGATGGACGCTGGTCTTTGTGCATTTCGCGGCGCAACTGCTTGAGCCGGGGATCGGCCCGGCAAATCCATTTCTTCTTGCCGTTGACGGCGGAGCTCTGCAAGCCGCGGCCATCGCCTTTTTGGTTTCGGTTTCTGCGGTGGCCGAGGATCGCCCCAAGCGCACTCTGCTCTTGCTGGCATTGGCTGTGCCTTCCATCACTTACGCCGTTCTGAACGCTTACGAAGTTCACTCGCGCTGGCCGTACGGTTTGTGTCTGATCGCGTGCTTTGGCGCCGCGGCTGGGTTTTCCTTCTGGGTGAAGCGCGGGTTCTCTCTGTACGTCGCCTTTGTGACTCTGGTGTGCTCCATGTCTGGGGCCTGGGCGATCCGCGCTGCGGCCAACGGTTCATTTCATGAAGGCACGATCGCGCTGCTGGGCATCGGATTTGCGCTGCCCGGCGTTTTCATTTGCCGGAACTATTGGGACGCGTCGCCGGCCGTGCTGACGATTTCGGGCGGGTTTTTTTTCTGGGGCGCCGCGTTCCCCATTCTGTGGCTTATCGCCCGCCATCCTCCGAGCCTGATTCTTCCCGCCGCACTCTGGGAGACTCCCAAGCTGTTTGTCGCGTTTGGAATGATCCTGGCCGTGGTGGAGGACAAATCGGAAGCGATCGAGGGAATGCAGCATCAGGCGGAAGCGCTCAACCGGCAACTGGAGCGCTTTTCTGCGATCACCTCGCGCCTGTTAAACAGCGCTGCCCCCGAAGCCCTGTGCCCGGATATTGCCGCGGCGATCACGGAGGTCAGCAGTTTCTCCGCTGCGCTAATTCATCTCGAAAGCCCGGATGGAGCGCTCCGCATCGCCGGGTCCGGCAGTTCGTCGGAAGAATCGAGACAGCTGCTCGAACAACGGACGCGCGAGTTGACAACCGGGCATATTCAGCATCTTTGCTCTCAGTCGCCGCGGATCGGCAAGACGATATTCGTGCTCGATGTCAATTCTGCCGCGCCGGCAAGCGGCATCCAGCTCATGATCCCGCTTTGTTCTGCTGCAGGCGCGTCTCTGGGAAGCATTACTTTGGCAGCGCCGTCCGACCCGACCGCGATCAACCCGCAGGAGCTCGCGCACATCGAGTCGCTGGCCGCTGATCTGGCTGTTGCGGTGGAAATGAAGTCGCTTCATACCCAGCTTGTCTGGTCGGAGAAGTTGGCTGCGGTAGGTCAGTTGGTCGCCGGTGTCGCCCACGAACTGAATAATCCGCTCACCGCGATCATGGGTTTCGGCGAGCTGATGAGCGACGCCATCACCGCGGCGGGCCCGCAAGATCAGCTGAAACGGCTGATGAGCGAAACCCGGCGGATGAAGCGCATCACCGATAACCTGCTGCGGTTTTCGCGTCAGAGCCGCGACTCGAGCGTGGCGCGGCTTTCTCCAGTGGTTCAGGAGGTCGTGACTCTCTGCGAGTACTACACGCGCAAGTCGAAGGTGCGGGTGGAAGTTGAAATTGAGGCCGACTTGCCCTTGCTGGCCATCAACGAGGACGAGATCAAGCAGGTGCTTCTGAATCTGTTCAACAACTCCTGCGACGCGCTGCAGGAGGTTACTGACAGCAGGCAGATCAAGATTCGGGCCTGCCAGTCCGGCCCTCGCGCCGTGATCCAGGTGGAAGATACGGGGCCGGGCTTTTCCAACCTGAGCCGGGCGCTAGATCCGTTCTTCACTACGAAGCCGGTCGGTAAGGGCACGGGGCTGGGGTTAAGTGTCTGCTACGGCATTGCCAAGCGGCGCGGCGGCGACCTGAGAATTGAAAACGTGCACCCTCACGGCGGCCGCGTCACGCTGGAGATTCCCGTGGTGGAAACGCGGCCGCAGGCGCTCATGGTGGCTAGCGCGCACGCCTGACTAAAGGTCTAGGAATCTGTTTTTCCCCTTTTTCCTGAAACCTGACGTAGCACTCCATGTGAGCCTCTTTGCCCCTGCCCAGAGACACAGATGGCCGCTGCTGAGGTTTTATCGGCAGCTTACAAAAAGCGCAGAGTGGAAGCTGGCACGAGTCCGCCATTGGAGTCCTATCCCGAAGGATGGCGGGTTTATACCACTTGGAAGAATTCATTGCAGTGATTGCAGACACACAGAATCCGCCTGGAGTTTTCTGGATATCGCCACGTAGTCACGATCTCGTGTGAAGTCGACTTCTTCCAGAGCGACTATTCGGGGTACTCCCAAGGCTCGCGCTTGGCCCCGATGAATCCTGTTCCGAATTTCCCTTGCATGATTTCGCCGGCAGGCGCTAGCTTTGGAGCCTCACAGAATCTTCCCGAAGGCAAGAGGATCAATGAAAAAAGACGAGATGCTGGCCGGGGTTCAGCGCGTAGTCGCGATCGCCTGTGGTTGGGTGGCGATTGCAGTTCTAGCCGCCGTTCCTGTAAAGTCTGCCGCCCAGGCCGAACGGCCGGGACTCAACGAAGGTCCGAACAGTTCTTTACCCGGATTGGGTGAGCCGCTGGCTCGCGACCCCATCTTCGTCTACAACAACTGGTCGGCATACGACGAACTTTCCGACAACGTCCTTCTGACCGAGCAACTCGCCATGAAGGAACTGGACGAGATTCTTCGGTTGCGGCGGCTCGGCGTGCGCATCGACTACTACACCATTGACGCTTTCTGGTTCGATCCCGATGGCGGCTACCGCACGTGGCGCAAGCCAAGCTGGCCCAACGGTCCCGACGCATGGATTCGCAAGTGCCGCGAAAACGGCATTCTGCCCGGACTTTGGTTCAGCACCAACACTCTGGTGAAGATCAATGCGGCGCCGGAGTGGAAGGGCTCCCTGACCGAGAACAAGGGAGCGATGTCGTTTTCCGAGGGCGGATTTCTGCCTGATTTCATGGATGTCCTGCAGTACTGGTACGACCGCGGCATCCGAATTTACAAGTTCGATTTCGTCGATTTTGGCGCCGCCACGCCCACGACGGCAAAAGCCCAGGGTCCTTCCGAGATTCGGGCACGCAACGAGGAGGCTTTCCGAGCCGCGCTGCTGAAGTTCCGCCAGAAAAACCCGGACGTGGTGCTGGTCGCTTTCAACGGCTTCGGCGGCGACGTCGAATCCACCGCCGGCGCCTTCCCGTTCCACAACGCCGTTGACCTGCGCTGGCTCGAAGTCTTCGACTCCATGTATTCCGGGGACCCTCGGCCCTCCGACGTGCCCGAGGAAAACTTCTGGCGCTCGGTCGACATTTACAGCGACCACATGGTGCGGCGCTACGAGCAGAGTTTTCTTCCGCTTGAGCGCATCGACTCGACCGGCTTCATGCTGGGCAACACCGGCACCATCTATTACAGAAAAACCCACGCCTGGAAGGGAGCGCTCATCCTGATGATGGCGCGCGGCGGCTGGGTCAACACCGTCTACGGCAGCCTGGAATTTCTGAGCGACGACGATGCCCGCTGGTTCGCGAAGGCCGAGGCGCTATATCGCGAATTGCTCTCGGCGGGACGCACGAAAACCTTCGGCGGCATTCCCGGCGACGTGCAACCGTACGGTTTCGGATCGCTTGATTCCGACGGTGAAGTCTATGCGGTTGTGAATCCAGCCCAAAGTGTGGAGGAACTTCAGATGCCGCGGCTGTCCCGCGAACAGCCTGCGGTTTCTGGAGGCCGCGTTCTCTTCCGCGATGCCGGATTCATGCCCGTCGTAAATGGAGACCGGATCAGGCTGGGACCGGGACAGCTGGCAGTAGTGGGATTCGGAAAGTATGCCACCGCGAAATACGATCTGGGACTGCAAGACGACGTGAGGATTCCGCGCTCCATCACGGAGATTTCGGCCAAATTCTCAGGCGAGGGAAACGTCATTCGCGCCTCGGTGACCGCTCCGGCCAAAGGCGTTTTGCGCATCGTTATGCAGCAAAGATCGGCCAAGGACGGCAGCGTGATGCGCAGTTGGAAGGGGGGTCCTCCCAACGGCACGAATATGGGGAAGGTGTTTGTGATCAGGGCGATGCAGGGAGGCATGCCTGTGCCGGTCGAGATCAACTACGACAAAGTGATCTGGAGCGGACTGTCGTGGGCGGTAGGAGAGATTCGCCAGAACACGCTGAAGGTCGGGGAATCCGTGGAAGTGGAGTGCTCGTCAACCGAGGAGGGGGTGCGGTTGGAGGCGAAAGTGTACGCGGTGGAGTACTAGGTTAAGAGGTGTTCAGCAAACGTTTA